>Ga0209488_10001223_pt1 | contig 22058 bp, 14 predicted proteins | sample Rivendell_Oct201_8_FD_188349 | JGI IMG/M metagenome (GOLD analysis project Ga0209488, IMG submission 188349) | Vadose zone soil microbial communities from the Eel River Critical Zone Observatory, Northern California, USA -... | ecosystem: Environmental > Terrestrial > Soil > Vadose zone >...
CACTGGAACTGTAGTTTCCGAAAGCGGAGCCCCGCTTCCGTCGACGCGCATCGCCTGGCTCCAGAATGGACAGCTGCGATCGTTGGAAACGGACTCTGCCGGAAAGTTCGTCTGTTACTTCGTCGACCCTGGCATTCACACTTTTCGATTTGAACACCCATCGACTTCGGAAGTAGGCAAGTATGTCGGGAAGGTTCCAGCAGCTTCGTCCCTGGTTCTGACCGTTGTTCTCGAAGAACGAATCGCAACCGGTCCCACCTATCGATGGCGGATTCGCGAAGAACTTCCCGGTCCGTCCGATGTCTGGAAACCGGAACTAGTGCTGACAAGAGAAACGATCGAGACCTTTCCGAGCACCATGCATTTGTGGGCGTTCCTGAATCAGGTTGAGCCTTCTGTCGTCACGGATCGATTCGACATTTCCGGTCTGCATAGTGCCAGTCCATTCCTGATGGGAGTGCGTGGCAGCTCCTGGTCGCAGACCTACAGTGCGATGAATGGCATTTCGGTGAGTAATCCCTCCGGAGATGGAATGCTTGTATTTCCCGACATGTCGACAATGGACACTGTCGTGTATAGCGTCGGGGAATCGTCATCGAGCCACACCGCACCCGGAGCGCACGTGGATATGATTACAAAATCCGGAGGTCGCGACATACACGGGGAAGCCCGAATGTATTTTCAGAGTGGTGCGCTGCAAAACTCCACCGTCAGACCAAGAAACGAGGACCTCGAGATTCTGCAGTCGGACGAGCGCTGGAAACATTTTTACAATGGAGGTTTTCAGTTGTCGGGACCGCTTGGCAAGAGTCCATGGTCCTACTTTGCCGCAGTCTCCGGCCGCGAACTGAAGTCGTCGATACGCAGTCAACCCGCGCCGGTGTCGGGAACCGTACAGCAACACACCTACAACTTCACCGGTTCGGTGACTCCAAATGACCGCGCCGGCATTTATATTTCGCTTCAACACCGGAACGAACCTCAATACGGCGAAAGCTCGCAGATCAGCAGAGACTCTTCGGTGAATCAGCGTCAGAACTATCGCAATGTACACGGTTCCTGGACACACAACTTCTCGTCTCGCCGGGTCCTCGATGCGAAATTCGGACTGGCTCATAGCCATATCACGGAGCAATTTCAAAATGGGGCAACGGGTCAAAGCAGCCAGGATCTGTTTCCGGGCTATGTCGTGGATGGCATCACTCCCCTGAGCTACATGCTCCAGGGCTACGGAAGATTGATCAACACCAGCAGAGGCCCTGCTCCGTTGATTAAGAATTCGAGTCCGAGTTCACTGGAAGGAAACTTCACGTATTCCATATTTCACGACGGAGTGTGGAACTCCAAACACCGGATGACCGTGGGAGGCAGCGTTCACCGGGCATCGCTTTCGGAAACTCAAAGCGCGATGGATGGCCTGAACGTTCTGTTTTTCGAGGGGGAACCGAATTCCGTACGCCTGCTCAACACTCCCGCTCGCACGCAAGACCGCGTGACGGAACTGGAGCTTTATGCCACCGATAATTTTACGATTTCGCGTTTGAGTTTCCTGGCACAAGGCTCTCTCCACAATTCGCGACTTTCAAACGTCTTACGTTCGGGACAGACCGTCAACAACATTCGCTGGTCGGATGCCAGTGGAAGAGTGGGAGCCGGAATTCAACTGATTCACCGTCTGGTCTTTCGAGTAGGATATGCCGACATATTCGATCAGGCCAACCTGGCGGCAATATCCAACGTGAATCCCGAAGGTCTCGGTACGGCACTTTTTTCCTGGAATGATGTGAACGGAGACCGCCTGTTTCAGACGGGAGAAAATACTCAACTGCTGAAAGTAAACGGTGCACCGTTTACGCGACTGGATCCGAACCTGAAAAATCCAAGAACATCGGAATTCACGATCGGTTTTACGCAAAATGGATTGAAGGGGTTTTATACCGAATTCTTCGGTTTTCGCCGGAGGGTTCACAACCAAATGTCATTGGTGAATGACGGAGTTCCGTTTTCCTCCTTTGATCCAATCCAGGTCATTGATCCGGGATGGGACGCCGTGCTCGGCTCGGCTGATGACCGGACGATTACGGTGTACAACCAGAATTCGCAAACACTTGGTCAGGACCGCTATGTTCTGACAAATCCTGCCGGATTCTACAGCCATTCTGAGGGTTTTGAGTTTTCCGTCGGCCTGAATTCAGACAACATTCAGGCGAATACCACAGTCACGCGCTATCGAGAGGTTGCCGACTCTGCACCGGGACTAACGGCAAGGGAGAATGACCCTCGAAATCTTCTGGGCGTTTTTGATGACCCGAATAATGCCATCCACGCGCTCGGCAGTACGTTTTTCGATCGTGGCACACTAGTGCGCATGAGGGTGTCGATGAAGCTTCCTGCTGGTTTGCACTTTGCGGCATTCGGGAATTATCAGGACGGGCTGCCATATGCCCGTATATTGCCTGTACCTTTGAACCAGGGGGTCATCGGCATACTGATGAGTCAGCGCGGACCGGGTAACGGGGGTACGATTGGGGGTATCCGGACCACGCACTATCAAACGATCGATACGCGGTTCTCGAGGAACTTCAAACTCGGCAAGGGAACTTTGATAACCACTCTGGATATATTCAACCTGGCGAATCTGTCGCTAAACCTGGTTCAGATGGCAGTGACTTCCCATCACGCGGAATGGCGAGTGCCTCTGCAATTTGAAACTCCGCGCAGCATCCAGCCCGGCCTTCGTTATACCTGGTAGATCCAACCGATAGTGCCTGCGTTCCTTTAGTCGCCTTCGGCGACTTCTCCCAGGCAGACCGTGTCAGTTGTCACGACCCGAATGCGAAATTGTTTGCAAGGCGCAGTGCTATGCTGGCGGAACGATGAAACGGCTGTTGAAGAACATTGCTCAATCCATCCCCGGCCTCGATCAATTCGTTTTTGTGAGAGGCGCGTTGCGTGGACACTTCTATTCGCCAGTGCCGTCTTTGAAGGAAGTCCGGAAACGGCGCAACGATCTCTTCGAAGTCCGTCGTACCGATATTCCCGGAGTGAATCTTCACGAACCAGAGCAGCTTCTTCTCTTAGAGCACCTGGCGCGCGAGTTCTACCGCGAACAGCCGTTCTCCGAGGACTTCCTGGGTAACGATCAGTTTCGCCATTCCGATGCCATTTTTCTCTATTCGATGCTCCGCTACTCGCGGCCGCGAAGGCTGGTCGAAGTGGGCTCGGGCTATTCGTCACAGGTCACATTGGAAACAAACCGGCGTTTCCTGAACAACTCCGTGACATGCCAGTTCATCGAACCCTACCCTTCCGAACAATTGAAATCGGTGGCGGGAAACGCGATCATCCAGAAACCAATACAGGACGTACCGCCGGACGTTTTTTCAACCCTGGAAGCCGGAGACATCCTCTTCATCGACTCATCTCATGTTTCGAAAGTTGGCAGCGACGTGAATTTTATTTTCTTTCATGTTCTGCCTGTACTTCGCCCCGGTGTTCGCATCCATTTTCATGATGTGTTTTATCCGTTCGAGTACCCGGAAGAATGGATTCTGCAGGGCAAGGCCTGGAACGAAGACTATCTGCTCCGCGCATTCCTTCAATTCAACAGCGCGTTTAAGATCGAACTGTTCCCCAACTACCTGATGCAGTTCCATCGGGAATTCTTCGAATCGAACATGTCTCTTTGTTTAAGGGATTCCGGCGGCAGTATCTGGATGATCCGAACCTAGAGTTCGATATTATTGGGGATTGGCGGCCGCTTCTTCCGGTTTCCGTCGCTCCGTGGCGTAAGCGTTAACGAAGCTGACGGTCATCGCCACAATGATGGGCCCAAGCACGAGACCAAGTATCCCAAAAGCAGCGATTCCGCCCAACAGGCCAATGAAGACGAGAAGGCCGTTCATTTGAGTGCGCCCGCTCAGAATGACCGGGCGAAGAAAATTGTCGACCAGGCCAATCACTCCGGCGCCGATGATGACAAGTGCGACGCCGCGTCCGACATGGCCTGTCATCACGAGCCAACCTGCGACCGGAACCCACACGACACCCGCACCAAGCGGTAATAGCGCAAAGAACGCCATCATCACTCCCCAGAATATCGGCGCACCCAGTCCGAGCGCCGCAAACGCAATACCGCCGAGCGTGCCTTGAACGATGGCCACAATGAAACCGGCGCTGATGCTGGCGCGAATCAGGTCCCCCGTTTTCGATATCTGGCGCTCGCTGAACGTCGCTTCGAAGGGCAATACCCTTCGCACGCGATCCATGATGGCGTCGCCGTCCCTGAAGAAGAAGAACATCGCGAAAAGGCTGACGGTCAGGCTGACAACCATCGTCACGATATTCATCAGAATATCGCCCGCGGCATTGGCGACCTCACCGGTCACCCAGGTGATGACCTGCTTCTTGGTCTCATCGAAACTCCCGAGGCCGCGACCGAACCACTGGTTATGAGCCCATACCCAGGCGCGCTGCAGTTTCTCCAGTTCCGCCGAGCTCGTTACGGCGTCGATACTGCCGAGAGTCTGAGTTGCCTGCTGCACGAACGCGGTAACAATCAGTACGAAGGGCACGACGATAATGAGGCCAACCATGATGGTGCAGATGGTTGCTGCGTTCGTCTTTCCAAACCGGGGTTCGAGCCGGCGAAACTGAGGATAGAAAAATGTAGCGAATATGCCGGCCCATATCAGCGGGCGCAGGAATGGCTGGAATACCAGATACATCAGGTAGGCCAGCAGCAACACACATCCATAGAACACGAGAGCCGTGCTTCGCTCGCGTGTCTGTTGATCGCCCATTAATTAGAAATTTGAACTGAAGGCAGGTGGATTACAAGGCGAATCCCAAAGTATGGCCCGGAACAATGCGCGCCGAGGCGGCGTGCCGCGGCGCGTTGTTCCGGAGTTCCCAATGGCTATTTACCGTGCCGGCCGTTGCTGCTTTCGCTTCGCCCATGATTCGAACTGGATCTCTGCGACTGTCCATTCGAATGCGAAGGCCCAGAAGACCCAGAGCTACGTGCGGGTGCCGATTCCCGTACAGGAGAAGACTGTCGTGTGATTGTCTGCGAGCTTCGTGGCGGTGTCTGGGGGGCAACATTCCGCTGCGGCTGAATTTCACGAGATGGTTGCTGCACCTGGCGCTGCGGCGCCGGCGCTGCGTTTTGAGAACGTGCAAATCCGCCGCCCTGGGCCGGCGACTGGAACTGGGCTCGATCTTGCGTCGAAGATGACGGAGGACGCGTGGTCGACAACCGAGCCGAATCCTGAACGTTCCGGCTCGTGATCGGACTTGGCGCCGCTCGCTCGCTACGCTCTCTCGTCACCGTGGAATTCCCGCCTCCAACGGACCGATTCCGATCCGTGTTCGGAGAATTGCTGACTCCACCACCTCCGGTACGCGGACCCGAATACTGGCTTGTTGTAACCGAAGAACTGGAGACCGAACGCGTCGGGGCCGACACCTCACGAGTACGCACTCCGTCGCGCGAACCACCGCCGCGAAAACGTTCCGAGACTGACGCTGTGGAGTATGGCACGCCCTGGCGATGCACCGAGTCGTGCGTCCATACCGTGGTCACGTTGACGTTGGACCGGCGGATCGGGTCGGGACTATGGCGATAGATGAATGTGTTGTTGACGATCACCCGGCGATCCCGCCAGGCTGGGCTCCATCCCCAGCTGTTCCAGCCGTACCATCCGCCGGACCACCCGGAGCCGTAGAAAAACGAAATGGAAATTCCGCGATTGAAGTACAGCGCCGGGTAATGAGGCGCGTAATACCAACGGGGGTACGGATAGTAATAAGATGGTCCCCAAATCCACAGCGGATCATAAACCGGAACGTAGATGACTTCCGGTTCCACCGGAAGAATCTCATAAACAGGTTGGCCGGACTCATAAACGCGGTTGACCCGAAGTTGAGCGCTCGATGCCAGCTTTCCATTCTGAGCTGCCCGCGCCCGCATCCGCTGGACGGCATCCATGACATCCGACTCCTGCGCCAGAAACGCATTGCCCAGATTCATCGTCCACGTAATGTCTTCGTTCAAGTACTTCAGCACATCGGAAAACGGCACCAGGGCCTGAACGCTGGGATCCCAGTTCTGCTGCTCCGCCGCCTGAGACAGCGCGACGCCACTCAGGTTCGGATTGCGCAGCAGCCACTGATTGGCCTGAACAACTTCAAGCGGATACGTCGACGCAACCAGAATCTGGCTGATCAGCGGGTCCGGATAGAGTGCGATCGGAGCCACCAGATCGTCGAGCTGGTTGGGACTCAGCAGTTGGTTAGCCGGTGCCGGTTCCTGCGCGTGAAGTACAGCGGCTGTCGGAATGAACAGAAGCGCGAAGAGCGCGGCGATACCAAACCCGAACCGAATAGGAAATTGCCGTTGCGTCATATCATTCCTCCCAATGCCGGCTTTGACGGATGAGAGTCCGTATTGGCTTATATCTGACTAAAACTTAAGGATGCCGGCCGCTGTCAGCCGCCGATGCCGTCTGCTGTGATATAGGACTCGAGGGAATCGAGCTGCTGCGCCAGTTCCAGGATCTTCTCTTCCAGCAGGAAGCGCATCGAAACCATCGCCTGAATGTGCCCTTTTTCATCGACAACTGGAAGATGGCGAATGTGGTTCTGAACCATGATGCGCAGGGCCTCATCGCCGGTCGTCCGCTTCTGAATCGTCTGTACCGGCGAGGTCATGACCTCCTCGACCAGTGTTGTTCTCGGATCCCGCCCTTCGACGACCATCCTTAACATCACATCGCGCTCGCTGAAGATACCTTCAAGAATACCGTCATCAGCCACGACGACGCTGCCCACTTTGGCGCCAGCCATCGCATGGATGGCATCCAGCACTGTGGCCGATCGAGATACAGTGACGACGGATCTGCTGAGAATTGCCATGTTGAACCTCCTTGAACTCTTCCGGGTTTATACGAGTTGTGAAACGCGCTGTACCGAATTGTACAGAGTGTCGCGTTCGACGGGTTCGCGGCCAGCGTCGCGAATCAACTTTTCGATATCGGCTCGCGTCATGCCTCGTTCGGTGGGCGTCCCTGCACCATGAATGATGCGTTCCTCGACGATGGTTCCGTCGAGATCGTCGGCGCCGAATCTCAGGGCAACCTGCGCCAGATCCGGCGTCAACGTCACCCAATAGGCTTTGATGTGTGGAAAATTGTCCAGCATCAGCCGGGACACGGCGATGGTTCGAAGATCGTCCAATCCGGTTGTCGGCGGCAGACTCGCGTAAAACGTATTCTCCGGATGGAAGGCCAACGGAATGAAACACTGAAAACCCTGAGTCTCGTCCTGCAATTCGCGAAGCCGGATGAGATGATCGACGCGCTCCTCAAGAGTTTCAATGTGGCCGTACAACATGGTGGCGTTCGAACGCACGCCCGCCTTGTGAACTTCCCGCGCCACCTCCAGCCAGCGGTTGCCGGAGATTTTGTGACCTGCAATCAAGGGCCGTGCTCGTTCCGAGAAAATTTCCGCTCCGCCTCCCGGGCAGCTTCCCATGCCGGCTTCCCGCAATGTCGCGATCACCCAATCGAGCGGCTTCTTCGTGATCTTCGCAAAGAAATCGAGCTCGACCATGGTGAACGCCTTCAGGTGAATTTGCGGGAATCGCTCCTTCAAGCCTTTCAACAAATCGGTGTAATAACTAAACGGGAGGTCCGGATTCAATCCACCGACAATGTGAAACTCGGTCAGCGCGTCGGTGTATTCACCCTGTGCAAAGCGGAATACTTCTTCCAGCCGCATGGCGTATCCGCCCTCTTCACCGGGCTTGCGCGCATATGCGCCCTGGCAGAGCTGGCAGTCGATGGCGCACACATTGGTGTAATTGATGTGGCGGTTGACGTTGTAGTAGGCGAGGTTGCCGTTCCAGCGTTCGCGCACCTGATTGGCGCAGCGGGCAAGCGTCATGACATCCGAACTTCGAAACAGTGAAACACCGTCTTCAAAAGACAGACGCTCGCTACGCTGGACTTTCCCGGCAATGGAAGAGAGGTCGCTCATAAGGATGCGAAATTATACTGCAAATCGCCCGGGCGCGTAGGCATCCAGATTTACAGGCGGGGTCCGGTTTTCCACAAGGGCCGCAACAATTGCCGCGGTAATCGGGGCGAGAAGGACTCCATTGCGATAGTGGCCAGTGGCATAGATCAATCCGGAAAGACCGGCATGGCCCAGCACGGGCAGGCCGTCGGGCGTTGCGGGTCGCAGGCCGGTCCACATTTCCTTGATCGCGAATGCCGCCGTATGCGACGACAGTTTCTGAATCCGATCGAGCAACCAGCCAATCCCAGATGGAGTGAGCGTGCGATCAAATCCGGCATCCTCATTGGTCGCACCAACCACCAGTTCCCCGCCGCGCCGCTGCACCGCATAGGCGTGTTCCCAGCGAATTAGTTTTCGAAAGACCGAAGCCGGAGTGTTCAACGACAGAACCTGTCCTTTGCGCGGGAAAATCGGCAGCGCGGGACAGAGACTTTGAATCTCCTTGCTCCGAACTCCGGACGCGACCACGACGCAGCCGGCGGAGATCGTATCGGAATCCACGCGTACGCCGGAAACCCTATTCCCTGCCTTCAGGACTTCACGAACTCTCTGCCCGTTCCGGATTTCGACTCCCCGTGAAATACACGCCCGCCGCAATGCCTCCAGCAGAAGTCTTGGCGTCACGTGATGCTCTCCGGGCATGTGCACGCCGCCGACGACAGGCAACGTCAGCATGGGCTCCATGCGGCGCAACTCATCGGGTGAAACCAGTTCCGATTCAAAACCGGCGGTGCGCTGCCAGCTCATGCGGCCCTTCAGAACCTCGAGCGACTGTTCCGATGAAGCGACATAAAGCAACCCGGGAGTTTCATATTCCGGGTCGATGCCCGATTGCTCTTTCAACTGACAGGCCCAGCCGCGATACATACGGAGGCTTGCCGCGCATAAATCGAAGAGCGGATCCCTTCGGTCTGCTTCGCTCTGGGGAGCCAGCATTCCAGCGGCGGCCCATGACGCGGCATCGGTTGCGTCGCCGGAATTCAGAACGAGCACGGATTTTCCTTCCGTGGCGACGGCATGGGCGATCGAGAGTCCGATCACACCACCACCGGCCACGATGACATCGGGCATTCGGTCATTCTACATGAACCGGGTGCAGCGCCATTCGTGCTACTCTAGGCCTCTCGCCATGAGCATTCGATCTCGTCAGACCTTTCAACAACTGGTGACATTACCGGACGGAGCGATTCCACTGGCGGAAGCCGCGCTGCTGATGGCCTGCGAGGAATATCCGCAGCTGATCATCAGCCCTTACCTGGACCAGCTGGATGGTATTGCGGCTCAGATAAAATCGACGATGGTCCAGGGAGATTCCCCGCTGCAGATTGCGGCGAAAATCAACGATGTGCTTTTCGGCCAAATGGGATTTCGCGGCAATACGGATGACTACTACGACCCGCGAAACAGCTTTTTCAACGACGTCATGGAACGCCGCGTGGGAATACCCATCACGCTGTCGGCTGTCTATCTGGAAGTTGCCCGGCGTCTCGAGTTTCCGCTTTCAGGAGTTGGAATGCCCGGACATTTCCTGGTGAAATACTCCGATCGCTCGCAGGAGTTTTTCCTCGATCCATTCAATCGAGGAGAAGTCCTCTCGCACTCCGACTGCGAAGCACGACTGAAGCAGCTTTATGGCGGCTCCGTTGAATTCTCCGATCAGTTGCTGGATTCGGTGACACACCGTCAGATCCTTGCAAGGATGCTGAATAACCTGAAGGCCATTTACCTGAAGGACCAGACCTACGACAAAGGCCTGGCGATCGTCGACATGATGGTGCTGGTCGATCCGGAGAATCCGGATCAATACCGCGATCGAGGACTGCTGCGCCTGAGGCTCCGCCAATTTGAAAAGGCCACTCGCGATCTGGAACACTATGTGAAGGTCGCACCCGGAGCCACCGACCGGGCGGACATCGAAGAGCATCTCAAGAAACTCAAACGCATCCAGGCGATGATGAACTAGGTTAAAGATCTCATGCGCCGCAAATTGAAAGACGCCAAGCGCGTCGTCGTCAAACTGGGCTCGAACCTCTTCTTCAACCCGAATGGAGACCTCGCTCTCGATCGCATTTCCTCGTTGATTGAAGATCTCGCCGGGGCCCGGATGGCCGGATGCCAGATCATCACCGTTTCCTCAGGCGCAGTGGCGCTGGGCGCGAACACATTAAAGATGAAGCCTCAGAGTGCACTGCTGGCGCAAAAGCAGGCCTTCGCAGCGGTCGGCCAGAGCCGATTGATGAATATCTACGAGCAGGGGTTCGCGAAATTCGGGCTCACTCCGGCACAGGTGCTGCTCACCGAAGAGGACTTCTCCAACCGGAAGAGATACCTGAACCTCAGGAATACATTGATGACTCTGCTGGAAATGGGAGTGATTCCGATCATCAATGAAAACGACACGGTGGCGACCAGCGAACTGGAAGTAACCGATCGCAATGCCAGCTTCAGCGACAACGACAAACTCAGCGCGCTGGTGATGAGCAAGCTCGAAGCGCAGTTGCTGGTGCTCCTGTCGGATGTCGATGGCTTGTACACCGATAATCCACGCGATAATCCAAGTGCCACGCTGATTCCCGAGGTTCGCGAAATCACAGCGGACACCAAAGCGCTCGTCGGGCGCAAATCGGCGCGAGGACGCGGTGGCATGGCGACCAAACTTCAGGCCGCGGAGATTGCGATGAATTCGGGCGGCATGGCAGTCATTGCCAACGGGACGAAGCCGGGAGTGCTGAAGCGAATCTTTGCCGGCGAATCGGAAGGAACACTTTTTGCGAGCGAAACCGAAGCGCTCTCCGGAAAGCGCCGCTGGATTGCGTTCGCTTCGTCGGTATCCGGCCGCATCCACATCAATGCCGGAGCTCTTGAAGCCATCGCACGAAAGAATGCCAGCCTGTTGTTTCCCGGAATTACGCGCATCGAGAATGAGTTCGAACCCGGGGATGTCGTCGCGATAGTCAGCCCCGAAGGAACCGAAATGGCTCGCGGCATCGCCAATTACTCCAGTGCCGATGCGGCAAAACTGATGGGCCGGCAGTCGGCAGACATCGATCGTCTTGCCTCGACAAGAAACTACGACGCATTCGTGACTCGCGATAACATTGCCTTTACATCGAAGAACCATGACTGAGACACGCGCACAGGCGGAACGGGCAAGGCAAGCCTACTTCAAGCTGCAAACCATGGACCGAACGGCGTTATTGCACGACATCGCCGACGCTCTGCGCTCGCACGCCGACGCCATCTTTGCAGCCAATGCGAAAGACCTGGCGGCCGCAAAGGACACGCTCTCGAGACCGCTGTACAAGAGGCTGATTCTGGATGAGCCCAAACTCCGCGATGTGATCGACGGAATCCGCCAGATCGCCGCGATGGATGATCCGGTCGGGCGCATCATCGAGACCACTGAACTGGATGAAGGGCTGATACTGAAGAAGGTCAAAACCCCAATCGGAGTCATCGCCGCAATATTCGAATCCCGCCCGGACGTCGTGCCGCAAATCGCGGCGCTCGCATTGCGAAGCGGCAACGCGGTGTTGCTCAAGGGCGGCCGCGAGGCGGCTCACACGAATTTCGCATTGGGAAAAGTGATTCAGGATGCGCTGAGCCGCCACGATATTTCCGATGCCGTGCAGCTCGTGTCGTCGAGAGAGGAAGTCGCCGAACTGCTTGGAATGGACGACCTGATCAGCATGGTAGTTCCGCGGGGCTCCAACGAAATGGTGCGCAGCATTCAGGAGCGGACGAAGATTCCCGTGCTTGGACATGCGGACGGCGTCTGTCATGTGTTCATCGATGAGCACGCCGATCTGGGTAAGGCCGTGCGTATTGCCATCGATTCGAAAACGGCGGCCCCTTCTGCCTGCAATGCCGTTGAAACGCTTCTGATTCACCGGAACTTCCCACAAAAGGACAAGCTCCTGGACGAATTAAAAGGCTCCGGTGTGGAACTGCACATCGAGTCCGACTTCGGGAAAGAATTCCTGGACCTGATCCTGTCGGTTCGCATGGTTGAGAATCTCGATGAAGCCATTGAACACATCCGGCGCTACGGTTCGTCCCACACCGATTCGATCGTCACGGAAAATGCGGCCAACGCCGAACGGTTCCTGAACGAAGTCGATTCCGCAGGCGTTTACTGGAACGCCTCGACTCATTTTGCCGACGGTTTCCGCTATGGACTTGGCGCGGAAGTCGGAATTAGCACGAACCGCACACATGCGCGCGGGCCGGTCGGCGTCGACGGACTGATGATTTACAAATACCAGCTGATCGGAAACGGACACATCGCCGCAACCTATAAAGGCCAGAATGCCAGACCATTCACCCACCGGCGAGTCTGAGATCCGCGGCGGCGATTTTCTCCTCAACAGCAAAGCGGCACCCGACATTTTCACTCCGGAAGATCTCACCGAAGAACAATTGATGATTCGCGACCTTGCCGCGCGTTTCGTGCAGGACGAAGTGCGGCCGGAAGTGGACAATATCGAACGCCAGGACTGGGACGTCACCGTGCGACTGCTCAAACGCAGCGCGGAACTGGGCCTGGTGGGCATCGACGTTCCCGAACGCTACGGCGGAGCGGGACTCGACCGCGTCTCTGCGATGCTGGTGGCGGAACAGATGGCGCGGGTCGCATCGTTCTCGGTTTCCTTCGGAGGCCAGAGTGGAATCGGCACGCTTCCCATTTTGTACTTCGGAACTGAGGAACAGAGAAACCGGTTTCTGCCGGCTCTTTGCAGCGCCGAAAAACTCTCCGCTTATGCGCTGTCGGAATCCGGAAGTGGTTCGGATGCCCTTGCGGCCAAAACAACCGCAACGCGCAGCGCCGATGATTCGCATTGGCTATTGAACGGCGAAAAAATGTGGGTCACCAATGCGGCGTTTGCCGATCTCTTCGTCACATTTGCCCAGGTCCATGCGAAGCAGTTCAGTTGTTTTATCGTCGAGAAAACTTTCCCTGGAGTTGCCACCGGCGCGGAAGAACACAAGATGGGACTCAAAGGTTCCTCCACGCGCCCGCTGGTGCTGGTCGACGCGAAGGTTCCAATCGGCAACCTGCTCGGCGAGATTGGCCGAGGCCATGAAGTTGCCTTTAACATTCTGAATATCGGAAGAACCAAGCTGGGCGCCGCCGCAGTCGGCGGGAGCCGGACGGCGCTCCGCGATGCGATCTCGTATGCAAAGCAGCGAGTGGCATTCGGGAAACCGATCGCGAGCTTCGGCGCCATTCGTCACAAGCTGGCCGAAATGGCCATTCGAATCTGGGTTACCGAAGGAATCGTCTACCGCACGGCAAACCTGATGGATCAAGCCATAAGGGGAGTCGATGTGAACGATCGCGGCCGGGTTCTTCCAGCGTTGAAGGAGTTTGCGGTCGAGGCGTCGATCGTGAAGGTGTTTGGGTCCGAAACTCTGGATTACGTCGTCGATGAAGCCCTTCAGGTGTTTGGAGGCTATGGATTCACGTCCGAATATCCTGTGGAGCGCTACTATCGCGACTCCCGCGTGAACCGCATTTTCGAAGGTACAAATGAAATCAATCGATTGATGATTGCCGGAATGTTGCTGAAGCGCCCATCGAAGCCAGCCGGCTTGCCGTCATCGCCAGGGTTGCTCGCGGAGGAAACCCAGGCTCTCGGGTTGGCCAGGACCGTATACAGCGCCATCTCCGTACATATAAATAATGATGCGGAGCAGGAAGTGCTGATGTGGCTGGCCGACATCGCCATGGAGATTTACGCTATGGATACGGCCATCGTCCGGGTCAGGAAGATCATCGATCGAGGCGGGGCATCTGACGTACCGGTTGCGATTGTCCGTACGTTCGTCAATGACGCCGTATCGCGAATCTCATTTTCCGCACGTCAGATTCTGGCGGCGATCGAGGCGCCGACGTCAGCAGCCGCACTTTTGCAGGAGTGGACACAGGTCAACACCGTCGCGACACGGCGTCTCATTGCGGAACAACTTCTGGATACGAACCGATAGACAGTCTCTAGATGAGTGACAGGCCCTGAACCACGAACACGCCAAATAGAACCACCGCCAGTACGGACCATACGACTCCCACCACGTGGATGTATTTGGTGAGCTGATTGACCTTCTTCCGTATCACCACCTGTTCCCGGTCCAGGTGTGCTTCAGCCTGATCGAGCATCAGGTGATCGTCTTCCTTCATGTCCAGAAAGCTGCGCCAGATAAACAGTGCAGCAGCCGCGATGGTAATGCCAAGTTCCACGAACAACAGATTTTCCAAGGTGCTGGTCATTTGACCTCCTGAAACAAAGTGTTCGATACCCGAGTTGTGAACGGATTAGTTTGCCCTTTATCCTCCGAGATGAGGAACTTGTCAAGAAAAGGAAGAGTGGTATTGCCTCAGAGAAACCTCAGGAGATCTCCAGATTTCAAATAGGGGTATGGAGTAGATCCTTCTCCCTCAGGGAGAAGGTGCCGCGAAGCGGCGGATGAGGGAATCCGCATTGGCCGCCACTGATTCCCTCACCCGGCCTTCGGCCACCCTCTCCCTAGGGAGAGGGATGCGCGAAAACGGACCTCACGTTACTGGCGGTATAGGGAGAGGCTGTAGCGTCCGGAGTTGTAGACCATAGTGCCCTTGACGTTCACATAGTAACTTCGAACTTCGATGACATAGGATCCCGGCGGCAGCGGCACAGAAGAGAATGACTCGGGCTGACCGTTCCCCCCACTATCGGATTTGCCGATCAACTTGCCGCTGGCGTCGAACAAATACAAATCCAGGTCATTGGCGGACGGGTTGTTCAACGGCCCGAGGGCGACGTTGAGCTGGATCGATACCGGCCTGCCATCGGTTTTGAAGACAAAGAAATGCGATGACTCGGTCAGATTGGTGCGCCTGGAGCTCGCCGAATCCAACGTTCCGGGTCGCGTGGAATTCATCGCGATCACACTTGGAAATGGGTTGGACACACTGGGGATCATTCCGGGCTGGAAATCGATGCCTTGCGCCTGCGCCATTCGTTGAATGGACTCGGCCACAGTGGAATTGTGCGCGATGAGATGGTCCAGGAAGTACGGCAGATAGACGAAGCGATCGTTCTTCAGGTCGGTAAATGCGGCCCAGATTTGGGAGAAGTCGAATTGTATTGAATCCAACGCTTCGCTGCGGTCATCGAGAAAGTCCCACAGCAGCGCCTGCACGGAAGTTTCACTGCCGTATCCGATCCAGCTATTGGCCGGATAGTTTTCATCGAGATCGAATCGCAGGACATTGGCGCCGCCGGGTCCCGTGGAATCCCGATAGATCGAATCGTTGCGAACGGCGCCGGAAAAGAAATTCGCCCAGCCCTCCGACCACGCCACTCGAGGATCCAGCTTGTCTCCGGTCTTGTGAACCCCGCCCATCGAGTCGTCATGGGAGAACTTCACGGCCAGCGCGTGCGCATATTCGTGAATTAGAACGGAGTCGTCGTATTCATCGGAATCGGAGTTTCGGTCGCCAAGAACATAGGCGATGCCGCTATACGGAATGAAGACCGTGGATCCCACCATCCCGTCCTTTACACTACCGTACTGTTTCTGGTTTTTTTCGCTCCAAAAAATGGTGAAAGGAAACTCCGCAAATTGCGGGTCGGCCGCTCGCACATAATCATTGGAACGCTGAATCTGTTCCAGGATATTGAATGCCCCGGACCTTCGCGTTCGATCCACCACCGCGACGGATGCCGGACGTTCTCTCATGTCGAGTTCCGCCGACAGAATGAAGTAAAAATTGTTGGCGTTGGTGTTGTCTTCAACTTTCAGTTCGACGGAACGCAAGCGGCTGACTGCCCGGATCACAAGACTGGTGGCATTCGCTGGAACCAGGACGACGAACCTTCCATTGATATCGGGGTCGGAAACTGAAAGGACTTTCCCGGATGCGTTGTCCAGGACCTCGATTCGGGCGCCCCGGATCGGTTTAAATGACGTCCGGTCAAGGTCCAGACCGTTATCCGTTACTTCCACCTTCTGGTAAAACGCCTGGCCCGACAGGCTGTCCGTCAACGTTTCGGCCGCGTCCATTAAGGCGACCCGCACCGCATCGGAATCCATTCCATTGCTCTTCAACTTGCAGCTGACAAAGCCCGGTTCGAATTGCGGCATCAGAAATCGCAACATGACATTACCTGGGGAATTCGGATCGGCACCGGATTCGAGACCATCCACGGGCTTTCCGCCGCAGATCACGGCAAGGTCGATTCCGACATTCTTCGCCGAACCGGTTACCGCATCGCCCGGATGAATGTTGCCTGTCCCATAGCGCTTGATAGCGCCCACCCAACCCGGCAACAACATGATCGGATTCACCGAGAAAGCTGGAGCAACGGCGTGCGGCGCCACAATAACGGGCTGAGAATTTCCGAGCAACTCCATGGCATACAGTTTTGCGCCGTTGGACCGGATGGCTACAAATCCGCCATCAAGGTTGCCCGAAGGAGAAATGATGTCGCGGATCGAAAACGTACGGCCTCCGGTTAGCGGAACCGTCTTCTGAGAAGCCGTCGTTCCATCGGCGTTGATATAGGAAAGCTCCACTTGAACCGGATCCGCCGTAGGATTGATCAACGACATCGTCGACGTGGTGGACGCCGCGCTAAAAAGGAAGCGATCGGCCGGATCGGAGAGTTCCGGAACGGCAATGGCGGCCCCTCCGGAATTCAACAGCATTAGCGTCGCCAGGGGTCGGTTTTTGGAATCCACCTGGAGGTAACCCCCATACGGGGCGAAACGAGTCACGTTGACGTCGACGGATCCATTGCCTGGGATTTCATTCACGGGGACCGGCACGGAATTTCCGGCTTCGCCCTTATACATGACGGAAACCGAAATCGGATCGGGACTGGGATTGGTCAGTTTGAGAACACTGTTGCCACTCCCGTTCCTTAAAAACGGCAATACGGAAATTTCCGAAGTCTGAGTTGCGGATTGTCCGTGAATTGAAACCGACGCGCCCGCAATTGTAGTGAGCACCGTCGCCACCACCGGTGAACCGGAACTAATGTGCGCGGAGGCGCTGCCTGACGGTATGGGGATTACCTGCTGAGAATGGGTGGTAAGGATCCAGCTATTGCCGCTCGGCGATTGGATCTCTCGTCCCAGGAGGTCATAGAACTTTACGGCGGCCACCGTCTGTGCGCCGATGTTGGTGAGTTGAATCGGAGTGCCGGAACCCGCCCCGTGGAGTGGAACAAGCTGGTCGGTGAAGGAATCCGCCGTCTGGCCGCCCAATCCCGGCGTCGAGCTGGTGGCCTGGATCCAGCCGGCTGCAGGAGTTCCACCAAACAGATCCGCCACCGTCATGCCGATACGGCCTTTGGGAGGAATTTGGTAGGAGACCGGGTTTAACGGAAGATTCGCTGAGGGAAGACTGCCGTCCGGTTTATAAAAGGTGAATTGAACGTCCGCAAAATTCGTTGACGGATTGACAATCCCGACGACCTTTCCCGATTCAAAGCTCTGGACAAAGTTCAACGTCGTCTGCGCGGATGCTGCTTCGGCAAACACCAATACGAGAGCCAGAGCGCGGGCGGCACGCACCAGCGTGTTCATGATGAACTTGCCAGTACTCAAATGTTCGACCTAAATACCTGAATCGAAAACGGTCCGGGTTTCCTCGGCCTGCTAGGAAAATAGCCTACCATCGATTACCGACCGAACGGCATCGATATTCGACGGAACGTCAATCGGAAGGTTTTGAAGAGAAGTGTTGCCGCCCTGAAGTTGTCCCTGGTGGAACCTCAGCTTGAAATCGACGAACTTCAGTCCGTGAGCCGTGCTGATGACGACTACACGTGAGCCCTTCGGAATCGCGCCGGATTTCGCCAGTTTCATGGTCACGGCGAGGGCCACTCCGGTTTGAGGATCATTGAAGAAACCCATCCGATCGACCTGAGCGGTGGCATTGGCAAGTTCAGCTTCAGACGCCTGGTCCACGATGCCATTGGTCGCCCGGAGGGCTTTGATCGCCTTGTGAACGCTGACCGGGTTGCCGATCTGAATGGCAGTCGCCAGGGTCGCCCCTGCAGTGATGGCTCCGTAGCTTTCAAAATTCTGCAGGAATGACCGATAGAGCGGGTTGGCCTGCTCGGCCTGGGCGCAGACCAGACGAGGAATGCGATCGGCCAGTCCAAGCTCCTTCAGCAGCAGGAAACCACTGGCAATGGCCGAAACGTTTCCAAGATTTCCTCCGGGCACGACGACGAAATCCGGAAGACTCCAGTTCAGCTGCTGTGCGATTTCGAGACTGATGGTTTTCTGGCCTTCGACTCGCAGCGAGTTCATGGAATTTGCCAGATAGATCGAGCCGTCGCGGGTGATTTCCTGAACGATCTTCATGCAGCCGTCAAAATCCGAATCCACGGAAATGGTGATGGCGCCATTTGCCAGAGGTTGGATCAACTGAGCAATCGAGACCTTGTCTTTCGGAAGAATCACAATCGACGGTATTCCCGCCGCGGCACAATAGGCCGAGAGTGCCGCAGACGTATCACCGGTTGAAGCGCAGACTACGGCACGCACTTTTGACCGGATCTGATTCACCATCGACACCAGAACCGTCATGCCAAGGTCCTTGAAAGAGCCGGTGTGCGACGTCCCGCACTGTTTGATATGCACCGATTCGAATCCCAGAAGGCGGGCAAAGGCATCCGAACGGATCAACGGCGAGTTCCCTTCTCCAAGCGAGACGATGTTTTCCTCGCGCAGTTCCGGCAGAACCATTTCCTTTTTCGACCACACGCCGCTTTGTCGGCCCAGACGGGAGTCCAGCAGCGCTCGCCATTCGGAAGCCGGAGTCTGTTTGAGTGCGGCCACGTCGTGGCGCACCTCCAGCAATCCGCCACACTTGCTGCAGCGGTACACAATCTCATCGAGGGCGTGACGCTCGTCACACCCGGCAAAACATTCAAACCAGGCGCTGTGTTTCATTGGATTACGTGGTCTGTGGAGTGGGATGCAACACCGGCGCGGCAAATGCCAGGTTGAGCACTTCGTCGATCGTGCGGACGTAGTGAATCTTCAGGTCCATCAGGAGTTCGGGCTGTATATCTTCCTTCACGTTCTTCTCGTTTTGCTGGGGCAGTATCAATTCACGAATGCCGGCACGGCGGGCCGCCAGCACCTTTTCCTTGATGCCTCCGACGGGAAGAACATGCCCACTGAGAGTAATTTCACCGGTCATGGCCAGATGCGGTTTGATCGGCGTGTTTGTTAACGCCGAGACCAGAGCGGTAGCCATTGTCACGCCCGCGGACGGGCCATCCTTCGGAATCGAGCCCGCCGGCACGTGAACGTGTACGTCGGTCTCTTTGTAGAAATCCGAATCCAATCCCAGTTGCACGGCCGCGGAGCGTACCCAGGTCAGTGCGGCCTTCGTTGATTCCTGCATCACATCGCCAATCTGGCCGGTCACCGTAAGGTGGCGTCCGCCTTTCGCAATATTGGCTTCGACAAAGAGAATGTCGCCTCCCACGGGAGTCCAGGCAAGTCCGATGACAACGCCGGCCCGCTTGACGCGTTGTTCCACTTCCTCTTCGAGACGAAACTTCGGGATGCCCAGAAATTCCACAACCACATCGCGCGTCACCACGAGCTTTTCCGTTTTGCCTTCCAGGTAGCGCCTCGCCTGCTTTCGGCAAATGCCGGAAATCTCGCGCTCGAGATTGCGAACTCCGGTTTCGCGGGTGTAGTGCCGCGCGATCATGCTCAGCGCGGTGTCTTCGAATTCGATCTGTTCGGGGTTGAGACCGTTGTTATCGATGCTGCGAGGCACCAGGTACTTCCTGGCAATCTGAAGCTTTTCCTCTTCGGTATAGCCGGGCAGCTCGATCACTTCCATGCGGTCGCGCAAAGCCGATGGAATCGTATCGAGAACGTTGGCCGTGGTAATGAAGAACACTCGCGATAGATCGAAAGCCACATCGAGGTAGTGATCGCGGAATGTATTGTTCTGTTCGGGATCGAGCACTTCAAGCAGCGCCGATGCCGGATCGCCTCGAAAGTCGGCGCCGAGTTTGTCGATCTCATCCAGCATGAACACGGGATCACGTGAACCCGCGCGACGGATGTTCTGGATCATCTGTCCCGGCAGCGCGCCAATGTACGTGCGGCGATGGCCGCGGATCTCCGCTTCGTCGCGCATGCCGCCGAGCGATATTCGAACAAACTTGCGGCCCATGGCTTCCGCAATGGATTTCCCAAGAGATGTCTTTCCGACTCCCGGAGGTCCGACGAAACACAGAATCGGAGCCTTTCCCAGGGGCTTGAGTTCCAGAACGGCCAGGTATTCGAGAATGCGTTCCTTGATCTTCTCCAGATCGTAGTGATCGCGCTGGAGAATTTCCCGCGCATGAACGATGTCGATTCTCTCCGTCGTCAACACATTCCACGGCAACGTCACGAGCCAATCCAGATACGTGCGGCTTACTGTGTATTCCGCCGCTGCCGGATTCATGCGAGAGAGGCGACCCAGTTCCCTGTCGGCTTCCTTGCGCGCTTCCTCGGGCATGCCCGACGCCTCGATCTGCTTACGCAGTTCATCGACTTCTCTCTGGGAGTCATCGCTTTCGCCAAGCTCACGCTGGATTGCGCGCATTTGTTCGCGGAGGAAGTATTCGCGCTGACTCTTCCCGACTTCCTCCTGCACCTGGTTCTGAATCTTGCTGCGCAGCTCCAGGACTTCCAGTTCCTTGGCAAGTTCGGTGTTCAGATATTCCAGACGTTTGTGAACGGAGATCTGTTCCAGCACCAATTGCTTCGAAACAATGGAAAGATTCGGCAGGTTCGACGCGATATAGTCCGCCATCCGGCCCGACTCTTCGATATGGACGACGATCGTCTGGAGATCGTCGGGCAGCTGCGGAGAAAGTTTGATGATCCGTTCGAACTGGTTCAGCACGGATCGTCGCAGGGCCTGAAAGTCGACCGAGGTTTCGTCTTCTTCCTTTTCGTCGGGTACCGGGCGGATTCGCGCCCTCAGGTATGGCTCGTACTGCAGGAACTCCTCAACACGGACGCGGGAAACTCCCATGATGATGACAAACAGATTTCCTTCGGGCGTTTTCATCGCCCGATGAACCATGCTGACGGTTCCAATATCGTACAGGTCGGCTTGCGCCGGATTATCGACACGTTTATCGCGCTGGGTGAGAACGACGAGCATTCCGTCGCGTTGCTGAACGTCATTGATGAGCCGCACGGAACTTTCGCGGCCAACGGTGAGAGGAATCACGGCGTTGGGGAAAATGACCGCATCGCGAACGGGCAGAATGGCCAATTCATCGGGAATTGTCTGGATGCGCTGATTGAATTCCTCGACGTCTTCAAATCCCCGTTTCATTCGATCTCCCAAAGTCCTCAAAAAAGTATGTGCTAAAATCCGCGCGTGACCGACAGCAAAGAGTTCCAGTGGAAGGTGGCGCTCATCCTTTTCGGCGTCCTCTTCCTTGGGGTGTCGGACACCCAGCTTGTCCCTCTTCTGCTCTCCTCCATCGCCGCAGAGTTCGGTACGACTCCCGGCCGCGCTGGAATTATTGTAGCGAGTTATTCGCTTGCCGCTGCAGCCTTCGCACTTTTTGCCGGGCCACTATCCGACCGCATCGGCCGCAAGAGAGTATTGCTGGGAGGACTGGTTCTCTTCACCGCATCGTCATTTTCTACATACCACGTTTCCAGTTTCAACGCCCTAGTCATTGTAAGGATGCTGACGGGATTTGCGGCCGGCACGTTATCGACCTGCGCGCTCTCATTTGCCGGAGACCATTATTCCTACGCTCATCGTGGCCGCGCGATGGGAATTATTTCCATGGCCTACTTCCTTGCTTTCGTGGTGGGTGTCGGCCCCGGAAGCATCGCGGTGAAATATTGGGGATGGCGATCGGTCTTCATCGGATTTGCGGCACTCGGTGTCGCTGTTCTCGCTCTGGTGATGACCCGGCTTCCCAGCGACCGGCGCCAAATGG
>Ga0209488_10001224_pt1 | contig 22046 bp, 27 predicted proteins | sample Rivendell_Oct201_8_FD_188349 | JGI IMG/M metagenome (GOLD analysis project Ga0209488, IMG submission 188349) | Vadose zone soil microbial communities from the Eel River Critical Zone Observatory, Northern California, USA -... | ecosystem: Environmental > Terrestrial > Soil > Vadose zone >...
CGCGGCGTGGCGGTGCAGCCGATCGACGCAATGGTCGGTCACCGCGCGCGCGTGGCGTTCGCCGACGTAGCCGCCGACCGCGCGCAGCACGACACCCACGAGCGCGACACCGGCGGCCAGACCGACGGCGACCAGCACGCTGCGTTCAGCCTGCGCGCGGTCGCCGGTCCGGTCGGCATGGGTGACGGCATCGAGGAACAACCGCATGGCCCAGAGGCCGGCGAGCGGCAACAGACCCTGCGCGACCAACAGGGTCAGGTGCTGCAGCGCGGCGCTGACACCCGCGGAAGTTGCCAGCGCCAACATCGTCCGCAGCGGCACGGGTCGCAGGTCGGGGACGGACGTAGCCAAGGAGGTGGGATGGGGCGAGTGGGTTGCGCTCGAGCCGAGGTTGCGGCGCGGAGACTAGCGAGTGAGCGCGGCACGGCCGGGCTCATTCCTGGGGCGGGCTCTGGAGTTTGACGTTCCGATAAGGTTTGTTATGTAAAGTACGGCGGGGGAGCCAGGTGGCTCGAAAGGTTCGGTTGGCCCGCTGTTCAGGGCCCACCACCCGGCCGGAGCGCCATCGACAGCCAGATCGTGACGTCCGGCGACACGTACGGCAGCAGGTCTTCGCCCACCGCGGCCTCGAGGAACAGGCCGCGCTGGAGCAGGACGCGGCCGCCGATCCACAGCAGCATCTGCGGGCTGGCGACGCGGTCGAAGCCGAGCTGCCGCAGCGTCGACGTCTCCCATTCGACCTGCGCCAACGCCGTCACGCTGTGGCTCAACGGCAGCTCCGCGGCGATGCCGGTCGACGTCACGTCGGCAAAGTGCAGTCCGACGGCGCGCGCCAGAGGCGGCGTGCCGGCGAACGTGTGCTGCAGGTGTGCGACCACGGCGACGACCGATGACCGCCACTCGGCGATCGCACCGATCGCGGTGTCGAAGCTGCCGTTGCCGAAGCCGCGCTTGTCGTCGCCGAGCGGCAGCTCGGTGCCGGCGCGTAGCGCCAGACCGATCGCGTCCGGTCGGATCGGCAGGCATTGCCACTTGAGCACCACCGGCACGTCCATCGGCCGCCAATCTTCGGCCCGGACCTCGAACGCCGTATTGCCCTGATCCGTGGCGCGCACGAACCATTGGTTCCTCGGTGCGGCGCTGCGACCCTGGTCCGGAAAGCCCCAGAAGTCGTGCCAGTTGATGATGAAGTCGTCGAGGAAGCCGCCGCCGGTGTGCGCATACGGCAGCTCGAGGTCCAGTTCGAGTTGCGACGGCAGACCGAGCCGCGCGGACAGGCGGGTCTGCAGGTACTCGCCGTCCATCGCGAACGAGTTGCCGTTGCCCTGGCCGCTGAGGAACAGACTCGAGTACTCCGCGGCGGCCCGCAGCTCGAAGTCTCCGGGTGGCAGTGTTGCCGCCGACGCAATGTCCATGTGCAGCACCGTGAGCTGTGCCGGATGCTCGTTGCGCACCGGCATCGGGCCGCGGAACTCCGCATCCTGCACGCAGCCACTGGCGGCGCCGAACCCCGACAACGCGAGCAACACCGCGACTGCGCGTACCGACATCGGCACGCAGACTAGGTGACATTGCGGACCGTGTCGCGATACTTTTCGTCAGCGCCACAGCGGCTGCAAGTTGCGGGGCCACGACTGCCGATGAACCATCCGGTCGATGGCAAGGCAGGTTGCCCGCCGCGGATGAAATCCGCGCCGGGATGGCTGCTGTCCGCCGCCGCCGTAGACTCTCGCACCGACCCCGGAGACTCCCCTGCATGCATCGCTCGCTGCTCCTGCTGTCCTGCATCCTGCCGATCACTGCCTGCGCCAACGGCGGTGGCAACGACCTGCCGGAGAGCCAGATCAAGATCGCCGCCAACCACCACCTGTTCGGGTTCCGCAGCCTGCCGGGCTTCGGCACCTTCCCGGTGCAGCAACAGTCGGTGCTGCCCGACCGCGGTGAACTGGCGCTCAACAACGACAGCACCTACACGCTGACGCGCCCCAACAACACCAGCGGCACGGACAGCTACGGTCTCGCGGCCGAAGGCGCGCTGTCGATCTTCGTCACCGGCACGGGTCGCAATCCGACCATCGTGTTCAGCGGTGGCTATGGACTGAACGGCGAGAACCACGAGCTGTTCTTCACCGACCGCGTGACCACCACCGGCACGCCGACTCTCGGCATGTACTACGGCACGCGCTCCATCACCGGCCAGACGGAGCTGGCAGGCGGCTGGCACCTGCTGTCACTGCACGTGGTGTTCGCCCAGGGACTGCTGTCGCCGAACAACGTTGCCCGCGGCGCCCACGGCGGCATCAGCATCACCGCCGGCGATCCGGGCACCGAACGGACGATCAGCGGTGCCGGCACCGAGTCGGGTGGCGTGGCGATGACCTTCGGCGGCACGATCCAGAACCTGCTGCAGAACAACACCGGTGATGGCACCTGCAACCTGACCATCAGCTTCCAGGAGGGCACGTCGACGCCGGAGAATCGCACCTGCTTTGCCGCCGCTGGCAAGGACATCGTGCTGGCGCTCGACGCCGACACCACGGATGGCGCTGCGGGCATGGTGTTCCTGGTGCGGAAGTTCGATGCGCCGACGACGAATGCCGACATCAGCCGCGTAGCCGGGCAGTTCCTGGTCGGTGGCTACACGGCGTTCGTCAACCCCACCAACTCGGGCTCCGATGCGTTCGTGGGTCGACTGACGTTGACCCAGCAAGGCGGCTTTCTGCTCGACGCGGTCGGCAGCCGCGGCATCGACTTCTCCTGGAGCGGTACGTTCACACTGGCGGCCGATGGCGGCCTCACGCTGCATGCCAACGGCACCAACGAACAGTGGTTCGCGGCGATCCAACGCGACTACAACACCCTGGTGTTGATCGACGACGTGGTCGAGACGCGCGCCAACAACCAGCCCGAACTCAACCTGGTGTTCGGCGTGCGCGTGGCGACGTCGCCCTGAGCGGTCGGCGCCCTGGCGGCAGCGTCACGCGGGCGCAGCGGCCCAGCCAGACGAAGAATCCGGGCCAGCTCTTGTGCACGGCGGCGCCGTGCGGCAACGCCACGCCATGTGGCAAAACCGTACCGAGCAGAGCCAGCGCCATGACCAGGCGATGGTCGTTCGGGCATGGCGGTCGAGCCGCCCGCGATCGCTGCAGCAGCGGACCGGTCACCGTCAGCTGCTCGCCGCGTACGCGACACCGAGCCCCGAGGCAGGCGAGGCCGCGCGCGATGGCCCGCAACCGGTCGCTCTCCTTGTGGCGCAACACCGACAGGCCTGGGAACACCGTCGTGCCGGCGCGGGCGGCTGCCAGCGCCGCCAGCGCCGCCACGGCGTCGGGCCGGGCATGCAGATCGCGCAGCAAGAGCCGCGCGGTTCCGGCCGCGCGCAGACGGGCACAGTCATCGTCGCTCTGCCATTCGGGATGTGGATCGCCGGGGACGCGCGGCAGCAGCTCGCGTGCATCACGACCGTGCAGCGCCGCCAGCGCCAGCGCAAACGTGCGCGCCGACGGATCGGGCGGTATGTGGATCCGCCGCGGTGGCGCGCGGCCTGGGCCCACCCGGCAATGCAGGTCGCGCCCGACCGTGCGCGCGCGCACCACGAAGCCGAACTGACGCAGCAGCGCGATCGTCAACTGCAGGTAGTCCGGCGCCGCGGGCCGCACGATGCGCACCAGTACGGCATTCCGCGTCCGTTCGCCGACCGGGCGCAGAGCGGCGGCGAGCAGCGCGCCGGTTGCTGCCTGCGAGGTGATGTCGGCAGCGACCGTGATCGCCGCCACCGTGGTTCGACGACCGTCCACCACCACCGGCAGGCGGCGCCCGGCGACGCCGACGCCGGCGCGGGCAAGCGCCTGCAGCGCCGGTGCGATCGGTCGCCGGCGCAGACCGGCGCTGCCGTCGATCCGCAGCCGACCGCCGAGCAATGGCACCAGCAGCAGCAGAGTGCGCAGCGCCGTGCCGTTCTCTTCGACGTGCAGGTCGACGTCGAGCAGCGCCCGCCGCGCGCGACCGCGCACCTGCAGGCCATGCCGCGTCCAGCGGCAACGCGCGCCGCAGCGCCGCAGCGCCGCCGCCAGGACTTCGGTGTCGCGGCTGCGCAGGGCCCCCGCCAGCACCCGGTCGCCGGGCAGGAACGCCGCCAGCAGCATCGCCCGTTGGGTGTGGCTCTTGCTGCCCGGCAGGCATGGCCGGCCGAGGTCCAAGGGCACGCCGCGCCGGCGCGGCTCGACCAGGATGCGCATGCCGACCACGATCGCGCAGATGCCACGCCGGATCCATCCTCTGATCAGTCTGGTGCCGGCCGCGGACCACCGGATAATGCCCGGCCGATGCAACCTGTTCTCTCCATCGACCTGCCGTTCGGCAACCGGCTCGGGCGCGGCAAGGTGCGCGAACTGTTCGAACTGAACGGCGACCTGCTGCTGGTCGCCAGCGATCGCATCTCCGCGTTCGACGTGGTGATGCACGAAGGCATCCCCGGCAAGGGCCGGGTGCTGACCGCGACCTCGGCGTTCTGGTTCCACCAGCTCGCCAGCGTGTGTCCCAACCACCTGCTGTCGTCCGACGTCGACGCCTGGAGCGACGTGCCGAAGCCGCACCGCGAACTGCTGCGCGGGCGCACGCTGCGCTGTCGCAAGGCGACGCCGCTGCCGGTCGAATGGGTCGTGCGCGGGTTCCTCACCGGTTCGGGCTGGCAGGACTACCAGCGCGAGGGCGCGGTCTCCGGCGTCGCCCTGCCGAAAGGCCTGCAGCACGCCAGCGAGCTCACGCCGCCGATTCTGACGCCGTCGACCAAGGCCACCAGCGGCCACGACCAGCCGATCGCCTTCGATCAGGTCGTGACGATGGTCGGCAGATCGGTGGCCGAGCAGGCGCGCGACTGCGCGCTGCGGCTCTACCAGCAGGGCCGCGAATACGCGCGCGAGCGCGGCATCGTCATCGCCGACACCAAGTTCGAATTCGGTCTGCTCGACGGCAAGGTGCTCCTGATCGACGAGTGTCTGACGCCCGACAGCAGCCGCTTCTGGCCAGCGCACGAGGTGGTGCCGGGCGGCAACCCGACCTCGTACGACAAACAGTACCTGCGCGACTGGTTGACCTCGACCGGCTGGAACAAGCAGCCGCCGCCGCCGACGCTGCCGCCGGCAGTGATCGAGAAGACCGCCGCGACCTACGCCGAGATCCAGCGCCGCCTCTGCCGATGACCATGACCGACCGCCCCATCGCCTTCGTGCTCGGTTCCGATTCCGACCTGCCGGTGCTCGACAGCGCGTTCGCGGCGCTGCAGGAGCTGGGCCTCGGCTTCCACGTGCGCATCCTGTCAGCGCACCGCACGCCCGAAGAAGCCGGTGAGTTCGCCCGCACCGCCAAGGCCAACGGCATCAAGGTGCTGGTCGGCGTCGCCGGCATGGCGGCGCATCTCGCCGGTGCCCTGGCGGCGCAGTCGTCGCTGCCGGTGCTCGGCGTCCCGGTGGCCAGCGGGCCGCTGGCCGGCGAAGACGCGCTGTTGTCGACGGCGATGATGCCACCGGGCATCCCGGTGGCGGCGATGGGCATCGGCAAGGCAGCGGCGAAGAACGCGGCACTGATGGCGGCGCGTATCCTGGCGTTGTCGGATCTGCAGCTCGCCGAACGGCTCGAACAGGTGCGGCGGGCCGAGCGCGACAAGACGTTGGCCAAGGACCGCGAAGTCCGCGCGCGCTTCTCATGCTGACCCCGGTCCCGGCCCCGCTGCGGAGGGACCCGGCCGCGCTCGCGCCGTTGCCGCCGACGATCGCCTGGCGCGGCGACACCGATGGCTGCCTGCTGCTGCTCGACCAGACGCTGCTGCCAGCCCAGCGCGTGGTGCTCGAGCTGCACGACGGCCAGCAGGTCGCGGATGCGATCCGCCGGCTGTGCGTGCGCGGCGCGCCGGCGATCGGCGTGGCAGCGGCCTATGGCCTGGTGCTCGGCGTGCGCGCCCGGCATCCCCTGCGCGCGGCATTCGTCGAGACCGTGCGCGAAGAGGCAGTGATGCTGGCGAGCACGCGACCGACCGCCGTCAACCTCGGCTGGGCGCTCGATCGCTGTGTGCGCGCCGCGGTGCGCGAACCGGGCCTGCCGGCGCTGCTCGAGCAGGCGCGGGCGATTCACCGCGAAGACGAGGCGCTCTGCCGCCGGCTCGGCGAACACGGCGCCGCTCTGGTGCCCGACGGCGGCACGGTGCTCACCCACTGCAACACCGGTCGCCTGGCCACCGCCGGTGATGGCACGGCGCTGGCAGCGCTGTTCACCGCCTGGCAGCAGGGCCGCCGCTTCCGGGTGCTCGCCGACGAGACCCGCCCGCTGTTGCAGGGCACGCGTTTGACCGCGCTCGAACTGGCCGCGGCCGGCATCCCGGTCGAGGTGCTGGTCGACAGCGCCGCCGCCGGCCTGATTGCGCGCGGCGAAGTGCAGCTGGTGCTGGTCGGTGCCGATCGCATTGCCCAAAACGGCGACACCGCCAACAAGGTCGGCACCTATGGTCTGGCGCTCGCGTGCCAGGCGCACGGCGTGCCGTTCTGGGTGATATCACCCGCGAGTTCGTTCGACCTGGCGTTGCCGCACGGTGCTTCGATCCCGCTCGAACAGCGCGGCGCCAGCGAAGTCCTGGCGCCAGCGCTCGCTGCCGACCTGCCCTCGGTCGGCGTCCGCAACCCGGCCTTCGACCTGACCCCGGCGCGTCTGATCACCGGCATCGTCACCGAGCACGGCCTGATCCGGCCGGTGACCGCGGCCAACGTCAAGGCGCTGCTGTCCGCCAGCCGATAGGGCCACAGCATGGGCACCGTGACCGGGCCGAGGAAGACGCGCAAGGCCCACCGCGCTGGCAAGAGCGACAAGGCCGTTCGGGCCGGCGGCCTGGCGCCGCGCAGCACGCCGCTCGGTCTCGAGGTCGACGACGACGTACTCGAGTTCATCGAGGCGCTCGACCGGTTCAAGAAGGACCACGCGCGGCCGTTCCCGAGCTGGAGCGAGGTGCTGTTCGTGCTGCGCGAGCTCGGCTACCACAAGGGCTGAGCCGCTGCCTCAGGCCTTGTCGCCGTGCAGCCAGCCGCTGGCGATCCCTACCAGCAGCAGCACGCCGAACGCGAGCCGATAGATCGCGAACGGCACGAAGCTGTGGCTGCGCACATAGCTGACGAACGGGCGCACGATCACCAACGCGGTCAGGAACGCCACCACGGTCGCCACCACGAACGGCACCAGCAGCGGGCCGGTGACCTCGTGCCAGTTCTTCTCCAGCTTGAGGCCGGCGGCGCCGTACAGGATCGGCAGGCCGACCAGGAACGAGAACTCCGCGGCGGCGCCGCGCGAGCTGCCGAGCAGCATCGCGCCGGCGATCGTGGCGGCCGAACGGCTGGTGCCCGGCACCAGCGCCAGACACTGCCAGCAGCCGATCCACAGCGCCTGGCGGTAGCTGAACTGCGCGCGTTCGAACTGCGGGCGGTCACCGCGGCGGCGCAGCCACGACTCGAGCGCCAGCAGCAGCACGCCGCCGGCCAGCGTCGTCACCGCGACGACCATCGGCCCGAACAGGCTGGTGATGGGCTTCTCCAGCAGCACGCCGAGCACGGCCGCCGGCAGCGCCGCGACCGCGATCTGCAGCAGCAGGTTGGGTGCTCCGCTGCTGCGCGCGCGCGGCAGGGTGCGCAGGCCGGCGAGCACGTCCCGCCCGTACAGCAGCAGGATCGCCGTGATCGCGCCGACCTGGATGCCGACCGTCAGCGTTTTGTTCTGCGCCGACAGCAGTTCCTGGGCGACGATCAGGTGGCCGGTGCTGCTGACCGGCAGGAACTCGGTCACGCCCTCGACCAGGCCGATGACCAGGGCCGCGACCAGCGTGATCGACTCGCCCTCGGACAGTTCGGCGGGCAGGGCCACGGCGCTACAGCACCTGGTCCGGCGACTTCCACGGCATGCCGAACGCCGCGGCCACACCCTGATGCGTGCAGACGCCGTCCAGGATGTTGGCGGCGGTTCCGAGCGTCGGATCCTTCGCCGCCTTGGCGACGCCCATCGCCGCCAGTTTCCTGGCCCACGGGCCGGTCGCGTTGGTGAGGCCGAAGGTCGACGTGCGCGGCACGGCTCCGGGCATGTTGGCGACGCAGTAGTGCAGCACGCCATCGACGACGAACGTCGGGTCGGCATGGGTCGTCGGCCGGCAGGTCTCGATGCAGCCGCCCTGGTCGACCGCGACGTCGACGATCACTGCAGCTTCCTTCATGTGGCCGAGGTCTTTGCGGCGCACGAGCCGCGGCGCGCGTGCGCCCTGCACCAGCACCGCGCCGATCACCAGGTCGGCATGCAGCAACTGTTCGCGGATGGCGATCGCAGAACTGTGCAGCAGCGTGACGTTGGCGGGCATCACGTCGCTCAGGTAGCGCAGCCGGTCCAGGTCGATGTCCATCAGCACGACATGCGCGCCCAGGCCGGCGGCCATCTTGGCGGCATTGGTGCCGACCACGCCGCCACCGAGGATCAGCACGGTCGCCGGATCGACGCCGGGAATGCCGCCGATCAGGATGCCGCGCCCGCCGTTGTGCTTCTCCAGGTAGACGGCGCCGACCTGCACCGCCATGCGCCCGGCGACCTCGCTCATCGGCGTCAGCAGCGGCAACGTGCGCCCCACCATCAGGGTCTCGTAGGCAAAGCAGTGCGCCCCCGAAGAGAGCATGGCGTCGGTCAGTTCGCGGTTGGCGGCGAAGTGGAAGTAGGTGAACAGCAACTGCCCGCGCTTGATCAGCGCGTACTCCTGCGGCAGCGGTTCCTTGACCTTCACGATCATCTCGGCGCCGCGGTAGACCTCTTCGGCCGTGCGCACGACCTTGGCGCCGACCTTGACGAATGCGTCGTCACTGATGCCGGCGCCAACGCCGGCACCTTCCTGCAGCAGCACGGTGTTGCCGCCGGCGGTGAGGTCCATCACCATCGCCGGCACGGCGCCGACGCGGCTCTCCTGGGCTTTGATCTCCTTGGGAACACCGATGATCATGGTCGCGGACTCCTCGCAGTGCGAGCAACCGCGCGCGCAGACGCGGCCGCCCGGGCCCCGGTTGGACCGAAGGGCGGCGAACTATACCGAGGTCTCGCCGGCGCTCCCGTTCTTTCCAGCGTTGCCGAGCAGCGCCGCGATCCGCAGCAGATCCTTGTGCAGCGCCGCCAACGTCTGGTCGTCGACGTCGGGCGCGCGATGGAAACGGACGCGCAGCAGTTCGCTGGCGGCATCGGCCTCGACCTGCGCGCTCGGCCTCGGCGCGACCCTCTGGTCGCGCCGCAGCAGCGCGCCGACGAGGAACACGCCCGCGGCGGGGTCGCTGCACGGCAGGTCGAAGATCTCGCCACCGGCCAACCGAAGGTCGTCGGCCGCCGGCCCCGGTGTGGCGATGGACGCAACGGCTTCGGCCGCCGCAGCCAGCGGTGGTTCGATGGCGGTCGGTTCGATCTCGTCGACCAGGACGAACGCGTCATCGTCGAGGCCACCGCCTGCGATCCCCCCGACGTCCGCGGCGTTATCGGCAACTTCGTCCGCGGCGTTGGCGGCGGCCATCAGCGTCGGCACGGTTGCGTTCGGCACGACCGCGCGCAGCCGACCCACGGCCTCCGACAACAGTGTGGCTGCGGCCCACAGTTCGTCGTTGCCGGGCCGGTCGCTGCCCTCGGTCGGCGGCGTGTCAGGCACCTGCGGCTCGGCGTCGTCAGGTTCCGGCCGCGCCCGCCACAGCCGCCTGGTGAACGCTGCCACCAGCACAAGGCTCACACCCAGCAGGCAGATGCCCCATGGTTCCAGTTGCATCCGTGACGACCGGGCCAAGCTGCCATCGCCACGATGGCCGTCACCAGCAGCAGGTTGGCCGCCGGCTCCCTGGGTCGGCGCAATGGCACCGGTCTTCTTGGTGTCAGTACCGCTGTTGGTCGGCGCGCCCCCGTTGCCCCCGCGGATCACCTCGAGCTGCTTCAGGAACAGCTCCAGCCGATCACCGGTCTGTTCGAGGGCCTTGCGCAGCAGCTCCTGCACTTCGCGATGACGTAGATCCTGTTGCTGCATCTCGGCCGCGAACTTCTGCATTCGCTGCTCGATTTCCTGCAGCGCCGTGGCGTGCTCCTTGGTCACCGCGCCGGCGACCAACGCCGCCCAACGCTCCAGTTCTGCCGCCAACGTCTGTTGCCGCACGCGCACTTCCTGTTGGTCAGCGACTGTCGACTGCAGCATCTCGCGCAACGGCTGCAGCGCGGCGTCGAGCTGCACGCGATCGGGCGTGGCCATCGTCGTCGGCGCCGTGCGTTCTTCGAGCGCGACCCGCAGCGCACGTACCTCGCGCGCCAGTTCGCTTGCTGGCGCCGCAGGTTCTTCGTTGTCGCAGCCACTGGTCAGCAGGGCGCTGCCACCGAGAAAGGTCGTGAGTCCTATGCGTCGCAATGCCGGCAGCAGGCGCCGCAGGTTCAGGAGGAAACGAGGGTGAGGATCAAGGTGCATCGACTGCGGGAAAGGTAGCGTGTCGCCGGCAGTTCAGGGCGAAGTCAGTGCCATGCCGAGGTGGTCGGTCGACGCCCGCGCCGGCGAGCTGTTGTTGTCGCGGCGATGCGGTGGGCTTTTTCGCTTGCGCCGGTGGAGTCGTGCTCGAAGAATCCCCGCTCGCGACGGGCGTTTAGCTCAGTTGGCTAGAGCATCAGCTCGACAAGCTGAGGGTCGCAGGTTCGACTCCTGCAACGCCCACCACTCCAACCTGGCCTCCCCCAAGCTCTTGGGCACTTCGCCGTGTGCGGCGAACGCGGCCGATTTCCCTGAGCTGCTGCGAGTACTCGCAGCAGGAGGCAATCGTGCAGCGTCCCAAGTCTCCCGCGATCGTTCACCAGAAGAGCAGGAACGCCGACGTCGTGTTCCTGCGCGGCGCCGACGGCAAGCGCCGCATGGTCTACCTCGGCGTGCACGGCAGCGAGGACGCCAGGAAGCGCTACCACGAGGTGCTGGCCGCGCACCTCGACGGCGTCGACCCTGAACCTCGCCGCCCTGCTGCGCGCAGCAGCGGACCGCCGAGCAGCTGGCCCACGATCAACCAGCTGTGCGCCGAGTTCACCGTGTGGGCGGAACGGGAGTTCCTCGACGCCAGCACCGGCAAAATCAGCCGCGAGGTCGACAACTTCGACGACGCCATCGACCACCTACGCGAGCAGCACCGCGAAGTCCACGTCGACAGATTCAGCATCCGCGACCTGCAGGACGTCCGGCAGGCGATGGTCGACGGCGGCCGGCTGTGCAGGAACGTCATCAACGCGCGAGTGCGCCGCATCAAGGCGGTGTTCCGCTGGGGCACTGAGCAGGGCTACGTGCCGGGCGAGGTCTGGCACCAGCTGTCCGCCCTGCGCGGCCTGCGCGAAGGCCGCGGCGGCGCCCGCGAGACGAAGCCCGTCGAGCCGGTGACGTGGAAGCAGGTCGAGGCGGTGCGGAAGTACCTGCCGCCCTGCGTCGCCGGCGCCGTGCTGCTGCAGTGGTGGTCCGGCATGCGGCCGGATGAAGTGCTGCAGCTCACCCGCCGGCAGCTCGACATGAGCGGCAAGGTGTGGCTGTTCCGCCCGGCGCGGCACAAGGGGCGTTGGCGCGGCCTCGAACGCATCGTGCAGCTCGGCCCGAAGTCGCAGAAGGTGCTGCGGCGGATGCTCAAGCTCGACCCGGACGCCGCGATCATCAGCCCGTACGATGCGTGGGCGTGGGTCAAGGCTGAGAAGCGCGCCGCGAGGGAGACGCCGCTCACGCCGAGCCAGCGTGCGCGAGACGCGCGCAACGCGGCGAGGTCGATGGACAAGCTGGAGTTCTTCGACGTGCACACCTACCGCCGGATGATCCACCGCGCCTGCACGAAGGCCGAGATGGCGGTTTGGGGCCCCCACCGTCTCCGGCACGCCGCCGGAACGCGCATCGCTCTGCAGGAGGGCATCGAAGCGGCCAGGGTCGCCCTGGGCCACGTCGACGATCGGGTGACCAGGCGCTACGCGCACAGCGCCGACTCGGCCGCCGCGGCGTCGGTGGCGGCGAGGCTCGGATGACGTCGAACTCGCCGAAGCCGGCGTCGACCGTGCGAAACGGTGCCTCACGATCGCCCAGGATCGACGATCTCGGGTCGGGTCAACCCCTGGGACCTGGGAACCGGAGCCTTGATCCGCAAACTAAGAACCGTAAGGTTCGCAGGAATGGTCAAGACGATCCGCGTTCCGGTTCAAGTCCTGCGCGACACCTTCGCCGATACGATGGCGAGGGTTCGCTACGGCAAGGAGCGAGTCGTGGTGACCTTCCACGGCATGCCCCGCTGCGCGCTGGTCTCGCTCGAAGACTTGGCGCAACTGCAGGGCAAACCGGTAGCACCCAAGCGGAAGCCGGGGCGTCGTTCGCCGCCGGCTTGATCTTTTCCCCGTTCGAAGAACGGGCACCGACAGCGCTGATGACGCCGCCGGTGCCCTTCGCAACCCCTGAACTTTCCAGGAGCAGCGATGCAGGCAGTGTCTCGATCCGTGCCGGCGGCTCAACAGCCCTCCGGCTTCTCTCTGTTCACGGTCACCGTTCGCGGCCGGACGTCGGCCGGCACGCTGACGTCGTTCCGCGGCGAGGTGCTGGCGCCCACCGCGGCGCAGGCCCGCAGGATCGGCCGCCGCATCGCGGCCGACTTCTGTGGGATCTTCGCCGAGTCGGCGAAGGCGGTGCGCTCGTGACGGCGCTCGCCGTGCAGCTGGTGCTGCTCGCCGCCACCGACCTGCAGGCGGTGGACCTTCCGGCCGACGCAACGATCCTCGGCGTGCACGTGCGCGCCGGCGCCGTGGTGCTCTACGTCATGGGCGACCCGCGGGCGCCGACCCGGCGAGCGCACGTGCTGATGGTCGGCACCGGGCAGGAGATCGCCTCCACGATCGCGCGGTGGCCGTTCGTCGGCAGCGTGAAGCTCGACGCCGAACTGATGCTGCACGTGTTCGCCGACCCGGCGACGGCGGTGCGCCGGTGACCGCCGCCACCATGCTGCCCGTCGTTGTAGTACCAGAACCGCCGCAGGTGCTGCCGCAGTTCGCCCTCACGCCGGCCGCCGCCACCGCCGTCGACTCCGACCCGGCGGAGATCGTCGGCCGGTGGATGGCGGCGCTGTCGCCCGGATCGCGCGCGAGCTACCGCCGCGGCCTGCAGAACTTCGCCTGCTGGGCGCTCGGCGCTGGTACACCACCCACCGACGCGCTGGCCGTGCTGGTCGAGGGCGGAGTAGGACACGCTCACCAGCTGGTCGGCGGGTGGCGCGACGCCATGCTTGCCGAGGGCAAGCTCGCCACCGGCTCGATCGCCGGCGCCATCACCGCGATCTGCTCGCTGGTGAAGCAGCTGCGCCGGTGCGGGCGCATCGGCTGGCACCTCGAAGGCGTCGGGGTCAAGGTCGAGCGGAAGCACGACCGGCGCGGCCCGCGGCGCGTCGACGTCGAGCGCCTGCAGGACCACCTCGACCGGCTCGCCGCCGCAGGCGACGGCCGCGCGGTCCGCGACCTGTGCATCCTGCGGCTGGGGTTCACCGCCGCCATGCGCAGGTCCGAGATCGTCGGCCTGCGCTACCCGGACGACCTGGCGCTCGACGCCGAGGGCGGGCCCGTCGTGCGGCCGAAGCGGAAGGGCCGGCGCTGCCGCTCCGACCTGCTGGTGACCGAGGGCATCGCCGGCGCGATCCGCGCGTGGCTGCAGGTGCGCGGGGTCGAGCCTGGGCCGCTGTTCCACCGGCTCGACCGCGGTGAACACCGCCGCCAGCCGCTGACCGGCGAGAGCGTCCGGAAGATGCTGGCCACCAGGGCGCAGGAGGCCGGCGTCAAGGCGCCGGTCCGCCCGCACGGTCTGCGGCACGCCGCGGCCAGCGAGGTCGCGCGGCGCGGCTCCCTGGCCGAGCTGCGGGCCATCGGTCAGTGGAAGAGCTTGTCCAGCATCGAGCACTACCTCGACAAGGAGGACGCGGAACGGGCGAGCGCCATGGGGATGCTCGAACTGTAGGCGGTGGGTTGCTGGATCGAGCAGAAGCCACCCCACCGCCGGCGGCGGTCTACAGGTGCAGCTCTCTGCCGAGGCGGTGCAGCAACCGCTGGAACTCGGGGTGATCTCGCAGGCCGGAGTCTTTCAAGAGCGCGCGCAGCTCGACGGTGCCGAGCGTGCTGAGCACCCGCTCGCCCGCCGCGCGGTTCTGGTCGTAGTCACCGCCGCCGAACTCGGCGTCGGCCTTCGACTGCGCCAACCAGTCGGCACGGGCCGCCTCGATCCGCGCGAGCGTTCGGGCCTTCATCACCGGCACGACCTGGTCGAGCACCTTCTGCGCTTGGTCCTGCGGCAGTCGCAGCTCCTGGGCGACCTTGGCGTAGCTGTCGATCACCATGGCGTCGAACGTCTGCCCCTCGGGCGCCTTGAGCGCGTAGGGCGCAACCGGCGGTGCGACCGGCGGCGCCACCTTCGCGACCTGGTCCGCAGGCTTGGGCCCGGCCAGTTCCGCGACCTTGGCCGCAGCAACGTCCTGCACGGCGAGGTGGGGATACATCCTCCGGGCCGCGGCGCCGAAGTCGGCCTGCGCGTCGGCGGTCGCTGTGGCCGGGTCCGCGGTGACCTTCGCTGCGGCGGTTGCCGTCGCCGGCTGCACGTCGGGCTTCGCGGCGACGGTCGCCGTCGCCTGCGGCGCGAGGTGCGGGAAGAGGCGGGCTCCTGCTTCGGCGAGGTCCATGGGCATCGTGTTGTTGACTGGTCGGGGTTCTACAGTTCACCGCAGCCGTCGGCTTCGTCGTCGCCGCCGGTGGCCGAGCCGTCGTACCCGACGGCCATGCCGCTGACGATCCCGCCGAGGTTGCGAGCTTCACCGTACGCGCGGGCCACCGCCGCGGCGGCCGCGTCGACCTCCGCGACCTTGTGCGCCGACATCCGCACCGACACGGCGGGCAGAGCCGGCTGCCGAGACCTCCGGGTGCGGCCAGCACCAGGAGCACCTCGGCCGCGGCGAACGCGAGGCGGGTCCTCGCCACCGGAGTCGGCCGCGTCGTTGCCCGTCGCAGAACGGAGCCCGGTCAGCCGCGCGAGCAGCGCTCCGCGCTGGTCGGCCGAGCACTTGGAGGCCTTCTCGACCTTGAACTCGTCGAAGAGGGCCACGACGTCGTCACCGCGGCCCGCTTCGATCAGCGCGCGCGCTACAGCGCGCAGCTCGTCGACCTGCGGCGACGCGTCGCCGTCCTCGTCTTTGACCAGCTCCATGCAGACGGCCGGCGGCCCCGCGAAGTCGATGACGTCGCCCGCCTGGTGGAGGGCGTCGCCGTCCCAGAACTTGTCGGTGAGGCGGTAGCGGCGCACCGGGGCGTCGGCGGCCGCGGGCTCCTTGAGCGGGCAACCCCGCGCGCGCATCTCGTCGAGGCGCTGCTCGGCCAGGCGCAGCACGTGTTCCGCTTGACCGAGCTGGCCGCGCGCGCCGCCGTCCTCCGACTCCGCGGCGCGTCGGGCCTCGACGGCCTCGGCGGCCGCGACCTCGGCGCGCACCTGGGCGGCGGCGAACGCCTCGTGGACGGCCGGCACTTGCGCGAGGCGCGCGTTCGCGGCCGCAACCGCGCGCCGGGCCTCGCGCAGTTGTTGGACGTTGTGCACGTCCGTGGCGAAGTCGCCGGCCGTCAGGTCGAGGAGCCGCAGTACGCGCCGGACCATGTGGACGTCGGGCGGCTGCGCGCCGCCTTCGCCGTCCGCCTCGGCTAGCACCCACCGCCAGTAGCTGGACCGGGCCGCGTCCTGTTCTCGTGCCGTCTGTTGGCTGAGTCGCTCTTCGATCGTTTTCACGCTGGTTGTTCCTGTTGCTGGGCGCGCGACTCGACGCCGAACGGCGCGTCGCCGGCGCGCGAGGAGTTTCAGTCTCGCCGTTGCCTCACGGCGCCGTCGTCGACCGCGGTGCGCCACGCGTTGGAGGAGGGAAGGTTGTACGGGTTCTTGGACGGCGGCAGCCGCTTGCCGGGCGTGCCGCTGAGCAGGAGCATCGCCCGCTCGCTCTGCGGCCCGTCGTAGTCGAACTCCTCGCCGGGTTCGTAGATTCTGCCGTTGGCCTGGACCTGTGCCATCGCGCGGTAGCGGGCCATGGTCACAAGTTCCACGCCTCAGCCATAACGACGCCCAGAGTCAGAACGTCTCCGGCCCCGCTCGTGATGCAGAGGCCGACGATCAAGCCGGCCGGCGTCAGGTCGAACGTGCCTGAGACCGCAGCCACCACAACACAGGGAATCAGCGCATGGCCCGTGGCTGCGAGACCGTGAACCATGATTAGCTCGCCGATGAATTTTCCGGCAGCGGAGATCGGTCCCTGGACGGTCACGCACACCTCGAACCAAGCCTCGTCCGCAACGGCACTGCCGGCCGGCTTCGCGAAAGATAGCTGGGCACTGTCAGCGACGGTGCCAGTTGTGCCGACGCAGACATCGATCGTGCTCGGGGCCGAGCCGGCCGCAGTCTTGGTCGCATTGAACCTCCAACGGAATTGGGTGCCGACCTGTAACTTGTTCTTAGGCACGGCGATGGCCGAGCCCGCAATGAACGTTCTTACGCCGGCCGCCGGCGTCTGCGCGGCGGGCGCTGTGACGTTTGTGACGGAGCCGCGCACGTAGCCGCTGACAGGATCCTGGACCGACAGTTCGTTGGTCGTGGGGTCGACCGAGGCGAACGCTTGCCCCGTGGTGCCCACGTCGAAGGCGACGCGCGGCACTGAGGGAACTCCGCTCATGCTGCGGGCGGCCGAGCCAGATTGGGTCGTGATCGTCATCTTGGTTTGCTCGCGATGTTGCTCCGCGGCTCCGGCCACTGCCGCGGCGAGGTCGTCGAGCCCGGGCCGGCGGGCGAAGTTCGGTCGGTGGCGCGCGGCGCGCCGAAGATTCTGAGCAACGCGATCGCGGTCGCCTTGCACTCGGCGAGCAGTTCAACGACGGCGGCGCGAGTTGCTTGATCCAGGTCGGGCGCCCGGTGCAGCGCCTCGCACACGGCGTCGACGCGCGCCAGCAGCCGGCGCTTGCCGTCCATGGCCGTGCGGATCAGTCCCGCCGCTGGGCAGCTGCGCAACCTGGCGCCCTGGGCGCGGCCTTCGTCGCGCAGCAGCAGCAGCTCGATCGACACGGCGTGCCCAGCGGGCAGCGCCGGCAGCGCGAGCTTGCCGTCCAGCAGGCCGTTCGTCGGGATCGTGCTGGCGTACCTGAGCGACGTCATCGCGCAGCCTCGTCGAGCCCGAGCCACCGCAGGACGTCCTCGCGGCGGTAGAGCGTTCTGGTCGCACCGCCCGAGCGGTTCGGCCGCGCCGGCACCAGCAGCCCGGCGTGCTCTGCCTTCGCCACGGTCTTCGTCGTGCAGCGGGCGAGGCACGCCACCTCGCAGCGCAGCAGGAGCGGCGGGAGGCGCTTCACGTCGAGCGGGGCGGTGCTTGCGATCGAGGCCATTCCCGGCAGGGTAGATGGCCGCACGCCCGATATGGGGTCATGCGCGACGGTGCTTCCGGTTGGGTTCACCGCGGGGACGGTAAGAACCGGACCGGCCGTAATAGGGGCAGCCCGGCCACGATTTCGCGGACGCGCCGCCGCCATTGGCGGCCCTCGGCGGCCGGCCAGGAGGGCCGGGGCTCAACGATCACCGCCCGGTGCGGCGCCGGGGTCTGGCACTACGCGGCGGCGCCGAGGCGGCGGCGCTGCGGCACCAGCACGTGCCGGTTGCTGGATCGCCAAGAATCCGAAGTGCCGGCGGGGGATCAGTTGCCCCTGACCTCGACCGACATAACCAGGTGCTGCACGTCGACGAGGCGGATCGGCGAGTGGCACTGCACGCCGTGGCTGGCGCGCCAGCGGTTGCCGAGCATGATCGCGTGGCCAGCCAGCTTGCCAGCGTGCGGACCCTCGCCGACGACGAGGTGCAGGACCCACCGCTCCAGGTCCGCGCGGTGCTCCGCGCGCACCTCGGCGACGCGGCAGGTGTAGGTGCCGGGCGGCAGTTCGGTGTCGTTGTCCATCGGGCGTGGCGCACCCGGCGCGGCGCAGTGCGCCGCAGGAGCTTCGTTCGCCGGGCGGAGGCCCGCGCGCATCGGCCGAGCCCACGAGGCCCAGCCCCGCCACCTTGCCGCTCCTCGGCAGGTTGGCCGCCCGGCGCGTGTGCGTCAGGCCGTCCAGATGCTGCACCGAGCATGCGAGGCCAGCGCGGCGGCGGCAAGTCGCGCGGCTCAATTCGACGGCCGCTGAGTCAACCGATCAGCGCCAGTCCCAATTGCCGTTGCCGTGAGCGTCGAGGGTCATCGTCAGGGTCCCCTCGGACAGCATGTCCATCCCGTAGAGCATCTCGCCGAACAAGTTCGTGGACCCAACCACTTCGATCGTTTTCCGCAGAACGAGGTTCTGCTGCCTACCGCCTACGATGACGTGCATGGCGTAGACGGTGAGCACAACCGGCCCGTTCGCGGTGTTGAACTGCTGGCGGCGCAGCATTCGCAGCCCCAACGCCTGCGCCTGTGAGTCCTTGATCGTTGTTGCCGTCGCTCCCGTGTCGATCAGCGCCTCGAAGCGGTGAAGCTGACTCTGTGCGTCCTTGGCGCCGTACACGATGATCGACGCCACCCGGCCGCGCACTGGCCCGCCCATCGAGAAGGAGGGAGGCGGCGGCGGCACGAGCGATGCGCTCATCCGCCGAGTCGTTGGATCACTTGCGGGCTGTCCTCAACCGCGACCTGGCGGATGTAGACGGGGGCGTCGCCGAACTTCTGCTGCACGGCCTCGACGGCCTCGCCCAGGGAGTCCCAGAACCCGACGACGTCATCGCCGCGGATCGCAACCCAGCGGTCAACGCGGCCGCCGGCCACCCACCGGTCTCGGTGGGCTTCGAAGCACTTCTCTTCTCGCTCGAACAGGGGTCGCATCGCGTCGTGCCAGTCTAGCACCGAGGCCCTTCGGCCGGATGGGCTGTTAGGCTTGACTGCGTCGTAGCGAAAGGAGACACGCCGCAGCGAGCTGGTGCGCCCGGCGGCAAGGCGCCCAGGGTGGCGCAGGATTGCCCCTGCTCACCGGGCTCCAGAGGCAAGAGACGTAGAGCCGTTCGCGACGCCAGGCAGGCCACGGTCAGGCCGCCGGGCCGGTTGCGCGATGACAGACTTCCGCAGGTGGGCCCGCTGGTCGACCATCGACCGCTCAGGCTCCGGCGACGTGGTGCGGCGCCCGCAGCAGCTCGCGGCGCCACGCGGCAACCTCGACGCGCGCGCGCAGCGCATACGCGAGGTCCTGCCGCGCGTCGACGACGCGCAGCCGCAGCTCCGGGATCGCCGCCTCGTAGGCTCGCTCCAGCCGGCCGAGTTCAGCCGCAAGGGTCGGCGGGTCCCTGAACGCGAGATCGGACGCGCGGACCTGCGGCTCGTTCTGCACCTCGCGCACGGCTGGTGTTCTACCCGAGGAGGTCGCCGAGGTCGGTGGGGTCGACGTCGTAGTGCACGCGCTGCCGAGCGCGGTCCGCGTCCTCGCCGCTCACCATCGGCGGCAGCTGCGCCCGCCTCGGCGTGTCGATCAGAGCCAAGCAGATGGCGGCCACGAAGGAAGTGTCGGCCCCGTCGAGCAGGCGCGTGTCGAGCGGCAGGGCGAGGGCAGCGCCGATTCTCACCGGGTCGAGCGCGGCGCGCAGCCGCTCGGCGAGTGCAGATCGTTCCTCGTCGACGCGGACAACGTGCAGCCCAAGCTCGCCCATCGCGCGGCACAGGTCCACGCCCGCGCGGCTGCTGGCTTCGACGTGCACCACCGGCGCCTGGTCGGTCAGCGTGGCGCAGACGAGCGCCACGGCCTTGCGGCCCTGGTCGGCGACCGCCAGGTCGGCGATCCAGGTTGCCCCGTGCCGCGCGGCGACCACGACGGTTCCGCGGCGCCCGATCGCGACGCCGATCGACTCGACCGGCGGCAGCTGGTGCGGAAGCAGCGCCGACCGCCTCTGCGCCTCGCGGACCCAAGCTCTCGGGACCACGTCCAGGAAGTCGCGCTCTACCGCGACCTCGACGCGCTTGCGCGCGCCGTTGTCGGACCGCTGCGGTCGTTGTGCTGGTAGTGCTGCATCATCTTTCTCGGACGGCGCAGGCAGCTGCGGCTGCCTCACCGAAGCGAATAGGGCTTCGATCCTGACCACGCGTTCCTCGCGGGTGAGTCGGATCGGCGGCGCGTCCTCGATGCCGCCGATGGCCAGCTGCTCGCCGTACTTCTTCGGCGACCACTTCGCAAGCAACTGCAGCCTCGTCCACACCTGCAGTTTCTTCCACTGCACGTAGCCCGGGTCGATGCGCCCGTCGACTTTCGGCGGCTGCTCGTCGGCCATCGCGAGGGCGTGTTCGGCGATGGCGTCGTACCCCGAGTCCCGCGCGACCTTCAACCGCACCGCGAAGCCGGGGTCATCCTGCCGCCACAGGTAGACCGTCCGCCAGTTCGGGCTACCGGGCAGACGGCAGAACTCGCGCAGCGGCTTGCCGTTGCCGACCCACTCAAGGATCTGCGCCTGCACCACCGGCGCGTCGAACTTCGCCGGCAGGCGGCGGGCGCGCTTCGTCTGAGTCGGGGTCGCGGTCATCAGTTCCTCATGCTACTTCGGTTGCGGAGTCGGTTGCGGGATGTCGCGGAAGCGCAGACGCGGCGGCGTCGAGTTGCCGGCGGCGGGCGGCGGCAGTCGCGGCTGCAGCCGCGGGTCCGTTCCGCCGCCGACGAACGCCTGCAGCAGGACCAGCAGGTCGCAGAGCCAGCGGTCCCGCGGCAGCGCACCGGAGACTCGGCGGCCGAGCGCACCGGCCGGGGTCGCGCGCCTGCGGGCGATGCGTGCACCGTCGGCGTGCCCTTCGCGCGCGGAGCGTCTGCTGCATCGTCGAGCAGCACTCATGCAAGGAGGTCCTCCGCCGATCGCGGGGGTGCCTTCCGAGACCGCCGCGTGTGCGGAACCTTCGCGGGGCGATCTGTTGCCGGGACCTCACCGGGCCTTTCGGGTCGTCCGTTCTGGTGGGGCTCTACACTCGCGGTCCCGCGGTCCGAAACGGTCCCAGGACCACCGGGCCGTCTCCGCCTGTGCGACCGTTTCGTTCCGTTTGTCGGCCCTCTCCCGGCTCCCGGCTCCCTTATGGTCGCCGGGAGCAGCGGGAGATGCGGTGGGCTCTCCCGTCCGGGATCTCCCGCGTCCGAGCGGTCGACGGGAGGTCCGATGTAAGTAGCCTTGGCGCCAAATCCTACCTGCTGGATTTTCTCGGCCTCTTTCAGCCGTCGGAGGCTGTCTCCGACCACCGTCTTCCCCAAATCGGTCTCCGCCTGCACATCGCTCCGCCGGCAGGGGCCGGGAGATCGAAGCACGGCCGCGAGGACCGCCTCGTCCCGTCCGGAGATGCCGACGTCGTCGGCGCCGGTGCTGCTCCGGTCGACGTTCCGGGACGACAGGACGAACCACCGCACGATCGGCCCGTGCTCGTCCTCGCCGACCGGGTTCTTGCCCCAAGTGACCTCGACCGGCGCCGCCGGCTCGCCGTCGCGCATGTCCTCGACCACCAGCCTGCTGACCATCGGCCGGACGCGCTCGACCTTGGCGAACACGTCGGCGGCGCCGCGCAGCGCGCTGCTGCCGCGGTCGGTGCCGCTCTTGCCGGCGTGGTGGTTCCCGAGCAGGGCCGCCCCGGTCTGCTGGCGCAGGAAGTCGAGCGCCGCGACCATCCGGCCCATGTCCTCGGTGGAGTTCTCGTCGAGGGCGGCGGCGCCGAGGGCGCGCGCCACCGTGTCGACGATCACCAGGTCTGCCCTCACGCCGAGTTCGCGGACCGCCTCCAGCACGACCTGCATGCCCTTCTGGTCGGTCAGCGCCGGCATTCCCGGCAGGATCAGGAACCGGCGGTGGATCGGGTCGGCGGCGTCTCGCGCCCGCTCCTTCCCGATGGTCGCGGCTACCTTGTCGACGATGCCGTTCACGCCCTCGCCGGCCACGTAGACGACCGTGCCCGCGCGCGTCGCCGTGTTGAGGAACGGCTTGCCCTCGGCCATCG
>Ga0209488_10001225_pt1 | contig 22044 bp, 28 predicted proteins | sample Rivendell_Oct201_8_FD_188349 | JGI IMG/M metagenome (GOLD analysis project Ga0209488, IMG submission 188349) | Vadose zone soil microbial communities from the Eel River Critical Zone Observatory, Northern California, USA -... | ecosystem: Environmental > Terrestrial > Soil > Vadose zone >...
CATCTTGCCTTTGACACTGCCACCACCACTGCCACCACCACCATGACGTGAGACCATGCAGGTTGATGTTGGGGACTGGTCATGTCACCATGGAGTTCCACCTAAGCTCACATTCCGATTTTTCTCCTTGAGTTCCACCTTGCCTGTCTCTGTTCCCCACCTCTTGAACTCATCACCAACTTGGTTGGCTATATCATCTGCAACCCTGCAGAGGAATATGTAGCACCTGATGAAATCTGGAAACCTCTGCAGGGGGAATGCAGGCTCTATGGGATTTATGTACTGATCACCATACAGACAATACAGTGAGTCAGTGACTGAATTCACATGTGGAGAGAGCTGTCACTCACAATCACTTCTCCCTCCCATGTTGAGGTATACAACCTCAGACGATTGCCAACCATTGTGGCACCATATACTCTGCCATCTTTAAAGCCCAAAGCCCGTCTCTGATTTTGGGCAGAGCATAGGTAGAGTGCCAGCTGATGTGATGCAGCAGTTTGGTCATGGCATTTCATTTCACAAGCAAAAGTTATGACTTTCCCAACTTCTGTCCCAGAAGAGAATATGTGCTGGTGTGTTAATGTGCCTAGAAATTGAGACCAATCCAATGGTAGTGTCATGAGTGTGATAACATCAGCTGTAGCCAAGGGTGGAGTGCCAGTGCCTGGTAAGTAAAGGTCTTGTTCAGCCCTTCAAGTTCATAGAACATTAGTTAGTGAGGTGTCACACCAACAAGCTTGACAATTACCTAAACACATGCCCTATTGACTGGCTTGGCCGCATCTTCTCAAATGCCAATTTAATAAGGCCATCAACACCATGCCGGAGCTCAGTTTCATTGCAGGATGTCATGCAAGCTAGCCAGTTTGAATCCCAGAAGAAATAAAGTGTATAACACCAGCGTTGGATGTTATATGGGTCTGAGGCATCAGCCTCAAACTCCTCATCAGAAAGTAGTTTTGTCCATGAGCTGTAATCATGCCCACTCCATTGAGTGTCATTTGAGCTGTACTAAAATGCTGTTAATAGGCTGAATGTATCATTGAACGTGGAAAGGGGTACTGTTTCCTTCTCCAAGGTAGAGATGGTCTTGATGACCTTGTCCCCAACAGCAACAACAGGGGTTGAGAAAAGCTCTAGCTAGAAAGAAAGACTTCCCACATACCTGTGGGCATTTAACAGCAACTGGATATTTTATTTCCTTCAAGAATGCCTTGAATTGTGGCACAACCACTGCATAACTTTGCAGTGCACAATAATTAGGCACCTCTGTTTCATGAAATCTAACTCCATTTAGTAGCCTGTCATATTGTGATGGTTGATCATACCTTGATGTTGCTGGGGTACCAGCATAGTTTCTGTGTGGTTGATCCCTGTCTGTTGAGTCACAAGGGTCATCCGAGTCAATGTGCCAATAGGTCCATTCCTCATGCATCCTGAAGGGATATGAGAAAGAAGGAGATAGCAAAATCCCACTCACTTGATTGGAATTGTGGGTGGGCCTAAGGAGATGAGACTCAGAGCCGGGGAGCGTTGGCTGAGCACACTGGCAAGAAGTGGCACAGTTTTAGGAGGTGATTTTAGGGGCTAAATAACGATGTGTAAGAGGAAGTGGAGTGATAAGCGGCCAGTGCTCTGCTCACGGGGTCGCAGCATCATTAGTGCGTGTCTGCATCCGCGCCGCAGTGGCGAAGGATCAATGATGATGTCGTGACTACTAGTGGCCGTCGAGCACCTGCCGAGCTCAGATGGCAGTGCTCCCAATATGCAGCACCAGCACCGATTTGAAGACAGTCTCTCAGTAGTTCCGTTTTCAGACTCGGTCTCATTCCTTACACACCCCATCACGTCGTTGTGAGCAGCTATCGAGACGTGAGACAGGTCGAAATCACGTATTCAATTCCGTAGTTTTATTGGCTTTACACCTCTATTGGACGACGACATTTTCGAGACGATCCATGAACTTGTAACGCGCGAAACGGACTCACATCAGCAGTCAGCGTAAAGCGAAACTCGAACCCGCTCTGGAGTACAAGATACAAGACACACTTGTGCGGCTTCACGACCCGATGTATGCTCACTAGATCCCGGTCACTTCGGGAACAGTACAGTCCGAGTCGGCGTCAAGATGGTGCCCATGCCCAGAAAGCAGGTCGTCGAGGGACAGCACTACAGTATTATGATAGTCACCCACTTGAGAACTCTTATGATCGATGACCGCAGTGGCAGGCCGCCACCCACCGCCTCGTGTATGAGGGGCGCGGCACTCGCTGGGAATCGAATCGAATCGAGTCCGGCCCGGATGCATGTCATTCTCAGCTCACTGACGCAGACGCGGGGAGGACCGTGAAAGAGATCAGGTCTCTCCGCTCTTTGTTTGATGCCGAACAAGTCCACGCGATCCCCCTCAGGCTCCTCGTTCTTCCCGCCGAATGATCAAGCCACCTACCGAGACCTTCTACTCTTTGAAGAGCGACTAAAGACCAATGCGTTCATACTCAACCGCAGAAAGTCTCGTTATCAGTGTACGTTGCCCATTCCGGACCCTCAAAGCTCTTTCTTGACATGTCATTTCGCGCGTAGTCTTTCTCGCTCAGCTGATATTCGCCATAATCTTCCTGCTCTGTGAGGTCCTGCTCAATACATCTTTCCTCTCGGTCCCATACCAGTACCTCCTTCGCCGCGCACTTCCGAATGTCTACGGGCCAGATGATCAAGTTCGCCTGCACCCATACGTCGCATCGGGCCTCCTTTTTGTTTCGGTCACGACTTTACTCCTTTTCTTCGCAACTGGCCTGTATTCTGAAAAGATAGGTTATGCAAATCGGTGCGGCCATGGCTCCTTCCTTTGCGCACGCCCTGTTAATGTTACACAGCTACGTCTCCCATGCAAACCGCGCGCTGCGTAGCTTCAATATGTATCTCAACATGCGCCAAGCCCCACTCGGGTCTCCGTTCAACCCACTCTCTTACCTCTTACCCCGTTCTCCTTCTTCCCCGAGTAGATCGATCTCTCAAAGCCGAGCGAGGTCTCCTTCACCCACTCAGTTGGGAAGACGCTCGTCGTCCGCCGTCCCGATGCCCTCGATACCCCCGACGATGAATCCCCGCGGAGAGCTCATCTTCTCATCCCGCGTAGACCGAGTTTTTCGGGAAGCGTATGAGCGGTATCGCTCTGCGTTCGAGCGCAAGCGGGATGAGCGGGAGCGGCAGGCCGCCGCGCGCACCTGGAGTGGGTGGCTCTTGCAGAAGATGCCATGGAATCGTGCGCCGACGCCGACGCCGGACTCCTCCGCGTCGACGCCTTCCCAGAGTCGCGTCGGTTCGTTGGGCGGACGTGCGCGTGTAAGTGCCCAGTCGCCGAACACTTCGGTTGCGCCGTCGAGGAGGTCGACACCAGCTCAGTCCGAACGTGGGAGAGCTGCGGTATCCTCCGATGGCGTGTAGTGTGTGTGCGGATAGACAAAACCCACACCTGGGATAGGTTATAGCTCTAGATTTTTTGTTGGAACGAACATAGAGAACAGTAGATAATGACCATACACGTAGGGAAGAGAAAGGGGGGTATAATACAGTCCGTTGGTTGAACGCGATCATGTGATGAGACGCGGGTTGTGGTCACGTTTGGAGTGTGTCTGCTTGCTGGTGGTTTGGATCCGGGCCCTGGCATTCTCTCTTTACTCTTAATACTCCCATTTTCTGGCCGTGATGGCTTGGAATATCGACTACGAACATGACTCTGAGGAGGTAATCCTCCTGAAGAAGCATATAGCAGAACAAGGTTATCGACATCTTCGTTCCTCACTCTCCTTGACTCACGTTCAATCACTGCTCTAGATAACCGTTATGTTACACTCCAAAGTCAAATGATCAAGACAAAATCAGCTCTTGAGGATAACAAGGCCGCGCTCGATGAGACCACTGGCAGGGTACGCTGAAAGTCACTTTCGTCTTGGTTTGATGTTTGAATATCTAGTGGCTACTTAGTTACAGGTAGAGGCTGATAGGGCCCTCAGCCTTGATGAGGAGCTTCGAGAATGTAGGGAAAAACTCGACAAAGAGAAGGTCATGCGGCAGAACGGGGACCTAGCCCTTCGTTCAGCAGCGGAGAGAGGGAAACAAGATGAAATCACGCAAAGAGAGCTCCAGCAAACACTCGAATCTATTTCTTCTCGTGACACCACTTCCAATACCATCATATCAAACCTACGAAACGAGAAGGCCGCCCTCGAGCGTCGCATTTGGGAGCTCGAGGCGAACCTGCAACAGGTCATCACCGCCGCGACTCCGAAAAGGAAAGGTCGCGCGCGCTCGTCTTCCCTCTCCGACGTGCGAATTTCTGCACTCGAGCGGGACCTCGGGGACTCGCAGGCGTCAGTGACGGAGCTTCGAGCGGCGCTCGAGAGGGCTCAGGAGAAGGTCAGACGCACCGGGGAGGACCTCGTGCGAGTCCAAAATGACAGGGCTACGCTTGAGCGCAGGACGGCCGAGGAGGTCAGGAGCTTGCGGGGGATTATCGCGAGCAAGGACGAGGAGATGGTGCGTTCGTCGGGCGAGGAGGATGCGAGACTCGCGCAGGAGCGCGAAGAGGAGCTCATCCGGAGGGTGGAGGAGGAAGAGGCCAAGGTGCTCGCTTTGGAGCGGCTGTTGTCGGAAACTCCGGATGTCAAGGCGGTGGAGGGCGCGCTGCGGAAGGCGGAAAGGCGCCTTGTGGCAGAGATCAGCAAGGCCAAAGGTTTGGAGGAGAAGAATGCTGGTCTTAGCCGGGATGTGAAACGGGCGCGGGAGACGCTGGAGGAGTCGCGCTCCCAATCCCAAGGCCTCAAGGCAACATTGAATGAGAATATTGCCCTCGTCCACGCTTTACAAGCACAAGAAAGGTGCGCCGTATAGGGATTTTGTCATTTGACGCACTCCGACGCCTTTTCAGAGTACTTACGGCACAGCTGAACTCTCAGCAAGAGAAAATTCGATCCTTGAAAGACGCCGAGTCGAGCGGTGGGTCCGTTAGATGTTTTCTATGACAACTTGCTGACTGGCTCGGTCCTTAGTGCGTACTGCGAACGGAGCAGGCGCAACGAGTGATGTCGAGACGATCGAGAAACTCCTTGCTGCCGTGGAGAGGCTGAGGTGGGAACGCGACGACCTGCGCAGGCAACTCGAGTTCCTGCAGATAGAATCCAGATTTGCTATTGAAGCCCTCGAAAGCAAGATAGACTCTGAAGCCACACCAGCGGCCCCTGTGGCCGAAGATCCTCGAGTTTCCCAACTCCAGGGTGAAGTTCAGGAGCTTCTCGAGCGATTAGCGCGGACAAACTCGCGCATGCGGATGGACGTACCCACGTCGGCGATCGATTCATCTCGTCTTGGTCTCATTGCTTCTGCGTCGCTGGTGATGGTAGAACATCTACAGACGCGGGTCGACCACGACATCGAGCTGAGGGATCAGACTCGCATGGAGATCTCTCACCTTCGTTGTCAGCTGCAAGACGCTGCTGTTTCACGCGACGAGTCCCATGGCATACAACAGTCGTACCTACATGATACCCAACAGCAGCGCGATGATTTGCTTCTCCAGGTGGAACACTTGCAGTCTCAAGTTGTGGCCAATGCTCGTATCAGGGAGCAATACCGAGAGCTGCAGTCTAATCTCGAGGACACGACGGCTAGACTGTCTGACATTACGAAGGTCCTTGAAGATGCGGAGTCCGAACGTAATTCTCTCAAGCTCGAATTGGTTAACCTTCAAGACGAAATGGCGTCAGCTCGGGAGGAACTGAAGTTGGCCGAGCGGCGCCACAGGGACCTCCAGAACGAACAGCTCTCTTCTATGTTGTCTACACAAATCGACCGCAAGCTGAAGGAGCAAATAAAAGGGCTTGAGGAACGCGTCGCGCGTCGCACGGAACAGATTGGCATCCATCAGCACGACATCAAACGTCTCGAAGCTAATCTCAGACTTCAAGAGGACCGCATAGTGGAGATGACGGGCGAGCTCGATGTTGCGATGTCGGAAAAGGAGAGTATGGTGGAGGATTGTGCCGATGCACGCGAAGCGCGGGATAGTGCGCTCAAGAAGGCAGAAGACCTCGAGGACGCTGTGGCGACTCTGGAGGCGCAACTACAGGCATTGGAGGGCCAGCGCGATGCCGAGGTGACCACCTTGGTCAAGGTCTGGTCTTCCACACTGGCACAGTCACGATCGTCTACGAGTCGTCTCCGTGCTGTCGCCTATCAGATGGACGCCGCGAATACGGACATGGCACAGAGACTCCAGCATGTTTCTTCAGAGCATGATTACGCCGCAACACTCTTAAACGAACAAGCTTCGGAGCTCGAATTGGCCCATGAAGAAGCAACCTCTCATCGAGAAGACGTTCGCGGGGCCGTCGTTACTCTCGCCGTTGTTCAAAAGGCCAACTCAGAATCTCAATGTGCCATGCTACAAGACCGAGAACGGATTTGTGCTCTTCTCTCGGCCACCCGGGATGAGCTCAACAATCGCTTCGAGGAGATCAACACTCTGCAAGATCAGTTGCAGAGGATGCGTTCGCAAGAGGACGCAAAAAGCACCGTGCAGCAGTCGGAGCATCTTGCGGAGGTCGCCAAGTTGCATCAAGCCAATACGGATCTTGTCCGGCTGCGTGCCGAGCTAGAAGATGAGCTGGTGCAATCTCAGAAGGAGCTGGGTCTTGCCGTCGAACAGCGGGACCAGCTTCGCACGGACAACGTCGCGATCAAAGCACAGATCACTCAGCTCCAATCCGACCATGCCGAGGAGCTCGAATCACTGCGTGGAAAGCTTCAGCAAGTCGCCGTGGATCTCCAGGAGGCTCGAGAAGCACATGCCGCTGCGCAGAAGGCCTGCTCAGAACTATCCGCAACTAACGCTGAACTCGAGAGCCGTCTCGAGAACATCACCCAGCAGCAAGACACGGACAGCGAACTGATTACCGAGCTCCAGAGTCGTGACGCAGCGCACACGAGGCAGATGCTTGACGTGCAGAGTCGTCTCGATGACTGCACGGAAGAGCTGCAAAAGACGATACGCGAAAAATCGGAACTCGACATCCTACTGCAGCAGACGCGGAGCGAGGTCTTCAAGGCCGAGGGCACCACGGAGGCCCGGGTGTCGGACCTACTGAAGGAACGCGATGCGCTCCAGCAGAGAGTAGATGAGGTCGAGTCTCGTCGGGCAGAGGAGGCGGCCGAGGTCCGAGAGCGCTTGGAGGGTCTTGGAGACATGGTGGATACACTTCAAAATCAACTGGACAAGGCGATCGCAGAGAAAAGTCGTATTCGTGCCACTTTCGAAAAGGAACTGCGAGGGTCCGAGGAGCGCCATGAAGAGTCGAGGGCACAGCTAGATGACGTCAAGGGTCAACTGGCTGATCTTGGGGCTAAATTCGAAGGTGCTCTGGAGGAGAAGGATGCGATCGAGGCGAAGAATACCAATCTCGAGTCGGAAATTCAACGTGCCTACTCTATGCAGCGATATCTCGAAAGCCAACTCAAGGACAGGTAGGCAAAGTCTAGACTTGCGTGAGTTTTTCTCGCGCTCACGTTACCATTTTTTTAGTGCACATGAGTCTGCCGCCGTTAAGGCGGAGCTCGAGCAAGTGAGGGAGAGATGTGCGCACGCCGAACGGGAAGGTAAAGCAGCAGAAATGCAGCTCACTTTCACCACGGCACATCACGATCAAACGGTTACCTCTCTTAAACGCGAAATCCAGCTTCTGCAGGCAGCGACGAGGCCCGATGAGAGGGTTCAGGAACTCGAGGAGAAGATCTCCAATATGGACTCGTTGATGCGCTCTAAGACGCAGGAGATCGAAGAGAATGACGACCGCTTCATCGAGTGAGTGTCCTATATCTTCTTGTTGTAATGTGAAGTGATTCAGTATTGCGTGTGTCTCCCTCAGGCTCCATAAGGAGAGGAAGAAGCTGACTGCCAGGGTCGAGACACTCAACCGAAAGGTGCAAACCTTGCAATCCAAGGTGGCAACGCTCAAGGATGTAGCGGCCAATCAAAATCCTGCGCAACCTACCGCGTCCACCTCGAAACAAAAAAGCCCTGTCCCTCAACACCCTGCTGTAGTCGCCCCAGCGCAATATACCACATTATCGCCCTCAACCTCCGCAGCCCCGTCTACCTCTCCATCACGCTCTCGCGCGAAATCCGGGCCTTCTACCCTGCTTGGCCGTAAGACACCAGAAAACCGACGACGATCTTCGTCCATTTTCCATGCAAAGACACCCGAGCACCCAAAGGCGTCTACTTCCAAACTGCAAGAACCCACAGAACCAACGTCCATAGTCGTCGGCAAGAAGCGAGCCGCGCCGGACGATGCGGACGAGCCCGTGCCAGCCCAGGGATTCACATCCGAAGGGGTGTTAGCAACTGCCGCGCGTAGCGCCGCGGGAACCACACCCAGAAGGCGAAAGAGCCCCCGAACGGGCTTCACGCCCGTTCGAAACACCACGGCTCGTCCGGTGACGACGCTCGCGCTGGAGCCTGCCGTGGCTGGACAAGTTGCTCCTGGGCCCGCGGCCGCGGCGCCGCCTATCATTTCTGACGTCACGAACAGCCCGCGAGGACGAGGTCAGTCGCAGACACAGAGACAGGCAGATGTAAAGGCCAAGCGAAGCTGGTTGGGCACGCAAAGGTCGAAGCCTGGACAGTCCAGTGCTAGCGGCTATGGGACGACGCGGACAACTTCAGCCGCGCTGGCTGATAGTAGAAGAATTAGTTAATGCTTGCGTTGCATTACTTTTTAAATGGACCTTCAATATGTGTATTGTTATCCGTCATGTTATGTTTTAAGTTCCAATCACACTGCAGTCGGGCTATCTCATGAATTGATTGTGGTGTGAAGTGAGAGACCTGTGATCACCAGTAGCTCGGAGCCGCCTATTGCCGCGGTGTTGAGGTATAGATATCCAGTGAGGGCGCTTACGCTTGAACTGCACGACATCCTCACAACGACCAACTTGATTGCGACCCGATTGTGGAATAGCCACCCCAGTATCCTCAAGCCAGGCACACCTGAGCTCGTGATGTTCAGGAGTATAGGCAGGTCTCTCCCGGACCTCTCGGCAGACTTGCGCGACAGACAAGACTGGGAAGTCGGGACGCTCAGAACACTGGATCATGTCTTGAACGCCACCACGTTTGCTTTTGATCCTGTGTCGAGTATACTTGCTATTGGTGAGTGGCCGTCATAAATTTAGCACCACAAGGACTCGTCGAACTCCACCAGGTACGATGGATGGAGCCATTCGAATATTTGGGGCTCCTGGCGTTGAGACAAGCCTATCGCTCCCGTCGCGCACGCCCATCAAATTCATACATTTTGCTACGAGTGTATTCAGGCTGGTCTGCGTCGGTGAGCACGGTAGTCATATGCTACTATTCCCTCGTTCACGAACCTCTGTATATGACCGACTGGGAATGTAGATGAGAATGACAAGCTGTATCTATGTGACCTCACGGCGCATGGGCAAATCAAGCTAGAAGCTAGTATGCGCTTCGACCGACCAGTAACGTTAGTCTCGTCCCCCGGTATCTGGACTACGAACAGGAGCTGAAGGTGTGCCGCTATTAGCTGCCTTGCGCTCTCCCCTTCCCATACCCATGTTAGTTCCTCAGCTTCCTCACACCTCGAGTCCCTCCCTAAACTTTCCGCCCCCTAGGCGTTCATCGGACTAGAATCTGGAGAGATCCAAACTTACGATTTGCTTTGTCGGCGTATCTCGACATATGTCGTTGCAAATGCTTGGGAGGCCTACGAGAAGAACTTGATTAGTAGCGGGATGTTGGTCGACACTGAAGGGACCTCGTAAGTGCGAACACAACATACAATTCAAAATATTCTTCCAACGACGACCTGTTGCAGGAGGATTCCTGTCGATGTTGTTCTGCATCCAAGAAACCTTAATTTTATATTTGTTGCCTATGGAGGTACGTATATTAGACGTCACTTCTTCATTCTACACGCTCTGAGGACTACCTTTTTGCAGGTGGAATCGTGTTTTTCGATCTTGTAATACCCTTGTCGAGTCGTTCAACGAGGATATTAATTAGGACTTTCACAGAAAGAACAGAAGGCACTACGTGCGTATGAACTTCTTATACCTGCCGGGGCCCCAGGAGGTTCTGGTTATACTGACCCTGTGATTACCTTTATCTCGTCTTCGTCACGCGGGAGCGCTGAACTATCGTTCGACAGGACCTCCTCAAACACCGAAGACCCAACGTTTCGTCGCTCTCTGTACACCCAGCTGGCCACTTCTTCGCTGTTGGCCATGTGGATGGATCTATAGCTTTCTGGGCCGTAGAGGACGATGAGCAGCCACTTATGGTACGAACCTTAGACGAAGTTGATGTTCACAAAGTGGATGGGGAGGCTCTGGAAAAGTTCCTTCCCGATGATGAAGTCTCCCCCAAATCCCCGAGTAAGGTTCATGTGCCGAGAGAGCCCATCTTCAAGCTAGCTTGGAGTGGGTATCCCAACTCTTATGATCCAAGAGGAGGCGAGACGTCTCTAGTCGTCCTTGGCGGCCAATTCGGCCACAATCCCCCTGGAATCAACGTTCTCTGGCTCCCTGCATTCAATCCACCTCCCCCGCCTTCTGCTACAGACCAATCGTTGCACCCCTTCTTCCGTGACGCAATGCGAGAGTCTCTTGACCCGCTAAGCGCGTACTTTTATCCTTCACCGGGTCTTGCGCAGGACTTTTTGCTCATGCCGCGGGACAGTCCACATTTCTGTGGGACCTGGAACCCAACGACGGTGTTAACGCTTTTCGAGAGTGGAGTACATATTCGCGCAATCGAGGCACGGCAGTTTCCGCCCCTAGAGTTCCTAGCAAGTGCCCAGGAAGCGTCCCAGAGTGCTGAACAAGCAAAGGAAGAGGAAGGAGATGAACGTGACGCCCTCACTCAAGATCTCGCTGCCACGTTGCAGTCAATGACGGTAAACGAGGAACCCAAGAAATTCCATCTCCCTCCTTCGTTATGGAGCGGTCCAGATGCTGTTGTTGATGCCAGTCTCTTCTCGATCGATCGCATTGCATATGAGACACTTTCGAGGGGTAGTGAACGCGGATCAGAAGAACTCCTTCTAGAAGGCGGTATCTCTGTACCAGATGAAGATGTTACTGGTGCGATCAAATACGCCAAGGTAGTCACAGGTCGAATCCCTCCATTATCGATCTAACCTCGTGCAGTTCGAACCCCGTCGAATTGTCGTCACGCGGAACGCCGACCTCACTATACGATTTCTGGACGTATCTGCGCAACTCCTTATCCCCACACCTCCTTCTCTGTTTACTTCTGCATTCCCTCGCACTCTTCCTCTCCTCTCCATTGATGTCTCCGCTCTTGCCGGTTTTCCGGAGATTGCAACTCACTTCCCTTCCGGTTTTGCGGGGCAAACACAAATCAACGATGTGCAGCTCGCAATCCAATCTTTGGAAGTTGGGTTCGTGCTCAATGGAGGAGAAGTCCTGGTATATAGGATGGCGGATCGCCAAGGCGTCGCTGCCAGACAACTTTCTGACAAGCGACTCGTATCTCTGGAGCACGTACCAGTCACTGATGGGCTCCGCTTTAAGCCCTACTTTTTGGTAAAAGCGGAGGGACCGGTTACCGCGTTTGCAATGTCAGATGTCGGTAAGCACCCCAGTCATACATTTAATCTTTCCCTTACATATTCCTGTTAGGCTTTGCTTCAGTAGCTTATTCAAATGGGTCGTTGATTGTGATAGACATGCGTGGTCCTAGAGTGGTGCTCCAAGTCGGGAAAGCTCAACAGGCCACACACCGCCATTCATTTATCCCTCGTAACTCATCCAGCCCCGATCCTGTTTCGAGCCTCGCATGGGCAATCAGCGGAGTCAAGTCAGGCGAGTCTCCTTCGTCCTTTGCACTCGAGAAGTATCCTCAATCGTCATGCTTTTGTAGACCCCACGCCCCGAATCCGATTGATAGCCGTTCACGCTTCGGGACTCATTCGGATTTATACGCTAGCGCGAGGTGACAACGGTGTATGGTCAATCCCTTCCGCACCATCTGAAGCCGAAAGTGTGCTGGCACCTCTGAGCACTGGAACGTTCGTACTCGATGCGCACACGGGCGCATCATGTAAGGCCGACAAAGCCCATCTTAGCGTCGCTCTTGAATCCAAACCATCACCAAATCCCCCAGAGGAAAGCGTGCGATGCCTACTTCTCATAGTGGGCACAAGGAGCGCTCGATGCTTGGCAGATCTTGGCGAGGAACGAGTAGCTAAGGTAGAATGGGGCAATAAGGCCGGCAACGTAGTACGCGCGCAAGTTGTGGAGCGAAACGGTAGCGGCATACCATCGTTCAATCAACTATGCTTTACCCTCTGACGGTGTCGACTTCAGGATCATCCGCGCTGGTTGTGTTCACTGACAAGCACGAAGCCCTCGTGTATTCTCTTCCGATGCTGGAATACCTACATACATTACCACTGTCAACTGCGTCGTCAATGTAAGTGTACCTGATCCTGGACAATGCTTTCCGCTAAACGGTTCGTCAAACAGACCCCCATCAGTGGATTCTACAGGCGACCTCCTGACGCTTGTCTGTCTGCGTGATCCTGCAAATACTCCTACTGCTCCAGCCGCAGGCGCTACCTCTCCAACGCCTTCTTCAGCCGCACGCTCAGCACCCTCCGCAACGACGACCAACACCGCTGCAACCTCAGCAGTAGGCGTTGCGTCACTATCGCCCGCCAAACGCCTGCGCCTAGATACACTCTTCAACATCCGGCGCGGACACCACGTCCCGCTCGTTTCGCTTACAGAGCGCAAAGATGATGGCGCGCAACTCAACGTTCCGTCCGCACCGGTGCCCGTAAGCCTTGGTCCGGAAGACTGGCGGACCTGGCTCGGTGGGCTGGTCGGTTTGAGTAACGTGACTGGGGACCAGGTCGACGCACTTTGTATGTGGTAACACGTCACATCCCTCTTCCTTCGTTCTGACGGACTGTCTTGCAGTGGCGGGCCCGGACAGACCCGTCCCAGAAAAACCTGCCCCTCGCGCCGAAAAGACGGGTTACACTGTGTGGGAAGCGGGCCCGAGCAAGGCGGTGGGGACGGCCGCAACTGCTGAACGCACGAGGAATAACCTTTACGACAGGTTGCACGCCGCTGTTTCGGAGCGCGGGTGGGTGGTTTCTGTATTTCATCGTTGATAGGCATCGTGCAGATTGCGGCGGTTTCAGGGAAATGCTCGGCAACTTGGAAACGAGTGTCAACTCCTTGGAGCAGGGAAGCAAGAATATGCTGGCACAAGCGAAGCTTCTAGCAACGAAGCAGACCGCAAAGAGCTGGATGCCGAAGTTCTAGACGCGTGGACTCGGAGGAGGGAGGGGCTGGGGCCCAGGCAATGCTTACTGTACTTGAGGGATGTTAAGACAGTTGACATTTTCATACGTACCCGTACCCACGACCACAGGTGCGGGTTTTCGCGGGTATGGGTATGGGTTGTGGTCCCAACACCTGTGGGTCACCTGTGCAGTTCACTAGTCTTACATGTCATTCTAAGTTCCAGTGTCCCTCTAATCAATATTTATTAGAGTAATTGAACTACCTAGTGCTCCTCATAGCCACACAGGTACAAATGACCTGAACATGGGCTAATCAAACACATATAGGTGGAAGGCCTATCCTGATGAGGTTGTTGACTTGTTCAGCTATATAGTCTGCAACCTTGCAGAGAAATATATAGCAGTGGATGAAATCTGGAAATGTCTGCAGGGAAAATGCAGGCTCCATGGGATAAACAACCTGATTACCATATACCATATAGCAAGTGAATTAGTGACAGACAGAACTGTTACTCACAAGTTGTAAATGGTCCCATGCTGTTGAATATAGAAAGATCTGTACTAAGACACTGTTAATAAGCTGAATACAGAGAACTTGAAAACTAGTACTGTTTCCTCCTCAAAAGAGGAGATGGTCTTGATAATCTTGTCATCAACAGCAATAACAGGGGGTTGAGAAAAGTTCCAGCCTGGAGAGGATGACTTTCCACATACCTGTGGGCATTTAACAGCAACTGGGTACTTGCCTCCAAGAGTGCCTTGAATTGTGGCACAAGTGCTGCATAACTGTCAAGTGCACAATAATTAGGCATTTCTGTTTCATGCCATCTGTTAAATCTAGCTTCTATAAGCTTGTTCATGATACTGTGATGGTTGATTATACCTTGCTGGGGAATGATCACCCTCTGTCAAGTCACAAGGGTCATCCAAGTCAATGGGGTGATTGGTCCATTTGGGTTCTTCATCCATCCTGAAGGAATACAAGAAAGAAGGAGAAAGCAAAACTGAATAGACTTGGAGCTAGGAAGTTTCAAATCAAGAGGTTTGAATGCAAGTCTAAGAGCAAGCAACAGTTTTTTAAAAGGGGCTAAACAAATACACCAAAACATGCCAGTAACAAAGACTTGGAACAGGGGTGAGGATAACTGGCTTGACACGAAGCCAGCTCACAGGTTGTAGCATTACTGGACATAACACCTCAAGGGTGTGATTGGAGCCAAATTTGCAGAAGCGATGATCAGTGCGTGTCCACATCGCAGTGGCAAAAGGTCAGTGACTAGCGGCCGTCGTTGGCAAGTCACGGTGCTCCCGGGCCGATACGCAGCAGCACTGATTTTGAGGACAGTCTCTTTCTCACGTATTTTTGACTGACTGACTGACTATTTTTGATTGGGTCTCACTCCTGAGTTCTTACGCACCGCATCACGCCATTACCGACGACGTGAACACTTATCGACCTCTCGAATCGACGTTCAAGTTTCCTTCTTCCTCTTCCCCAATGTTCCATCCGATGGGCTTTCTTGCAGTGGCGGGCCTGGGTAGACCTGTCCCAGAAAAACCTGCGCCCCACGCTGAAAACTTGAAGGCAGGTTACACTGTGTGAGAAGCGGGCCCGAGCAAGGTGGCGGCGGGGATGGCTGCAACCGCTGAACGCACGAGGAATAATATATACAACGAGCTGCACGCCGCTGTTTCGGAGCGTGGGTGGATGGTCTCTGTATTTCATCGTTGCGCATCGCGATTTCAGGGAAATGCTCGGCAGCTTGGGAACGAGTGTCAACCTCTTGGAGCAGGGAAGCAAGAGTATGCTGGCACAAGGCGTGTCAAGCGAAGCTTTTAGAAACGAATCAGACCGCAAAGAGCTGGATGCCGATGTTCTGGACGCGTGGACTTGGAGGAGGGAACAAAGCGAGGGGCTGGGCCAAGGTAATGATGTTTACTGTACTCGTTGACATTTTCATACGTGTATACAAAATAAATGATTGATGTGATAGCGTGCCAACCCTGTACAAATACACACCACGAAAGATTACATCCTTGACATGAACAAATTCGTAGGACTCGGAGCTCCGCTCATCCTTTTGCGGTGTTCATTAAGCATACCGAGGAAGCCATCGTCGGCGGTTGTCTCCCGGCTGTAATCCCACTCCTCAGTATGACGAGTTATTTGGTTGGCGTCATCAAGCATAAGAGTTAAAAGCGAGTTGACGACCTGGAGGAAAAGGCAGCGTAAAATGGGTCAAAGGGAGCGACAGAATAAGATATTTGCAAAACTTACCTTGAAAGGCGAAGTAGCCTGGGCGTTACGGAAGTACGCAATGTCCAAATCGATAAGGAGTAGGTTAGCAGAAGATCCAGGCGGGTTCTCCAGTACGCGGAGATTTTGTATGTCGGAGCGGGGGAAGAGCTTAAAGCGGAGGTGGGCACAACGTCAGAGACGGCGCCGGAGACGGAGTAGTCACGTGTGGGACGTACCTTTGGAAGCGCATCGAACTGAGCACGAATAGAGTCTTCCCCGCGCACTATGCCAAGAGGGTGGTGGAGGACTGCGTCATGAGCATAAATCTCATATGATCTCTGGGGAGACCTAGAATTAGACTCGGAGTATAAGATAAGGAAGCGAGCGGCCGAGGGCGTACGTCTTGGGCCCTGCACGAGTACAGCTCGCGAAGAGAGCGTATGATGCGCGCCTCTGGGCCATCAGGGTCGATGGTGCGCTCTGGGAGTGCGCGTGTCTGGTCGGGGGTAAGCCCCGAAGCATTGGGTTTCTCATTGTAGGTTGTTGTGCTGACGAATACCCTCTCTTTGGGGACATAGAGGTGATGTAGGGGTGGCTTTGCGTTGGAGATACGACGAAGGGAGGGCGTGCGCCGGGTTATTTGCAAGTGCGGTTGGTAGAGAACCATGACTGGCCTTATGGTTTGAGCGGTGGAGTGAGGAGAGGGGAGGAGGATCGGGTTGGGAGGTTGGGACGAGATTTGAATTCCCAGTGAGCTTAAATACCAGGATCGGATCGGTCCTCGTCCTCGTCCTGGTCATTACCCATTGGCACTGGGCACTGCAAATTTGCTTCCGACGGCGTTCGGAACCCCATCAAGGGTTTGGTCTAGAAGGTAGCCTCGCCGCCGCCGCCGCCGCTCGCTGGCCGGGGAGCTCAGCTATCGCATGGAAATTTCTATCCGATCAGAATCAAAGAAGAGATAAATTAACTCTATCCTGGGTGAGAGGTGCCGCCAGCACAGCACCTCTTCAATATTTCGAAGTCAAAACAGATTGCTGGCACAACAAGCTCCATACAGTCAAGGATAGGGAGGTCTGTATGTATTACATAACCAAGGCCACTTCATAGACTACCGTATTTGGGTGTCCGGCACTGCTCTCTGTCGTGTCGTGTCGTGTCCTGCGTGTGTTCAGTCTAGCCCATCTCCCAGTATTAATCCGAACAGATGACCACGTACGACTCGTTGCACCGGCAATGCCGAACTCTCGAATCTCTATTTGACGCGAAGCTTACTTCGTATGCTCGTCTCGCAGTCTCCATTTCTCGCACGGGAGCGGATCACGACCTCGAGGCTGGCCCATCCTGGCGTGAGGCGGAGAGCGAGGTCGAGGACCTACTTGAAAAGGTGTGCTCTCTCGTTTTCCGCTTCCTCCACCCGCCGCGGTTTCTCCCGACGAGCGTATGGGTATGGGACTGACTGGAGTATGCGCGATGGGGTAGCTCGGCGAGACCAATTCGGCGTTAGATGCCGTCGCTCAAGATACAGACAATCCACCTTCGCAGTCCATGCTACGTGCTATTCAACGTCACCGAGACGTGTATCAAGACTACGGACGAGAATTTCGGCGGACAAAGGTGAGCACTCTCTGCCCCACTTCTCCTGGTCCGCATCTCTCGAGCTTCATTCCTGGGCGCCGTTCTGAATACCATTGCGCCAGGCAAATGTACAGGCGGCCGTTGACCAGGCTAATCTGCTCAGCGGCGTACGAAACGACATTGAGTCCGTCTTCCTCAGATTTTACCTTTTGTCAGCGTCTAAACTCTTGCCTAGGGCATACAAGTCGTCCGCCGCGGAAGCTTTACTCGCGGAGCGTGGCCGCATTGACAGCTCACACCAAATGATCGATGAGACGCTAGAGTACGCTTACAAGTCGCAGCCTTTCTTGTTCCTCCCACTCATAGATGGCTGTAGACAAGCTCGCGAGACTCGCACCGAGTTTACACGTCAACGCTCATCACTTGGTGCCATTCAGACGCGTATGGTCGGTGTGCTTAGTCAGTAGCTTTCCACTTTTTCGGCACGGTGCCCAAACTGACCACTATTTACTTGTTCAGACACTGTACCAGGCATCAATAATATCCTGTCCATGATTCATAAGCGCCGGAGACGGGACGCCTATATCATAGGATTCCTGATTGGTATATGTCTATTCTTCCTTTTGCGCTACACGTTTCGGTAGTATTATATTGGATACCATAACGTGCTTTGTGGCTATATTCAGTTCTTATTACCGCTCCCTTACTCGTTCTCCGAACACGGATTAGGAATGGCACAAAGCACTCGATATTAAATCGAAACCGCAAACTCACCTTTGGTCTTCCCCATCACTTTCACTTTCTACTAAATCGAGGCTGTAATCTCGTCTACGCCGTTCTCGTGCCGTAGGTCTCTTGACCGGTGCCACATGCCCTCCCTTCACAAAGGCATGCCAGTTCGCCTCGAGCCGGCGAACAATGCCCCACTGTGACTCGTCTGGAGGAAGTCGGTCCTCCCATACATCCTCGATTGGCCACCCGCGCGTTTCTGCGACTATACGTGCCATGTCCCACGTGCGGGCTGGTGCATCCCACCCATTGGGGTAATCGGACTCGACAAGGATACGAGTTGGTGCGCATGCACGGATAAGAGCAATATGACCCGGTGAGCGGCCATTAATGGCCGTGGAGAGTGATAAGTATACGTTTGGGTGGAGTTTCTGTTCCCTTCATTAGCAAACATTCCTCCCCCTCGCCTCCGGTGTTGGAGAGGGGAATGGAATGGATGGAAAAGGGAAGGACATACCTCGATGTCGCGCCACACCTCTGGACTGAGCGTGCAGCTGTGTACGTCGACGCTAATGGCAAACCACGCAGCACCGTGCGTCGCTGCCATGCGGTCGAACAGTGCCCGCGTCTGCGAGGGTGCCTTGACGCTATGCAAGCTCACGTTGCGCCGGAGTTCGACGGCCAGAGCGAGCTGCGCTTCGAGGATGGCCAGCTGGTGCGCAAAGAGGACTGAGAATGGCGATAACGTGGGGCCGTTGTCCCCCTCGTCTGACGACGCATCGACTGTGCGGAAGGGGATGCGCGCCGCACGGTCGATGCCGACCTCGCCTAGCATTGCAGCGGGGAACTCAGCCAGGTGCGCACGCACGTCTTCGATGACGTCAGCGAGAGGTATAGGTGGAGGTAGTGTAGGGAGTAGACGTGTGAAGGCCGCTTCGAGCTCGGCGGTAGGTAGTTCCGATGATTGCGACGAGGTCTCGGGGAAGAACAGAGAACGGTAATGGGTGGCAGGGTTGAGGATGGCGCCCGCAGGTGCGTCGAGGGAGATCCTATGAGCCCACCACGGATGGTAGCCGAATGCGGGCACGATGCGGTCGGGACGTGCACGCGCGAGTGCCGCGACTTTGGACTGGTCCCCCTCTTGCGTGGACATTGCGCACAGCGTGCATGGGAGAGATTCTATAGTAGATGACGCGATCGATGGCACGTCTGTCGGATGGCAGTGCACGTCGACGAGGTGTGCAAGAACCTCAGGTGCAGGCAACATATTTGGCGACGAAGTGACGAGCAGGCACCAATTCTGCGGTAACTATTGCCCACGATGGAAGACGGGGAATATCCAAAGTAACAAGTAACAAGCAACGAAGAATGCGGCCCCGAAGAGATGGTCGCTTGGATATCAGTGGAGGACAGGTGTCGATTACGTTACGACGGCGGCGTCTAACATATGCTTTTTCCTTATTCCCACTCCTTCAGATCCCATTCGTTGAACATCGTATCGCGTCATACTCTACACTTCTACCGATCGAATGCGCGCAGTATGAATAGGAAAATCACCACAGATACATCCCCGCCGGCAGCGCGTTGGATGAAAGACACTCTTGACCGGAGTGCGTTTCATCGGACGATTCCCGTGGTCGCTGCGCGTTTACCTGCAGCCAAGACGGGCCCCGTTCTCAAGGCGGCGGCTATGCGAGGGTAAGAATAGGACTCCCTCTCCGAGGTGCCCGATCGCGATGGCGTCCTCCCCATTCCCTATTTCGTCAGTCACACTCACGGATGTCAACCTCTCTGTAGTGCCATCATCAATCTGCCAAAAGTACGTAGCGTAGTAGCCGATCCCGAGTATCCCGAAGGAGAAAATAAGCTTGTTTTGCTTCGTGTGCAACATGAAGGTGCGTCGAGAGAGAGCTCCTGCCTCCCTTCTTATCGATGCCGTGTTTATGCTGCGTTCGACCTCAGTGGTACTGATACACTGCCAAGTGTTTAGTTGACCTTAATGCGGATGCTCGATCATATTTAGAATCACACAATGCATCTCTAACGACGTACAATATTGAGCTTGATTATGACTATTGGACTGTCGGTTCGTGGGAAGCGTGTCTGCGCGAACGTTTCACTTAGTTTGTGTTACCGTTAGATGAGATCTTGCATGCGATCCTCCCGGAGGAACTTCTGGATGGCTCTCCTACAGGATTTGCAGCGGTGGGCCATCTAGGTAGGCCTTGCCATCGGCTCGTGAACCTCTGCTGCTTGACTTGACTATTGTATCCATGCAGCTCATATGAACCTCAATCATGAATATCTGCCATACAAGCATATCATTGGTCAAGTCATCCTTGACGTGGGTGTGTCCCTTCTGAAGTGTATTCCCCCGTTAAATTTCAAGTCAGAAAAATGGAAGTTTGCGGACTGTCGTTAACAAGCTCGATTCGATCGACACGCAGTTCCGGTTTTTCAAGATGGAGCTCGTCGCGGGCGAGCCAAACTACGTCGTCGAACATGTCGGTTCTTCGCATTGATTTTGCGTTCTCATTGCTGAATATGCAAACAGAAAGAATCCAACTGTCGATTCAAGTTTGACTTCTCCCGTGTATATTGGAACTCGCGGCTGCACACGGAGCATGCACGTCTCGTGGATATCTTCCAGCCTGACGAGCTGGTTGCGGACGTGTTTGCTGGCGTGGGCCCATTTGCATTACCTGCAGCGAAGAAGGGCTGTGCCGTGCTCGCTAATGATTTGAATCCCGAGAGTTATAAATACTTATCCCTGAATATCAAAGATAACCAGGTCCGTGTCTCCCATCACATCTACTGATATGCCAAGCAAAATTTGTCTCATAGGTCTCCGATCGGATGCGCGCATCATGCGAGGATGGACGCGAATTTATTCAGCATGCAGCAGCACGGGTCGCAGCAGACCCTCTTCCAGGATTTACAGGACCACCACTTTCACTTTCACAACGTCGTGCACAGGCCCGGCAGCAATCACGTGGGTCGTCGAGTTCTCCCTCGCAGCTACCGCCACGGAATCACATTGCACATTTCGTCATGAATCTCCCTGACTCAGCAATCACGTTCCTTGGAGCATTTCGCGGCATCCTTGTGCCATCATTATCATCGTCATCAAAGCCGGATATTGATCTCGCCACCCTGTATGATGTGATGCCGATGGTGCACTGTCATTGTTTCACACGTGAATTAGAGCGTGAGGCTGCAGAGCGGGACATTATACGCGTGCGTACCTTACCCAGTTTACCTAGCTGACCGCACGTGTTGATGGTCAGGACTGATGTGTGTGGCAGCGCGTTGAACAGGAACTGGGATGCGTATTAAGCGCTGAGGATGAGGTTAGCCTTCACATAGTGCGGTCCGTTGCTCCCAATAAGGAGATGTACTGTATTAGCTTCCGGCTGCCTCGTGCGACCGCATTCGGAGAACCTTCCTGAGCTTATCCTATAACGCCTATAACGAATAGACGCATCCCCACTCCCACATGCCTCCCTGCGATCCCCTCGCAAGCCGGTGATTGGAACAGTCACCCATCTGTCAAAGGAACGTGTGAAACCAGAGAAGAATGTTTACGTCAGCTGACAATTGACACGGACACCGCAAAAAAGTGAGGCAAAAGTTCTCCGCTTGCCGCATACACCCACCCCACTTGCTATACTAATTCTCCCTATCCTAGAACTGGGACGCCCGCTTGCATAGACATCTATAGACGACATAGATCTATACAATATCCCCCTTTGATTTTTTCGGTATTGGCTAATACTCTCACTTGTTATTCCTGCCTTGTCTCGGAAGCTGTTGACCTCAAACATATCCATTCCCTAATTACAAGCTATGTCACCCTCCGCATCCTCCAATACCCTACCCGTAGTGCATGCCGACTCTGAAAATTCTGACGGGAGCGCCGCTGCTCGCGTCGTTCAGTCCGTCAAAAGTGCCGTGGCCGTACCAGAAACGGAGATAAAGCGCTGGCGCCGGACCTTTGACGCGAACGCAAAAACTGTCGTCGACGGTGACAGGTGCGTCCCTTTCTAGAACTCGTCCTTACTCGTCTTTCTGACGCGCGGTCGTCCTTCGGTGGGGCGGTGGTAGGCTCTTGGACCGCGAACAGTTTGTAAACGCGAT
>Ga0209488_10001226_pt1 | contig 22035 bp, 22 predicted proteins | sample Rivendell_Oct201_8_FD_188349 | JGI IMG/M metagenome (GOLD analysis project Ga0209488, IMG submission 188349) | Vadose zone soil microbial communities from the Eel River Critical Zone Observatory, Northern California, USA -... | ecosystem: Environmental > Terrestrial > Soil > Vadose zone >...
GGGGCTGGAACGCCCCGCCGATTGCGCGACCGGCGGCGGTCGCCTCACCCTCCCCTCTCCCTCAGTGCCCGGTGGGGAGAGGGATGCGCAGTTCCGTAGGGCGGATAAGCGCAGCGCCATCCGCCGATGCCGGTGTAGATTTTCGGCGGGTTACGCTTCGCTCACCCGCCCTACGAGCCGGTTCGGTCCAAACGGATAGCGCTTTAAAAGATCGGCGAGGTGGCGTGCTTGACGATGAAGCGGATCTCGGAGACCGCGCGGGTCACCGCCTGGCCGATCAGATCCATCTTGCTGAGCTGCTCGACCCGTGCCGTGGTGTGCTTGATCTCGTCCGCGGTCAGCACGAGGCCGAGCAGGTTGCAGGCGTCGATCAGGCAGACGAGCACGACATCGCGCGGATCGGGTATCTCATCGGTCAGCAGGAGCTGGCGCAGCCGCGCCTTGACCTCGCGCTGCTCGGTGTCGTCGATGACCGGGTAGCGCCGGGTCGGGAAAACCCACAGGAAACGGCCGTTCTCCTCGCGCAGGATCTTATGCGCGACCAGCCGCTTCAGCGCCTTTTCCTTGTAGCCCTCGGCATAGGCCGCGAGCCCCTCGACGGCGGCGGAGACGCTGAGCTCCTGCCCCGGTTGCGCCAACCGCGCCAGCGCATCGTCGAGAATGTCGTCGCCGGTCGGCTTGGTATCGACCACGGTCAGCCGCTCGAGATCGCTGTCGATCCGATCGGCCAAGGCCAGATCCATCAACGCCGCGCCGGCGACCACCACGTCGGAGGCCGACAATGGCAGATCGACGAAGCGCCCCTGCGTGTCGTCGAGCAACAGCAGCGTGATCTCTTCGACAAAGCTCAACATCGCCGGCCCCCCTTACCGGACCGCCGCGAGGGCGGCCGCGGAATCTGGTTGGATCGAAAAGATCGTATCGAAGCCGCTGACCGAAAACACCTCGCGCACATTGGGCGAGAGGCCGAACAGCGCCACCTTGCCCTTGGCCTGCTGGACCTTTTTGGCCATCACCAGCAGGACCCGCAGCCCGGCGCTGCTGATGTAGTCGAGCTTTGTCATATCGACCGCCAAATGCGGGCTATCGGCTGTCAGCACCCCGTTGAACCCGTCTTCGGCCGAGCGGGCGGCGCCGCTGTCGAGCCGGCCGGCGAGCCTGACGATGACGACGTCGCCCGCCTGTTCCTGCGCGAATTCCATGTACTGTCCCCTGGGAATGTCCCCTGGCGCGCTGGCTGCGCCTGTTGCTGGGTAGCATGGCCCCGCCGGCGCGCGCAATAGACGCAGGCGAGGCCCGCGAAATCGGGCTTGGCTTGCCGTGACGGCCACGCTAAGAGGCCCGATGGCCTCGCACGACACCGCCGTCGCGCCGGATCTCGCGGCGATCCCGCCGCTGATCGAATGGGTCGAGGAGCGCTGCCAGGAGGCGGGTCTCGGCGGCGAGCTGGCGTTCAAACTCATGCTGGCGATCGAGGAGGCGGTGACGAACGTCGTCTCCTATGCTTTTGCCGAGATGCCGCCGCCGCATCGGATCCAAATTCGCCTCGTCATCGATGAGAATCGCTGCGCCGCCGAAATCGTCGACAACGGCCGGCCGTTCGATCCGTCGGCCGCGCCGCCGCCCGATCTCACCGGGCCGATCGAGGAGCGCGACCCGGGCGGCCTTGGGATCCACCTGATCCGCAATATGGCCGATCGCGTCGAATACCGCCGCGAAGATGGGCAGAACCGGTTGCGGATCGAAACCGCCCGGCGCTGATCCCGCTTTACCCGCGATAGACCAGCGCCAGGCAGGTGATGTCGTCGGATTGCTCGGCGCCGGCGGCGAATTCGTCTGTCGCGCCGATCACCTCGGCGACCATCTCGGCCGCACCACGTCCCCGGGCGCCGTCGAGCGCTCTTTCGAGACGCGGCTCGCCGAAGATCTCGCCGGCGGGGCTGAACGCCTCGGTGATCCCGTCGCTGAACAGGAACAGCGCATCGCCGGGAACAAGCGAGATTTCGGCGATTCGGTAAGGTCGGTCGGAATCGATCCCGAACGGGATGCCGGTTGCCTTCAGGGTCTCGCGGCCGCCATCGGCGCGCAGCAGGTAGGGCGGGTTATGGCCGGCATTGCAATAACGCAGCAGCCCGGTCGTCAGATCGAGCACCCCGTGAAACATCGTCACGAACATGCAGGCGGCGTTCTCGGCCGAGAGCAGGCGATTGGCGTCGATCATCCGCGCGCCCATGTCGGCGCCGCTGGCGGCGTTGCGCATGACCGTGCGGGAGACCGCCATGAACAGCGCCGCCGGAATGCCCTTCCCCGAGACATCGGCGACGGTGAACGCCAGCCGGTCCTCGTCGATCAGAAAAAAGTCGAAGAAATCGCCGCCGATCTCGCGCGCCGGCCGCATATCGGCGTGCAGATCGACGCGCTGCCTCATGCTGTCTGACGGCAGCGGCCCGGGCAGGATCGATTGCTGGATCGCCGCCGCCGCCTGCATCTCCTCGCGGCGGCTCTGCTTGGCGCGGATCTCGGCCGCCATGTCGGCGAAGGCGCGCGCGAAACTCGCCAGCGCGCCCGACTGGTTCGTCAGTTCGACGAGCATCGCGGCGTCGTACTCGTCGCGCGCCAGGGCATTCGCCGCATAGGTCAGATAGGCGAGCGACTGGTTCGTGCTGTGCAGGCGCTGCCCCAGCTCACCGATGATCTCGATGCCGATCGACGGAAACTCGGCGGCCAGGCTCATCAGATTGTCGCGGTCGACCCGCAGCGCCGCAATGTCGGTGCGCGCGACGATCGTGGCGGTGCGAGGCACATCGGCGAAGCCGCCCAGCTCGCCGACGACCCGATCCTGTCCGAGCGTCGCCATATGGATCAACCCGGCCGGGATCTCGACATAGACGTCGACCTCGCCCTCGAGGATCACCAGGGCGAAGCTGCCATGTTCGCCCTGCCGCATGATCGTCTCGCCGGCCGGGAAGGTGACGGAGCTGCAGCGCGCCGCGACGGTGCGCAGCGCCCGCGGGTCGAAGCGTGCGAAAATCGGATGCCGCGCCAGAACCCGGGAGATCTCATCGACCGCCGGCGCATCCACCGGGCGCTGCTGCGGGATTGTCATGCGGATGCTTTCAGGAGCAACCTGGGCCGACCCGCTCCGCCGGCCTCAATACCCGCGGCGGCAGCTGTTGCGGAATTCCTCTCGCGTCTCCCAGAGGCGCCGCTCGATCCGCGGCCGCTCCCAGGGGGGCGCGTAATAGAGGCGCCCTTCCGCCTCGCGAATGCGCTCGCGCAGCCAGTTGCAACGCTGCCAATGACCCTGCACCGGCAGGATGTTCGAGATTGCCGGGACGCTTTCCGGCGCCACCGGACGCGCTTCCGAGGCAACCGGTATAGCGATCAGGCTCGCGACCAACAGGCTGGCGAAAACTGCGGACTTCAACATGGCGCTCCTCGATCTGTTGTTCATGACACTATAACGCGAACAGGGCCGCCCATCATTCACCGTCCGCGCCCGGCGCGCGCGCCCATGGCGGCGCGAGCGGGAGGATGCGGCGATAGACCGGGCAATCCGGCTCATGCGCCCCCGGCAGATAGCCGAGGCTCATCAGGAATTCGTTAACGATCAGGCCGCCAGTGAAGCGGAAATTCTGGCGAAACAGGCGAGTCCACTCGTCCAGCGGACGCGGATGGTGTGCTTCCAGCCAGGCATGGAACGAGCCATGCGATTGGCGCAGCTGTTGGATACGCCGGGCATTGTCGATGACCGCCGCAATCTTGAGCCGGTTGCGCACGATGCCGGCATCGGCGAGCAGGCGCGCGGTATCGGCCTCGCCAAAATCGGCGACGCGATCGACCTGGTAATCGGCGAAAGCGGCGCGAAAGGCGGCGCGCTTCTGCAGGACGGTCAGCCAGGACAGCCCGGCCTGGTTGATCTCGAGCACCAGCCGCTCGAACAGCAACGCCTCGTCCTCGGCCGGGAAACCGTATTCGCCATCGTGGTAGGGCCCGTGCCAGGGATGGCCGGGCGCTAGGCGGCAATAGGCGGCGCTCACGTCACGAGCCGCGAAAGCTGAACCACGGCTCGCTGACGACGATGTAGATACCGAGCCAGATGATGGCGGCCAGGCCCGTGGTCAGGGCCAGCTTGCGCAGCAGCAGCGGCCGCTGCGGTGCACCGGCGGCGTGACCGAGCTCGCCGGGCTCGGACGGAGTGACCCACAACGGCAGTATCGCGAACAGCGTGACCCACCAGACCAGGATATAGACGACGATGCCGGTCAGCCAGTTCATGTCGCCGCTGCGTGGGCCTCACGCCTGTTCCAGCTCGATCAAGGTGCCGCAGAAATCCTTCGGATGCAGGAACAGCACCGGCTTGTCGTGGGCGCCGAGATGGGGTTCGCCGTCGCCGAGCACACGCGCCCCCGCGGCGCGCAACCGGTCGCGCGCGGCGAGGATGTCGTCGACCTCGTAGCAGACATGGTGCATGCCGCCGGCCGGGTTCTTGTCGAGAAAGCCGCGCACCGGGGAATCGGCGCCGAGCGGCTGCAACAGCTCGATCTTGGTGTTCGGCAATTCGACGAACACGACGGTGACGCCGTGCGCCGGCAGAGCGTGTGCCGGCGAAACGCGGGCGCCGAGCGTGTCGCGGTAAACCGCCGCCGCCGAATCGAGGTCGGGCACAACAATGGCGATATGGTTGAGCCGGCCGATCATTCTTACGTTACAGCCTGACCAGCTGGATCTCGATCAATGGCCGCTTGCCGAAGCGCTCGTTGAGACCGCGGCGCAAGACCCGGCGCGCGGTATCCCGCAAGGCGTTGTCGTCATGACGCATCGGCGCCGGCAGGCCTTCCATCGCGTCGGCGAGCGCATCGCGCAATGCGGCTATCGGCGCCGCGCTGGCCTCGGCGAGGCCGATCAGGCTGATCTGCGGCGGCGCCGCGAGCCAGCCGCGGCGATCGACGACCAGGGTCGCGACGACGCTGCCGTCGCTGCCGAGCCGCCGGCGCTGCTGCAGGACGCCGCCCCCGAGCGGCAACAGGCTCTTGCCGTCCTGCGCGATGCGGCCGACCGGCACCTCGTCGACGATTGCGGCGCCGGCGCGGTCGAGCCGGATCATGTCGCCATTCTCGATGACCAGCGCGTCATTGACCTGGCAGGCGCGCGCCAGTTCGGCATGGGCCGCGAGGTGACGGGCCTCGCCATGGACCGGGATCGCGATCTGCGGCCGGATCATCTGATACATGCGGACCAGTTCGTCGCGCGCCGGATGCCCGGAAACATGCACGAAATGATCCGAGTCGGTGACCACCTCGACCCCGAGCCGCACCAGCGCGTTCTGCAGCCGGCCGATGGCTTTTTCGTTCCCCGGGATGACGCGCGAGGAAAAGATCACGACATCGCCGTCTTCCAGCGTGACGTTCGGGTGGTCGTCGCGCGCGATGCGGGCCAGCGCGGCGCGCGGCTCGCCCTGGCTGCCGGTGCAGATCAGCAGGGTCTTGTCGCGCGGCAAGTAGCCGGCCTCGTCCTCAGTCAGAAAGCGCGGGATGTCCGCGAGATAGCCATTGTCGCGGGCCGCCTTCTCGATCCGATAGAGCGAGCGCCCGACCAGCGCGACATCGCGGTCATGGGCGCGCGCCACCTGGGCGATCGTCTGGAGCCGCGCGACATTCGACGCGAAGCAGGCGACCGCCACGCGGCCGTCATAGCGCCCGACCAGCTCGGTCAACGACTCGCGCAGCTCGCCTTCCGACCCGGACGAGCCGGGCTTCAGCGCATTGGTCGAGTCGCAGACGATCGCCAGCACCCCCTCGTCGCCGACCTGGCGCAGCCTCGCCTCGTCGGTCGGCGAGCCGATCAGCGGCTCGGGGTCGAGCTTCCAGTCGCCGGTATGCAGCACGGTGCCGGCTGAGGTCCGGATCACCACCGCGTTCGGCTCGGGGATCGAATGGGTCAACGTGATCAGCTCGAGATCGAAGGGGCCGATCTGAAAGCGGCCCGACATCGGCACCGTCGTCAGGCGCACCCGGTCAGCCAGACCGGCCTCGACCAGCTTGGCCCGCAGCACCGAAGCGGTGAAGGGCGTCGCCCATACCGGGCATTCGAGCTGCGGCCACAAATACGGGATCGCACCGATATGGTCCTCATGCGCGTGCGTCGCGACGATGCCGAGCAGGCGGTCGCGCCGCTCCACGATAAAGGCCGGATCGGCCATGATGACGTTGACCCCGGGCTGGTGCTCCTCGTCGCCGAACGTGACGCCGCAATCGACGATCAGCCACTGACCCCGGTAGCCGTAGACATTCAGGTTCATGCCGATCTCGCCGGCGCCGCCGAGCGGCACGAAGTACAGCGCGTCGGGATCGTCTGCCGTCGTGTCGCGATAGGGCGCGGCGAGGCTCATCGGTTGGCGTTGCGGTGATAGATCAGGCGCAGCCCCCACAGCGTCAGATCGGTATCGACGTGTTCGATCGCATCGATCGCCCCGGCGAACAACGGCGCCAGCCCGCCGGTCGCGACCGTGTGCATGGCGCCGCCAAACTCTGTCTTGATCCGGCCGACCAGCCCCTCGACCAGTCCGATATATCCCCAATAAATGCCGGATTGCATGCAGCTGACGGTGTCTTTGCCGATCACGCGCTCCGTGCGGCTGATACGGACACTGGGCAGCTGTGCCGCTGCCATGTGCAACGCGGCGAGCGATAGATTGATCCCCGGCGCGATCACGCCGCCGCAGTAATTCCCGTCACGATCGACCACGTCGAGCGTCGTGGCGGTGCCGAAATCGACCACGATCAGCGGACCTTTGTAGCGATCGTGCGCCGCGACGGTATTGACGAGACGATCGGCGCCGACCTCCTCCGGCCGGTCCACCAATGCCTTCGTACCGAGCACCACGCCCTTCGCGCCGACCATGAGCGGCTCGGTCTTGCAATATTTCCGGCACAGCGTGAGGAGGTTGAAATTGAGTTCGGGCACGACGCTGGCGATCACCGCGCCATCGACGTTGCCGCGGGCAAGCCCCTCCAGGGCGAGGAGATGATCGAGCCAGACGACGTATTCGTCGGCCGTGCGCTTACCCTCCGTCGCGGTGCGCCAACTACCCTTGAGATCGGCGCCTTCCCAGATCGCGAACACGGTGTTCGTATTGTTTGCATTGATGGCCAGCAGCATCGCGGCCTCCTCAGCCCGGCGCCGGAAAAACTTCGCCCGCGGCGATGCGGCGGCGGCCGTCATTGCCCTCGAGCACCAGCGCACCATCATAATCGAGATCGAGGAAGCGGCCGTCGAGCGTCAGCTTTTCCAGCCGGACGCGGATCGCCTGGCCGATCCCGCTGGCGCGGCGCAGCCAGCCGGCCCGCACCGGCGCGAAGCCCTCGTTCCGCCAACGCACGGCCCAAAGCGCGAAATGGGCGGTCAACGCTTCGAGCAGTGCCGCCGGGGTGATCCCCGAGACGCCCTGATCGGCAAGCGAGGTGGCCGGGTATTCGAGATCGCGCGGCGCCGAGACGAGATTGACGCCGATCCCGAGGATCACGAAATCGAGCCCGCCGCCCGCCGCCATCTCCGATTCGAGCAGGATGCCGGCGAGCTTCTTTCCGCCGGCCAGCAGATCGTTCGGCCATTTGTAGCGCAGCTGCAGGCCGGGTCCGGCGAGCTGGTCCAGGGCGTCGCCGAGCGCCAGCGCCGCGACAAAGCCGAGCTGCGGGGCATTCGCTGGCGGCGCCTCCGGCCGCAGCACCATCGACAAGTACAGATTTCCCGGCGGCGACTGCCATAAATGGCCGCGCCGCCCGCGTCCGGCGCTCTGCGCGGCGGCCCACACCAGGGTGCCCGCGGGCATGCCTTCCCGCGCCAGCTGGCGCGCCTCGTCATTGGTGCTGCCGATCGTGTCGTAGCGATGCAGCAGAAAACCCTCGGGGAGCGAGGGCGTGCCGTCGTTCATCGCGCGAACAATGACTTCGCCGCCGCCTCGGCGCCGCCGACGATCGGGTCGGGAAACAGAATGAAGAGCATCGTCAGTGCCACCGTGACGAGCAGCACCAATTTGAGCTCGGCGGCGATCGGCCGGTCGAAGGCGCCGACCGGCTCGTCGAAATACATGACCTTGACGACGCGCAGGTAATAGAAGGCGCCCACCACGCTGGTCACGACGCCGATCACCGCGAGCCCAACCAGGTTCGCGTCGATCGCCGCCAGGAAGATGTACAGCTTCGAGAAGAAGCCGGCGGTCGGCGGGATCCCGGCCAGCGCGAACATGAAGATCGCCAGGGCGAGGGCGAGGCCGGGCTGCGATCGGCCGAGCCCGCTCAGATCGGAAATCCCCTCCAGCATCTGTCCTTTCTGCCGCATGCACAGGATGACGGCCCAGGTGCCGACATTCATGAACAGGTAGATCGCCATGTAAACGAGCACGCCGCGGATGCCGCTCGGCGTCGCCGCGGCAAGCCCGATCAGCGCATAGCCGACATGGCCAATCGAGCTGTAGGCCATCAGCCGCTTGATGTTCTGCTGAGCGATCGCGGCGACCGCGCCGAGGATCATCGAGGCGACCGACAGGAACACGATGATCTGGCGCCATTCGGCGAGGAGACCGCCGAGCGGCTCGATCAGGAAACGGACAAACAGCGCCACCGCCGCGATCTTGGGCGCGACCGAGAAGAACGCCGTCACCGGCGTCGGGGCGCCTTCATAGACATCGGGGGTCCACATATGGAACGGCACGGCCGAGCATTTGAAGGCTAGGCCGACCGCGACGAACACCATGCCGATGATCAGCCCGGCCGAGGGCTTGGCGCCGCCGCCGAACAGGCTGGCGAGATTGGCGAAGCTGGTAGTCCCGGTGAAGCCGTAGACCAGCGAGGCGCCGTACAGCAGCATCCCCGAAGCGAGCGCGCCGAGGACGAAATATTTGAGCCCGGCCTCGGTCGAGCGCACCGAATCCCGGTCGAAGCTCGCCACCACATACAGGGCCAGACTCTGCAATTCGAGCCCGAGATAGAGCGTGATCAGATCGTTGGCCGAGATCATGACCATCATCCCGGCGGTGGCGAGCAATACCAGCACCGGGAATTCGAAGCGCGCGATCTGGTGCTCCTCGTTGTAGCGGAGCCCCATGATGATCGTGACCGCCGAGCCGAGCAGCACCAGCGCCTTCATGAAGACGGCGAAGGCGTCGTTGACGAACATGCCGTAAAAGCCGACCTGCCGCTCGCCGCCGAGCAGGCCGGCGATGACCAGCGTCGCGATCAGCACCGCGACCGACAGCCATGAGACGAGCCGGCTCGATCCCTCGCCGCGCAAGACGCCGATGATCAGCAGCGCCATCGCCGCGCAGACCAGCACGACTTCCGGCACGGCCGGCGCGAGCCCGGGATAAGCGAAAATCGGCATTTACTTACTCGTCGTCCCGGCGAAGGCCGGAACCCACTCGTCAGAGGCACGAGCGGCTGAATGGTGGGTCCCGGCCTGCGCCGGAACGACGATGTCAATTTGAGCCGCAACAGGTGTCGCATCCCCAATACCGGCATCCGCTCGCCGCGGGGTCTTGTTGGCGGCGTTGACCTGCGCAACGAGGTGATCAACCGAAGTCCGGATCGGCGCCAGGAACGAGCTCGGATAGATGCCCATCCACAACACCAGCAGCAGGAGCGGCGCGAAGACGATCTTCTCGCGCAGGCTGAGATCGGTCATCGCGCGGAGATCATCGCGCGTGATCGTGCCGAAAATCACCCGGCGATACAGGTAGAGCATATACATCGCGCTCAGGAACAGCGCCGTCGCGGCCAGGAAACATTCGAGCGTCGAAACCCGGAAGGTGCCGAGCAGGATCAGGAACTCGCCGACAAAGCCGCTGGTGCCGGGCAATCCGATCGAGGCCAGCATGAAGCACATGAAGACGAAGGCGTAGACCGGCATGCGCTCGACCAGCCCGCCATAACGGTCGATGTCGCGGGTGTGCAGCCGGTCGTAGACGACGCCGACGACCAGGAACAGCGCGGCCGAGACCAGCCCGTGGCTCAGCATCTGGATCATCGCGCCCTGCACCGCCTCGCTGGTCAGCGCGAAGAGGCCCATCGTCACAAAGCCCATATGCGCGACCGACGAATAGGCGATCAGCTTCTTCATGTCGGTCTGCACCAGCGCGACGAACGAGGTGTAGATGATTGCGATCGCACTCAGCGCGAAAATCAAAGGCGTGAAATAGGCCGAGGCTGCCGGGAACATCGGCAGTGAGAAGCGGATGAAACCGTAGCCGCCGAGTTTCAGCAGGACCCCGGCCAGGATGACCGAGCCCGCTGTCGGCGCTTCGACATGCGCGTCGGGCAACCAGGTGTGCACCGGCCACATCGGCACTTTGACCGCGAAGGAGGCGAAAAACCCCAGCCACAGCCATTTCTGCAGATCGGGCGGGAAGCCATGCGTCAGGGCGACCTCGATATCGCTGCTGCCGGTCTGGAAATAGACCGCGATGATCGCCAGCAGCGACAGCACCGAACCCAACAACGTGTAAAGGAAGAACTTGAATGCGGAATAGACCCGCCGCGGTCCACCCCAGACCCCGATGATCAGGAACATCGGGATCAGCACCCCCTCGAAAAACACATAAAACAGGAAGAAATCGAGGGCGGAGAAGATGCCGACCATCATCGTCTCGAGGACGAGGAAGGAGATCATGTACTCCTTGACCTGGACGTGAACCGAAGTCCAGCTCGACACGACGCACAGCACGGTCAACAAGGTCGACAGCAGGACGAAGAACAGCGAAATCCCGTCGATCCCCATGTGGTAGTTGATCGTGAAGCCGCCGATCGAGACCCAGCGGGCCCGCTCGACAAACTGAAAGGCGGGGGTGCTCGGATCGAAATCGACCCACAACACGATCGACAGCGCGAAAACGATCAGCGAAGTCGACAGCGCGATGTTGCGGGCGTTGCGGGCGACGATCGCGTCGTCGCCGCGCGAGGTCATGATGAAGCCGACCCCGACCAATGGCAGGAAGGTGACGAGCGACAAAAGCGGCCAATGGCTCACGGCTTGTCCTCGTCCCTACCGCGGCAGTAGATACCAGGTGACCAGCGCGACGACGCCGATCAGCATGGCGAATGCGTAGTGATAGACATACCCGGTCTGCAGGCGGCTGGCCTCGCGCGCCAATTCGCGGGTCGCCGCCGCGATGCCGTCGGGCCCCAGCCCGTCGATGATCGTGGCGTCGCCCGTTTTCCACAGCCCCTCGCCGAGCGAGAAAGCGGTGCGCACGAACAGCCGGTCATAGAGCTCGTCGAAATACCATTTGTTAAGCAGGAACAGGTAGATCGCGCGGAACCGCATGGCCAGCCGCGCCGGCAGGTCGGGGATCAGCGAATAGCACACATAGGCGACCGCGATCCCGAGCAGCGCGGCGACCAGCGGCAGATAATCGATGATCCAGGACACGTGCTCGGCGGCGGCGATCGCATCGTGCTGCGGCAGGACCAGGATCGAGCTCTTCCAGAATTCGCCGCGCGCGTCGCCGACGAACCAGTGCTCGGCGAGGATCCCGGCGAACACGGCCCCTAGCGCCAGCACAAACAGCGGCGCCAGCATGACCCACGGGCTCTCATGCACGTGGTGCAAGGTCTCCTCGTCAGCCCGCGGCTGGCCGTGGAAGGTCATGATCAAGAGCCGCCAGGAATAGAACGCGGTCAGGAACGCGGTGAAGATCCCGAGGCAGAAGGAATAGCGGCCCACCGCGGTCCCCGACGCCCAGGAGGCCGACAGGATCATGTCCTTTGAGTAATAGCCGGCGAAGATCGGAATCCCGGCCAACGACAGGCTGCCGATCCACATCAGCGCGTAGGTGATCGGGATGCGGTTCCACAGCCCGCCCATGCGGCGCATGTCCTGTTCGCCGCTCATCGCATGGATCACCGAGCCGGCGCCGAGGAACAGCAGCGCCTTGAAGAACGCATGGGTGAACAGGTGGAACATCGCCGCGCCATAGGCCGACACGCCGGCGGCGAAAAACATGTAGCCGAGCTGCGAGCAGGTCGAATAGGCGATGACCCGCTTGATGTCGTTCTGAGCCATGCCGACGCTGGCGGCGAAAATCGCGGTGGTGCCGCCGATCACCCCGACGACGGCGAGCGCGGCTGGGGCGTATTCGAACAAGGGCGACAGCCGCGCCACCATGAAGACGCCGGCGGTGACCATCGTCGCAGCATGGATCAGAGCCGAAACCGGGGTCGGGCCCTCCATCGCGTCCGGCAACCAGGTGTGCAGGCCGAGCTGGGCCGATTTCCCCATCGCGCCGATGAACAGCAGGATGCACGCCAGGGTCAGCGACGGCACTTGCCAGCCGAGGAAGTTGATCGTCGTGCCGATTGCGCTCGGCGCCTTTCCGAAAACCGTGTCGAAATCGAGAGAGCCGAAGATCACGAAGACCGCGAAAATGCCGAGCGCGAAGCCGAAATCGCCGATCCGGTTGACGATGAAAGCCTTGATCGCGGCGTCGTTCGCCGATTTGCGGTCGTACCAGAAGCCGATCAGCAGATAGGAGAGCAGGCCCACCCCTTCCCAGCCGAAGAACAGCTGCACGAAATCGTTGGCCGTCGCCAGCATCAGCATGAAGAAGGTGAACAGGCTCAAATAAGCCATGAAGCGCGGGATCCCCGCGTCATGCGCCATGTAGCCGACCGAATAGATATGCACCATCGCCGAGACGATGGTCACCGCCACGATCATGACGCCCGACAGGGTGTCGAGCCGCAATGACCACTGGACGTCGACCCCGCCGGCGGCGATCCAGGTGGCCAATGGCACGATCTGGGCATGCTCCTGTCCGAGGATCTCGCGGAACAGCGGAATGCCGAGCAATGCCGACAGGACCATCGCGCCGCAGGTGACGATCTCGGCGCCGCGGTCGCCGATCACCCGGCCGAAAAAGCCGGCGATGAAGGCAGCCGCGAGCGGCAGGAAGACGACAAGGACGGCCAAAATGCTCAGCCCTTCATCATGTCGATGTCGGAGACCTGGATCGTGCCGCGATTGCGGAAATAGACGACCAGGATCGCGAGGCCGATCGCCGCCTCGGCTGCCGCCACGGTCAGCACGAACATCGCGAAGACCTGGCCGACAAGGTCGTTGAGGACGGTCGAGAAGGCGACAAAGTTGATGTTGACCGCGAGCAGCATCAGCTCGATCGACATCATGATGATGATGACGTTCTTGCGATTGAGGAAGATGCCGAAGATCCCGAGCGTGAACAGGATCGCGGCGACCGTCAGATAGTGAGCGAGGCCGATCGGCATCGGATCAATCCCCGACCCCGCCGCCGATCGGCACCTTGACGACCTCAACGGCTTCCGCGCGGGTACGCGCCAGCTGCACCGAGATCGACTGGTGGCGCACCCCGACGCGCGACCGCAATGTCAACACGATCGCGCCGATCATCGCGACCAGGAGGATCACGCCGGCCACCTGGAAGGCGAAGATGTAGCGGGTGTAGAGCAGGTCGCCGAGCGCCCGCGTGTTGGTCAGGGCGGCGGCGTTGGCCGGCAATGGCGCCGCTTGGACGCCGGCAACGCCGGGCGCGATGACCCAGCTGCCGAAGACCAGCACCAATTCGGCCAGCAGGATGAAGCCGATCAGCGCGCCGACCGGCAGATAGCGCATGAAGCCGCTGCGCAGCTCCTCGAAATCGATGTCGAGCATCATCACGACGAAGAGGAACAGCACCGCCACCGCGCCGACATAGACGATGACCAGGATCATCGCCAGGAACTCGGCCCCCATCAGCACGAAGAGCCCGGCCGAGTTGAAGAAGGCGAGGATCAGGAACAGCACCGAATGCACGGGGTTGCGCGCCGCCACGACCATCACGCCGGACGCAACCGCGACGACGGCGAACAGATAGAACATGACCGCCTGCAGGATCATCGGCCGATCCCGCGCGCGCCGAGCCCCCACCCGCGCGCTGCGCGCGCTTCCCTCCCCCGCTTGCGGGGGAGGATTTTCGACGCCGCTGCCCAGATAAACCCCCTCCCCCGCAAGCGGGGGAGGGTCGGGGTGGGGGCTGCCCCCTGCTCTATCCCCCGATTGATCATCGGTAGGGCGCCTCGAGGGCCAGCGCCTTGGCGACCTCCGCCTCCCAGCGGTCGCCGTTGGCGAGCAGCTTGTCCTTGTCGTAAAAGAGCTCTTCGCGGGTTTCGGTGGCGAATTCGAAATTCGGCCCCTCGACGATCGCATCGACCGGGCATGCCTCCTGGCAATAGCCGCAATAGATGCATTTGGTCATGTCGATGTCGTAGCGGGTGGTGCGGCGGCTGCCATCCTCGCGCGGCTCGGCCTCGATCGTGATCGCCAGGGCCGGGCAGATCGCCTCGCACAATTTGCAGGCGATGCAGCGCTCCTCGCCATTGGGATAGCGCCGCAGCACATGCTCGCCGCGAAAGCGTGGGCTCAGCGGGCCCTTCTCATAGGGGTAGTTGACCGTGACCGGGCGCTGGAACATGTAGCGCAAGGTCAGCGCCAAGCCGGACAGCAGCTCGCTCAACAGAAGGCCGCGCGCGCCGCGCGCCAGAACGTTCATCGACCCATCCCTAATCGCACCATAGTCGCGCTCGGACTCGTGTCAACGCGCCGGGAACCAGTTGAAGGCCGTCAGAACGCCGGCCGTCAGAACCAGCCAGAGCAGCGAAAACGGCAGGAACACCTTCCAGCCGAGCCGCATCAGCTGGTCGTAGCGGAAGCGCGGAAAGGTCGCGCGCACCCACAGAAAGCAGAACATCACGAACAGCATCTTCACAAAAAACCAGATCGGCGCCGGGACCCAGGTAAACGGCGCGATGCTGAACGGCGGCAGCCAGCCGCCGAGAAACAGGATCGTGGTCATGCCGCTGACCAGGATCATGTTGCCGTATTCGCCGAGATAGAACAGGGCGAACGCCATCGCCGAATATTCGACGAAGTAGCCGGCGACGATCTCCGACTCCCCTTCCACAAGGTCGAAGGGGGCGCGGTTCGTCTCGGCAAGACCGGAGACGAAGAAGATCACGGCCATCGGCAAGAGCGGCCAAGCGTAGGCATGCCAAACCGGGACGCGCGCCTGGGCCAGCACGATGTCGGTGAGGTTGAGGGAGCCGGCGCACAACAGAACGGTCACCAGCACGAAACCGATCGCCACCTCGTAGGACACCATCTGCGCCGCCGCGCGCAGCGCACCGAGAAAGGCGTAACGCGAATTCGACGCCCAGCCCGCCATGATGATGCCGTAGACCGACAGCGAGCTGATCGCGAACAGATAGAGGATCCCGACATTGATGTTCGAGATCACCACCCCGTAATCGAACGGGATTACCGCCCAGGCGACGAGGGCCAGCGTGAAGGTCAGGATCGGCGCTGCGATGAAGACGATGCGGTTGGCCCCGCTCGGAACCACCGTCTCCTTCATCAACAGCTTCAGCCCGTCGGCGATCGGCTGCAACAGCCCGAACGGGCCAACGACGTTCGGACCTTTGCGCAATTGCGAATAGGCCAGCACCTTGCGCTCGGCATAGGTGAAATAGGCGATCGCCAGCAGCAACGGCACGATGATCGCGAGCACCTCGGCGACCAGGATCGCCGTCGGCAGCGCGTAGCCGGTCCAGAAGCTAGCCATATGTGCCGGTCCGCGGCGATTTGTCGGGACGGCCGCCGAATTGCTCGCTGCATTGCCCCATCGTCGCGCTGGCGCGGCTGATCGGGTCGGTGCGATAGAAATCCGCGATCGGATAGCTGAAGGGCTCCGGCCCGACCGGACCCGCCTCGCCGAACATGCCCCAGGCAGCCGGCTCGATATGGTCGATTTCGCCGAACACCGGGTATGCCGCCCGCATCATGTGCCGCAATTCGGAAAGCGAGTCGAACGGCAGGCGGCGGCCGAGGGCGCCCGACAACGCCCGCAGGATCGTCCAATCCTCGCGCGCATCGCCGGGCGGGAACGCCGCCTTGCGGCCGAGCTGCGTCCGCCCTTCGGTATTGATGTAGGTGGCGTCCTTTTCGGTGTAGGCGGCGCCGGGCAGCACGACATCCGCGCGCGCCGCGCCGCGGTCGCCGTGATGGCCCTGGTAGATCACAAAGGCCGAGCCGGTATTCGACAAGTCGATCTCGTCGGCGCCGAGCAGGTACAGCACCTCGATCGCACCGGAGCGGCAGCCTTCCAGGATGCCGGCGACATCCCGCCCGCCCGGTCCGGGGACAAAGCCGAGATCGAGGCCGCCGACCCGCGCTGCCGCGCGGTGCAGGACGTTGAAGCCGTTCCACTCCGGCCGCACCATGCCGAAGTTTTCGGCGATCGCCCGCGCAGTACCCAACACCCGGGCGCCGTCCGGCCGGGCGAGCGCCCCCTGCCCCAGCACGATCATCGGCGCCTTGGCCGCGCGCAACACCTCCGACCAACGCCCCTCGCCACGTGCCAAGGCGTTCAGCGCCTCGCCGCCCTCGCCGAGCATCTCGACCGGAAAAGTCAGATCGAGCGCCGGCCCGATCGCCGCGACGCGGAAGCCGCCGCGCAGGTAGCGCTTGCGCAGGCGCGCGTTGACCAGCGACGCCTCCCAACGCGGATTGGTGCCGACGAGCAGACAGGCATCGGCCTGTTCGATGCCGGCGATCGTCGTGTTGAACAGATAACCGGCGCGGCAGCCGGCATCGAGCCGGGCGCCGTCCTGGCGGCAATCGAGGCTGGTCGCGCCGAGCCCGGCGAGCAATTCCTTCAGCGCAAACATCGCCTCGGCGTCACAGAGATCGCCGGCGATTGCGGCGATCCGCTCGCCCGGCACCGCCTTCAGCCGATCGGCGACGAGATCGACGGCCTCCGACCATTCAGCTTCGACCAGCGCGCCGTTGCGCCGGATATAGGGCCGGTCGAGCCGGCGCCGCACCAGCCCGTCGATCGCGAAGCGGGTCTTGTCCGAAATCCACTCTTCGTTGATATCCTCGTGGAGGCGCGGCAGCACGCGCAGGATCTGCGCGCCGCGGGCATCGACCCGGATGTTGCTGCCGACCGCGTCGAGCACGTCGACCGACTCGGTTTTGCGCAATTCCCAGGGCCGCGCGACATAGGCATAGGGTTTCGAGGTCAATGCCCCGACCGGGCACAGATCGACGATGTTGGCCGACAGCTCCGAGCCCAACGCCCGCTCGACATAGGTGGTGATTTCCATCGCCTCGCCGCGGCCGGTCGCACCGAGCTCCTCGACCCCGGCGATTTCGGTCAGAAAGCGGATGCAGCGCGTGCAATGGATGCAGCGGTTCATGCTGGTCGCGACCAAGGGTCCGAAATCCTTGTCGCGCACGGCGCGCTTGTTCTCCTCGTAGCGGCCCCGGTCGAAGCCGTAGGCCATCGCCTGGTCCTGCAGATCGCACTCGCCGCCCTGATCGCAGATCGGGCAATCGAGCGGGTGATTGATCAGCAGCATTTCCATGACGCCGTTGCGCGCCTTGATGGCGGCGGGCGACTGGGTGTGGATGACATTGCCCTCGGCGACCGGCATCGCGCAGGACGCCACAGGCTTTGGCGATTTCTCGACCTCGACGAGGCACATCCGGCAGTTGCCGGCGATCGCCAGGCGCTCGTGGTAGCAGAAATGCGCGATCTCGACCCCGACCTGCTGGCACGCCTGCAGGATCGTCGTCCCCGCCGCGACCTCGATCTCCTGCCCGTCGATCGTTACCTTGGGCATCGGATCGTCCCACTCCAAAAAGGCCCCTCACCCTGTCCCTCTCCCCGCTTGCGGGGCGAGGGAACGCAACCGAGAGAGTGCGCACTCCTGGCGCAGAATCCCTCCGGAACGCGCCGCAAGCCCTCCCTCTCCCCGCCTGCGGGGAGAGGGCCGGGGTGAGGGGCTGTCGATCTCGGAGCGCAGAGGATCATGTCCTAGCCCTACTCCGCCGCCCGGCGCGTTGCGACCGAACGATATTCCTGGATGCGCCGCTCCATCTCGGGCCGGAAATGGCGAATGAGTCCCTGCACCGGCCAGGCGGCGCCGTCGGCCAGCGCGCAGATCGTGTGGCCTTCGATCTCCTTCGACACGTCGTACAGCATGTCGATCTCGGCGACCGAGGCGTTGCCGGCGACCATCCGCTCCATGACCCGCCACACCCAGCCGAGCCCCTCGCGGCACGGCGTGCACTGGCCGCAGCTCTCGTGCTTGTAGAATTGCGACAGCCGGGAGATCGCGCGCACGATATCGGTGGATTTGTCCATGACGATCACGGCGGCGGTTCCGAGGCCGCTCTTCTCCGCGACGAGGCTGTCGAAATCCATCAGCACCTTGTCGCAGATCGCCGCCGGCAGGCAGGGGGTCGAGGAGCCGCCCGGGATCACCGCCAGCAGATTGTCCCAGCCGCCGCGCACGCCACCGGCATGGCGCTCGATCAGCTCCCGCATCGGGATGCTCATCGCCTCTTCGACATTGCACGGCTGCTCGACATGGCCGGAAATGCAGAAGATCTTGGTGCCGGTGTTGCGCGGTCGGCCGAAGCTGGCGAACCAGGCAGCGCCGCGCTTCAGGATCGCCGGCGCGGTCGCGATCGTCTCGACGTTGTTGACCGTCGACGGGCAGCCATAAAGGCCGACCGCCGCCGGAAAGGGCGGCTTCAGGCGCGGCTGGCCCTTCTTGCCTTCGAGGCTTTCGAGCAGCGCCGTTTCCTCGCCGCAGATATAGGCGCCGGCGCCGCGATGAAGATAGATTTCGATGTCGTAGCCCGAGCCGCAAGCGTTCTTGCCGATCAGACCGGCGGCGTAGGCCTCCTCGATCGCCGCCTGCAGCCGCTGGGCTTCGTTGTAGAACTCGCCCCGGATGTAGATGTAGACGGCGGTGCATCCCATCCCGACGCCGGCCAGCACGCAGCCTTCGAGCAGTTTGTGCGGCTCGTTGCGCAGGATGTCGCGATCCTTGCAGGTGCCCGGCTCGCTCTCGTCGGCATTGACGACGAGGTAGCATGGCCGGTCGCTCTCCTTCGGCATGAAGGACCATTTGAGGCCGGTCGGAAAGCCGGCGCCGCCGCGGCCGCGCAATCCGGATTCCTTGACCTCGTTGACGATCCAGTCGCGCCCCTTGAGGATAACTTCTCTGGCGCCGTCCCAATCGCCGCGGCGGCGGGCGCCGGCGAGTCGCCAATCGCCGTCGCCGTAGAGATTGGTGAAGACCCGGTCGCGGTCAGCGAGCATCGTCGGTACCTCCGCCGGCGGCCGCGGTGCCCGGAATTTCGGTCAGCGTGGTCTTGCCCTTGATCGGCGCCGAGCCGTGGCGGCCGATCACCGATCCGGGCGGCGGCGGCGCGCCGGCGCGACATGCTTCGATCAGGGCTTCGGTCGCCGGCCCGTCGAGGTCCTCGTAGAAATCGTCGTTGACCTGCAGGATCGGAGCGTTGACGCAGGCGCCGAGGCACTCGACCTCGATGAGGCTGAACATCCCGTCCTCGGTGGTGCCGCCGATGCCGATCCCGAGCTTCTTCTCGCAGGCCGCGACGACATCGTCCGAGCCGCGCAGCCAGCATGGCGTCGTCGTGCACGCCTGCAGCAGATAGCGCCCGACCGGGCGCAGCTGGAACATCGTGTAGAAGGTCGCGACCTCATAGACCCGGATCGGCGGCATGCCGAGCAGGCCGGCGACGTAATCCATCGCGACGCGCGGCACCCAGCCGCCCATCTGGCGTTGCACCAGGTCGAGCAACGGCAGGACCGCGCTGGCCTCGCGGCTGGGCGGGTATTTCGCGATATGAGCCCGCGCCCGCTCCAGGTTCTCGGGCGTGAACTCGAAACTATCCGGCTGCGTGACCGGCGGCCCCTCGCTGGTATTCACCGGTCGATCTCGCCGAACACGATATCCATCGAGCCGATGATCGCTACCAGATCGGCCAACATGTGACCGCGCGACAGGAACTCGGTCGCCTGCAGCATGGCGAAACCCGGCGCGCGGATCTTGCAGCGGTACGGCCGATTGGTCCCGTCGGATACGAGGTAGACGCCGAACTCGCCCTTCGGGGCCTCGACCGCCGTGTAGGTCTCGCCGGCCGGGACGTGGTAGCCCTCGGTGTAGAGCTTGAAGTGGTGGATCAGCGCTTCCATCGACTGCTTCATCTCGGCACGTGGCGGCGGCGCCACCTTGCGGTCGTTGACCTTGATCGGCCCAGCCGGCATCTGCTCCAACGCCTGGCGAATGATGCGCAATGACTGCCGCATCTCCTCGAGGCGCACGAGGTAGCGTTCCCAGCAATCGCCGTTGCGGCCGATCGGCACGTCGAAATCAATTTTGTCGTAGACGTCGTAGGGTTGCGCGCGGCGCAGATCCCACGCGACGCCGGAAGCGCGCAGCATCGGTCCGGTGAAGCCCCAATCGATCGCGTCCTTGGCGTTGACCACGCCGATATTGACGGTGCGCTGCTTGAAGATGCGGTTGTCGGTCAGCAGCCTTTCGATGTCGTCGACCGTCTTCGGGAAGCTGTCGCAGAATGCCAGGATATCGTCGGCCAGGCCCGCCGGCATGTCCATATGCACCCCGCCCGGCCGGAAATAATTGGCATGCAGGCGGGCGCCGGATACCCGCTCGTAGAACTCCATCAGGCGTTCGCGTTCCTCGAAGCCCCACAGGAACGGCGTGATCGCGCCGATATCGAGCCCGAAGGCGCAGATGTTCAGCAGATGGTTGAGGATGCGGGTGATCTCGGCGAACAGCACGCGGATGTATTGGGCGCGCGGCGGCGGCTCGATCCCCATCAGCTTTTCGACAGCCAGCGCGAAGGCATGCTCCTGACACATCGGCGAGACGTAATCGAGCCGGTCGAAATAGGGGATCGCCTGCAGATAGGTCTTGTGCTCGATCAGTTTTTCGGTGCCGCGGTGCAATAGGCCGATATGCGGGTCGGCCCGCTCGATGACCTCGCCGTCCATCTCCAGCACCAGCCGCATGACGCCGTGCGCCGCCGGGTGCTGCGGCCCGAAATTCATCGTGAAATTGCGGATCTGCGGCGCGCCGGCGAGTTCGCCGCCCGGATCTCCGGCTGACGGTAGCGCGGTCGGGCGATCGCTCATGCCGCCCCACCTGCCGGCGGCTCGCCGGGCCCCGAGGCTTTCTCGTCACCCGGCAGGATCTTGTCCATGCCTTCCCAAGGCGAGATGAAATCGAAGCTGCGGAATTCCTGTTTCAGCCTGACCGGCTCATAGACCACCCGCTTCTGGTCTTCGTCGTATTTCACTTCGACAAAGCCGGTCAGCGGAAAATCCTTGCGCAAGGGATGCCCGTCGAAGCCGTAATCGGTCAGGATGCGGCGCAGATCGGGGTTGTCGCTGAAAAAGATCCCGAACAAATCCCATGCCTCGCGCTCCCACCACCCGGCGCAGCTGAACAGGCCGGTCACCGACGGCACCGGCTGTTCCTCGTCGGTTTCGAGCTTCACGCGGATACGCTGGTTGAGACTCATGCTCAACAGATTGTAGACGACCTCGAAGCGCTGCGGCCGGTCGGGATAATCGACGCCGCAGAGATCGCACAGCAGGTTGAATCGGCATTTCGGGTCGTCGCGCAGAAAGCCGAGAACGCGGAGCAGATCCTCCCGCTTGATATGGCAGGTCAATTCGCCATGGCGGATCTCGCTCGACAGCACCGCGCCGGACAGCGCCGCCGAGATGTATTCGGCCAGGGCCTTCAGCTTGTCATCCATCGCCGCGGTCAACGCTGAAAATTGCGGGAGCGCTTGATCTTCTTTTGCAGCAGCAGCACGCCGTAGAGCAGAGCCTCCGCCGTCGGCGGGCAGCCCGGGACATAGATGTCGACCGGCACGATCCGGTCGCAGCCCCGCACCACCGAATAGGAATAATGATAGTAGCCGCCGCCATTGGCGCAGGACCCCATCGAGATGACCCAGCGCGGCTCGGCCATCTGGTCGTAGACCTTGCGCAGGGCCGGCGCCATCTTGTTGCACAGCGTGCCCGCGACGATCATCACATCCGATTGGCGCGGGCTCGGCCGGAACACGACCCCGAACCGATCGAGATCGTAGCGGCTGGCGCCGGTATGCATCATCTCG
>Ga0209488_10001228_pt1 | contig 21993 bp, 17 predicted proteins | sample Rivendell_Oct201_8_FD_188349 | JGI IMG/M metagenome (GOLD analysis project Ga0209488, IMG submission 188349) | Vadose zone soil microbial communities from the Eel River Critical Zone Observatory, Northern California, USA -... | ecosystem: Environmental > Terrestrial > Soil > Vadose zone >...
CCGCATTCTCCGTTCGTTCCCGCGAAAGCGGGAATCCAGAGCTACTCGCTCGGAGTCGATTTGGTGCCCTGGGTCCCCGCTTGCGCGGGGACGAACGGGGAATGAGTGGACTTCGTGAGACTATCAATCCCCCGCGATCGCGGCCTTGTAGCGCTCGATCACCGACTTCGGCGCCTGCATGGTATGCGCGACGATCCGGGTCAGCTCCTCGCCGGTGATCGGGTTGAACTCGATCCGTGCGATCTGCATCTTCTCGATGAAGCCTTGGTCCTTCATGGTCGCATCGAAGCCGCGGCGGAGCGCCTCGACGATCGGCGCCGGCACGCCGGGCGGCGCCGCGTAAGGCTGGCCCATCTGCGAGCTCGACGACATGAATTCAAGGAGAGCGCGGTCGGCGTCGTTCTCCGCGTAGTCGAGCAGCAGCGGCACCGTCGCAAGCTCGGGATGGCGCGTCAGCGCAATCTGCACGAGGAGCCGCATGATGCCGCCCTCGCGCACCCATTCGCGATGATAGGTACGGATATCGTTCCAGGTGGTGATGGCGGCTTCAAGCTCGCCGGACTCGAGCGCGAGATTGCGCTTGCCGGCCGACTGATAGCCGAGCACGATCTTGAACTTCGTGCCGAACATCTTGTTCATGAAGGCCGGCATCAGATAGCTCTCCGACGTGCGACCGGAGGCGCCCGCGATCACCTCGCGCCCGCGCAATTCGGGCACGGCCTTGGCGTTGAGCCTGGACGACACCAACAGCGCGCGGGTCGCATCCGAAATACGCCCGATCCAGTTGAATTTCGTGACGTCATACTTGACCGACTCCTCGCCGACCGCCTGCGCGGTCGCGACCGCGACCAGCGGCGTCACCAGCGTGAGCCCGTCAGGCGCCGCCATGCCATAGGCGTTATTGACCGCGGTCGACCCGCCGGCGCCCGGCATGAACACGACCTGCACATTCGGGTTGCCGGGCAGGTTTTTGCTGAAGAACGGCGCGAAAGTGAGCGGATAGAGCGCGCGGTCGCCGCCGGGCGCCGAGGGGACCAGGATGCGGATGGTCTTGCCGCGGAACTGGTCGGCGATCGACTGCGCCGCCGCCGGCGAGGACGCGAGCGCCGCGATGATGATGGCGCACGACCAGACGCCGCGCAGTATCAGCGCATTGCGTCCCATCATGTTTCCTCTCCCATTCTTGTTTCTTCTCAATCAAGTCAGAGATCGTCACGCTTTGCGGCGGAATGGAATCTCCGGCGGCGGCCCTTCCTGCTGGCGCCGGAGCTCCTCCTCGCGCGGATAGAGCCGGAACGCGTAGTTCTCCGGCAGCGCGTCGAGCCAATCCGGAAGGCCGAGCGCCTTGGCGGCATGCGCCGGCCAATAGGGATTGCACAGCATCTCGCGCGCGATCGCGATGATATCGGCCTTGCCATCCTGGAGGATCGCCTCCGCCTGCGCGGGCTCGGTGATCATGCCGACGACGGCGGTTGGCATACCGGCTTCGCGGCGCACGTGCTCGGAATAAACGACGTTGTAGCCCGGCAGATAGCGCGGCACCGCCGGCAGGCTGGAGGTGCCTTCGAGCCCGCCGCACGACACGTCGAGGACATCGACGCCGCGCGCCTTCAGCTCCTTGGCAAACACGACGGTGTCGTCGATGTCCCAGTGGCCGCCCTTGCCGTCGACCACCGAGCAGCGGAAGAACAAAGGCTTTTCGGCAGGCCAGGCCGAGCGCACGGCTTCCACCAGCTCCAGCGCGAAGCGCATGCGGCCCGCGAGGTCGCCACCATATCCGTCTTCGCGGCGGTTGGCGATCGGCGAGAGAAACTGATTGATCAGGTAGCCATGCGCGCCGTGGATCTCCACGATGTCAAAGCCGGCATCGGCTGAGCGCGCAGCAGCGTCGTGCCACGCTTGCACTTCCGCCTTGATCTCGGCGACGTCGAGTGCGATCGGCGCCGGACGGCCGGGCCCGTGCGGGATCGGGCTCGACGACACCAGCTGCCAGGGTCCGAGCCCCATGGCCGCGTCGCGCTCGTTGAGTGGCTCGCGCCCCTCCCAGGGCGAGCGCGAGGAGCCGCGCCGGCCGGCATGCCCCAGCTGAATGGCAGGCACCGCGCCGAGGTCCTTGAGGAAATCCGTGACGCGCCGATAGCCGCGCACATGCGCATCGGTATACATGCCGGCGCAGTGGTGCGTTCGGCGCCCGCGCGCCTCGACCGCGGTCTCCTCGCTGCACACGATGCCGGCGCCGCCGATCGCGAATTGGCCGAGATGGACGAGATGCCAGTCCGTCAGGTTGCCGTCGCTCGCCAGGTATTGCGACATCGGGCCCAGCATGATGCGGTTGCGGGCGGTGACGCCGCGCATGGTGATCGGGCGGAACAGCAGCGGGCGCTCGTCGACGGGGGTGCGCAGCCCGCCGGGATGATCCGTCACAAACTCGACACCCGCAATCTTCATCTTCGACATCGATGTTCCTCGGGGAAAACGCCCGCTATTCACGGCAAAGCATCAGGTCATGTCAATTGACATGACAGGGTCTTTCGCCGATCAAATTGCAGCTTAGTGAGGGAGGAAGCACCATGAACGGCGCCGCCATGATCGCCGAGATTCTCAAGCGCGAAGGCACCGGCTTCCTGTCCTGCTACCCGCGCAATCCGTTGATCGAGGCTTGCGCCACGCTCGACATCCGCACCATCCTGTGCCGGCAGGAGCGCGTCGGCGTCGGCATCGCGGATGGCTATTCGCGCATCAGCCGCGGCAAGCGCAACGGTGTCTTCGCCGCGCAGGCCGGACCCGGCATCGAGAACGCGTTCCCGGGCATCGCCCAGGCCTTCGCCGAGAACGTGCCGATGATGATCGTGCCGGCGACGCTGCCGCTGGCGCGTCATTACCTCAAGCCGGTGTTTCGCGCCGCCGACGTCTATCGCCCGGTGACCAAGTGGTCGGCGGTGGCGCATTCGGTGCAGGAGCTGCCCGACCTGATGCGCCGCGCCTATCACGCCATGCGCAGCGGCAAGGGCGGCCCGGTGCTGGTCGAGGTGCCGGCCGAGGTGTGGGACGCCGAGTACCAGGGCGAGCTCGACTATACGCCGATGCCAGTGCAACGCTCGGCGCCCGATCCCGACGCCGTGAAGCAGGCGGTGCGGATGCTGCTCGCCGCCAAGAACCCGATCCTGTGGGCCGGTCAGGGCGTGCACTATGCCGAGGCTGGCGACCGGATGGCGGCGCTCGCCGAGCTCCTGCCCGCGCCGGTCGTCACTACCAATCCGGGCAAGAGCGCGATCCCCGACAGCCATCCGCTGTCGCTCGGCGCCTCCACCCGCTCGCGCTCGAAGATGTTCACCGACTACATGGCGAAGGCCGATCTCGTTCTCGCCGTCGGCTCGAGCCTCACCCGCACGCCGTTCGGCCCGAGCGTGCCGCCCGGCAAAAAGATCATTCACTCGACCAACGAGGCGAGCGACATCAACAAGGAGTATCGCGTCGACCTCGGGCTCATTGGCGACGCCGGCCTCGTGCTCGACGCGCTGATCGAGGAGGTGGGCCGCCAGAAAGGCGCCGCCCGCGGCGGCAATGCGCTCAATGCGCTCAAGGACGAGATCGCAGCTGCCAAGAAGGCGTGGCTCGCCGAATGGGCCAAACATTTCGATTCTGACGAGGTGCCGATCAATCAGTACCGCGTGATCCGCGACCTGATGCGCACGGTCGATCGCGACAACGTCATCATGACTCACGACTCCGGCAGCCCGCGCGAGCAGATGATGCCGATGTGGGAAACCACCAAGGCCGGCTCCTATATGGGCTGGGGCAAGTCCACGCAGCTCGGCTACGGCCTCGGCATCACGATGGGGGCGAAGCTCGCCGCGCCTGACAAGCTCTGCATCAATGTGATGGGCGACGCCGCAATCGGCATGACCGGCATGGATATCGAGACCGCCGCCCGCAACAAGATCGCGATCCTCACCATTGTGTTCAACAACGGCGTGATGGGCGCCGAGCGCGAGGAGCTCAAGATCTCCGACAAGAAGTACGGCGCGATGACGGTGAGCGGCAATTACAGCAAGGTTGCCGAGGGACTCAATGTCGCGTCCACCCGCGTCGAGAAGCCCGATCAGATCGTGCCGGCGATCAAGGAAGCGGTGGCGGTGACCGAGACAGGCTCGCCCTTCCTGCTCGAGTTCGTCGTCAAGGAAGGCCACGACTTCTCGCGCTATAATCTTGCTGGGCTGTGACGCGGCGCCGATTGTCATCCTACTCCTTTGACCGTCATCCTGAGGTGCGCGTGCCCTTGCACGCGCCTCGAAGGATGTACGCCCGGGAGCTGAGGCCGCATCCTTCGAGGGCCGCGCACAAATGTTTGATCTCTGGCGAGATCGAGCGCGCGGCCGCCTCAGGATGACGGATCAGAGTCCGTGCACCGTGCTTATCAATGCTGGTTAGCCGTGTAGGCTTGACGCACCTTCTCCGCCAGTTGCGGCGGCAGCTCGCTCACCTGCTTGACCAGCTGCTGCAGGTCTTCGCCCTTCATCGGCGAAACTGTGAGTCTGGTCCTCTCGACGTCGGCCAGGAACTCCTTGCCCTGCATCGTGGCATCGAAGGCGCGGCGCAGCGCATTAAGCCGATCCGGCGGAACGCCGGGCGTCGTAAAGAAGGCGGAGCCGACTTCCGCCGCAACCATGATGGCGCTGAGGATCTGCCGCTCCTCGTCGCTGCGGGCGAGATCGACCGCGGTCGGCACATCGGGGAGCTCGGGGTGACGGTGGAGCGAGAACTGCACCAGGATCGAAATCTGCTTGCTCGGCAACCACTCCGGATGTCCAACTTTCACCGCCACCCATGAGGTCGAATGCCCTTCGACCTCGCCGCGCTGAACCGCGAGCTGAGCATCAGCCGATCCCTTGTAGCCCATGATCAGCTTGAACTTGGTGCCGAACACGTTGTTCATGACGGTCGGATAAATCGAGACCGTCGACCCTGCGCCGGTGCCCGACAGGGTTGATTCGTGTTTCTGGGCATCCGCGAACGTCTTCACCTTCGAGGTGTGCCACATGAACACGATGTTGATGAGTGAATCGACGCGGCCCACCCAGTTGAGCTCCGCGGTCTTGAAGCGAACGCCCTGCGTGCCGAGCTTCTCATCAAGTGCGGTCGTCGGCGCCCCGATGGCAAGGACGGTACCATCCTTCGGCGACGCGCTGTAGACGGTGTTCACCGCCAGAAAGCTCCCCGCCCCTGGGGTGTTCTTGGGCACGACCACCGGCTTGCCTGGGATGTGCTTGCCGATGTGGCGTGCAAGGAGCCGCGCCCAGATGTCGTTGCTGCCTCCGGGCGGATAACCGATGATGAAGTCGATGGTCTTGCCGGCATAGAACTGCTCCGGCATCTGCGCGCGGGCGTCGGGTCCCGGCAGACCAACCACCATGACGGCGGCCGCGGCGAGGAGGCGTCGAAAGGCTGACATGTGGCGATCCCTGTTGGTGCCGCTACCAGGATAGCAGGGACGCGCGCCCAAGCGACACACAAGCGAGAGGCGGCCGGTCCAGGGCGACAATTCGCGCATTGTCAGCCAGGCGCCGGCGCAGAGGCCTTTTCTCAACAGCGGCAACTGTTTAAGCCTCAGCGACCCGGCGGACCAGGACGCTAGCCAGCTACGCCGCCATGGTTCGCTGTTTGAGCGGCTCTTTGAGCGGCTGCTTGGGCACCCACGAGGCCAGGATCTCGGGGACCTGCTCGACCGGCACCGCCGCGCTGAACAGATAGCCCTGCGCCTCGTCACAGCCCAGCGCCAGGATGGCGTCTTGCTGATCGCGCGTTTCAACGCCCTCCGCCGTCGTCCGCATGCCGAGGGCGCGGGCAAGGCTGACGACGGCCTGCACGATGGCGGCATGCTCGACCCCCTCGACAACGCCCGAGATGAAGGTGCGGTCGACCTTGATCTTGTCGAAGGGAAAGCTGCGCAGGTAGCTGAGCGAAGAGTAGCCCGTGCCGAAATCATCCATCGCGATGCGCACGCCGAGGCTCTTGAGTTGATGCAGGATCGCCAGCGTGCGATCGCTATTCTCCATGAAGACTCGCTCGGTGATCTCGAGCTCGAGGCGATCCGGCGCCAGGCCGGAGGTCGACAGGATGCCCGCGATCGTGTCGTACAGATTGGGAGCCGAGAACTGGACCGGCGACAGGTTGACCGCAACACGAAGATTGCTCGGCCAGGCGCTCGCCCGGCGGCAGGCTTCGGCCAGCGCCCACTCCCCGAGCTGCAGGATCAAGCCGGTGTCTTCCGCCACCGTGATGAAAACGCCCGGCGGGATCATGCCTCGCACCGGATGGCTCCACCTCGCGAGCGCTTCAAAACCGGTGACGACATTGCGCTGCAAGTCGATGATCGGCTGGTAGTGCAGCGACAGCTCGTCGCGCGCGACGGCCTCGCGCAAATCCATCTCGATATGCCGACGGTCGCTGAGCTCCTCATTCATCGACTTGTCGTAAAATCGATAGGTGCCGCGGCCACTGGCCTTGACCGCATAGAGCGCGAGGTCGGCCGCCATCAGGAGATCGTCGACGCTCTCGCCGTCGCCGGGCCCGACCGCGATGCCGATGCTGACATTGGTGCAGACCCGATGACCGTCGACCTCGTATGGTTCACTGATGGCCTTCGCAAGCCGCAGCGCCGACGCTTCGAGCGCTGCGCGCGAGACGAATGTCGGCACGATCACCGCGAATTCATCACCGCCAAGCCGGGCCAGCACACTGTTCGATCCGAGCGACCATTCCAATCGCTTGGCCACCTCCTGCAGCAGCAGATCGCCAATGCGATGGCCGAGCGTGTCGTTGACCGCCTTGAAGCGATCGAGATCGAGGAACAACACGGCAAATTCATCGTTCTGCCGAGAGGTCGATCGCTGCCCGCTGATCTGATCAAGCGCGGCACTAAACACGCGCCTGTTCGGTAGACCGGTGAGCGGATCCTCGGCAGCAAGCCGCGCGATATGCGCCTCCGCCTCGCGTCGCTTGGTGATGTCAGCGAATGTATGCAGAATGCCGCCATCGGGAAGGCAATCGCTGCGCACTTCGATGACTTTGCCATTCGCAGGCCTGTATTCACAGACCAACACCTGTCCAGGGCCGGCGATATCGAGCACCGACTCCGAAGACGGAAGCCCTCCCTCCGCCACACCGCTTGTCTCGGCCTGATACCTGATAAGCTCATCGAAAGGCGGCGGGCTTTCGACCATCCGCGACGGCAGGTCGAGCAGCTCGACGCATCTGCGATTGATGATGGGAATCTGTTGGTCCGGCGTGACCAGCATGATGCCCTGGTTCATGTGCTCCAGCGTCAGGCGCAGCTGCTCCGCCTTCTGATGGGCTTTCGCCTCGGCGCGCAACAACCGCTCCATGGCGGCAAGAATGATCAGCGTCAGCAACGTCGCAATGGCATGCAGTTGCAGGTCGGTCTCGATCCCGTTGAAGTGCCGGAATGCAATGCCTGCCCAGAGCATGCCAATGATCAGCATGCCAAGAATCGCGGTGCTGCGCCGCTCGGCAATCAATCTCGGCAAGCGCAGGATGTTCAAAGTCATAGGACGTTCAAAGTCATGGGACCAAGGCGATGCTGAACTGTCATCGCCATCGTGCCCCGCCTATGATTGCAGGCCGCTTAATCTACTATCCCATCACAATTTTTTTGGCTAAGACGGACTTAATGACTGCACCGGAACAGCGCGCTTCGGCGCGCAAACGAGCAAGTGGTTGCTCAAAAGAAGGCCAGCGTCCGGATTTCGATGCTTTCGCGCGGCCGCGCGCCGGCTGGCGCAGTCGGATCGTCAAACGCGGTGTGCGCCGTAAAGCGCGCCCGGCCATCCTGCAAGGAATCATAAACCTTAAAGACAAGAGCCTCCTCACGCCGCATCAGTGGGAACCAGTACCAACGGTGGTCGGGATTGTAGGTGACCGCATAGGTCTGGCCGACACGGTTGGGATAGCGGCGCTCCGAGACCACGAGATCATCCGTGGCGACACTGCGCGCGTCACAGATGGCGAGCGGAAAGGTCTCGACCGGATGGCGGATCGGCCGCCAGACCTGCACGATCGCAAAGCGGCGCGTCAGCAAAGCCTCGGCCTCGTTCGGCAGCAGATCGCGCACGCGCTGCTGCGCCGACCATTCGGTGTAGTCGTTATGCACCCGCTGAACGACCTCGCGCAGCTTGCGCGCCTGGCGATCGTCGTCGTCGGCCGTGCGCAGGGTGTGATCGAAGACGACGACACGCTTTGCTCCGGTCTCGGCCTTCACCAGCGCTTCCATCTCCGGGTAGTAGACCCGCCGCAGCTCGTCCGCATCATCGAAGTCGACGACGTTGGTGTCGTGACCGACGAAGCGAAAGCCCTGGCGATCGAGCATGAAACCGTCGGACTCGAGCCGGCCGTTGTGCATGGTCACGCGATGCGGATCGCTGGGGCTTGCCGCACGGACGTCGGTGGACCCTGGACCGCCGGTGAAGACGGAGGGCATCACGCCGGTGTCTTGGAGGTAGTTGAGCGTGGCCTCAATGGTGGCGGGCGCGGTGTCCTGCACCGTCATGGTAACCATGTTGTCCTCGTTACACGTTCCAGCACAGCTCAAACCAGAGAGATAGGCACCGGCCGGGGCTCTGGCAACCGTCGGCCTACCGCGGCGGACAGGGGCCGGCGTATGGCTGGATTGCAACGCTCGCACCGCCGGCATCGCTCCGACAGATGCCGATCCGCTCGGTCGTCGCGCGCGGCGAGAGCGAATAGGAGCGCAGGCTGTAATTGCCGATCTCGTCGAAGTAGTTGCACAGCGGCAGGACGGTGACGGTCCGGTCGATGAACCAGCCCGCCCCCTCCCGGTAGGGCGCGCCGTCGACCTCACTCACGATTTCGTGCGACGGGACGGTCTGCCAGCCGGGCTCGCCGACCGGATCACAGCGGTGGTCTGCCTGCGCCGGCCGCACGCCCGGACCCGATGCCGCCACAGCCATGATCAAGGCGGTGATCATGAGGGGCAAGGCGCGGCCGCCAACCATACAGAAACCTCGAATTCGACCAGCCGCTGCCGGCACGAGAGCTTACAGAACCTGCGTCCGGATGTTGTCTTGACCCGGCCGCCGGCGATGTCAAGATCGCGCCCAGACAGAACCGGCCATACGGGAGGACACGATGAGCACGCAGGATCGGAGCACGCAGGATCGCAATGACAACAACGGGGCTCCGCCTGCGCTGAGCCGCCGGTCCTTTCTGTCGAAGGGCGCCGCAGCCGGGGTTGGCGCCGCGGCACTCACTGGCGCGACCGCAACAGAAGCGAAGGCCGAGATCAAATGGGATCACACAGCCGACGTGGTCGTCATCGGCGCCGGCGTCTCGGGTCTTGCTGCCGCCATCACGGCGCGCGATCACAACGTTTCGGTGATCGCGGTCGAGGAGAACTACGACATCGGCGGCCGCGGCATCCTGAGCGGCGGACGGCTGCACCTGGGCGGCGGCAACCCCATGCAGCAGAAGCACGGCATCAAAGATACGCCCGACCAGGTTTACGCCGACTGGGTGCGCTTCGACGCCAATTCGGCCCGCTACAGCGACCGCGATCTGGTCCGCGTCTTCGCCGATGAGAACCTCGCAACCTACGATTTTCTAGTCGCAAACGGAGTCGAGTTCATCGACAGGATGATCGGTCCGGAAGCAGCGTCGACTATTCCGCGGACATTCGTGACGGTCGAATGGCATGTCCCCAGCGAGCTCATCGCTCCCGGTCGCAATCGGAATGGCTCTGGCCTCGTCCGCCGACTGGAGGCCAGCGCGCGGAAGAAGGGCGCGCAGATCTTCCTGCGTCACAAGATGACGAAGATCATCCGGGAGCAGGACAACTCCAGGCGCGTGATCGGAATTACCGCAATGAATGGCAGCAATGCGGTGAACATCCAGGCCAGGAAGGGCGTCATCATCGCCAGCGGCGGTCATACCGGCAATGTCAATTTCCGCCGAACTTTCGATCCGCGGCTGACCGAGGAATATCAGCAGGCATGCGAGCCTTGGGTCCATCAAGGTGCCGATGGCGAGCTCGCCGCCATTGAGCTCGGTGCGTCGCTGTGGGCAACGGCAAGCCAGACCCGCGAGGCTGGCGCCGCGATCACCAAGACCCGCCACATCGGATGCCGCTGGGGCTACAGCTCGCTGGTCTATCAACCCGAAAGCCCGATGTTCCGGCTGGCCCGCGCCACCGGCCTCACGGTGGAGGACTGGCAGAACGTCATCTTCGTGAACCAGAACGGCAAGCGATTCTGGAATGAGGTTGACGGCTCCTACAACTTCTTTGCCGCCTGCATGGCCTGGCACGGCGACAAGTCGAAGCTCAACGGCGGCGGCCCGATCTGGGCGGTCTTCGACGCCGACGGCGCAGCGCGCGAGAAATGGAATACAAAGCCACCGAACGTTGATCCCGATGGCTACTTCTTCAGCGCCGACACGATCGCGGAGCTCGCCGGCAAGATCAGGAATCCCTACCAGAAGCAGCAGATGTCGGGGGCCACGCTGCAGGAAACAGTCGCGCGCTACAATTCGTTCGTGGCGGCGGGCGCCGATACCGACTTCAAGAAGCCGACGCCGCTCTACAAGATCGAGAAGCCGCCGTTCTACGCGGCCTGGTCAACGCCGATCCTGCACGACACGCTCACGGGTCTGCGCACCAACACCAACAGCGAGGTGATGGATATTCGCGGTGAGGTCATCCAGGGCCTCTATTGCGCAGGCGAGTCGCAGGGTGGCTTTGCCCAGCATGGCCTTGCCCGCTGCCTGACCTTCGGGCGGGTCGCCGCACGACATGCAGCGGGCCGAACGGCGTGAAGTTAGCCATGCTGGTTCGGGCGTAGTGATGGCAGCTCACACCCATTCGACCGCGATCGAATTAAGCGAGCCCGCGCCCGCCGAAGTGGCGGCCGGCAGCGAGCTCGTGCTCAAGATCAAACTCACGTGCGCGGCAGACTGCGACTTGCACAAGCTGCCGCTCGCCATCACAAGCCCCGACGAGACGGCTCCCGCGGTTCGTCACACCAATGACAGCGGCGAGGTGACGCTGCGCATCCCGCCCAAGGTTGGGCCGCAGAGCTTCACCATCGCATTCGGTCCGCACGAGGCAGACGACATTCGCCACGAGCCCTGCGCGCTTTCTCTCACCATCAACTCGATCCCGCACGGTACCAGCCTCGCTGTGTGGGATATCCCCTCCCCGATTGTGAAGGGAGAGCGGTTCACGATCAAAGTGGGCGCCAAATCCGCCGCCAACGCCGCGCTCAACGGCCTGGAAATCGCAGTCTTCGACAACAGCGACAAGGTGGTGGCGCGTGGCCGGCTGCGCGATACGACATGGCCGGGGACGAGCGCGCTCTACTGGGACGAGGTGGAATTGACGGCGCCGACCGAGGAAGGTCTGCGTAAATGGTCGGTCCGCTTTGCCGCCGAGGACCTTGCGCTTCCGCACGACGGCACCGCCGCCGAGTTCAGCGCCATGGTGGCACGGCCGCCGGAGCATCGCTTGACCGTGAAAGTCGTGGAGCAGAAGAGCAAAGCGCCGATCACGGACGTGCAGATCCGTCTCGGCCCGTTCCGGGGCACGACCGATCCTGCCGGCATCGCCGAAGTGATGATGCCGAAGGGCACGTACGATCTCCACGTCTGGAAGACGGCCTACGAGGCGCCGGCCCATTCGATCGTAATCAAGGGCGATCTCTCGATCGAGGTTGAAGCTGTGTTCGTGCCGGAGGAGGATCCGGACAACGCCTGGACGATGTAGGCGCGCGCGGACGCTAGCTTCGTGAGTTTGGCACTGGGCCCCGGGTCTCGCTGCGCTTCGCCCGGGACACGCAAGCCAACGCTCACGTCCATTATCTCTTGCCGCTAGGACCAATAGAGCCGCTGTGCGTTGTCCACCAGAATGCGACGGCGCAGCTCCGTTTCGGGCAGCCACGTGGCCAGCAGATCGACGAGATCACCGTCGTTCGGCATCGGGTTGGTCAACATCACATGCGGCCAGTCCGAGCCCCACACCACGCGGTCCGGCGCGGCCTCGACCACCGCGCGCACAAACGGGACCACGTCGTCGTAGGGCAATTGCTTCTGCGCCGAGATCCGATAGGGCGCGGTGAGTTTCACCCAGCCGTAGCCGTCACGCAGAACGCTGAGAAACTCGCGATAGCCGGGATGGTCGAGCCCGGCGCTCACTTTCGTGTAGCCGACATGGCCGACAATCGCCGGCACGCCAAGGCGCGTCATGATGCCGCGCAGCTCGCTCGCGCTCTCGACATGCACCAGCAGCTCGACGTGCCAGCCGAGATCGCGGATGCGCCGCCCCATCTCGGCAAGTGCATCGAGCGAGCGAAACGGCATGCCGCCGCGGTCGACCAGATTGACCCGGATGCCGCGCACACCGGCCGCATGCATGCGAGCAAGCTCGGCGTCGGTCACCTCCTCGGTCACGGCCGCCACCGCGCGCAGCCTCCCCGGGTGCGCCGACGCGGCGTCGAGCACGGCCGCGTTGTCGATGCCGTGCACGCTTGCCTGCACCACCACGCCGCGCGCAATTCCGAGCGTGTCGTGGAGCGCCAGCAGCCGCGTCACCGAATTGTCGGGCGGCGTGTAGCCGCGATTGGCCTGATAGGCGAAGCGCGCCCCGTCGAACACATGGGCGTGGCAATCGCAGGCGCCGGCCGGCATGGGCACAGCTGGACGTTTGGGATGGGGATCGGGCGCGGGGCAAGCCGCCATGGGTTGTGCGATGGGTTGTGCAGTCACAGTCATCTTTCCAGCAGGGCATAGGACGCTCGACCATACAGGCGGCGGCGCCGGCCGGACAACAAGATCAATGGCCTTGCAGGCGGGCCCTCCCTTGCCGCGCCCGGGCTCGCGATATACAGCAAGCGCACGGCCGGGCGATCCGGTCGCAAGCATAATAACGGGAGATGCCATGAACGCCGTGACGACCCGCTCGGTGCCGAGCCAGGAGCATTGGACCCAGTCGAACGGCAAGAAGCTGTTCATGGCCGAGAAGCGCTCGGTCTCAGGGCCGCCGAAGGCGACGATCCTGCTCGTCCACGGCTCGTCCATGGGCTCGCAGGGCTTCGATCTGCAGATCCCGGGCGATCCGGATGCGTCGATCCCGGACTGGTTCGCCAGCCGCGGCTTCGACATCTGGCGCATGGACTTCCTCGGCTACGGCCGATCGGACAAGCCCGCGGATCATCTGGCGACCGTGGCGCAAGGCGTTCCCGATCTCCTGGCCGCGACTGATTACATCTTCAAGACGCGCAACACCGGACCCTTGATGCTGGTCGGCTTCTCCTCGGGCGCACTGCGCGCGGCGCTGTTTGCCCAGCATCACCCGGACCGCGTCAAGCGGCTCGCGCTCGACGCCATGGTCTATACCGGCAAGGGCAGCCCGACGCTGAAGAAGCGGGCGGAGAAGCTCTCGGTCTGGAAGTCGAGCGTGACGCGCCCGATCGATCCGGCCTTCCTGATGAGCACGATGACGCGCGATCATTCCGAGACTGCGATGCACAGCCGCATGAAGCCCTATGTCGACGCCATCCTGGCGATCGAGACGACGGTGCCAAACGGCACCTATATCGACATGTGCGAGAACCTGCCGGTCTGCGACCCGACCAAGATCACAGTGCCGACCGCGATCCTGCGCGGGCAGCATGACGGCATCGCCAGCGACGAAGACCTGCTCGAGTTCTTCCGGCTGCTGCCCAACCCGGACAAGGAATTTGTCATGATGCCGGGCATCGCGCACGCGGCCGCGACGTCGAAGAACTACATGCGCTTCTACGATGCGATGCACTCGTTCTTCTCGCGGCCCGACGTGGTGTTCAAGGGTTGATGCGCGTTGAAGCCTCGTAGGGTGGGCAAGGCGCGGGCACCGCTGATCCACACTGCAAAACGTCGCGTACGCTTTGCCCACCATCAGCATCAATGCGCGCCGCACGGTCTACGGTGGGCACGGCGCACGAGAGGCAATCATTTGCATTGAAGGCCGTGCCAACGCCTGTGCCCACCCTACAAGCTCTATTCGTCCTTCACCGGCGGCAGCGCGAGCGCGGCATCGACCATGGCGGTGGCGCGCTTGAAATCGTAGTTGCGATAGACGTTCTGCTTCACCACAAACGATGCGCCGCCGTAGAACTTCTCGTATTGCTGATGGCGGCTGCCGAACTCCGTTCCCAGGAAATCCCAGAGCAGCCGCACCAGCGCGGTGCGGGATTTCGCGTCCATCGAGCCGGAGCGCATATAGCGTTCGATGACCGGCGCGATCTCCGGATTGTCGAAATCGGCGACGGACGACGGCAGCGAGATGACCGACGATGAGACGAGCTCGCGGATCATCTCCAACATCCGGCCATTGAACTCCGACTGCATCGCCATCGCCGCATAGAGCGTGATCCGTGACGGCCAGAGTACGCCGTTCTCGATCGGCGCATTCGTCTCGTGAGCGAGCAGGAGGCCCTCGTAGATCGACGCCAGGGCCGCTAGCTCCCCCATCATGATCTGCACGGGCGGCTGCGCCGCGGTGCCGATCATTTCGACCATGCGCTGCGCAAGCCCCATCATGAATCGGAGCTTAGTGACGTAGCGCACTTGCGCCTGATGGTTGCCGTAGACATGTGATGGTGTCTTCCACCACTGGTCGCGCGTGATCTCCAGATTGCGGTAGATGAACACGCGCTCCCAGGGCACGAATACATTGTCGAACACGACGTAGCTGTCGGACTCGTCGAACCGGCTCGACAGCGGATAGTCAAAGGAATTGTCGGCGCGCAGCGCGAATGGCCGGCGCGGAAACAGCTTCACGCCGGGCGCGCTCACCGGGATGGCCACGCAGTTGGCGTAGTTCTCGTCGCCGGGCTGCAGCGGGTGGATGCAGCTGAGATGGATGTAGTCAGAGAACACGCCCCCGGTCGCAACCTGCTGTGCACCCGCGATCACGATCCCGTCGTCGCGCTCCTTGACCACGCCGGCGTGGAGCGTCGGGTCGCTCTGCTTATGGGCAGGCTTGCTGCGGTCGATCTGCGGCGGGACGATTGCGTAGCTGGCGTAGAGATGATTGTCGCGCAGATGCTCGTAGAACGAGACTACGTTGTCCGCGAACGTCTGGCCGCCGGCGGCAAAGACGCCTGGCGCCGCCGCGTAGCCGCAGAAGAAACCCGCCACATGGTCGGGCGTGCGGCCCATCAGGCCGAAGGTCGCTTCCGCCCATGTCTCTGAGAACAGCCGCCGCGCGCGCAGATCGGCGTGCGTCTTGGGGATCTGATAAGCGCGCAGCACCGGAAGCCCGGTCTCGGGCGATGGGAAGGTCATTAGCTCGCGGTTTTCCGGCGCCGCCGCGATATCATAGAGGCGCGCGATCGAGCGCGCGGCTTCACGGAAGGCCGGATGGCGGACGACATCGGCAACGCGATCACCGTCGACATAGACCTGCCGGCCATCTTGCAGCGACCGCAGATATTCGGCACCCGTTCTCATGATACTTGCCCCTGATCCAAACACTTGCCCCTGATCCAAACACTTGCCCCTGATCCAAGTCTGCACTGATCGCTCTTGATCTTGGATAATCCGTCAATCACGGTGGGGCAAACAAGCACCGTTGTCGACCGGGGAAATGACGTGGCCTATCGAGACCTGCGCGACTTCATCATGTCGGTTGAGCGGCTGGGAACGCTACGGCACGTCGCCGGGGCGGACCCCCATCACGAGATCGGCGGCATTACCGAAGTCGCGGCTGGGCTGCCGGAATGCCCAGCGCTCCTCTTCGACCGGATCAAGGGCCATGCGCCCGGATTCCGGGTCTTCACCAACGCCACCGTGAGCCCGCAGCGCGCCGCGCTGGCACTCGGGCTCGACCCGACCCTGCGCCCGCTCGACGCGCTCAAGGCCTGGATGGTGAAGCGCCAGACGCTCACGCCGCTGGCCCCGGTCACGGTCAAGGACGGCCCGGTGCTCGAGAACTCCGACCGTGGCGACAAGGTCGACCTTTACAAGCTGCCGGCACCCTTTTGGCATGCAAGCGACGGCGGCTGCTATATCGGCACCGGCTCGCTCGTGATCATGCGCGATCCGGACGGCGGCTGGATCAACGCCTCGATCTATCGCGTGCAGGTGCACGGCAAGGCCAAGGTGACGATCCAGTTCGATCACCCCGGCCGCCACGGCGCCATCATCGCCAAGAAATACTGGGACCGGGGCAAGCCCTGCCCGGTTGCGGTGGTCAATGGCGAGCATCCGGCGCTGTTCATCGCAGGCTTCGAATATCTGCCGGAGGGAGCCTCGGAATACGACTTTGCCGGCGCCATCAAAGGCGCGCCGCTCGAGGCGTTCACGGGCGCGGCGCCGGGGCTGCCGCTGCCGGCGCACGCCGAGATCATCCTCGAGGGTGAGCTGCTGCCGCCGAATGAGGAGATGCTGCTGGAAGGACCGTTCGGCGAGTTCACCGGCTATTACGCTGCCGACAAGCGGCCCTGCCCGGTGATGAATGTCACCGCGGTTCACCACCGCAACGATCCGATTCTGCTCGGCTCGCCACCGATGAAGCCGCCGCGCTTTCATTTCGGGCTCCCGTTCCGGGCTGCCAGCATCTGGAGCAACCTCGAGGCGGCTGGCGTCAGCGACGTGGTGGGCGTGTGGCAGCATGTCGCTCAGCTCATGACGGTCGTCGCGCTGCGCCAGCGCTACGACGGCCACGCCAAGCGCGCCGCCCTGATCGCCGCCGCCAACAGCTATATGGGGCGCCTCGTGGTGGTGGTCGACGACGATGTCGACCCGTCCAACCTCGCTGACGTGATGTGGGCGATCACGACGCGCTGCGAGCCGTCGGAGCAGATCGACATCGTGCATAACGCCTGGAGCTCGGCGCTCGATCCCAGGATTCCGCCCGACGCCAAAGCGCGCGGCGTCACCTCACATTCGAAGGCGATCATCGAGGCCTGCCGGCCGTTTGCGTGGAAGGACAAGTTCCCCACGACCTCGGCGCTCTCGCAGGATGAAGCGCGCGCGATCGAGGACAAATGGGGTGCGGTGCTTAAGGGTGGGGAGTGAAGCACAAGAGTCGCGCTGTCACCGAGCTTCGCTACATTCTCCGCTCATTCCCGCGAAAGCGGGAATCCAGAGCTTCGATCTTCAGCTTGTCAAAGCAAGCCTGGGTCCCCGCTTTCGCGGGGACGAACGGCAACACAAGCGTCAGACGCGCTCGCAAGTCGCAAATGTTCGTGGATGCTGCAGGCGCGCGCGCAGCGCCGGGATGCGGCGATCGCCGGCCGGCTGATAGAACACGCTGTAGCGCGCGACCGATTCGGCGAAGACCGCCGCGTCGGCGTCCTTCACCACCTCGAAGGCATCGAAGCCGGCGCGGAACAGGAACAGGAACTGGTCGCGCAGCACATTGCCGGTGGCGCGCAGCTCGCCATGAAAGCCATACTGCTCGCGCAGAAGGCGGGCCTGGCTGTAGCCGCGGCCGTCCTTGAAATTCGGGAACTCGAGCGCGACCAGCGCAAGCCGATCGAGATGCGGCGCGAGCTCGGCAATGCGCCGATTGTTCGGCCACAGCACACCGGTCGACGCCTCGCGCCGCAAAATCTCCTCGGCGTCGGCGAGGAAGCGCGCCGCCGGCACGATCACCGGCACGCCCTCCGGGATCGGCGCGTCGTCGAGCACACGCACATATTGATCGGCGACGATGCGCCCTGCTCTAACGAGTCGCATAGACACGCTCCCTGAACGGCTCGACGCCGACGCGCTTGACCGTCTCGAGAAATATCTCGTCCGGCCGCGTGCGCAGCTCCAGATAGGCTTCGACAATGTCCTCGACCACATCCGCCACCTGGGCGTAGGGCACGGCCGGACCGATCAGCGTGCCGAGCACCGCATTCTCGTCCGCCTGCCCCCCGATGGTTACCTGAAAGACTTCCTCGCCATTCTTCTCGACGCCGAGGAGACCGATGTGGCCGACGTGATGATGGCCGCAGGCGTTGATGCAGCCCGAGATGTTGATGTGCAGCCGCCCGAGGCTCTGTGCAAGATCGAGATCGCGAAACCGCCGCGTCAATTCCTGCGCCACCGGGATCGAGCGCGTATTGGCGAGGCTGCAATAGTCAAGGCCAGGGCACGCGATGATGTCGGAGACGAGCCCGATGTTCGGCGTTGCGAGCCCGAGCGCCTCGAGCGCCCGCCACACGGCCGGCAGATCACGCTGGGCGACATGCGGCAGCACCAGGTTCTGTTCGTGGCCGACGCGGATCTCGCCGAACGAGTAGCGATCGGCAAGGTCGGCGATCGCGTCCATCTGCTCGGCGGTGGCATCGCCGGGCGGGCCACCTTCCGGCTTGAGCGACAGCGTTACGATGGCGTAGCCGGGCGCCTTGTGATTGGTCACCGAATTGGCAAACCAGGTACCGAAGCGACGATCGCTGGCGCGCGCCTTCGCAAGCTCCGGCGGATTGTCGCTGAGCGTCTCATAGCCCGGGTAGCGGAAATGCCCCGCGACCGCAGCAACCACGGCCGGATCGAGCGCGAGCGGGCCATCCTTGATCGGCTGCCATTCGGCGTCGACTTCCTTGGCGAAGGCTTCGGCGCCCAGATCATGCACCAGGATCTTGATGCGCGCCTTGTAGATGTTGTCGCGCCGTCCGAACTGGTTGTAGGTGCGCAGGACCGCCTCGACGTAGCTCAGGACATCACGCTTAGGCAGGAATGGCTTGATGGTCTTGCCAATGAAGGGCGTGCGGCCAAGCCCGCCACCAACGACCACCTCGAAGCCCACCTCACCCGCCCCGTTGCGATGCAGCCGCAGCCCGATATCGTGCACCCGGATGGCGGCGCGATCATGCGCGGCGGCGGTGACCGCGATCTTGAACTTGCGTGGCAGGAACGAGAACTCGGGATGCAGCGTCAGATGCTGGCGCAGAATCTCGGCCCACACCCGCGGATCCTCGATCTCGTCCGGCGCGACCCCGGCCCACTGGTCGGTCGTGATGTTGCGCACGCAATTGCCGCTGGTCTGCATGCCATGCAGGCCAGCGCGCGCGAGATCATCCATAGCGTCAGGCAGCTCGGCGAGCTTGATCCAGTTGAACTGGATATTCTGCCGGGTAGTGAAGTGGCCATAGTTGCGATCGTAGCGGCGCGCCACATGCGCCAGCGTGCGCATCTGGTCCGACGACAGGCTGCCGTAGGGGATCGCGATGCGCAGCATATAGGCGTGCAGCTGCAGATAGATGCCGTTCATCAGGCGCAGCGGCTTGAACTCGTCTTCGGTCAGCTCGCCCGACAGCCGGCGCGCTACCTGATCACGAAACTCAGCGGCACGCTCAGTCACGAGCGTGCGATCGAGATCATCGTAGAGATACATTGCCTAAATCACTCCGGGGAGCGCGATGGTCGGTCCGGCGTGTCTGATCGCCTCGCGCAAATTGCCGGGCTGCAGCGCCCCATCGGCGTCCTGGCGCACCGGTGCCACATAGGCGCCGACCGCGGTGATGTCATCCGCCGTCGCTCCTGCCAGGAGCGTGGTAGCCGCCGCCGCCGTGGTCACGACTGCAGCCTGCTCGAGCCGCGTGCTCCATTGCCCGCCGTCGGTCCGATAGATCACGGCGCCGTCGCCGAGCCGGTTGGCGGTGACCACCACCGGACCGGTGATCCTCAACTTCTGCTGCAACGGCGACGTCATGCGGCAAGCTCCTGAGCCAGATGGTTTTCGGCCAGTCGCCAGGCATCGGAGCGCGCCACGACCTCACCAATGACAAGCAGCGCCGGCCCTTCGCCAGCCTGTTGCGCCAGCGCAGGCAATTCATCGAGTGTTCCAACGACGGTCTGTGCGTCCGGCCGCGTGCCGCGCGCGAACACGCCCGCAGGCGTCTTGGCATCGCGGCCAGCCTTGATCAGGCCGTCGCGGACGGCGTCCGCCGAGGCGAGCCCCATATAGACCACCAGCGTGGTCTGCGGATCGGCCAGCAACGACCAGTCGGTGGCGGCGGCGTCATCGGCGCGATGCGCGGTGATGAAGGTGAGGCGCGTCGCTTCGTTGCGATAGGTGAGCGGCAAACCGGCCTCGGCGGCGCAACCGAGCGCCGCGGTGATGCCGGGCACCACGACGGTCGCGATGTTCGCCTGGCGCAGAGCCTCGAGCTCCTCGCCGCCACGACCAAAGATAAACGGGTCACCGCCTTTCAGGCGCACGACATTGCGGCCGCGGCGCGCCGCCTCGATCAGGCGGCGGTTGATCTCCTCCTGGCCGATGCCGGGCTGTCCCTTGCGCTTGCCGACAAACACACGCTCGGCATCGCGGCGCGCCCGATCGAGCACAGCCTCACCGACCAGATCGTCATAGAACACGACGTCCGCGCCTTGCAGCGCCTGCAAGGCGCGCAGCGTCAAGAGATCGGGATCGCCGGGGCCAGCGCCAACGAGGTAGACGATGCCTTCCTCGGCGCGCTTCTGCGGCAGCGCGGACTCGTTGATGGCGCGCGCCAGCGCGGCCTCGGCAGCATGCGAGCGGCCCGCCAGCAGGGCCTGCGCGATCGGCCCGTCCATGACCCGTTCCCAGAACCGCCGCGGCGACACTGACTTGTGGCGGACGGCGGCAAAGCGCTCGCGATAGCGATGCATCAGGGAGGCAAGCTCGCCGATCCGCGCCGGGAGCACCGCCTCGATCCATTCGCGCACACGGCGGGCCAACACCGGCGAACCGCCGCCGGTGCCGATCGCCACCACGACGTCGCCGCGATCGACCACGGCGGGGACCACGAAGGTCGAGAGGTCGGGCCGGTCGACGACGTTTACCGGGACATTGCGCGCCCGCGCGTGCGCCGCCACGCCCTCGTCGAGCGCGTCACCGGCCGCGGACACGACTGCGATGAATTCGGAGAAGTCGGCCTGCAACGGGTCCGCAAAAGAGAGCTCGAGCCGGCCCGTCGGCGGGCTCGCCAGCAACACCTCCTCGGCGACATCCGCGCTTGAGGAATACCAGCGCACATTGGCGCCAGCGGCCCGCAACAGCCGCAGCTTGTTGAGCGCAGCCGGGCCGGACCCGACGAGCGCCACTGCCCCGCTGGAAAGATCGAAAAAGACCGGCAAGAAGCGCATCGGCCGCTCCATGAATCAAGAACGATATTCTATATAAGAAGGAAAATGGCCATTCAAATAGAATAATATTCCGCTATTTACCCTACTGGGCGCAGCGCATTCCAACTCTCCCGCCGATGAAAAGGAGAGAGTTCTTTCTGCTGACGCCAATGGGGCAGGGAAGGTGCGCGCCTTACGCGGCGCGCGCCATTGCTGCAGGCCCGGACACGGCCCTGGCCGGGTTGCCGCACCAGGTGGTACCGGGGTCGACGATCTCGCCCTTCATGAGGAATGAGTCCGGCTCGAGCACGGCATTGTCGCCCATCCGCACGCCGTAGTGCACGAAGGCGGCGGTGCCCAGTGTGCAGCCGTTGCCGATGGTGATGGTGTCGGCCTTGAAGATACCCTCCTCCAGCGAGTGGCCCTGGATCGTGCAATTGTCGTTGAGGGTGGTGTAGTCGCCGACCTCGATGAGGGTCTTGTCGTAGAAGCGGCAGCCATCGTCGAACACCTTGCGGCCGATCTTGACGCCAAGCAAACGCGACATCGCGTTCTTGAATGGCGTGCCCTTGAAGAGCGAGCTGAGCGGCGATCCCGTGAATTTCCAGTAGCGCTCGTGCTGCCAGAACCGCCGGTCATACATCGAGACGACCATCGGGGTGAGCGGCTTGAAGCCACGGCCGGCCTTCTCGAGGAAGCTGAACCAGAGGACTCCGGTGATCAGCGCGAATGCCGCGAACGCAACCACGGCCGCGAAGCCATGCAACGGGAAATAGCACGCGGCGACAGATAGCGAGAACACGACCGCGAAGAGATAGAACCAGCCCGACAGAACAAGCCCAACCATGCTGGCGACGTTGTAGCGCATCTTGGCGCGAATGCCCTCAT
>Ga0209488_10001229_pt1 | contig 21967 bp, 33 predicted proteins | sample Rivendell_Oct201_8_FD_188349 | JGI IMG/M metagenome (GOLD analysis project Ga0209488, IMG submission 188349) | Vadose zone soil microbial communities from the Eel River Critical Zone Observatory, Northern California, USA -... | ecosystem: Environmental > Terrestrial > Soil > Vadose zone >...
TCTGAAAGGTCGCGTTCTTTATCCATAGGTACACCGCACGTCGACTCCCATGTAGATGGAACTGTTGGTGCACTGCTCGATGTCATGGACGTACATGCAGAGCGACAGCTTATCAAGACGGCACAGCTGGGCCAGCAGCTAGAATCCGTTCAGAATGACATGCGGGATGTCGCGGCCAACGTGCGCGTCGCAAATTCGGGACGCGAGCAGGACTCCCAACACCTAGCAGAATTGCACACTGCCTTGAACGATTTGCGGATCGCGCTGGCACACCGGGACGCGCAACAGCGCGACAACGGCACTACAGCGATAACTGTTGACGAACGACTGAAGAGCAACCAGGCTGAAATCTTTCAAGCTTTGGCAGAGATTCAGGCAATGTTAAAAGGCAATGCACTGGATAGCACCGTCCACGGCGAGGCTGAGCCAGGCCTCGTGACTGGAGAACAAACCTCTGCGTCTTTACCAAACGATCATAGTTCTGCAACAGAACACCCAGACTTGACGGACATTCGGCAGAAACTTGACATGTTAGTGGGATTATCCGTCCCTAAGCCACACTCAGCGTCGTCAATCCCACCTCCGAGCCCCTACTTTGGCGCTTCACCAGTACGACCTTTGCTTTGAACCTATCAGCGGAATATCTACTTACCATCCAGGACTCAACTCCACGAACGCGCTCTGGGCATGGAAAGCAGGCGGCCAAACCCGAGCCTACCAATCAGGCCACTCGGCCTCACGCGTCGATCATGCACAACGCCAAGGGGAGTACGGACGATACGCAGTCCCAAAATAGTAACGAGGCTCTGGGCCAAGACGAAGATGCGCGCGCCCAGCTACTGGAGCAGCAAGCGGAAAGCGTGCGTTACCTGAATGAGCTCAACACGGTGCGTAGCAATCTCTCATATAGACACCGCCGTTGCAAAATCTGACTGGGTGAATGGATGGGCGGTGCAGTGGCTCGAAACGTTCGTAAATGGTGGCACGGCACAGATAATGGGGATCGCAGAGGACGTGCAAAAGCTATGCAAAGCGCTGGGGAATGCCGACGAACTTCAAGGCGGCCCAGAAGGGGGCACGGCAGGTGCTAGTCAGGCAGCGACGTTCACGGTACTGCAAGGCATACGCAAGTTGGCCGACGATAGCAAGCGACGGGACCGTGATTCTGCGCACCTACTCAGCACGATGAACGGCCTGGTCGCTGCTCTCAACGAGGATATGCGGAAGAATGCCGAGATGCGAAACGCATACAGTAAACCGAACGTTACCTTTCATCTTGCGATATGAAGTCTAACGAAGCATGCTAGCCACCGAGTCGGTGTTAGGAGTCATCGAACGCCAACGACAAGACCAAGAGAGGCTGTTACGTTCTCTTGCAGATGGTAAAGCTTCGTCGCATGTCTATCCACGTCAACCCCATGGAAACTAAGCGGTTTATACCATGTAGAACTTTCAGATGATATACGTGGCGAGCGGCTCAGATTCGTAGAGGCCATGAAAGAGGCCACCGCGATAAACGTTCAGAGTAATGGTTCATTGTTTCTCCACGTATCATTGGTCACTTACCGGTCAGCGCAGTTCATGTTGAAGAATTTAAGAAAGAGCTTACGCGTGAGGTGTTGATATCCACCCAGGAAGTCGGTCGCCTGCAGAGAGAGCGCCAGCTATTAGAGCAACAGATCGCTGATCTGTTTGCGTTTTATTCGAAGCAGAAACAGGCTGTGCTGGTGAGTGTAAACGTATAACATGAGAAGGCGAACAAATGTATATTCTACAACCTCTAAAGGGGACCACCCAGCCGCAATCTCAACCGCCGCACCCGCTCAAACCTTCGCAAGAGCAGAACCGACCGCCATCACGTGGCGGCAGGGCTTTGCCGCCTCCTCCCGGTCAGAGACAGCGACCATGACCTTCCCACATATTACCCATGCGACATGAGTTGGAATATCGACAAAAGGGTCTCGCTTTAAAGTAGTCAATAATGCGATTACGGTTGCTGGGGGTATCTAGTCCAGTTCATCTATCATGTGTAATTTTCCGGTGAAATAAACCGAGCTGTAGCAACTATGCGGAAATTCTTGGGTATAACTGCATGTCTATCATAGCCGTTGAGGTTGAGAGATGTGTCTCAGACTAGCAGGAGGACTCACTCATAGTATTCTTGCACGCCGGCTCCTTCCATGATCAAAACGTCGCCCTGAAGAATCGCGAGTGAGATACAGCTCGACCTAAACATTCATAACACCATGACACCTACGTGTCTCAAAACAAGGCTCATCGCAACCTTCCTGTGACCAACCGTCTCGGTGTACTTTGAGTGAAGGCGAAAATGCATTTCGGCGGCAGATCCCAGGGAAAGCGAGGCGACAACAGGGCCTAGACCACGCTCCGAATCGCTGTGGAACTACCATAGTTGTGATGATATGCCATTAGCCGCGCCAAAAAAAAAGTAAAGGGGTCATTTACCGCCATCTTTTGTTTCTCCATATAGGCAGCGCTCAGGACTTCGTTGAAGGGGATGTCCCTTCCAAGAGCAGTCCCAATACGATTCTTGATTAATGCCAGCGCGCCAAGCACAGCCTCGGGACCGAGCTCTAGCGGGGTCGTACGCTCCGCACCTCCGATATACTACTGGCGTCGGTTCCGTAGTCACACAAATGGCATAGGGAAACATACTTGGTAAGGAGCACCGGCTAAAAAAGCAAACCAAAATTTAGAATCAGCCACTCTCAAGGCGACATACGCTAAACGTACTGTTTTGTGAAAAGTAATTTGACAACAGCTGTCCTCTGCCTGGTAAGGGACTGTTGAGAAAACAAGTGCGATACCATATAACATAAGCTCATACATTTATGCTGGTGAGAGTCAGGATACAAGATTGGTGGTAATTGACGTAAGGGAACTGACCGACCGGAGTGGCCAACGACGAAATTGGAGTTCGCCACAAGCAGCTTGCTTCTGATAGTCGCGGAACAAGGAGTTAGCCTCCATATTGATGCTAGGGTGGCCAGGAATTAGGTGCACATGTCCTCTAATAGAAACCAAGATATTATGTTGCCTCTCGACCCGATGCTAAAGATAGTTACCTGTTATGGGGCAGGTCGAAAGTTTGAATGTAGGGAAGCCCTGAACCCCTCGCTCGTGATGGGAACGCCAATCCTCTGATCACAATCCCTGTCGATGGGCATCATCAGCTCTTGCACCGGACTCAATTGAACTTATGCCTGACCAGAGTCCTCTGCCACACGGTGCTGGTAGAATTTGAGGGCTTGTTCTTGAAGCCAGAAATCTTTGTGGCTGAACACGAAGCGAGGGGCCTCGTAGGTATGCTATTGGTAACAATTGTGAACTGTGCCAAAAAATATGTATGGTGCAACCTACATGGCAGTGACTACATTCATAATGCTCCCATTTGAATCTGTGACAAGGTCGAGTGAGTTGCAAAGGACGGTGGTGAGTAATGTATACCTCGTAGAGAGCCGACCGCAATCCTTGCAATGCATCCCTTTAGCAAAGGGTCGCGATGTCGTGCTACCTTCGGTGGGCAATGGGGGATAAAGAGAATCGGCGGAGACCGGCTGGTGAGTCGCAGGTCGAAGTCGTAGCAGCTCTGTGCTGTACGAAAAAGTTTGGGTGGGTTGTGGGGAGTCTGGCGTTGCTTGGGGTACTCTGCAAAATACTACGCAACTTGGTTGAAGGCACATGGGAGCACCTTCGTATACCACAGGCGACTTCGACCCACAACGTCCACAGGAATATTCGGTTAATTGGTAGAGGGGCCTACGCTAAGATTAGAACGATTCAGGAGACATTGCGAGTGGCATACACTTGACAAGCTCCATTTCGTAAAAATTAGTTTCGTGTCTCAATAATGCGAACTACAGACGCTTACCTGAGGCCAAGTTCTCTCGTTTCTCAGGCGCGATGAGATCTAGTTCGTCATCAAGAAGCTGGTTATCTGGCTCTTGTGTAACAACCGGGCCTTCTGTACGCGACTGCCACCACGGATCACCTTGCCCGTCACACCACTGGAATGCAAATTTATATCGAACAACAGAGTGGTTCTCATCAACCTGCTGAAGCTCGGCTGAGAAGAGCAATCAGCGCCAGTACACATGCAGTATGTAATACTGACCCCAAGCGTGTGCGATCCAATAGAGCCCCAGCACAACGTACGTATACCCACCGGCAGTGAGGTCAAAGGGGAATAGCGCGTAGTTATCGTCAGCCAAAACGACAAGCGGCCGTCCACTTTTATAGTTGTTGAGTAGAGCACGGACCGAACGGTCATCTTCCAATTGATCTGCTGGCCCTTGAACCTCCAGGCGACGATTTTTCTTATGCAAGGCTTCGGCTTTGCCGCCACTATGAACTCATTGCATCAGCGCTCATCAATCCCAGAAAACGTATATCCCCGTACCCATGCGAGATGATGAGCTTCCCACCGTGATGGAACAAATCACGGCTAATAATTCATCAGGCAAAGATAAGCATGAACTAGCAGATTCGCTGACCTAGAGGAATGTGCCCCGAGAAGGTATCCTTTGACGATGTCATTGATATGATAGACGCCCCCTTGGTAACTCCTGAATGAGTCAAGTGACTCGCACACTTCTTGTCGGGACTGAGGGCCAAATGAGAGCCGTTCTATCGGCAAATAAGCCTCCTTACCTGGGCCCAGATGGGAGGCGTAACTGGGGGCGGAGGCCTAGATGATGCGGCGACACGCCGTTCCTTTTCTAACCCCACAGATGAAATGCCAGGATTCTCGCTTAGCGTGCAACCGTCATAATCATCTTCAGCTTCAGGAACATCTGGCCCTGCATTATCGAATGGAAGCGCAGCCCCACCGATATTGAGTTCATCTCCGACGTGGACCGGGCCACGCTCTAGCTCGGCGATAGCACCACTTTCGGTCGCTTTTGCAGGTGTTTTGAACTTGCCAGTTGAGCGAGGTGAGCGTGCGTTGTGTTGGGAGGACGTCTGAGACCGCCGCTTTTGAGAAGATGATTCCCTCTTCGTTATCTTTGCCTTTTTTGATACGCGCTCATCTGCGTGGACAGAATGGGTCGGGGTCTCTGCGCATGGACCGAACACAATAACATACTGGATTCTGTAACACGAGAACGACCCGCAGCGACTTTGGAGCCCACAAAGGGGTGTGGAGACTCGGTGTCCTCATGCCCACGCTTTAGTAGCATAAGAGAGCGTTGATAGAAAGGGACAAAAGGTCTTACATTTGTCTCGCTGACTTGAGGAATCCCCGCCAAGCCAGGTGTGTCTTCCTCCACATCTACATCACCACGGGAGAAGGTCACCTGGAAGGTAAAAAAAGAGGTACTTTACAACTGCGCTTACCCGTATTCACGACTCTTTTAACAGCACCCGTTGCGGAATCCGTTCCCTTAGGAGTAAGTCGGGCCTTTACTCTCAAACTGCGCCTCTTCTTGAAGCCGGGTTGCGTGATGAGTGGTCGCTTAGAGGTCGTAGATGCGAAACGTCTAGAAATATCACGCTTGGGTATTTTTGTTTTCAGGACTTTACGTGCTTTCACCTTGTTAATATCAAAGGTCAATCATCCGCCCAGCTCCAGCCGCCAACACCATTATAGCAAGTTTGAGATCATACTCACCATCTTCACCTTCGCCTTCCTCTTGGAAACAGCCCTGGAAGCCTGACCTCCGGATCTGGGAGGAAGGGCCCAATGAGACACAGCAAAGGCCAAGAGCGCATAGCCATCCCCAGACGCCAAGAGTCGATTGACGGACGATACGTCGAGCCGAGCCTCGAGACCCCACTCCCGACGCGTATCGGCGAGCAGCTGGTTCGCTTTCTGTCGGTCACCCGTCTTGACGAGCCAGAAAAATTGGACGAACAACTGGAAGGTTTCGTCGCTCAGCGGCGGCACGAGTTTGTGAAATCCGGATAGCGAGACGGCAGTGAGCCAGCGTCTAACCACGTCGGTCTAAAGGACGTTTTTTTTTTTGAAGATGCGCGCGCCGTTTGTGAGCGGAAGGATACAAATATAAAAAAAGGAGACGGCAGGGTGTACATACGGCACGCTCATCGTGTTGGACGTCCTGCGCAATTCTTGTCGTCCATTCGCGTTCTTGCGCCTTGCTGAACCTCCGTTGCTCTAGCTCCCGCGCCAGGAATGAGTCATGCAGAGGCTCGAGCAGAAAGACTGCGCCGTCGTCATAAGACCGCGGGAGAGGAGCAGGCTGCTCGCTCGATTCCATGATCCTGTAGTTCGGGCTTCAGCAGGTGACGTCGGAAGAGGAAGGTCGTGTGGCCGCAGTCGGTAGCCACGTTACGGTAGCCTAGGGTCACTTCTCACGTCCACCACTCCACGAGCCTGAGAGTTCCACGAACGTGTTAGTTAGATAACTGTATCGAGCGACAGACGCTAATGAATCAGACGGGCGCTTCTTAGGCTCTTGCAACGGGACGCGATATGGTCAAGCGCAGACATTCAACAGTCACTCACTCAACCCAGTTTCGACCTTCACAGTTCTAGCAACTGTAATCTAGCTCTAGTATAGTTGCTTTATATTTTATTTACTCTTTTGAGAGACATCCAACCCGAACGGTTGCACATGGCGCTTCTAATTATATTGAAGAGTGTATGGGTGTTGCGAACACGACAATGAAGAGTTCCGCCCAAGCAATCATTTTGTGCTCAATGCGTGCTGCAGCGCCTCATATACATCCGCTTCGATGCGCGCCTCGGCCTTATCCTCCTCCGAGCCGTTGCCGCCAAGCACCTTCTGCGCCTCTTGAAGGTTTGCACGAACAGCCTAAAACGAAATCAAGAGGTTCACTTTGGCCGCCGTGCATGGTGTGTGTATGTGTGTGTGCACATACCTCTGAGGAAAAGTCTTCTAGCGGAGCCGCCTCGATCGCATTAACGGTTAATTTGTTGTTGGGATGCACGGTCGCAAAGCCTCCCGATACTAAGAATCACACGGTAGATGAGGAAGAGGAGCAACGGGGAAAATGGAGGATGGGAGAGTGGACTCACCAAACCACTTCTTCGAGGAGCCAGCGCTCTCAATGACCTCTACGACGCCAGACCGAAGTGGTTCGATAGACGGGACGTGATTCGCGAGAATACCCATGTCACCGGTGGCCGCAGACAGGTTGACCTGCACGACGTCTGTGGAGGTGAAGATCGCCTACGGCGACAAGGTCAGAGTTTACGGACAGACAGCTCAGCGGGGAAGGGGAGTGAGCAAGACGCACCTGGTGTGGGAGAACGAGGGAAAGTTTAATTTTGTCGGATGCCTCTGCATACCCACGACGACCCAAGGCGTAAGAACCCGGGACACGTCGGGCGGCGGAGCAGGCAAGACGGAGTGCAGACATCGTAGGTTGGGCTGCCAGTGACAGGTCGACTGGAGTTTGGATTTACCGAGGGGAAGGACCTCAGACACAGCGGCTGAGAGACGAGACCCCCGGAAACGCAAGAAACGTCGCTGTGTCGAATACAGTCTTTGAGCTTCCGAATGGCGCGAATGGTTCACTTCCGTACCTTTCTTCCACACCACCATGTCATTTCTCTCTAGAAACGTGCCCTTACGACCAGCCCTGCGCGCAACCTCCTCCCTGCTCGCCAAAGCCCCACATATCCCCACTGGCACCCCGCGACGCGGGCTCATCACACTGAAAGAGACCCTTGTGCGTACCATCTCACCATAAAACAACGTCTCCTAATCATTCATAAAAATCTAGTACCAAGTGACCGCCACTTCTACCGGCGGTGGACGCAACGGCACCATATCCTCTACGCCCACAGACGGCACGCCCCCTCTCCACCTTAAACTGACAGCCCCGAAGGCGATCGGCGGCCCTGGTGGTGAGGGACACAATCCCGAACAGCTCTTCGCTGCCGGCTACTCTGGTAGGTTTGATTCGGTGCCATACCCCTACCCGAAATATCCCGTATAACAAACATCCGAAAAAAAAGCGTGCTTCTTAGGCGCGGTCCAAGCCGTTGCGGCGTCAAGGGGAAAGAAAGAGATCGGCGAGCGGGCCACAGTGCACGCGGATGTCAGTCTGGGACGACCCACGGATCGTCTTGGGTTTGGTTTAAAGGTCACGTTGCGTGTCGAAGGCGTTGAGGATCAGGCAATCCTAGACGCTGCACACGAGGTTCGTCGTCATAAAGTTTATCACCACTGTAGCTAATGGCTTTCTTATGATAGATGTGTCCTTATAGCCGTGCTTTGCGCGAAGGGGTAGATGTTGATGTCCAAAAGGCCTGAAATGTAAGAATAAGGCGAAGCAAGTAATGATTACGTGGCCCAGAGTCATGACTTCTTTGCGTAGTAAGATGATACTGTAATCCCGAACTGGGGAAACGGTACAAGTGAATTTTGGATGTTTCAATGCGTACAACTTGAAATTGGACCAGAAACCCAGACAGATGTGAGGACAATTACAACATGCTACGCTGCCAACTCGCAGGAACCCCATCCGCGGCCGCTAGATATGGCATCAAATCACTGGTTAAGAATTCAGTAGGCCATTGCTGGCGAACTTGGTCCTTGAGGTACTTGGTGACGATGCTCAGATGTTCGTCCCTGAGCCCAGGTACGGCCTTGCGAATCTCAGGAGCAACGGCTTCGATCACCTTTCTGACATATTCGACGGTAATAGTTGCACCTGTGTCATCGCGCGCGCCATAATGGACCCATTGCCAAACTTGAACGCGTGCAATCTCTGCGGTCGCTGCGTCCTCCATGAGGTGGTTGAGGGGAATGCAACCATTGCCACCAAGCCATGCACTTCCATACGCGAGAACAGTTGAGACATTCGAACGCACACCTTCAGAAGTAACTTTGCCAGACACCTTTTTGTCTAGCAAGTCGGAAGCAGCGACACGAACATCCTCGCGCCGGACGTGGTACTGAAAGTGGAATTAGTTCAGCGTCTTATATCCGGACAACAATGGATACGAACTTGATTGGGACCCATCATGTACTGATCAAAAATTTCACGGGCGATCTTGTTTATCAGAGGGTGGGCGATCCAAGTGCCATCATGGCCGTTGGTGACTTCTCGAAGCTTATCCACGCGGACCTTATTCATGGCGACCTCATTTGCTTTCTCGTCACCTTTGATGGGGATTTGGGCGGACATTCCACCAATGGCAGCGACCTTGCGCCTGAAAATAACCGTCAGGGTTACTTTGACATCTTTCACCTTCGGGGCTTACTTGTGACAGGTTTGAATCAGCAAGCGGACATAGGCAGACATAAAGCCGACTTCCATTGTGACGTCCTTACGGTCGGGAAGAATAGCATTCCTATCGGCCCGGCGCTTCTTAATGAAGCTAAAGATGTAATCCCACCTGCGATGCATGCAATGAGCCACATGTTATCATCAGAGTAAGGTCGGCTGTCTTACCTGCCACAGTTCAGACCGGATGAATGATTCCTTAGCTCAAAGAGAATCTCCTCCATCTGGAATGCAGCGGGCAGGGTTTCAATCAAAACGGTTGCTCTGATAGTGTTGTGGGGCATGCCGATGTAAGATTGTGCAAAGAGGAAAACGTCGTTCCACAAGCGGGCCTCGAGATAGTGTTCCATCTTGGGAAGATAAAAGTAAGGACCGAAGCCCCTCTTGACGAGTTCATCTGCGTTGTGATAGAAGAAAAGTCCAAAGTCGAAGAGAGAACCGGAAATTGGCGCTTTGTCAACGGTCACGCGAGGCTCGTCGAGGTGCCATCCGCGGGGCCGCACGATGAGGACAGCGGGGTTTGGCGAAAGCTTGTATTGCTTGCCATTGGACTCAAAGTCGATCTGCCGGCGGATGGCATCGCGAAGGTTGACCTGACCCTCAATCAGTGCCTTGAAAGTGGGCGAGGAAGCATCTATACAGACAACTATGGTCAGAAGCACTACGTCGCAAGGAAAGTAACTAAACCATACCCTCGAAGTCAGCCATGAATGTCTTGGCACCACTGTTCAAGGCATTGATGACCATCTTCCTGTCCGTCGGACCAGTAATTTCAACACGTCTGTCCTCCAAACCCGGCGAGGGAGCAACGCAATGCCAAGAAGGCTCAGCACGGATGTGGGCTGTCTCCGGGGGAAAGTCGAATGGTGCGCCTGCATCATAGCGTGCCTGAGCGGCCTCGCGGGCAGCGAGAAGGCCCTGACGGGTTGCATCGAACGTTCGATGGAGGGCAGCGAGGAATTGAAGAGCGCCTTCTGTCAGAATCTCCTCTCGAGCCCTTTGAGCAACTTGGGTGTGAATTTCTACGCCTGTAACCATTGCGGGGGAGACAGGGGCATCATCCTTTAGGCGGCATTTGCATTTTTATAACCACGGCCGGCTCTCCGCTTGTTTCGCGACGTCATCCAATACTATCACATGCCATGGATCGTTTGCTGTTCCCGGCCCGTCTCCCTTATTTTCTCGAGGCGTGAGCCCGCCGACGAGTTGTTGTGACACCGGTATATGTTTTTCTCATGCCAATGTCTCTGTGCGATCAAAAAAAGCGCACCTATGCCATCAAATGGACGCGGGAAGGGTCCAAGAGAGGCGGAACTGCTTGGTGGCGTTCGTCACATGTGATATTTCCCTTTCAGGAGGGTAAGCCGGCCGTGGTTGGTGAGAGCGGCGCATCATGTGTGTCGCGAGTAATGATATTAGACGCACTGTACATACGAGTAATAGATGTGCACTAGCACCAGTACTGCTGCATTTTCATGTCCCAGGTGTTGATACGTAAAGGTACAGGATCCGTGACATATGCCTCGCTATGATTTTTGGGGCGTAGGACGATTCTTAAAACCATCTGAGCTGTCTTTTTCAGGGCTTTGGCCCGCCGTATCCTGTTCTTGGTGGGAATCTAAAAGATACATAAACGAAGTGTAAGATTGCAGGGAAGCCGACTCACTCATAAATTCTTTCACCACACGTTCGAACATTTTAAAAACACGTCGACAGGCCATCTGCCAAACGCCACAACTGACGGAACCTGAAAAGCCGTCTTGTCAAGCCACGCCGTCAAAATTTGTGATCTAGCTCACCTGCAGGTGCAAATGGTAATGATAACCACCAAGTAAATGGTCCCAACCAGGCCGTTGGGAGGTAAAAGACGGCAGATCGACTATACCACCACCCTATCGCGAACTGAAGGCCCGTGGTCAACACCCATAGGGTCGCGCTAAACTTGAGTGAGAACGACGATTTCGACGCGCTGAGCTCGGAATCTGTACAGGAAGGACTCAAGCGTCAATGACGTGTGGGGGAGATACACGACAGCATGTACTCAACTGAGCTTTTCCAAATCTGCCAAGCCTTTGTCAACGCTCCTCCGAAGTTTGGCCCATTTCGCAAACTGGTCCTGAGCACTGGTCTGCAGGAGCTCTGCCTTTTTTGACAAGAGCTCTGACTTGAGCTCTCGTTGGCGTTTTGCGGCATTCCGGTTGAAGACTCGCTTGTATGCTGTCCACGCCTGGGTACAGAGGTCTCGTCAGAATGACCGAATTGATCGATGCGCACCAAAGAAATATACAAAATGGAGGAGAACCGACTTTCCGATCCACGAGACGAGCTCTGTGATGAATACGAGAGCAAATATCGTGATGATAAGAGACATGGTGGATCTGGAAATGGGACACGTAGCGCGCGCGCCAAGCACGACGCCGTTTGTGTTACCCTGTGCCTCGGCTCCGCGCCCTACAAAAAGTAAAGTCATGACCGGTTACACATGTACATGTGGTCGTTGAAAAATGCTCCACACAGATCAGAGGCGACCTCTTCCTTCATTAAGTACCGTGTCTAGTTTGCCCACACCATTGATGCCCATGAGGTCCGTCCCGCCTGTCGGATCGTCGGTTGCGGTCAAGCGCATTACCTTGACATCCAAGAAAAATTGGTGGATGGGTGCGCCTCCAACGTCAAAATTTAACGTCGGACTAATAGTTGTATTCAGTGGAGCTCGACGAGGAGGAGAACAAGTTGAACGCTGCACAACCCTTCGTACCACCCCATGCTGAACCCACTCTCAACGACTTCGTTTCGCATGCCCATCCTCCACCGCCGCAGCCTGCCATCCCATCCTCGCCAGCTTACAATGCGCCAAGAAAACCCAGCGACATCTTCTCTTTTCCCACCCCCGCTATTTATTCGGCTTCACCGAATCCCACCGCATCCTTATCGCCCTTCGCCCAGGGATCTGCATCCGAGCTTTTCAAGTGCATAGTGAAAAAGCCAGAGTTTGTTCAGCTAGAGATCAACGACGAGATGCAAAGCAACGCTCTAGACGTCACCAATCAATTCCTTGCCGAGCTGCGCGTCTACACCCGTGTGGGGCCGCATCGAAATATTCCCGTCTTCCTGGGCTGCCTTGACGGCATCGGCATGGTTCTCGAATATCTGGAGGGAGGAACGGTTTACGACTATCTGAAGCAGTACGCGCCGCTGCCGCATACCCGCTTATGTGACTTTCACAACCAGCTCCTCGACGCGCTCACCCATATGCACGCGTTCGGGCTCTCCCACGGCGACCTCTCGTTGCTCAATGTCCAAGTAGTGGAGAGGTTTGGGGTGCTAACACTCAAGTTGATCGACTTTGGCCGGTCTGTGTCGGCCGACTCGGTGCTTGCGCCCCCAGACGTCGACCCAGTTGACCCTTGGGCACATGCAAACAACGACCGACCTGATCCCCGCGTGGAGCAAATATTTCCGGGCACGCGTCCTTTCTCCGCACCGGAGATTTTGCGAGGGGAGTGCCATGATGCCCGACTGGCTGATGCGTACAGTTTCGGGATGGCCCTGGTGTGTTTAGAGCGGGGACAACTCGTTGATGTGAAGCCCTGGGACCAACGGAAAGACCTGTACCCCGCGGACCTTCTGGATGGATGTACATTATTTGGTGGGAGGATAACGCAGTATCTGAAGAAATGGGATGAACGAAGAAGACTTTTGAAGGAGGACATGGTCGATGTAACGAGTGCTTGATTATGGTGTTATGTTATGGTTTGGATGAACAGCTCAACAGCTTATAACTGTAACTGTACAAAGACCCTGGTTATACCCGCGGGTTCCAACGTTCTCTATACAATGTAGCAGCCTAGATATACCTTGTACTCAAACATAGTAAACAAGACCACACAACTGTTGTGGTTGTGTCAGTCACTTCACCGCGGACTCACTGCTTCAAGTTATGGCTTTCGTTCATCCTTCCCGTAGGGCCCTCGTGCCCAAAGAGTCCGTTCGATCCTCTGGCAGTCGTCTTCCTTCCCCACCTGCCTCTCCGCCGCACTCTCGACAGTCAAGTACCAACAGAACGCGTGACCGAAGCGTGGACGACCACCGAGGACGTAACGAAGCACACAATAGCGACCGTGACCGCGGACAGGGTGGACGTAGAGACCGTAGTCGTGATCACAGGGCTCCATACTCGGAGCGAGACCGAGATGACGAACAACGACGTGACCGGGGCCGCAGTCGTGAACGCGAAGAGCACCAGGACAGAGACCACCGCAGCAACAACGGCGACAGACACGACGGCCGCAGAGAAAAAAATGCCGAGGACAGCAGGTCGAGAGGAGGAGGAGCACGGCCTCAGAGAGACGATCGCTCTCCTGTCCGGTCCCCGCCCCCTCCATCTAACTCTCACTCTGGGCGCGCAAGTCCCAGATACGATGACTACTCCCGCAGAGATTCTACTCCGCCACCACCAAACCGCGACGACAGATACAGGCGGCCAGATACTCCACCCGAGAATGCTCCCCCTTGGCGGCAGCAGGAAAACATGTACAGAAGGGATGGCCGGTTGGACTCGGGGCTTGACTACTTTGAACGGTAAGTAACTTTTATAACTCGGGCCTGTCGGAACCCCTCATAGCTTTTCCAGGCGCCGGCAGCAGCGTGTCAATAGTACTTTCAGCATCTGGCCACCCTCCCCTCGTGCTCCTGCTCGCGAACTGTGCGCATTTATGACCCTCCTCAGGTACATGACAGCTAACTCGTTCTCTCTGTAGGTCCCCAGGGCGAGACTCAGAATCGCGCAAAAATCATAAACGGGATCGTTCCGCTTCTGTTTCATCTTCATCAACGGACAGTGAAAAGGACCGCAGGCGTCGTGAAAGAAAAGAACGCAAACGGGCGCAGAAGGAAAAGGACAGGCGAAAGCGACGCCATCGACGCTCACGAAGTTACTCGGACGATGAGGATGATGATCGAGCTCGTGAGCGCCATCGTGATAGCAGGAGGAAGCGCAGTCGATCAGCAAGCCGCGAGCGTCGCAAAACCCGGTCACGAACGCGAAGCCCACGCCGCCGCCGCGAAGAAGAATCAAGCGATGAAGACGAGTGGGTAGAGAAACCCGCGCCTTCCGGCGTGTTTGTCCCCGCCGTCCCCACTGCCATTCCGGCCCCTTCATCATCACCTATAGCCAGAACTGCCCCGAAGAATGCCATTGACGGCGGTGACACGTCTGATGAGGACGTTGGTCCACAACCAGCCCTGGCGCCGTCGACTGCCAAGAGACTCGATGAACGCGCTTACGGTGGAGCTCTCCTGCGCGGAGAAGGCAGTGCCATGGCCGCGTTCTTGCAGGATGGCACGGACGTGCGCATTCCACGACGTGGAGAAATTGGTCTTACCTCGGGCGAAATCGGCAAGTTCGAGTCGGTGGGGTACGTGATGAGCGGCTCGCGTCACCGTCGCATGAACGCCGTGCGCATGCGCAAAGAGAACCAGGTTATCAGCGCGGAGGAAAAGCGAGGTATATTAAAGTTGCAACAGGAGGAGAAACATAGACGCGAGGCTATTTTGAGGGAGGAGTTCCAAGAGCTATTGACAGATCGGCTCAAAGGGACAGAAGGTTCCAAAACCTCATCATAGGCTTTGATCTATTTGCTACGGTTCGTATTTCGTTCTTGTTGCGCAGCTTACTTGTTTTCTCCCTCGTATATAATGTTCATCAGATGCAGTGTGGAGCTTGTGCATAAGAATGAAACTGTGACCGATAGACGACGTAGACAACTCTCTGAATTGAGATACGAGCAAGATAATGATAACATCACGAAATACATAGCGAGGGTCATCACAGTTCTTCATGAGTGGATTTGCTGGTCAAGCCGACGAGTTCGACGTCGAAGACCAAGGCAGAGTTGGCTGGGATCACGGACCCAAATCCGCGCTCTCCTGAATTAAATTACGAGCGTCAGCGCAAACGACAAGTATAGAGGGATGGACCACGAACCGTAAGCCTTGTCAGAGGGGATGGTAAGGGTGCGCTTTTCGCCGATGCACATTCCGACAAGGCCTTCATCCCAACCTTTGATGACTTGTCCGACGCCAACTACATTAGAGGGGAGTAAGTTACGAGTCAAAGGACACGGAGAACGAGATGGCCGCACGAGTCAAAGGCAGAGGTTGGCCACGGTCGTGGCTGTGTCCGAGTCAGCGCAGTGATAAGGGTCAAACAACGTTTCGCGTCATACCTCGAGTCGAATTTGTTTCCATTAGAGAATAGCTTTCCGGTCTGCCAGACAGGAGAGCGTGAAGAGTGGGTTATTTTAGCACACACATGGATCAAAAAGCGGTGAGCCTACGCACGTAATGGACCTTGATCGCGTCGCCCTTCTGTGCTTTGGCCGTGCAGTCAGCCGGCGTATGGGTCGTCTTGATTTCCAGCTCCTTGGGCGGGGATTGTTGAGCAGATACGAGCAGTCCAAAGACAATGACTGAGAACCACTGCAAGAGTTGCATTTTGGACGTGGATGTTCGTTCTCTTCGAGTGAATGTGTAGCAGTGGGTGAAGGTTGATAATGACGCCGTAACGTGCATCACGGGTCGCCATTGGAACATATGATCGTGGTGATTCATTTCCGTGTTTGGTTAAGGAGCTGGGATTTGTCAGCATTGGAGCTGTACAGTTCCTTGCCACACGCATAACTTTATTTACCATCATCGTCGTCTGTAAGCACATCTCGGAGGAGCAAGGTTCATAGGATGGTGCGTACTGGTCAAAAGCTGCGGTTTCTGGAGGTGCTCAGTATCCTCTCATCTAGCCTTCACAAAAATCGTTCCGCACAAAACGCATTCTAGCCAAAGCATCACGCCAGAACCGGTACGCTTGCTTGTTCTTTTGCAGTTAACTGTGCATTCTCATATTCTCATGCAGACCCATCCCTCAATGGTTCCGTCTAAAGACGGACACTAAGATCCAGGTATGTTCGTTGTTCGGCATTCTCGAATCGGTGTTCATGCGTCTCTGAAACTGATGTTCGCTGACACTGCAGTACAATGCCAAACGGCGTCATTGGAGACGCACGAAGTTGAACATATGAGTACATAGTGGAGTCGGTCAATGTTCATGGCAAATCGCAGTTATCTCGTTTCTCTCAGCATTGTATATTCTGAGGGTGTATCTCCCACCATATCGAGAATCCTTGAACCGAGACCACCAGCCAATGTTTGTGCCAGTGGACAGACAGCCCAAGGGAAACGTTGAACATGCATTCATCTAATGTCCGCTCTGCCGGAAAGAGAGATATGGTCTGGTCTGTCTCATGGCTGATCTGAATCAATACTATCCATTAATTCCGACAGGGCCCTCGGTCGGACACCACAAATCACTCGCCCATTTCTTACTCAACTACTATCAGACTTCGTACAGCCCTCATGTCCATAAACTTTGAAAAACGCTTTGTGTAGCAAAATAAAAAAAGTGCTTGTTCGTCACGCTGGTGTCACACTTTCCCTGCAAAGTTTTGAAATCTTTTGCGGTGACATAGTGTGACTGTCTGACTGAGGGCACAGGGATAGTATTCCCTCACACTCAGTGATGGATATGATACGTTGAAGCCAGTGCCATTTCTTCCCCACAAATACAAACTGCAATAGGGAAAAAAAAACAAAAAAACAGGAGCATGCGCTAGCCGGGAATCGAACCCGGGGCTGTTCATCACTTTAACATGGGAATGAACAAGGTTACCATTACCCCACCAGTGCTCATATGTTGTGTTCCACTCAGCTGCTGAGATTGTATCCCGTTCCAACAAAATCGGGCTTGCACCCTGTACTCAACGACGTGGAATTTTCTTGAAGCACTAAATTACCTGTACTGCACTGCCGCGAGGTAGCAGCGATGTGCGAGAGGTTGGGACATTACTTATGTGAGGCAGTCAGGACGAGATTGATTCCCACGGCCTCCGCGTGACTATTCTGGTTCTTCGAACCTCCACCACCATGGCGGACGTACCAACGCTAAGCATCACTCTTTTGGGCGCAGGTCAAGAGGTCGGACGGTCGTGCTGCGTGCTTCAATACCGAGATATCACTATCGTTTTGGATGCTGGCGTACATCCCGCCCATACGGGGATGGCGTCCCTGCCCTTCGTTGATGAGCTAGACTGGAGTACGGTAGATGCAATACTCATCACACAGTGCGCCCACTTTTATCCTCCAAGTCGAGAAAAATAAGTTCAATGCTCGTTCAGCTTCCACCTAGATCATGCGGCGGCCTTGACGTACATCACTGAAAAGGTGCGGGAAGCCGCGCTCGATGGACGACATTCGTTCAAGTCCTTTTTTCATATAGACGAATTTCAGAGAAGGAAAAGGCAAAGTTTACATGACCCATCCAACGAAAGCACTTCACAAGTTCATGATGCAGGACTTCGTTCGGATGAGGTGCGTCGCTGACGGACATCTCGTTTCAAGTTCACTTATGACCCCTTCAGCAATTCCTCCACCGACGCCCTGATCTCACCGCTTGACTTGTCAATGTCTATTTCTTCCATTATTCCCGTCTCTGTTCACCAACTGATCACACCCTGCCCTGGTGTGACTTTTACTCCCTACCACGCAGGGCACGTCCTCGGAGCGTGCATGTTCATGATTGACATAGCTGGCCTCAAGGTTCTTTACACAGGTGATTATTCTCGCGAGGAGGACCGCCATCTCGTGAAAGCTGAGATACCCCCCATACGCCCGGACGTGCTCATCGTCGAGAGTACTTACGGTGTGCAAAGCCTCGAGGGGCGTGAGGAAAAGGAGCTGCGCTTTACCAACCTAGTGCACTCCATCATCCGTCGGGGAGGACACGTGTTACTTCCAACATTTGCGCTTGGGCGTGCACAGGAGCTTCTGCTCATCCTTGACGAGTACTGGAAGAAGCACCCTGACCTGCACAATGTTCCCATCTATTATGCTTCGAGCCTCGCGCGCAAGTGTATGGCCGTGTTCCAAACATATATCCATACTATGAATTCCAACATCCGATCAAGGTTTGCAAGGAGGGATAACCCGTTTGTCTTCAAGTACGTTCCCTGATCTTTCATCTCGTCCCATGTTGTTCAATTCGTGCTTAGGCACATCTCAAATGTACCTCAAGCTCGCGGTTGGGAGCGTAAAATAGCCGAGGGACCCCCCTGTGTAGTTCTTGCCAGTCCCGGAATGTTGCAAAACGGCACAAGCAGAGAACTCTTTGAGCTCTGGGCTCCTGATTCTCGAAACGGCCTCATCGTCACTGGTTACTCCGTTGAAGGCACGCCAGCGCGGGTGAGTCACCCTTCATTTGAGGGCTTTTTGGTAGTGTGGAGTTTTGGGGAGGAGGTACCTTCATTGTATATATACACGAAGCAATGGATGTCGTTTCCCACCACGTGTGATTCCTGAGTCTTTCACATCCTTGATGGGGGGGTACACCTGAGAACTTTGCTGATCACGTCTCACGAATAGGAAATCATGAATGAACCGGACGAAATAACTGGGATGAAAGGCAACACTATCCCACGCAAGATTTCCGTGGACTACATCTCCTTCAGTGCACACGTCGACTACTCACAAAATTCCGAGTTCATCGACCTGATAAAGGCTCCTCACATTGTGCGTTCTTCGCCCATTTTCTCGTCTCATCCCTTTGACGTGTATTGTAGGTCCTTGTGCATGGCGAACAAACGGCCATGGGTCGCCTCAGGGCTGCGCTACAAGCGAAATATAAGAACAGGGACGAGGATATCAAAATCCACTCTCCCCGCAACCTCGAGACGTTGCATCTCACCTTCCGCCCGGAACGAGTGGCCAAGGTCATCGGCGGCCTTGCTGCAAAACCACCCCAGACCAACGACGTCATCTCTGGCTTGCTCGTGTCGAAAGATTATTCGTACACGCTGTTGGATCCCCGCGACTTGCGGGACTTTGCTGGCCTTTCGACGTGCGTTGTGACGCAACGCCAGACAATCGCTCTTGGCGTCGGATGGGAACTCGTGAGGTGGCACTTGGAGGGTATGTACGGCCGGATTGAAGAGGGTCTGGATCAGAATGGGGTCTCGACGATGCGGGTAAGTCGACTTGGTGATGATGTTCCTGGCGGGATGGGGCTGATCTTCTGAGGGTGACATCAGGTAATGGGCGCGATAGATGTGAAACAGACATCCGAAAACGAACTTACTTTGGAGTGGGATTCGAGCGCAGCAAACGATATGATCGCTGATTCGACCCTTGCCGTCATCACCGAGATCGACAAGAGTCCGGCGTCGGTGAAATGTATGATCCCATATAACTGCATCTGTCTGTGCATAGCTCATAACCTAATCTCGGTACCTAGTGACGGTCGGAGGGCAGAAGCATCGACATGACCACGAGCATCACCCCCATTCGGACCACGACTACAAACATAGCCCGATGGTCCGCATCCAGCGGCTGGGCATGTTCCTTGAAGCCCATTTTGGCGAAGTTGAGTACCACATGCCGGACGAGGATTCGGAGACCGAGCAAGAGGGGTTGGTGACATCACAAGGCGAACCATCATTCTTGATCCAACTGGACGATGCAGAGGCTCGAATTAATCTGCTTTCCATGGCACGCTCTCTTGCCGTTCCCTATAACGTACATTCGATTGCTGACATCTCTATGCACAGACTGTCGATAGCAGCAGCGAGGCGCTACGGAGACGTGTCGAGGCGGTCCTCGAGATGGCAATATCCACCGTAAGCTCGCTGAGCGAGTCGTTCATGTCCGGCGCGCCTGAGGAGTCCTCGAGCGGTCATATTCAAAAACTGAAAGCAGGTCCTTCATCAGACGAAACGGAGGAAGAGGCTGTCGGTGAGGATGGAGAGAAAATGTCAGTGGTTGACGAGGAAGGGAACTCGGAAGCCACCTCCGACGCAACGACGAGATGATTGATGTGAGATATGATATATCACTGTGTCAGTGACACTGCCAAAGATGGGTACGAGACAATAGATACGCCATGTACTATACTGTTCTCGTAAATTCAAATCAAAAGATCGGCAAGTGCCAGTTGAAAGCGAAGAGGGTCGACGACAGCGGGTTGCTCGACGTTACGGACAGCCTCAGCGCTCCCGTTTTCATTGAAATCCTCTGAAGCATCGTCTATTGGTACGCGTGCATCCATGTTTCGCAGCACTACTACACCTCGCTCTCCCGTGCCACCATCCTCTTTCCCGTCCGGGCTCCAGCCAAACGCGTCGCGAGGGGACAGGAATGAGAGCAGCACGATGAGACGGACGTCTCGGGTGGAGATGAGCTTTGAACAAGCGTTGGAAGCGGGTGGGACTGTGGTGATCAAGGAAGGGATTGACGTTGACAGACTAGGGGAAGACGTGTCAGTGAAATCGCAATCGCAACCTTCGACCCCCTTGTTGCCATCAATGTCCATTCAGCAGCAGCAAACAGACACACCAACCATGCCACATCCCACGCCCGCCCAATTCAAACGCTCAGTCCCTTCTCCCTCTCCACGACCTCTCGCCTCCACATCCGCGTCCACCTCTTCTTCTTCTGACGACGACCTGTTTTATGACGCTGAAGACCCTGACTACCAAACAAAGCGCCGTTCGATGTACAGATCCCAGGGAACCGCGAGCAGTCCCGATCTCGCTACCCTCGTTCGCAAGGCAAAACAAAGAGGGAGCATATTACCACCTCAATTCACGAGCAAAGACAGACGCCATGAAGCTGCACCGCCATTGCCTGCTGGTCCCCACGCGCCGTCGGACCCGCGACCACGCCACAGGTCTTCCACTTCATCTTCTGGCAACATCGTTTCACCAGTCGTCAATTCGCCAGCCATGGCGAAAACCAAGCTTCAGAAATCCCGGTCGGCCGCTGGTCCATCCGGCGGCACCGACGCGGTGCCCACGAGCTCAAGTCATGCCGACGGGAGTATCAAGGCAAGCCTCAAGTCGTATCTCGTGCATGCAGAGTACTGACAAGGCACTCAGAACCCAAAATCGTCGGTTCGGCAGAAGACAAGTGCGTTTTTAGGCAGGATGCTCGGTCAAAACACAACCCGTGAACGTTCAGTACGTCGTCGTACCATTCTTGTGGCCATAACGTAACGCCTCTTCCTGCAGAAGACTGATGCGTCCTCCCCATCAAGGCGAATGGGACAAATACCTCCACCCCTGCCATCCTTCCCGACTGGCCGTACTTCTCCCGCCCCATCTCTGTCTTCAGAGGCTAACCCGACGTCGCCCCGACTAACCCCTGTTCTGACAGCATCGGATATGTCAAAGCCGCTTCCTCCTCTTCAAACTGAAGTTACGGACGGGGGTGAGAGCGTTATGTTTTTCCCCCCATCACACGTACTCATCGAGCTTGGACAAATTTCAGGGCTGTCTCCCCGTCCTCCCTCCCCTGTTCGGACCGTGCGCGCCCGTGATGCCCTGACACCGCCGCTCAGGCCATCTGCTCACGGCAAACGGCGAAGCATGTCCGTAGGCGAGGTTGACCTCAAGAAAGCCGCGAATTCCTCTCTGACTCCCATACAACCACTTCCCGACAAGCGCAGTGAGGAGTCGATGGGCTGGGACTCCACGATACGCGGTATTCTTTCTGACTTTGACAACAATAATATCGCAACGTCAGAGTCGCTGGACCTCGGTGTAGCATCGACGTCACGTCAGCGGCTTGCCAGACTGCGCATTCGGAGTGCCGAGCCGACCACCTCAAATTCGACACAAGGTAATAT
>Ga0209488_10001230_pt1 | contig 21963 bp, 26 predicted proteins | sample Rivendell_Oct201_8_FD_188349 | JGI IMG/M metagenome (GOLD analysis project Ga0209488, IMG submission 188349) | Vadose zone soil microbial communities from the Eel River Critical Zone Observatory, Northern California, USA -... | ecosystem: Environmental > Terrestrial > Soil > Vadose zone >...
GCAATTGGTGGACACGCCACTCATCAATCCGCAGGACAATCGCATGGTGCCCGGCACGTTCACGGCGGCAGTGCTGACGACGCTTCCGGACAGCACGCGTAGCTACGACTATTCGGTCGGTTATATCTGGAATTTCAAGTCGCAGGATTCGAATGATTTCATATCGATGTCGGACACATTGGCATCCGGCGACGTCGTCAATCGCGGCGCAACATTCGGGATGGTCAAGTATCGCCCGTTTCCCGGGCTCTCAACGGTATTCATGGATTATTATGTCGAGGACTTTGTCAATACGGGTTTTGCGCAGGCCGAATATGATTTTCAATTGCCGAAGGACGTTCCACAGTGGACCGTCGGCGTAAACTATATCGATCAGCGAAGTGTCGGCGCAAATCTGCTTACAGGAAGCTATTTCCAGACCTATCAGGCCTCGGCAAAAGCGCAGATGTCGTATCAAGGATGGATTGTATTCGCGGCAGGCTCGATCTTCGGCAATTCGACAATGTACTCACCCTTTGGCGGCAAACCGAACTACACCGACATGCAGCAGATATCTTTTGACAATCCGGGCGAGAAAGCCGTCGGTGCGGGTGTGGTTTACAATTTCACCCCTGCATTCGGGCGGGTGGGCCTTGCCGGACTAACCGCAGGAGCATGGTATGCGCACGGTTGGGGCGCCTACGACCCGACAACGGGATTGGGGATACCCAATCGTGACGAATTGGATTTGTGGCTGCAGTATCGCCCTTCGGAAGGTCTGCTCAAGGGGTTTCGGTTAAGAGTACAATATGCGAATGTGTGGCAGCAGGGTAATCTCCGCGACCCCCAACCCGAATTACGTCTCATCGTCGGTTACACGGTTCTCTTCCGGTAGTAGATCGTAGCCGAGACGCTATGGGTGATGACGCTATCGGTGATATGGGCTCGATGGGTTTACATCCATATCTACGATCTCCACGCAGCGCTGCAGCTGAGTATGGCTGGAGCCGACCCGCCATGGTCCATCGCGGAGTTGGACGTTGCTGACCTTCGATAAAAATAGACAACGCCACTCGCCGCCCGGCGGCAAAACCGATTTGCTTGTGCCGCCGACCTGATAGGTCAGCGCCTTCTCTTGCCCTTGCGAGTGGCCGAGAATGACCGGGCAGAGTTCGCGAGGATGGCCGTCGTACATGCAGAAGATATGTTTCCGCATGCGCATGGCTTGTTTGAACAAATCGTAATTGACGCTCGGCATGAGCCTCATCAAGGACGAGATCACCACAATCGATTGTGACGACTACGTACGGGGCGCGCCGCTCGCTTCGCAAGGAGCTTGTTGGTCCACAGCGGACGATAAAACGGGGAGGAGGGTGCTCTCCAATTCATACATATGGCGCACAAGGGGCTTGCTTCAAGACCCGGCTCCTCCCGTAGAACTGCCGGCGTAAGCCAAACCACCGAAATGGGTGTCCCGAAGTGCGTGTGGTGGCGATTGGAGTGTGCCGATGACCGAGCATGCGGTGGTGATCGCAGGAGGAGGTCCGACTGGGCTGATGCTAGCGGGCGAGTTGGCATTGGCGGGTGTCGACGTCGTCATCGTCGAGCGGCGCGCCAGCCAGGATCTCGCGGGCTCGCGCGCGGGCGGTCTGCACTCACGCACCATCGAGGTCCTCGATCAGCGCGGCATCGCCGATCGGTTTCTCTCGCAGGGACAGGTGCATCAGGTCGTGGGCTTCCACATTCCTTTGGACATCAGCGACTTTCCCAGCCGGCACAACTATGTGCTCGGACTGCGGCAGAATCACATCGAGCGCATACTGGCCGGCTGGGTCTATGAGCTGGGGGTGCCGATCTATCGCGCGCGTGACGTGACGGGCTTCGCGCAGGACGACACCGGCGTCGACGTCGCGCTGTCCGACGGCGGGTCGCTATGCGCGAAATATCTCGTCGGATGCGACGGAGGACGCAGTCTGATCCGTAAAGCAGCCGGCATCGAATTCCCGGGGTGGGATCCGACGACGAGCTGGCTGATCGCCGAGGTCGAGTGGTCCAAGGAGCCGGAATGGGGCTTCCGCCACGACGCCCTCGGTACCCATGCACTCGGCAAGATGACGAATGCGAGGCAGGTGGGGATTGTGTTGACCGAGCGGCAGCCAGGAAACGCCAGCGAGCCCACGATGCGCGATGTCAGCGAGTTGCTCATCGCGGTTTACGGGACCGACTACGGGATCCACAGCCCCACCTGGATCTCCAGGTTCACCGACATGACGCGTCAGGCTGCGGCCTACCGCGAAAGACGGGTTCTGCTGGCCGGCGACGCCGCGCACGTGCATCCCCCGGTGGGTGGACAGGGTCTCAACATCGGCGTGCAGGATGCGGTGAATCTGGGATGGAAGCTGGCCCAGGTGGTCAAGCGGACATCACCGGAGAGCCTTCTGGATACCTACCATGCCGAGCGCCACCCGGTCGCTGCCCGCGTGCTCCGCAACACGATGGCGCAGGTGGCGCTTCGCCGTCCAGACGACCGCACCAAGGCCTTGGGCGACACCATGTCCGAGCTGCTGCGCATGGACGAGCCGCGCAGACGACTGGCCGCGGAGATGTCTGGTCTGGGCGTTCATTACGACCTCGGCGAGGGACACCCTCTGCTCGGGCGCCGCATGCCTGATCTCGACCTGGTCACCGTCGGCGGGACGCTGCAGGTTTTCACGCTGCTACACAATGCCCGGCCGGTGCTACTCAATCTCGGCGAGCCTGGCAGTTTCGACATCCCCCGATGGGCAGATCGAGTTCAGTTGATCGACGCCAAATACGTTGGCACGTGGGAGCTTCCAGCAATCGGGACGGTTGCTGCTCCAACCGCCGTGTTGATTCGGCCCGACGGATATGTGGCCTGGGTGGGAGACGCAACCCAGCTGGGGCTCGCAGACGCCCTAACCACATGGTTCGGACCGCCCACTGCGGTGTAGTGCGCCAGCTTCCACGATCATTCTGTGCGGAGGATGGGCAGCGTGTGTAGGGCGCAATCGCCTTATTGCGCCATGGCCGACAAAGCTCTTACGGCATTGGGCGACGAGCGGCGCAATAAAGTGATTGCGCCCTACGCATTGTGGTGCCCGCTTGACTCACATATCTTGGTGACTAAGCGTCAATCAATAGCCAGGAGGGTATTGATCCCAGATGCCGAAAGGTCACGAGGCACTCTTTAGAACTGCCAAGAGGACGTCCAAGAAGTCGGCGAAGGTCGCAAAGAAGGCCGCCGCCAAGCGGGTTGCCGCGAAGCGCAAGACGGCACTGACGTCGCAGTCCCGCAAGGTCGCAAAGCCGGCCCTTCTCGCAAGCGGCAACCCTCAGATCGCGAAGGCCGAAGGCGACGCTCCCGTGCAGGCCTACATCGCGGCCATGCCGGGCTGGAAACGCGACGTCGGGCGCCGCCTCGATGCGCTCATCGTGCGCACCGTCCCCGGCGCGCGCAAGGCGGTCAAATGGAACTCGCCGTTCTATGGTATCGAGGGCCAGGGCTGGTTCCTCGGCGTCCATTGCTTCACGAAGTACGTCAAGGTGGCTTTCTTCCGCGGCAGGTCGCTGCGTCCTGTGCCGCCCGGCGAATCCAAGAGCAAGGACACGCGCTACCTCGACATCCACGAAGACGACCAGCTCGACGAAGCTCAGCTCGCCGCGTGGATAAAGCAAGCAAGCCTTTTGCCCGGCGAACGAATGTGAGGAGCCGACACCTCATGCGCATTGGGCGTCATTGGCTGACGTCCGGCGTATGAAAGCGCGCCATTCGATAAAAAATAGGCGCCCGTTTTCAGGCGGCGAACCGGCAGATCGAGGCCTATATGACTGATATGTTCCACTCGCTGTCGACCCACGAACAACTGTATGCCGCGCTCCTCGCGCGCGATCCGGCTTATGACGGGCATGTTTATGCCTGCGTTGAGACCACCGGGATCTTTTGCCGGATGACGTGCCCGGCCCGCAAGCCGAAATCCGAGAACACCCGTTTTTATGACACGGTCGCCGCGTGTTTTGAGCACGGGTTCCGACCCTGTGAGCGGTGCCGTCCGCTTGATCGTATCCGCGAACGCGAACCGCTGGTCGCGCAGCTGATGGATCTCCTCGACAAGGATCCCAAACGGGTATGGTTCGAGCACGACCTCCTCGAATTGAACCTTGATCCCTCGACGGTACGGCGCGCTTTCAAGCGTCATATCGGAATGACGTTCCTTGATCTCGCGCGGCTGCGGCGAGCAGGGCGGGGCATCGAACAGATTGCCACCGGGTCGAGCGTAATTGAGGCCCAGCTGGAAGCTGGATATGACTCCGGCAGTGGGTTCCGCGAAGCCGTGACCCGCCTTATTGGGGATTCGCCTGCCGGCCTGAAAGGCCGCGAGCTGCTGCGGGCCGCGTGGATCGAGACGCCGATCGGCGCCATGGTGGCCGTCGCCGATACCAATACCTTGCATCTTCTCGAGTTCTTCGATCGGAAGGCCCTGCCGAACGAGCTCAAGCGCCTGCGGGAGAAGACCCGCGCTTCGATCGCCTTCGGCCGCCTGCCGCCGATCGACAGCATCGAGAAAGAGCTTCGCGACTATTTCGACGGCCGGTCGGCGGCGTTCAAAACGCCGATTGCGTGTCACGGAACCGCTTTTACCTGCAAGGTATGGGATGCGCTGAAGGCCATTCCGCCCGGAACCACGCGGAGTTACTCCAAGGTCGCGGACGAAGTGGAACAGCCGTCCGCTACCCGGGCGGTGGCCCGCGCGAACGGAGCAAACCAGATCGCCATCGTCATTCCTTGCCACCGGGTCATCGGCGCGGACGGCTCGCTCACCGGATACGGTGGCGGGCTGTGGCGAAAGCATTGGCTGCTCGAACACGAGCGCCGGATGATGGCTCGACCGGATTCTGAAACAGTGGACGCGAGATGACGAATTCTCTCACCGCATTCACATCACCGGATCTTTCGTCGAGCAGCGGCAGCGCTTGCGAACTGAACGGCAGATACTCTTCGCGAGCGCCGAAGGGCGTGCGCGCTGCGGAAGAATTTACGCGAACACGGCTGTCGAAGTCGTTTTTCATGCGCGATTTTCTGTTCAGCGAGATCGCTGCGATCGAGGGCCTCTCGAACCTGCCCGGTGACCCTAAGCTTGCGATTGCAGCCGGTCGCGGACTTTGCGAGAATCTGTTGGAGCCCCTGCAGGCGACGTTCGGGCGTCTGGCTATTCGCTCCGCGTATCGTTCGCCGGAGGTCAACGGCTTTGGATGTAGCCACCGGCTCAGCTGCGCATCGAACGAAAAGAACCGCGCCCGCCATACCTGGGATCGTCGCGATAAGAATGGTCACATGGGTGCGTTGACGACAGTTGTCGTGCCTTGGCTGGTCGATCGGATGGCCGAGGGCATCACCTGGCAAGCGATGGCGTGGTGGATTCACGACAATCTTCCCTACAGCGAGCTGCAATTCTTCCCGAAACTTCTGGCGTTCAATATCGGATGGCACGAAGCGCCAAAACGGACGATTTACAGTTTCATCGCGCCACGTGGGTTTTTGACCAAGCCCGGATTTCCCAACCACGATGGCGATCACAGTCATCTGTATCGAGGGTTTCCCGGCCCAGCGACGCAATAAGGAACGCCGACGAAACTTCCCGGATGTCATCAAGTGCCGTTTGCGCCGTCAAGCTCGTGCAAACTTCGCGTAGTTGCCCCGTCGCGCGCAGCGTCAGCGCTCTTGTATTTGACGTGCTCTATGAATGCACGCAGTTTGGGCGAGACCTGACGCCTGCTTGGGTAGTACAGAAAAACCCCTGGCGCCGTGATGGCGAAAGACGTCAGTATCGCTTGCAATCGGCCGTCGGCAATCGGCGCTTTGGCAAGCGGGCCGGGCACTTGTGCAAGTCCCACACCTTGCACCGCCGCGCCGAGCAGTGTCGGGTAGTCATGCGCAACCAGCGGCCCAGTGACGATTGCTTCGACTGCTTTGTTGCCGTCGACAAAGGGCCAGGGCGCGATCGACCCGTTCGAGCAGCGCATGCGCAGGCAGGCGTGGCCGCGCAGGTCGTCAATGCGCTCCGGCAGCTTCCGCCGGCGTAGGTATTCGGGACTGCCAACCACCACCAACGGGAACGGCGGCGTCAGGCGCACCGCGACCATGTCCGCGGCGATGAACTGGCCCAGCCGGATGCCGGCGTCAAAGCCTTCGGCCGCGACGTCGACCAGCTCCGCGCTTGCGGCGATCTCTACCTCGACTTCGGGATAGGCTCGGCAGAAGGATGCGATCAGCGGCTCCAGCAGGATCGGCACCACAGCGCGAGGCACCGAGAGGCGCAACAGTCCGACCGGCCGCTGTCCGAGTTCGCGCGCGACATCGGTTGCGGCGACGAGTTCCTCGAAGGCGGGCTTTGCGCGCGAAAGGAAACGTTCGCCGGCTTCGGTCAGCCCGACGCTACGCGTTGTGCGTATGAAGAGCGCTGCGCCAACGCGCGCCTCTAGCGTGCGCACCGCTTGGCTGATCGCTGATGGCGTCACGCCAAGTTCTGCGGCTGCTCTGCGAAAGCTCCGGTGTCGGGCGACACTCAGGAACGCCTCCACACCGTCGAGCGCGCCCTGCCTGACTGTGAAGTTCTGCTTCATACCCCATCGACATTATCGCGAATAGTCGCTCGGGAAAAGCGGTCTTACATCTGAGTTGCAAATAAGTACCGCTGATGTCGAGCCACAACAGTCGCGACATCATGGCCTATCTCAAAGAACAAAGGTGACCGCCGTGACCCGAGAAACGAGACCGATGAATGCAATCCGTAACGTCGTCCTGGCACTCTCCCTAACTCTGATAGGCGCTACGTCGATGGCCCATCCATCCGTGGCCCAAGCACAAGCCATCTCGCCCACAACCACCGGGGTGATGGTTATCATTACCGTGAAGGCGGGCGTCACACGCGAACAAGTGATGGCTGTCATGTCAGCTGAAATCCGCCAGACCGTGCAGCTTTATCTCAATGGGAAGATTCGTGAATGGTATTCGCGTGGCGATGGGCGCGGAGTCGTCTTCTTGCTGGATTCCAGGGATGTCGCCGAGGCGCAGGCGATCATGGAGGGCCTACCGTTGGCCAAGCAAAATCTTATGGACCACGAATACATCGCAGTCGGTCCGCTTTCGCCGCTCCGCTTGCTGATGACCAATCCAGAGCGCCAGCAATAAGGATGAGACCCACACGGAGGAACGCCGATGACACCTGCTTTCCTTCAAGGAGTCGATACTCGGAGCCTACGGGCTCAGGGCGCTTTCATTCCAGTCGGCTCACATGCGGTCCGGTGATCAGTGAGCCTTGCAGTTGACTGAAGGCATTACGTGGGGAGAAACGCATGACCCTCGAACTTAAGCTGCTGGTCTGGTCGGCGGTGCTGGCCTTGATTCAAATGCTCGTCGCCCTCCTGGCCGCGATAGCGCAAGTTGGGCTTTTGCCGCTCGTCGGCAACCGCGAAAATCTACCCGCTTTTGAGGGATGGGCAGGTCGCGCACAGCGAGCGCACCGCAACATGTTGGAAAGCCTGATCATCTTCGCGGCACTCGTGCTAGTGGCGCAAATTGCAGGCAAGACCAACGTTGCGACGGCACTCGGTGCCCAATTGTTCTTTTGGGGCCGCCTCGCCCATGCGCTGGTTTATGTCATCGGGATTCCATGGCTTCGCACTGGCTTGTGGGGCGTTTCGTTCGTAGGGCTGTTGCAAATACTCTTGCAACTTCTGTAGGCATCGAAGCACCCTCGGGAGGGTGCTCCGGCATCAGAGGGAATTCGGCACTTGAAGACCGGTATCGAATCTTGGTGGGGGCCGGAGGGGTTCGACGTAACTGTCACCTCGCTGGACCTGCGTCCCGGCGGGGAGCTGGTATATCTGATGACCGCCACGGCGCCAGAGCAGGTGGCGTTCATGAAGCAGGCGGGCATGCCGCTAACAAATGAATGCAAGGTCACTTACGTCGAAGTCTCGCCGCCAAGCCGACTGGCCTACAAGACGCTGCCCGATTTCGTGCCTGGCGTCGCGCCCTACGAAGTCGCGACTGTCGTTGAGTTGCAGCCGGCGACTGAGGGGGTGAAGCTCACGATCACCTTTGACGCCATGCATGACGAAGTTTGGACCCAACGCGCCCGTGCCGGGCACGAGAGCCAGATGCGCAAGCTGGACACTTTGCTTGCCGCTCAAGGGCGTCCTAATGTTGATGCGCTTTGAGCCGCTGCCGATGCGCGGCCTGCTTCGCCCTGTTCCCGCATATTGCCATGGTGCACCATCGCCGGGCTTGGCCTCGCGTATGATCAGCAAAAAGAAGCGTGCAAGCTGGCCCCTCACAGGCCTTCACATCCGAAAAATCTTCCGTGCAAACAAATCGTGCCAGGACTTCTCCGATCGGAAGGAGAAGCGCCTCCGGCGAACGCCATCGGCGCATCACTTGGAGCGCGAGGGGCGCAACGTGCGCCTCATGCTGCAACACAATCCGGCTGAATTTCTCGTCGCGCTCCAATAGGCGGTTCAGCGGCTGCAGTTCGCTGAGATCCTCCAACGCCAGCGGACGACCCTTGTACTTCCACACGAAGCTTCTGAACCATTCGCGCAGGCTCCTTGCCTGATCCGCGACCTTATCCAGTTCACCGGGAAGCGCCTGGTTCCGAATAGTTTTGACCGCATCGGGCGGCACGAGCCGCGCTTGCTCCAGCCAGTTCAGCAGACCCTCTCCGTCATCGATCCAATCAATGGTGGTGTCGGCTGGCGTCGCGATCGAATTGAGGAAATCCAATCCCAGCGCATCGCCAACAAAAATCGCGGAACCGTGTCCGTCCATTACAACTTTCATCCAGTCAGGTGGCCATCCGCCCCCCAAGAATTGTGGGGGGGAACATTGACGGTAGATAACCCCTAAAAACGGCCTTGACAAGTTACATTGTTAGCTAGTAACCATACTGTATCTACTTATGAGGTTACTAATGACCCCTGTTGAAGGAGAACGTCGATCGTGACAGCTGCCCTCTATCGTCGGGACATTATCCGCGGAGTGATCGAAACTGTGGCTGTCCGGTGAGGGCGGGAACTCGTGTCCCAAAAAGAGATACAGAAGTACGAAAAAGTTCGTAACCTGTATTTAGCTATTTATAAGGTTACAAATAATGGAGAAATCATCCCGGTATCGGGTTGCTAATTCAAGGAAACGAACCTATGACGACCATCACATATCGAAGCGCCGACGTGGACGGCTGCAATATCTTCTATCGCGAGGCGGGTTCGCCGGATGCACCGAAGCTGCTGTTGCTGCACGGCTTCCCCAGCGCCAGCCATATGTTCCGCGACCTCATTCCGCGGCTTGCCGATCGCTTCCACATCGTGGCGCCCGATCTGCCGGGCTTCGGAATGTCCGACGTGCCGGAGCGCGATCGCACGTTCGAGCGAATCGCGGACACGATCGGCCGCTTCACGAATGTTGTCGGTTTTGATCGCTATGCCGTCTATGCCTTCGATTACGGTGCCCCAACGGGCTTCCGTCTGGCCATGAAGCATCCTGATCAGATCACGGCGATCATCTCGCAGAACGGCAACGCCTATGAGGAAGGCCTGAGCGACGGCTGGAATCCGATCCGGGCCTATTGGCGAGACGCATCCCCCGCCAACCGCGATGCGCTTCGTGCCTTCCTCAAGCCCGAGACGACCATCTGGCAATACACGTATGGCGTCCCAGCGACGACGGCGGTTTCACCGGACGGCTACTCGCTCGACAATTTCTATCTGGCGCGGCCCGGTGCCCATGATCTGCAGCTTGATCTGTTCGGCGATTACAAGAGCAACGTCGCGCTCTATCCGGCGTTCCAGAAATATTTCCGGACCCACAAGCCGCCTCTTCTGGCTGTATGGGGCAAGAACGATCCGTTCTTCCTGCCGCCTGGTGCTGAGGCGTTCAAGCGTGACATCCCCGACGCCGTTGTGCGCTTCTTCGATACCGGTCATTTCGCGCTGGAAACCCATGCTGCCGAGATCGCCATGGCCATCCGAGACTTTCTTCCCCGCTGACCTAACAACCGAGCGCCGGCCCGCTTGGTGTCGCGTGGGCCGATTGACGGGCTCCGCGGTTTTCACCGCACCGTCGGGCGGCTGATAGGGATCCTCGAGAGGGCAGCGCTCAAGGACGGCTGCCTGGCGTCGTGGCAACGTCCGCTTTGGCGCAGAGCGGCCGCGGCCCCCGATCAGATCGCTTGGTCGGCAAAGAGCACGCCTCAGTTCGCGGTTACCGGCACGAATTTCTGTACGCGCCGGCCTCGTCTGGCATGAGGCGCGGCTCCGAGGTGGCCAAGCGGATGCAGAGCGAGGCGCGCCGTATCAGGCGCCTGTCAGTGAGAGTCCGTTAGTTGAGAAGCTTTGCTGGGCCGATGATCTACCGGCGTTGGCGATCGTCCGTGTTGATTGGGCTCCGCGGACGGGTCGGCGTGGCGATGAATGAGTTTCCATTCGCCCCCAGCAAGGCGGAACAGCTCGGTGATCCGCAGTCGCATCTTTAATTCCCTTCCTCCAATTTTGCCTTCGAAATCCTGAAATCCTGTCCAGAAGCCGAGTTCGCCTGATGCGCTGGACTGAAAGATATCGAGTTTGGTCTTGCTTCCGCGCGAGAACGACTTGGCGTCCCGATCATATCGTGTGGAAACCTCATCAACGCCCGAAACGCATCCTCCATTGGGAGGGAAGAACGTCGCCTCGCCCTCGCGTGCAACGATCGCGTCCAAGGCGGCCGCATCGCCGTTCGAATAGGCGGCGGCGACGGCGTGCCGTCGGCTTATGAATTGGTCGAAGGCGCTCGTCGGGGCGGTAGCGACAAGAGTCGTCACCCAATGACTTAAGGAAGCCATGAACTTGGCGAGGAACTTCCTGGTGTCGTCGCTTTTGAGTGATCCGTCCTTGTCGAATAGCTCACCTGCGCCACCGATATAAGCTTCCGGCTGCTGCATCGCCGGCATGTTCAGAAAGACCAATGTTTGCCGAATAGCGTGGTTGGCGTCGAACGCGCCCAGCTGGTACGGCGTAACGCTGACGATCCCTGCCGGCTTGCCATCCCAGACACTTCTCGGCGAGCCCGACTCTGGGCCTGCGCTCAATGTTGTCATGTCGTTACGGCAGGCTGTGTGTTTTCCAGTGTCACTGCCGCACGGTCTGAAGAATGACCGGATGTCGGCAGCCAGCATTTCGGGTTCCTCGAAAGCGGCAAAATGTCCGCCGGTGGACATTTCGGTCCAGCGCTGGACATTGAAGAATCGCTCCGCCCACTCGCGGGGCGGCTGTGAGATATCGGCGGGAAAGCGCGCAAACGCGGCAGGGGTTGCATCCGATCCGATCCAACCTCTGACGGTCTCGATCGTCCAGCGCGCGGCGCCAGCCTTCATGAAGTCGCGATAGGGTTGAAACGACGTCTCGATCGTCTGGGTCGTCCAGTAGATCATGATGTTGGTCAGCAGTTCGTCCTTAGTGAAGCGCTTCTCGATGTCACCGCCGCAGTCGCTCCAGCGCTGGAACTTTTCGACAATCCATGCCGCAAGTCCCGCAGGCGAGTCGTTTAGTGCAGGGCTTGCCGTGCGCGGCCGTGTACTCTGAATCAGGGCATAGGCGCCTTCGTCGTGTTGCCACTTCTCTATCTTGTCGAAGAACGCATTTTCGGCAGTGCTCAAATCGTCGGGTTTCTGGAAGATGTGAAAGAATGGCACGTCCGTCAGGTGAATGCCGGCGAGATAGGTGGCGTGACTGCGCGCGAGCAATTCCGTGACGACACCGCCCCAATCTCCGCCGTGGGCGGCATAACGTTCATAACCGAGGGTGCCGACCATGAGATTATGCAAAACATCGCCGAACCCGAACGCGCCGCCCGCCCGGGTGCGAGGTTCGGAAAAGCCGTACCCCGGCAGGCTTGGGACGATCACGTCAAACGCATCGGACGAGTCCCCGCCACATGCAGCTGGATCGGTCAGGAGTGGAATGAGCTTGACGAAGCGATAGAAGCTGTCGGGATAGCCATGGAGCAGCAAGATCGGCAGGGGCGCGGGACCGCGTCCACGCTCGTGAATGAAATGGAGCGACGTATCATCCACCGTCGCCCGAAAATGGGAGAATTTATTAAGCGCAGCTTCCTGGGTGCGCCAATCGAAATGTTCCAGCCAGTAGCCAATGATGTCGCGCAGATATTCGGGCGAGGTGCCATCGGCCCAGTCATCATCATGATCTGCTGCCGGCAATCGAGCCGCAGCAAGCCGCGCGCTCAGATCCGCAAGCACCGCGTCGGGAACAGTTATCATAAATGGCTGGGGCATTGCATTTTGCCATCGTCAGCGAAGCTCTCTCACCAGCAACGCATCCAAGGGGATTTGGTTGCGATGTCGGGCGGGAGCCATCGCACGGCTTCGCTCACCTTGATGCGGACTTGACGCTCATCTGCAGAATGCCGGATTCGCTTGACGAAGCCGGGCGTTTCCAGCCGCTTCAGCATTGAGGGCGGAGAGGAACTAAGCGGTGCACAATTCGTTGTTCGTAATTCGCATTTCTACTTGTGCCGGAACAACGCCAACAATTCGGAGGTTGCGATGACCGCGATTGCGTCACGCGAGAAGGGCCGAAAAGCAGGACAGCTCGGCATGAAAACGCCACCAATTGTGTCGCCGCAAGAGTGGGAGGCTGCGCGCGAGCAGCTTCTCCTCAAGGAGAAGGCCATGACTCGCGCCCGTGATGAGCTCGCCGCCGAGCGACGCAGGATGCCCTGGGTCGCCGTGGAAAAGTCATATATTTTCGATGGGCTCAAGGGGAAAGCGAGCCTGCTCGACCTGTTCGAGGGCCGCCGTCAGTTGATTGTCTACCGCGCCTTCTTCGAACCGGGAGTGCACGGCTGGCCGGAGCACGCCTGCATGGGCTGTTCGCTCGGGGCCGACCAAGTCTCTCACCTTGCTCACCTGAACGCGCGCGACACGACGCTCGTTTATGCCTCGCGTGCACCGCAGGCCGACATTGCGCGCTTGAAGGCGCGGATGGGTTGGGAAATGCCCTGGTACACGATCACCGACAGCTTCGACGCCGACTTCGGGGTGGATGAATGGCACGGCCACAACGCGTTCATTCGCGATGGCGAGCGCGTGTTCCGTACCTACTTCCTCAACGTCCGCGGCGACGAGGCGATGGGCACCACCTGGAGCTACCTCGACATGACGGCGCTTGGGCGTCAGGAGACGTGGGAGGACTCGCCGGGGGGCTACCCCCAGACCCGACCGTACAAGTGGTGGAACTGGCACGACAGTTACGTCCCCGGCGCTCCGCCCGACCAGAAGTGGGTCGAGGTGTCGGACGCCGGAGAGGCCGCCTTTCGGAAACGCGCCGGTTAGCCTGGGCATCTTTGTCTTGGCAGATGAAGGTGCAGGCACCCGCTACACCGCGCGCTGTCTCCACAAGGATGATGCTGACCGCATCAAGCATGAAAAGATGGGCTTTTTCGATGGCTGGGGGACCGTGATCCAGCAGATGGAAGAGGTCGCACGATCCCTGGACACGAAGACGAGGAGTGAGGAAGGGATCGCGGCTACATCATTCGAACCAATAATCCAGCGTTCCGTCCGACCCTTTTCCGAAGCTGCCTTCAAAGCCACCTTCCCCGCGAAGCCCAGAAAGATCGCCTGTCCCCGACCCGGGAATAATAAACCATGTCGCCTTGATCTTACCGTTCTCGATGATTTCTGAACCTTGAAGCACGAAGGTGCCCTGGCGTCCGCCCAGCTTTCCGCGGAATCGTTGGACGCTGACCATACTGGCAGATCAATCGTCGCGTAGGATCTGTAAAGCCCGGACCGTTGACTCGCCGGCGATATCTCCGGTGAACGTTTCGCTTAAACGAATCTCCATTAATGCCGGGCTTGCGGTTTGGTCGTAGGGCTTGGCTTCAGAACTCTGAACGGTAATCTTTGCCTGGGCTCGTGTGCGCGTACGCGGCTCCGTCTGAGATTGCCCGATCGCATGAATAGATTCATGGTCGTTCATTTGCCCTCTCCGTTCGTTATAGCGCTCAAGATGTGCTCCCTATTTGCGCTCTACCGAAGATATCCAACCATCGTCACGGTAAGTGCTCGGTGTTGTACCGACCAGTCGGCGGAATCGCCGATTAAAGGTGGCGAGATCCTTGAAGCCAGCCTTGAATGCGACTGTAGAAATCGGATCCGTGCTCTCGCGGAGCCGTCTTGCAGCACAATGGAGCCGCGTATGCAGAACGTACTGATGCGGCGTCACTCCGGTTACCTGCCGGAACGTGCGCAGAAAATGATAGGGGCTCATTGCAGCGTCCTGTGCAAGCGCGTTGAGCCGTAGCGATCCATCTGGTTGTGTGTCGATGCGGCGGATGGTTCTGGTGATCCGCCGTTCATCATGGGCGCTCGGACTGCGGGCGGGCGCGCCTTCGTTTGCCGTCATCGTCAGAACTGCGCCGGCAAGTCGAATTGCGATCTCCTCGAGAGCGGCTCCATCATGCTGGTCGCGGGCCGCTTCTCCGGCGGCGAGTAGACCAATGAACTCGGTCGTCGGCGGCACGGCGGCGTGGGCGAATGTGGTCCTGCGTGCGCCCGGCACGCCTGCGGCAATGTTCTCGAAAAATGCTGGCGCGAAATGAAAGGCGAGACAGCGGTCGCCCTGGGCATATTCATGCCCGCACTCGAAGCAATTGCCGGCATCGCCGAGTAGCAGCGACCCCGGCACGAGCATCGCAGTTCCAGTCCGCGTTCGGTACTGAAAGCTTCCCTGCGTCACTGCACAGATTGCCGTTTCGGCATGCTGCTCGACGAACGAGTGGTCGTGCGGCCCGTAGTCGCAGACCACGTTACGTACGCTCCAACCGGGCCCAGACGTCAGCATCTGAACGTTGAGTGCCATCACCCCAGAACGAACAATTCGGCCTCAGGTTCCTTCAATTTGAGGCGGCGGCGGGCGGTTCCGGTCAGCCCCACGAAATTTAGCAATTTTTCCCAAGCAGAAACCGGCGCCCCGCTACATCTTCAGGACGAACGGATTTCATGCGAAAAAAGGAGAAGGGACCATGATCGATCACGCCACATCATTTCCTCGCGTGCTTCTCGCGGATGGCCCGGATCCGGAGCGCAAAGATAAGCTTGGGCTCTACTCCTGGCTCGTAGGACAGTGGGAAATGGACGTCACCACAATACTTGAGGACGGGTCGACACACACCGGTTGCGGCGAGATTCACGCTGGTTGGATATTGCAGGGTCGCGCCATACAAGACGTTTGGATGATCCCGCGCCTCAAGGAACGGCGCCCGGGCATGGAACAGCTAGCTGGAGCGGGAAATTGGTACGGAACGACGCTGCGCATCTATGATCCGTATCTCGATGTTTGGCGCATTCTATGGAACGACCCTGCGACTAATTTTTTCACGCAACAGACCGGCCGCGCACAAGGCCGAGATATCGTGCAGGTAGGCTCGGATCCACGAGGTGGCTCGATGCGCTGGACTTTTGCCGAGATTGAACCGACGTCTTTTCATTGGACGGCGGAGCGGAGATTGAATAACGAAAACTGGCGGAAAGAAGTCGATATTCGTGTGCGCCGCATGTGAGCGGCTGCCGGCGTGTCCAGCGAGCAAGTGATCAGGAGGCCACGAGTCGAGTTTTGTGGCAAAGTGCAAAGGTATCTCAGCGGCCTGACAAGTGCATGACGACACCCGCGGCGGCGCCGATGAACAGCAGCAGGCAGGCCAGTGCCTGGATGAAAAAGCCAGGCAGACGCTTTTCCACGGCTTGGCTGTAGCCCGCGAAATAGATGGCACGACCCACGATCCAGACGAGACCGAGCGCCGCTGCGGTGACGTCGCTCAGGTAGATCGCGCACAGCCAGAGCGGCACCAGGAAGGTCGGCATCCATTCGAGCGTGTTTATGTGCGCGCGAAAGATCCTCTCGAAATCAGGGTTGCCGGTTGTTGCCGGGTGTTTGACGTCGAACTTTCCGCGGGCGGCGGCGACGCGAGTCGCAAGAAAGAAATAGAGCGCTACGGCAAGCAATGTGACAATTGCGGTGTAATACGGCATGATGGCATCCTTTTCTGAAGCCTATCTGAAGCCTCAACCCGGCTGGGCCGCTTGACCATGTTACTGTTCCGCCGACCGCGGCCCTGAGTCAAACCACGCGGACGTAGGAATAATACGGCTTGACGTACCGGTTCACAAACCGCCCTTTGGATGTGGCATCCAGAAGATCGTCAAACACAGCGCTCGGTACGTTTCTGTAGTCGTAGGTGTCTCCGTCGATGTAGCGCAGCCGCAGGGTTCCACTGCGCGTGTCGTAGCCACCGGCCGCAATGCTGCTCGAAATGAACAGGACCATCGGTATCTGGCGCGTCATGTCCATGCTGTGCACGATTGGGATCGACAATGCTGCGGATGAAGAGCGTGAATTGAGCCGGTTCCGTCAGAAATCGCCGTGGTACATGTAAGGCTTTGACCCGGCTGCCTCTCAACGTCAGCGCCGATGGCTCCCCGTCGTCAGCGTGCGTACGCCGAACCAACCCCAATAGACGCGATGGCGCCGGATCAAGCCGTTCGCCAGTTCCATGACCTCAGTGAAGTCCATTTGATCACCATGGGGTGTGGCACGCGGATATTCCCACATTAGGATTTTGCCGTCGGTGAAAACGGGGTTGCGGTAATTCCGGCGTTCCCCTGGCTGCTTGGCAAAGACCGTTGGCAGAAACGCACGAATTGCCGCCTTACCTGAGCAGATGCCGCGTTCTGTTCCCAACAGATACGCGACCAGAGGGCTCTCGATTATCGCGTCGTCCGTATAGAGAGCGGCCAACGCCTCCGCATCCTTGCGCGCCAACGCATCGTTCCAGGCCTGATGGACAGATCTGGCCGCCTCGATCAGCCCTCGTTCGTTGGTCGGCTGATAAAATTCCACCATGGGTCTGTTCCTCTTTGATCTGCCGCTCGCTCCCGCCGAGGCTTTAGTCCATGTCTTTTAAACGTTGCAGACTCAATCTCGTTCCCGCCCGGGAGGCACCGCCCGGCAGAGCCCAAACGACCCCGCGAGACGAGAAGTAGACGGACACCCGATATGCCGCAACGATGCGACGATGTCGCGTTCCGGGCGATGGGCACTTTCTTGCGGCTTGATGCACGTTCTTGCTGCTTACGGTCTTTTCTTTGCGAAATCTCTTGCTGAGCATCGTTTAAGCATTGCAGCTGTAGCTTCCCCACCTTTGGAGGTGATCGGGGTTGCTGCATTTGCTTATCCCTGCTTCGTTGTGTGCAGCAAAGTTTCTCTGTCAGATCTACGCGCTACCATCACTCAAGCCGATAGATTGGGAGCGAGGTTTGTTTGCACGTCGCCAGACCTGGAGCGGCGGAATGTACGAGGCGCGACTTCTGCTGTTAGCACAATGCACCTGATGGCCGTCAGGGAGCAGACTTAAATCCGCGAGATCCAGCCGCCTCAGGAGATGGAACCATTGCTGATTAATTGGCGTTGAATAATTAATTGACGGGATCCTGACACGCAAGGACCCCGCCCTAATGAGGTGTTTCATGCCACGCAAATATTCCAAGAGCACATCCAAAGACGTCAAAGGTGCAATGCGCAAGCGCAAGCGCGGGACCCTACGAAGTGGCCGGAGCGGCCAGAAGGTCAAGAGCCGCAAGCAGGCCATCGCCATTGGCCTCTCTGAAGCGCGGCGCAAAGGCAAGAAAGTCCCCAAGCGTAAGGCGAGCCGTTAAGCACACATCACGAGGAAAGATATGTCCAGGAACACCGCTCCTGCCGCTGCTGCATTCCGAAAGGAAGCGGAAGACACCGCTCGGGATCAGCGGGCCATTCAACGGCGCGTCGATGCGCAGGAAAAAGATGGCAAAGAGAAGAAATCAGAAGCGATGCAGACCGGCGCGCGCTTTTATCCGGTTCCGCCGGTGCCTGGACAGCATCTGCCCAAGCCGGGGATGGAGGCCGACCTCGAGCTTGCGCCCATGTATGACGCACCCCATTACAAGGGTTCGGAGAAGTTGAAGGATATGGTCGCATTGGTGACCGGTGGCGATTCTGGCATCGGCCGTTCCGTGGCGGTGCTTTTTGCGCGTGAGGGGGCGGACGTGGCCGTGGCTTACCTCAATGAACACGATGACGCGGAGGAAACCAAGCGTGCCGTCGAGAAGGAAGGGCGGCGCTGCATTCTGCTGCCGGGGGACGCAGCCAATCCTGCGTTCTGCAGGGAAGCGGTTGACCAGACCGTCAAAGCGTTCGGCAAGCTGGACATTCTAGTAAACAATGCCGCCTTCCAAGAGCATGTGAACAAATTCGAGGATCTGACCGAGGAGCATTTCGACCGCACCATCAAAACGAACCTCTATGGCTATTTTCATATGGCCAAGGCTGCCGTACCGAAGATGAAAAATGGAAGCTCCGTCATCATGACTGGTTCGGTCACAGGCCTACTCGGCAGCAAGGATCTCCTGGACTATTCGATGACAAAGGGAGGAATCCATGCGTTCACGCGTTCTCTCGCAACGCATTTGATCGAGCGCGGCATCCGCGTCAACGCCGTCGCGCCGGGGCCGGTCTGGACGCCGTTCAATCCGGCTGACAAAAGCGCCCAGCGTGTCGCAAAGTTCGGCAGCGACACGCCGATGAAAAGGCCCGCGCAACCCGAGGAGATCGCGCCGGCGTTTGTGTTCCTCGCCGCACCGAGTTGCTCAAGTTACATTACGGGCGAGGTCCTCCCCATCATTGGCGGCTATTCCGGCGGGTGACGGCTTTCGCGGATTTTGGAGGAGTGTCTTGGAAAGGGTGCGGCGAACTCCCGCCGGCCACGCGAGGCAGGAAATGAGTTTCTGGTATGAGTCCCACGCGCCGCAAGCACGTTGCCCGCATCCGCATCGGGACGTCGGGTTGGGCCTACGACGGCTGACGCGGCCCATTATATGTGCGCGGGCATGGGCCCGGCGGCAGATATCATGGGAGATGGGAGTTATCCGGCTAGAACTCTCGAACGGTGGGCGGATGCAGCCGCAAAGTGGACACTTGAGCAACGCGACGTGCTCATCTATTTCGACAATGATCAGAAGGCGGCGGCGCCACAGGATGCACAACGACTCATGCAGATCATCAAAAGTTGATCGCGACTGAATGATGTCCCACCGATGTGGTCGTGGCTATCGGTCCTGCTGATATCCCTGATGTGTCGTGTTCTGTCTGATATTGCCTTGCTGCCCCTGCTTGGCGTTGTTTTCCTTTCGATCGAGCTTGGGATCCTCGGTTCGCTCCTCGTTTTGTGAACCAACGCCCTTCGGCGAACGATTCTGAGGGGGGACCGGCGGCATTTTGGTCATGGCCAATACTCCATCGTTTTCAAGTAAACGCTGAAAGGCGCAATTTGTTCTGCGGCCTGCTCGGATTGAATGCCAGTGTTCGGGGAACACTGAATGCCATTGTTCGAGGAACTCTAAAGGGCGCTTTGACTTATTGCTAAAAGGGAGTTCTCAGATGGACCGCACAGAAAAGCCTAAAAAGCGACGTAGATTCGCAAACCATGGCGAAGTCAGCGAATGGGATGCCGCTGCCCTTCCTGGTTCAACTGGTCGCGAGACCAGCAACACGGACGAGAAGGACGTCATCGGAACTGTGGACGCGCATCGTCGTAGTGAAGTCACAGGCCGGCATGACGCCGGCAGCGGCGCAAACGAGACGACGGACGGATTGACCGCCTCGGAGGAGGCACTACGGCGCGGGGCTGAAGACACGCCAACGGGCACGCCCGAGGAAGAACTCGAGGATCTGCCGGTGTTCGATCGCGCCGACGCGCTTTGGAAAAAATAATACGTACGCGAGGGTCAACGCTGTAGGGGGACCACGTGTGTCCCTGGGAGCCAGCAGGACCCCTGGACGAGCCCGCATCAAACTAAATTATTGAAGTGGGATTTCATCCTTGATCTGAAGCACGAGGCCGATGTCCAAGGTGATCAAGCCCTCAACTTGAATGTTTTCGTTCCCCTTCAATTTGCCGTCGGCGAGAGCTTGGCGAACGCTCTTTTCGATTTCGCGTTGAGCCGTGACGCCTAACTTTTTAAGAAACCTGCGAATGCCATTGTTAAAAATGTCCTCGTCCATGTTTGCCTCCTGAATCGATCGCGCCGCCTATTCCGACTACTTTCCAGGCGGCACTCGCGGGTCTTTTTGACAAGACAACTTATTTCGGTCGCGGTTCTTGCAGCCTCGATCCCGCTTCAACCATCCGGCCCTGGCGTTTGGCTTCTACGGCATCGACGAGAGTAAGCGCTGCATTGCGTACCTCTTGTTGAAACGCGGTGTCCTTGTCCAAAGCCTGATGGCTGGTCGCATAGGGTTCAAAATAGCCCACATAGGCGTCCAGTTCGGCCTTTGAGCCCGCTGCAATCAGCCCGATGTCGCTTGCCCAATCCGAAAGGCTGCGCCGAAGCGTCTCCGCGCCGACGGTGTCGCCGTGCACGACGATCGAGAATAGCCGCCCCGCAAGGTGGCGCGGATAGGGCCAGCCGGCCAACTCCAGTCCTTTGGCTTCCGCCGCGTTCTTTCCATGCGTCGAGGTTGGGTCGGGATTTCCACCGTCGGCGCAGACGAGACGGTCCATCATCGACTTCAGGGGGCCTGAGGCCTGATACCAGTTCACGGGTGCGATCACCATGATCCCATGTGCCGCGACCCACAGCGGATAGATTTCATTCATCCAGTCATGGACTTGGCCCAACGAATAGTTCGGATAGCAACTGCACGGCCAATGACACAAAGCCATCGAAGTCGAAACGCAGGATTTGCAGGGATGAATGGTTCTACCGAATTCAGAAGTGGTGCGGCTCAGATCAAGGATTTCGGTATGGGTGCCTGCGCATCCGGCAATGGCCTCCTGGGCAATGCTCGCCAAGCGCCAGGATTTTGACATTTCGCCGGGGCAGGTATGTTCAGTTCGCGACGAACCGTTCACGATGAGGAAGCGCGATGGCGAGTCCGGTTCGTCATGCAGGGTTTGCACTTGATTGATGGCGGCCCGTGCATTGAGCCAATCGATGGACAGTTCATAGTCCGGGTCGGCAAAGCCAGCGCCCGCGGTTCGTGTAAGGGGCGCCTTCCGGCCAGCGGCATAAGCCTCCCAGGCCGCATCGGTGAGCGCCTTCAACTCATCTTGCAATCGGTCAAATACTGGATCGACAAAGCGCGACATGAAGCGCTTTTCGAAGTCATCTCGATCGAGCTTGCGCGGCGGCATGCCCTTGCGCAGGTCAGATGGCAACATGGTCCGACTCCTTGGCCCGACTCCTTCACCCTTGCCCACCACCGCCATCGAAGGTCACGACGACCAAAGGCTCAAATGTCTTTGATGTCGCGTTACCTGATCGCATTCAATGGAACTCTCGGATCGTCGCGAAGTTCCACATTGTGCAACCATTGACTCCTACGGACTTTTCGCATGACCCCAGAAACGGATCAGGAACGACCTTCGGGCGAGAAAATCGCCCGCAATTCCGAGCAGGCGGCAAAGAAGGCGCAGGCAGCAGCAGTTCACACTTCGCAAGCCGCTGTGCACACTCAACGCGCGGCGCAACAGACGGCAGTGGCCGCCGACGTCGCGAAATCCAGTGCGGAGAGAACGACAGAACTTGCTGCCGACCGAACCGTCCTGGCGTTCGAGAGAACGTACGCGGCGTGGGTCCGAACAGGACTTTTCGCTCTCGCCAGCGGCGTTGGCGCCCCAAGACTGTTGGAAGGCATTATGCCGAATTGGACAGCCACCGGCACCGGAGTTGTTCTGTTGCTGTTCAGCGCGTTTTGCTTTTCGGCTGGCGTGTGGCGACATTTGTTTCGTGTCGAAGCACCCGTGCCTGAGACCCGGAAACTTCCAAGCTCGGTATTGGTCACAGTGAACGTCTTATTGGCGCTCGTCGCGCTGAC
>Ga0209488_10001232_pt1 | contig 21958 bp, 21 predicted proteins | sample Rivendell_Oct201_8_FD_188349 | JGI IMG/M metagenome (GOLD analysis project Ga0209488, IMG submission 188349) | Vadose zone soil microbial communities from the Eel River Critical Zone Observatory, Northern California, USA -... | ecosystem: Environmental > Terrestrial > Soil > Vadose zone >...
GCTCGACGTAACCGATGTCGATGGCATCGTTCCAGTTTCCTACCGTTATGAAATGGGCGGCCCGCCAGAACTGCATGTAAGCCTCACAGCCTGATAAATATCGCTTTTGAGTTGTACGTGATGAATGGGTAGGATTCCAAATCGAAATAACAGGACCCCTGCCGCGACAGGAATGTCACCGTCCCGGCGGGGCGGTAACATGGCACCGTTGGATTTCGGTCCTTATTTATGCCCTTTAAATTCACCATCTTTTATGTCGCTGCAGCGTGGATTCGCCCACCAATCGTGCTTTTTGCGGCTGATCACCGTACCGCGGGAAAATCGAAGCGCTCGCAAGTTGTTGAAAGATTTGGCGTCCCCGACGGGATTTGAACCCGTGTTTGCGCCGTGAAAGGGAATGGGTAACTCGTAACGTACTGAAAATACGCGACGCGGGTGGCTCCCAAAAGCGTTTTCAGCAAGGATTGGTAAGGATTCGTGGACCATAGTTGGACCATGAAATTTCTTGCTCAACAGCGTCAACCGGCGATCACAGGACTCGGCAACCCCTCATTCTTTCGGGGCCGATTGCATCAGCGTTCAGTCTGCCTTTTGGCCGCCAAGGACCCGGGTAACTGGAAGCCGATTTCGCCACTGACTCCGAGCCATAGTCGTTCATTGTGACTAGTGCGAGTGGGCGATCATCCAAACCATCATCCCAAAGATAGTGACCAAGAGCGGAGCTGCAAACACGACAAATGTAGCCAGTATCCCTGTCATGAAACCGCGGGCGAAAGCATTCTGTGCCTGAATCTGATCTTCAATTTGATCCACGCGGTCGAGTGCAATTTGCAATTGAGATTGCACCCATTCCATTTTTCTTTGAGCCTTTGCAAATGAAAATATTGTGACGATGAACTTCAGCACTCCTTCGACAACAGTCATCGGGAATGACGTTTGTGTTAGAACAGCATCGGGAATTACTACTTGGTGATGTTTGCGAGTTGCGACGCCCGCTTGCGTTGACATGTGGCATCCCTCCATGACGGCAACCACTTTTGCTTCTTTCCTTGGATGCCATATTTGGCGATGTGTGAACGGGGAAAAGTGCGTCCCGCTGGCCGTCAACTACAGCATTCGCGTCGTCGCGTGGCGATCACGCTGCGGCACGATGATTCTCTTCAGAACTGGCCTATTTGCTGAAAGTGGTCGGTATTTTGCCTGATCTGAAATTCATGCGGGCAACGGCAACTCCATTTGCTTCGCGGGCAGAATTTGGGATGCAAACCTGCGAAGGAACGCTTTGCCCACCGGACGCCTGGAGAAGCTCGAGGAAGTGGATTACGAAGGTGGCGTCAAGGTTGAAGTTGCGCTCTCAGCGCAGATGATCGAGGTTCGTACGGTGCCCAAGTCTGGGCCAATGCTGTGTCCGAAATAGGGAAAGTGGATCAACGAAACGTACCGGCGGTAGTGAGCGAAATGAGCAATGCGATGGATCGCGCTATGGACAAGCTCTTGTTGTCCTTTCCGACTTCCGCATTAGCTAGCAGCGGTCAGTGATCAAGCGCTGGTTCAGCTTCCGGCGCCAACTTCCACCGCCAAATCCCACACGGGTCGGTTAGAATCCGGGAATTCGGGTCTGTTGGTTAAAACCTGGCCAAAAGAAAAAGAGCCAAGTTGTAGGCAGCGTGCGCGAGAGCCGGGGCAGTAGTAGAGCGCGACGTCACACGGATCCAGCCGTAGGCTACCCCGGTCCCAGTAAATGAGGCCCAGTGAGCCAAATTGGCTGGACTGTGGAAAAGCGCAAACAGCAAAGCGGTAAGAACCACAGCGAAGCTTTTGCCGACGGTATGGGCAAGAACTGGGAGCAGACATCCCCGAAAAAAGGATTCCTCAAGGATCGGGCCGAGCACTAATCCCAATATCACTATCTCGACGAGCGGCACGGTCGGCGTGCTCTGACCGCGCAACCGGAGGTAGATTGAAACACCTGCTGCCAACAATACCCCTAAGAGCGGAGCGACGATCACGTAGGCGGTGCACGGCCAGACCCAACCTAATGGCCGGAGTACGGGTCGCCTGTGCCGTAGTTTGAGAACCAAATACAACGCCAGGATCAAAGACACGATCAGTGCGAACTGCAGGCCGAGCCCGGGATTTTCAAGTTCCGATCGCGAGAGAAGATGAAAGCGTGTGAAAAGATGAAGGATCGGACCCAATGCTGCAAGGAGAAGGGAAAATACGCCAATGTCTTCGTAGCTCCAATAAGGCTTCTCCTCCTCCAAACCGCTTCTCATCAGCTTGAAGACGAGCGCACACCGGTCAAAGCGCATAAAGATGCCCGAACTCCGGGACTACCTGGAACGGAGTCGTCGGGGGCTGGAAAATTTCTCCCACCTGATCAATGAGGGTAGGAGAAAGGTTGCCCAAGAATTTTGCGCCCTCGCGGATGTGGATAACTCGGTCGGGTTCGAAACCCATGAGCCTCGCGCACGTCGTGTCGGCAGCGACCGGATCGTCCGCCAGCACGATCTTTCCGAATGGACGAGCAGTGCCGTTGAGTGGGCCGTTACCCTCCATTGCCACAATGCCGTCGGCGATAACGAAGTGGACCGGGATGGTCGCGCACACATCAAGAATGCTTTCCTGAATGCCCTTCCAGTGGAGAATGTTCTTTGGCCAGCCGTACCTCGAGCCAGGTACGACGCCGAGCATGTTTTTCATGCTCAGCGTAACGCCGGCCCAGTGATGAGCTTTGATTTTTGGCATGGAGACCAGAAAGTCCGCCTCCAATACTGTGCGAGGAAGCCAAAGGCTCTTCATTCCCATGAAGCTCGCGCACAACTGCGTGCGAACCAGTTCGTCGCGATTGAGATCGACAAAACGGATATCCTCATCGCGAAGAGACTCTCGATAACCGCTCTGCGATAGCACCAGTTCCGTGTCCCGCTGGTGTCCTGGTCCCTCCGCGACAATCACACATTTAGCCCCCATGCGTCTAAACGATTCGGCTGCGGCGAGCACCAATATTGGGTGAGTGTTGATTGCATTGCCAGGAATGTAGTCGACCAAATTGGGCTTGAGCACTACTGTCTTGTCCTGAACGTCGATCGGAAAGAGCCGAAGACCCGAGGCGAGTACCTGATCAATGCCCTGGGAATATCGCTCGACGTGGAGAATCGCGACTCGTGATCGTTTCGCTCGCCGGACCAAGTGATATTTGGGAAGGAACAAAGGGACGGACACAGAAGCGCCGGCCGCCAGCGCGGCACTACCGACGAGAAAATTCCGGCGACTAAGGATCATAGGTTCACCCCAAGAGCAGCCAAGGCGCGGCAGTGATCAGCAGCAAGAAACAAAAGCGCCAGAGTGCAGGTGTCGTCATTGCCTGACAGATCAGGAAGAGCGAAAAGCGAACTGATCAACGACTCTACCGCTCGGCCATGAGCGGCAAGCGCGAGAATTGCCCAGGCCAAACTCCACGGAGCAGTTAGCGCTGCAGCGGTGTGTTCCAACCACTCGACGCTGGCTTGTACAACCGGATGTTGCGTTCGATTGCTCAATGCCAGAAGCGCGACGGCCGTGTCGTCGGGGTGAGGAGCGAGTGCAGATCCGTAGACGACGCCGTTGCCGGCATTCCATCCTCCACCTGGACAGGCACGGTCTATCAGCATCTCGATGCCGTGATCAACGCGAATCGGGATGTCTTCCGGGCAGCCGCAGGAGCAAGGAAGTTGGCTCAAGGCAAGAATCGCAAATGCGGTGGGCACGACCCAGCTAACCGTCTCCGGAATCCACGGCCAGCCAAACTTGTCCGGGTCAAAACGGACGCGGCGATCCACCGTTCGAAACTTCCATTTCCACAACCAATTGGATTCTCTGCCCACACATTCCAGCAACCAACCAACGCCACGCAACCTCGCCGGTATGGCGCTTACAACATCGCGAAGGGCGATCATAGCTAGTGACGTCACCCAAACACCATCCTGGTCGTCCCCCAAAAAAGCAGGCCAGCTTCCATTCGGATTCTGCACGCGATGAAGGAAATCTTGAGCGCGTCGCTCCGCGTCGGAATCTTCTGATCCCATCGCGAGCGTTGCCAGGCACGTAGGTTCAAGAGACGTCTGAGCAGACGAGCGCAGGGCTGCCCACCCACCGGACGGGAGCTGTCTTCGGCTCAACTCGGCCAATACGTTGCTCAAAACGACATGATGGTCCTTCACCGCAGCACTTTTATTGTGAAATCCTTCCCTTGTCAAAAAGCGATATTGATGGGAGGCCGATGTGAGTCGAAAGGCAAGTAATCGCACTGCCACACTATGAAGAAACCTGTAAATCAGTCAAAGTGCGATTAGTAAAGTATTGCCGGCCGATTCGGCATAGAAAACGGCACGCAATTTTCGGGGCACCGGCTTAGTCGCCGCAAAACTTTCCGCGCCAGTCACGATTCGATTGGTGAAAGAAAAATGGTCACGATAACGCAAGGAGTCCTGCCCTTGTAGGACGCAAAGGCTCCCGATGACGCAGGCGCGGTCGAGCGCTCCAAAGTACGCCGACAGTCAGCGAAGCTGTGATCGGTAGGAAGAAAGTGTTGTCTTCAGCACGGACAGCGAGAATGAAATTGGTGAAAAACGATACGGGGACACGCGCGAATGGTGTGCGGATTCTGAACCACTCTAGCCAGGAATGGAATCGAGCTCTTCTTGCCCAGCGCTCTACGGTCTTTTCATCATTGCGGCGTGAGTCTTCGCTTCGCCCCAAACATACTGCGGCCTCGAGCGTCGCATCAAAGGTCACGAATGCGAACAAATCAGTTCCAGTGTAGTGTTCACGCCAAGAGGACTCCGACATGTTCTCGTCCCCAACTGAACTCGCGACCAAGCTGCGCGCCGCACGATACATCATCGACCCCGTAACGCTTTCGGTGGTGTATCTCGCCACTCGCATGCAGAAACCACTCCTGATTGAAGGCCCCCCAGGGTGCGGCAAAACCGAGCTCGCGTATGCCGTGGCGGTCGCTGCAAATGTAAATGTGGAGCGGCTTCAGTGCTATGTCGGAATTAGCGAAGACAAGGCGATTGGGAAATTCGACGAGGCGCTGCAGAAGCTGTTCCTTGAGACGCAGAGTGAACATCTTGAACAAGACTGGGTCGAGGTCCGACGGCGACTACATACTCTCGATTTCTTTGCGGAAGGGCCGCTGCTTCGTGCCCTGCGCTACCAAGATCGCCCTTGCGTGCTTCTCATCGATGAACTCGACAAAGTGGACCAGGAGTTCGAGGCTTTACTCCTCGAAATCCTTAGCGCCTGGCAGGTCACAGTACCGAAACTCGGGACGATAGCTGCAACGACCGTACCGTTCGTTGTTCTTAGCTCTAACGAAGAACGACGCCTTGGCGATCCTCTGCGACGCCGATGCTTCTACTTACGGTTCGAATACCCCACGGTCGAGCGGGAAACCGAGATCCTGAGTGTCCGCAGTGGAAGTGATAGTCCGCAACTGCGGGGTCAGCTCGCCGGGTTGGCACACGCACTGCGCGGTTGGAACATGGAAAAGCCTCCGTCGATCGCGGAAATGCTGGACTTGGCGCGAGCTCTAGAAATCCTGGGAACGGAAGAGATCTCCCACGAGCAGCGGGACTTGCTGCTGCCGCTGTTGGCAAAGACGGAGGCTGATCGCAAACGGTTGCTGTTGCGTTCTGGCTTTGAGGGACTGGTCGCTGACTCGAAGCGATATCGAGATGAGCTAATGTCACGGGTTGGGCCAGTCAAAGTGGGGTCGGGCAGAGTGTCGGTTCCTGGTGCGGAGGCGGTAGCTTGAGACACGCGCGACTGAGTTGCCTTCTCCTGGCCCTGTTGCAACTGGCAGGCGCACAGACGGCGACCGGGCCTAGAGACGTGCGCGGCCTTTCTACGCGATGGACTGAATATTACGCAAGGGTATATCGAGTTCCCGTGGATCTCGTGGATGCGATTATCGACGAAGAGTCAGGCTGGAATCCGTATGCGGTCTCCAAGAAGGGAGCCGTGGGACTGATGCAGCTTATGCCACAGACAGCCGCGCGTTTTGGCGTTCGAAATCGTTTTCGGCTAGATGAAAACATCCGTGGCGGCGTGGCTTACCTGGCTTGGTTGAACCATGAATTCCAGGGGGACCTCAGATTGGTTACAGCCGCATACTACGTTGGCGAAAATCCAATTCTTCTGAGAAGGCTGGAATATTCTTCGGCCGATGTGCAGGGGTATGTGAACCGAGTGGCTAGGAGGTACCGGGCCCGGCGAAGACGGAAGGCAAAGTTCGAGTTGATGGAGCGAAGTGTCCAAGAGGTGGAAGATGAGCATCCCTAAAACGGCATTGGTGTTTTGCTGGTTGTTGTCCGCGATGGAAGTTCCTAACGCGCAGATGCCAAACGTGAGCCCGCAGGTGCGCACAAGGGCCACAGCGGACGGGAAGGTCACGGTCGTAGAAATAGCGGCGCATTTTGTAACGGCGATCCGACTTCCGGAAGCGGTGAATGCGGTCGCTGTCGGTGATCCAGCGCTGTTTCAAGTCGAGCATTCAGAGCGCGAACCGGAACTCGTGCTGGTGAAAGCTGTTACCGAACGAATCGCCGAAACCAACTTACTTATCTCAGGTGTCCACGGTCGCCAATTCAGTTTGCTTCTGGTCAGCCGGGGGATTGGGACGGCTCCCGCCAAAGTGGATTTCCTTGTGGAGTACAAACCAGCCGGCAGTTTTCTCGTTCAGCCAGCAGCCGTTCCCTTCCCATTGGTTGGGCAGAACGCTCCCCTCGTGAAAGCGCAGCCTATAGCGAGTGGCGCCGCGGCGAACAGCGTGGACGGACAGCCGTCATTCATCCCGGCTACGTTCGCGATGAGCCCCTCGAATGGAGCGACCTCAAAGTCAGAACCCGTGACGAGCCAATCGGGGCCAAAATCGCTGGATAGCCTGCTATGGCGGCAACAACAGGCCCCTCTCCCTGCCCTGTATGGAGAACGAATGGAAGGAGAGAACGTCAAAGGGGATCGCCTGCGAGCAGGTATCAGCGAAGTGATCGACGGCGGCCAGGAGGTGATTGTGCTGTTCTCTGTTGTAAACACTAGCAGGCACGCGATATTACTCATGCCGCCACAGGTTCAGTTAGGCGGCAAGAACAAGACGGGAAAGATTGTTAAGCACGATCGTTGGTCCGCGGCAGAACCGTTAGCTGTTGCGGACTTCCGACTGAGCCGCCGCCGCGTGGGAACCGGAGAGCGGGCGGACGGAGTAGTGGTGTTCGAACGTCCACCATACAAACAGTCGAACGAGACACTGTTCCTGCAGATGGCCGAGTCAGGTGCAGTCGATCGTCCGGCTCTTGCCCCAATCGGCTTTGGAGTTAGCTCACTTCGGCAGGAGGGAGACCATGGAACGCCAAGAAAGGCAAACTAGACAGATCCAAGAGCCCAAGGCCACTGGCCAAGACCAGCAGCAAGCAACGCCTGCAGAACTAGACCATGATGAACCAGTAACGTCGAGCCCCCTGCAGCGGTTCCGTACTCTTCTGGACAGCGCCCGACCGAACCGGAATCCTGTCGCCACTCGTCGTGAGCTTGGCCGCGACAAGAGCAAGTCTCTGTTCGTGCTTATGGGAGCAAGTGTTGCATTGCTCCTGCTTTTTTTCGCCGTGTTCTCGAGTCCCAAGAATCGCGGTCCACTACCGGGCGACACCGCGCGTGGTGGCCCTAGCCTCGGACGCAAAGTCGCTCCGGGTCAGGAGCAGAATGATCCTGCGAAAACGGTAACGCCCCTACTCAGTGCGGACGTGAATCGGGGGGATGTCGGCTCCGGTTCACAAGTGACGCCGGAGGAAGTGGGTGGAACCTCGCCTCGTTATAACGGAACACCAAGATTGCCAAGTGGAAACGCAGCCGCGCTGGAAAAGCCCTCGCCGGGCAGGCCACGAGGCTCAGGAGAATATGCACTCAAGAATGTGGATTTCTCCGATCGAGAAGTTGCACAGGCAGCCGCGATCCGGAATCCACCTCCACCCCACTCCACCGAGTCAGATTCCGACCTGAAAAAGCCCTCGATCGTGTTTGTGCGCGCTGCACAAAGCGCGACGCCGGCCTTTCAAAGTCCCCGCAATGAAGACAATACCCTGGCAGAGCTTTTGCCCGCGGGCACGAGACTGGTGGCGCGTCTCGAAGCCCCCGTTAGCTCAGCCGTTCCCGCGCCCGTGACAGCCGTGGTTGAGTACAACTATGAGCACAATGGTGAGATCGTGTTGCCGGCCGGTGCACGGGTGTTCGGCAAACTCTCCCACGTCACCCCGTCGGGGATTGTGGGTTTGCAGTTCGATCGAGTCGAAACGCCCGATGGGATGGTGGAGAAAATCGATGCTACAGCGATGGATCTCAAATTCGGGCCGCTGAAGGGCGATGTTTCCGGAAGAAACCGGGGAAAGAATTTCCTGGTTCGCTCGGTGACCGGCATCGGGACCGTGGCCGCATACATTGTTGGAGGGCAAGGCACGACCGGATTCAACGGCCCGATTTCGGAAAGTTCATTGCTCCGAGAGCGCCTGGCGGACAACATAGGCATGGCCGGGCAAGACCAGATAAACACGCTGGCAGCGAACCAGTCTATCGTGGTTACTGTGCCAGGCAACACTCGCTTTTACATCGTGGTGGAAAAAGGGAGTTCAGATCAACAAGCCGGAAAGGCAGGAGTGCGTCCGGCTGAAGCCAACAGTGCAAGCCTCACCGGAGGCAAGGTCCCCAGCCTCGAAGAACTGCGAGAACTGATGCAGCTCAAGAATGAGCTTAACCAGATGTATTTGCAGACGAGTGCCGACGCAACATCGGCGCAGCAATGAGCAAGCGAACAGTTATGGAACCGAATTGGAAACCCTTGGAGAACAGGCTGGGCGTCGCACGGTGCGCGGGATTCATGTTCATGGGCCGCGTGAATGGCATCAATCTCTACAAGCACGGAGTCAGTCGCAGTTATCTCTACCTGGATGATGATGGAAACTGCTACATCGCTGGGAGGCACGGGTGCTACCTCGCAACGGACTTCGACCAGGAGCTTTCTAAGTTAGAAAAGTGTTTGAGGCGCTTGGGAGCTACTCTGGAAACGTCCTACGACGAGAATTTCATCGCACAAAAGCAAGAAGTGCTTCGCCAGCACGGGGTTTCCCTGCTGACGATTCAGGTCGAACCGCACGAATCGGCGATTCATTGATCCCCCACTAAGATTTGCCTGATCCGTAGCTGCGCGAATCTGGCATCCGGCGCGAAAATGGGCTAAAGTAGGCCATTATAGGGATGGCTACGTTTATGCGGCCCTGGTTGGATTGGCTAGATTGGTTGAAGTGGGACTGCATAGGCGCTGGGATCGTCGGCAGAATCCTCGGCCTGTGGTTCAGGGTTTGTGTCTCCGCAATTAGGGGAGCGTTTCGGTTCGTACGCGGACACCTGCGAGACTTTTCGGCCGACATCTCAAATCACAGTGATTTCGAAAGTGCCAATCGCCAATTGTCGGCCGGGTCCTCGTTTCTCGGAAAACTCGGCAAGACGACCATCTCGACGTTGTTGACGCTAATCGTGTGGCGAGTTATCACCCTGAAGGCAGTCTGGGTTGCCGCTGGTGAAAGTGGTGATCGGATTCTAACCGCCATACTCTTGTTTGTAAGCGCCTCATGGGTAATCTCTTTAGTCTGGATCTGTTTCTCGAAGTCAAGACAAACGGAGACGCCTGGCGTTACCACTGCTCGCCCACAGCGGAAACCCAGATACACCAGATCAACTCGTGCAAGAGCGAGTTAAGCGCTTCATAACCCGCCACACTGATTCCAGTTTTCGGAACATGATCTCTACCAAAGCATCTTTGGTACGTCAGCAGCCAGCACTGACCTAATCATGGTTGCTTCACCCCACTCTTCTCTTCCTGAATGCGTGTGTCTCCCGAGGATTTGTCGGCGGTCGTTTGACAGAAATTTCTTTTGGCTCTACTTTCCCGCCGCAGTGGTCGTTCCTCAAGCTGGTTTTCGAGCGATTAAGGAACGGCGAGCAGGAAGGAGGGCATAGTAAATGAAACTCCAAGCCAATGCGAGGGGAAGGACTCTCCTTGCATTCCTCGCCCTTGCGCTCATCACAATTGGGCAGTTCATGTGGGCGCAGAATCTGGGTTCTGCTCCGGCCTCAAACGTAGCAGTTCAAGGGCAAACAGGCGCGCAACCCGAGGGTGCGTTTCTCAACTTCATCAACTGGGTCGGTAACGTCATAGCTCCCGTCGGAGCCGGTGGTGCCGTCTTGGGTGCGGTGGTTTCCTGGCTGACCGGACGTGGCTTCGGTCGCTGGCTATTCGCGGCCGCAGCTCTTTTGGCGATCTCCGGCGTCACCCGGCTCATCGAGTTCTGGGTCACGAACGGAACGGGTGGGGTGACATAACCAAGCACAACCAACTCGCAAGTTTGATCCGCAGGCAGCCCGCAGACTCGATCAAGGAGGCCGACGGCTGCCTGCAGAATTCAACCGAAATCGAACCTTCGAGGCTTAGGCGTATGCCGACACCGCAACTGCTGAACGACGTCATCTCGCTTTTGCTGTTGCTAGCGCCGTCCGCGGCACTGGTTTCACTCGTGCTGGCTGGAGTGACCCTGCGACGCGAGGGAGCGACGGTGTTCGCCATCGGTGGCGGCTTCACGAAGTGGATGTTTTGGGCCGTGGTGTTTCTCACTCTGCAGCCCCTGTTGACCTGGTTTTCTTCGTTCGGAATCAATATGCCTTTGCCAGGCGACGGAATTAGCACGCCATGGCTAGCCAACATTCAGTCGGACGTGGCGTCATTTGTCACCAACTTTGTCGTAGGACGGATCGTGCCAACGCTGGCCGCATTCTTTGTACTGCGAGCAATCCTTGACACGGCGTCTGGTGAACACCCGTTGCCGTCGCTCATTGCCGCGATGTTCTTACTGGGAACGCAGACCACCTTCAACCTGATCCAGAGCTACAACACTCAGACTAAGTACGCCACGGCCGATGTGCTGGACAGCCTGTGGAATCACCTGGCTGGAACGGTCATGCCGATCGCAGCTGTCCTCGCCCTGGTGGGAGCGATCTTGAACTTCGCGACGCGCAAACCGTTCCTGCGTTTGGTTGCGGTCGCTCTCGCCCTGCTGTGCGTTTCAGGAATCTGGAAACTTGTAGTCGCGATGTTGTCGTAGGAGTAGAAGATGAACTTCTCTCAAATGTCGTTCGACAACGGGATCTTGCATCTCGCGAACTGGCTCGGAAACGTCATCATGCCGACGATCGCGGCTGTGTTCATCATCCTGGCGATCCTCCAGTTTTCAAAAGGGCAGGAATTCTCCCACTGCATGTATGGAGCTTTGGCATGTTTGATGGTTTCGGGCCTAACACGCGCTCTCGAGAGATTCGCATCCCAGGCGGCGTGGAATAATCCGGACGTCTATTGGATGGCCCTGACGACGCTGATTAACTGGGTAGGAAACGTGATCTTGCCGGTGTATGCCGCGGCCCAAGTGGCTTTAGGAGCATTGCGGATCGGAATGTTCTCGTACATCCATCCGACAAGCAGTTGGATGCGGCATTTCTTTACGGCTGGACTGTGCTTGATGGTGTCGGGGCTGCTGCGGCTGGCAGAGTTCTTCGTGAGCCACGGCACCGCAGGAGTGACTTAGAAGGAGAAGACGACCATGGCATTGGACGTAACACCAGTCTACCGAAACCTCCGGACGCGGGTGACCTTCGCCGGGCTCGAAGCTGAGGATCTGTTTGCGATCCTGGCAGTGGCCGTCGTGATGAATATCTTCGGGAGATTCTTGAATCGGGAGATGTTCGGTCTGCCCATGAACATGGTGCTGCAGTACATCGTTCCGATTATGAGCGTACCCACTCTGATGCTGTTCAAGTACGGCAAACAGCGTGGATATCTCTTGGATTGGGTGATGTTTCACACGAAACCGCACGTCTATTCGGCGCTTGAGCGGGACCGGGAACTAACGCGCGAGTACATCAACGAATGAGGAAACGAAGATGCCGCTCACGGGCCAAGAGTACAACAGGTCGCTCGGACAACCACCTTTGTGTGAGCAGTTGAAAGTGCGAGACATCACCGACGACCTGTTCATCCAGGTGAACGGCTCCTTCGTGGCCGGCTACTCAGTAAGCGGAATCAACTCATATTACGCGAGCGACGAAGAGCGTAACCGCACGAAGTTAGCCCTCGAAGCGCTGGTTCGGTCGCTGCCCGAGCGCTCCATGCGGATGCAGGCCCGTTTTGAGATCTCGGAGGGGGTTGGGGATCTGCTTGGACGCTACAACCGCGAGCAGCGGAACCCAAGTCCAGTCTTGCAAGCGCTGGACCGACAACAGGCGGATGCTTGGTCGAAAAAGGATGCCGACGGCTTCTACCTTCGCCATTTCCTGCACTTCTACTTCAGTTGGGACCCGAGGCTACATCACCAGTCTTCCGAGCTCGAGTGGAGGAAGAAGATGCGCGGCAGCAATCTCAGCATGTCAGCGACTAAATGTATCGAACGAGGTCGTCGCGAACATGAAGACCTCGTCGCTGAGTTCCGAAGCTTGATGTCAGGAGTAGAAGCAACGCTTCAATCGACCGGGATGAAGCTCTCGCGGATGTCGGGTGATGATCTCTTCCTCGAAATCAAGAGGGCGCTCCATCCTCTCGGGAACGATCGGGCCCCTTATCGACGTTCGGACACGTCGGTTACGTACGAAAGCGCCCGAAGCCAAATCTCAAACGTAAACATAGAGGACGAACTCGACGAGTACCTGAAGATCGGGGGTCTGCTCTATTCGTTCATCAGTTTGAAAGACCTGCCGGACGCCACCTTTCCGGGCGTGTTACGGGAACTCGTCGTCATCGACTTCCCGATTGTTGTCACCGCCGAGATTGTTCTGCCGGACCAGGCAAAGTCGGTGAAGCAATACAAGAGCCGGCTGCGAAAAATGACAGCCGCCCAGAAAGACATTCACGGCGGCTTCCTGCTGAATGTTGACGCGCAAGTAGCGGAACATCAGCTGATCAAGGTTTTGCAGGATCTGATTGCAAGCTCGCTGAAGTCCTGTCAGATGAGCCTGACCATCGCGATCCGGACTTCACGCCCGGCATGCAACCGTATCGAAACTGAGCAAGCGGAACGCATTCTTGCTGACCGCCGCCAGCGAGTTCTGCATGCCATCGGCCGAATGAATGGCGCTCGCGGTATTCCGGAAACGCTTGCGCAAAAGCGATTCTTCTTTTCGAGTCTGCCCGGGCAAGGTGAAACCAACAAACGGGAACTCGACGTCCTCACTCTGCACGCCGCGGATCTGTTGCCGGTGGAAATGCCCTGGAGTGGCACACCAAACTCGCCATTGATATTGTTCGAAACACCCTATCGTCAACTCATAGCATTTTCACCCTTCGATTCAGCTCTGGGTGACGCCAACCTGCTGATTATGGCCAAGAGCGGAGCTGGAAAAACTTTCATGACTCAAGGATTTCTGCTGATGATGGCCCGCGCGAAGCCACTGATTTCCGTCCTGGAGAGGGGCGATTCGTACGAACCGCTGGTCGAGCTGATGGGCGGGCGTGTCATCAACGTGGATCTCGATGGCAGGGAAACGTTGAATCCGTGGGATCTGCCGGCGGGAGAAACCGCGCCAAGCAACGAAAAGACCGCCTTTCTGAAAAACCTTACACGGCACATGATCGGCGGGAGCCCTGGATCCGATACCGCGCTCCTCGACAATGTCCTAACCGACGCGATCCCGAGGGTGTACAAGCGCTGCGCGATCCGCTATTCGAATCCAATCCCGACATTCAATGACCTGCGCGAAGAGTTGGCCAATTGGCGGGACGCCGAGAAGATGCAGCGCACTATGGACGAAGCGCGCCTTGCCGCGATCAAGTTGCGCTCGTGGACGGGAGAGAGTGGCATCTACGCGAACCTCTTCGACAGACCGACCACGATGCAACTGGACAGCGATTGGCTCTTCTTCAACGTCGAAGGTCTCAGCTCCGATCCGAGGCTTGAAACAGCAATGAGCATGCTCGTCGCGAGCGCGATGGCTTCGCGAGCCACTGGAAAGGCCGGACGACCCAGCATCACCGTTCTGGACGAGTGCTGGTTTCTATTGGACTCCCCGGCGCTGGCGCCCGAAGTTGTGCAGCTCTTCCGGACGGCCCGCAAGCGGAACTCGAGCGTCTGGGGTATCAGTCAGACCGTAGAAGATTTTGTTGGGACCGAGTCCCAGCCCCGCCTGCACGGGCCGGGCATCCTGAAGAATGCAAGTACGAAGATCATCGGTCAGCAACCGGGCGACGCCAGGGCGCTGGTGAATCACCTCTCTTTGAACCCAGTGGCAGTGGGCCAAGTCAAGGAGTTCGGCGCGCCCCGTAAAGGCCGAAGCGCGGATGTATTGCTGGTCATCGGGGAGAAAGCGGAGACGACGCAGACGATACGCATCGTGCCCACGCCACTCTCTTATTGGATCTGCACTACGTTCCCACGCGAAAGGAAATACCGCGCTTGGTTTCTAAACAAGTCTGTCAGTCGCTCATTGCTCGAATGCTATCAAGATCTCGCCCAGCGGTTTCCGCAAGGACTCGCGGATGTAGTCCCTCTGGCGGAGGAATTGTCGGGAGCAGTGGCCGCGACGGCCAGCGAACGAAAGGCAGGACAAGTAGCCGAGGCAAAAGCGTGACGGGTTTGAAGGAGTGCTCAGAGAGCGACAGCGAGTTAGCTCAGTTCGGTTGCAGATGCAGGAGGCAATGAAATGCACTATTTGCCATACGCCGTTTTGTTTTCAGGATTCGCGTGGATGGTTTTGATCGTGAATGGCCGCCGCCGTATGTTAACCCTGACCCTGGCTGGCTTCATGGTAGTCACGTTGGTGGTGATTCCACCACAAGCGGAGGCACAGGGGCCGGAGGGAATCATTCATGCGATTCAAGCGGTGCTGAAGGTGCTCAACTCGTTGATTCTGCCGGTAGTGAACAGCATCCACGGAACTCGCAGTGCGAATAGCACTTTCTACCAAACCTCTGTGTGGCCCGTGCCGTCGATCAACCAATCCACTTCGCTCGTGCTCCAAATGATAGGCCAGTATCGCAATCTCATGTCGGGCATTCTGAACATCAACCTGCGAAGCGCCACGCTGCCGGCGCCGCAGTCGATGGAAAGCTTGATACGAGATCACCAGGTGAATAATTTTGGCGGTCTGACGCAATCTTTCAACAGCACCTATCGAACGATTCCTGCGCCAACCGACGCGAATCAAGCCGATCGGGACATGTCGGATTTTGACGATGCCCTGACCCTCGACAGTTTGAAGACGCTCAAAGCATCGGACAGCGCGACCGATCTGGAACTGCAAGCGGCGGACTCGATTGAGAGTGCGGCCGGCCAGGCAGTCCCAGGATCTACACCGTTCTTGACCGCGACCGCGACGTCGTCAAGTATTCGGAGCCAGGCGCTGACGCAAAAGATGTTGGCCGCGGAACTACGCCAGGAAGCCGCACGCATCGCGCACCAGAACGGACTGCGGAAGCGGGGGGCGATGTTCACTACACAACTGAGAGGCTTCATCATGAACCTCTCGCAGCACAACTGATTGCAGGAGGAAGAGTCTTATGACAAGCATTTCGGCAGCTTTGAAGCGGAGTAACTCTTGGGTGTGGAGTCGGAGACTCCGCATCATCCTCCTCTTCGTCGTTCTGGTTCTGACTGCCCCATGGCCAGCCAGGGGGCAAGCGCTCAGCCCCTGCTGTGCAATTCTCGCAGCGGGTCTTTCAAGCATTGCCAACTCACTGAAAACCATTGCTAGTTCCCTGAACGCGATTCTCGGTGTCGATCAGGGGATGCTGCGATTTGAGCAGACGGTGGTCTGGCCAACCGGCGCCATTACCCAAGCGCAAGCTTTGGTCGGAAGCCAACAGGGCATCTTTACGCGAATTCAGGCTCTGATCCATATCCCGGTGAATAGCGCAACACAACCGAATCCGCAACAACTTGAGATGACCCTTCTTTCGCGGAATCCGGGTCTGATCCCGCAAACCTCTTCAAATTACACGGCTTTGTACGGGCCGGTCCCAACAACGACGGATGCGTCACCCCAAGTGAGGGATCTCGTCGATATGACGGATGCAGCGGCCCAGGATGCGATGAAACGGGCCATCCAGATCGATGCGCTGTCAGACCTGGAGATTCAAGCGGCCAGCCAAATCAACCAAAGCATCCAGACTGCGGCCCCCGGCAGTGCGCCCATTATCGAAGCGCAGGCGGATGCGTGGCTGGTTCGGGCCAATGCCTACACCCAGGCCGCCACGGCGGATCTGATGCGGTTGCGGGCCATCGATCTCGCCAATTCAAGCGCGGACATAAAAATGGGGGCGACGAATACGACCAACCTTCGCCAGCAGTTGATGAACCTGCTGCAACACAACTGAGAACACTGGGAGAGAGTTTATGCCAAGTTTTTATTTCGAGCAGGTACTCCAGACGGCGCTCAATGGCATCGACCAGAACGTCACCGGGCCAGTATTGCAACTCGCGGGCGTGATCCTCATCCTCAGTCTGTTGTACGCGGTCTACGAAGCCTATAGCAATGGCGGCGATGTACGAGCTCTTGGAGTAGCGGGGATCAAGTACCTGGTCCTCGGCTTGGTCTTCCTTAACTACCAGCAGGCATTCCGGTCCGTGAACGGGATGTTTAACGGGGTTGCCGACTACATCTACAACACCAATGGTATTGGGGACGTGATTCAGAACTGGCTGAATTCTGTAAGCGCCTATGTGGGTCAGCAAGGGCTATCCAGCTTTTGGACGCTCGTAACCGGAGCCATTTCCGGACTTCTGGACGTGCTCTTGATCCTGGTTGGGCTGGTCATTCTACCGGTCAGCTACACCTTGTTTACGCTCGCCTATGTCCTGTACGGATCAATCCTTTATCTTGCGGGGCCTTTCGTACTGGCCTTGTGGCCAAGCAAGTCGATGGGGCAGCTGTCGCGGACCTACTTTGTTAATCTGATGATCTTTCAGAGTTGGGGTCTGCTCTATGCGATTCTCCAAGTTCTCATCACCGCCTTGCAAATGAACAGCGTGAACGCCGTACTGAGTGGAAATGGCGTCCTCAATGCGTTCGTCGGCTCCAGCCAAATGATTCTTTTGGGAGCGGTAAGCGTTTTATTCTCGATCGCAATTGCATTGATACCCTTCATGGCGAGTCGACTTGTACGTGGGGAAGTCGGAAGCACCGTGTCAGCGATGATTTCCGGTGCTGGGTTGTATGCGAGCATGGCTGCCAGGACTCTTCTCGCTGCCAGTTCGCAAGCGGCGCCCACTGGCCCTCCCCCGGCCACGCCTGACCCCGAATCACCCTCCGCTGGTGGGCCGGGGTCAGCTAGTGGTCCAAGGGCAAGCGGGGACGGAAGTGCACGTGGCGGCACCTTGGCTGAATCGAAACCTCCACTACCGCCAAACTCAGATCTAGCAGCCGGTAGTGCGGTCTCTCCGGGCGGGATTGGAGCATCCGGAACCGTCCTCGCTGTGTGAGGAATGAAGGCGAGTGTAAGTCGAACACAGATGGATTGGGTGCGATGAGAACAATGGGTGAATCGAGAACCGTTCCAGAAATCACCGCGTACACGAGGTACTACGAGCACGATGGCATGCTTCGGGCCTACGCCAATCGTGCCATGTTCCTTGCACTGCTTTTTGGCGTGATTGCTTGCGGATCGTTGGGGTTCGCCATCTACGTTCGTATCCAGCCCCCTACGATCATCCGAGTCGACAAAGACGGGACCGCGACTGTGGTCGGCGCGCGAACCGCAACCGATCCCACATCGAAGCTTGAATTGATGCTATCGGCAGCAGCGGGAACAGGCGGGACAGCGTCGGATTCAACAGCCCCCAGCGATCTCGAAGGAAGGGCCGTGTTACGGCGATTTCTCCAGCACTACCTGGCGTACACGCCCGAGTCCGTCACACGTAACTTTGCCGAGTCCCTCAACATGATGACCGGCAACCTGCGCAAGCTAACCATGGACAAACTGCGTGACGACGACACCATTGGAAAGATCCAGCAGGACCAGATCATCTCGGACTTCCGAATTCGGTCCATCGAACGATCCAAGGATGCCCCGTGGAGTTACGTGGTATTTGCCGTGAAAGAGATTCACAGAATCAAGAACGGGACCGAAGTGACAGACCGGATCGTTGGCCAGTACAACCTGCGCCTGATGGAAGAACGCCGCACGGAGCTGAACCCGAGCGGCCTGTTGATAGCCGACTATTCCGAACAACAGATGGTGGGGGACCGGGACAACAGTCTTCTACAGCGCAGTGAACTGGACAAGTGAAATCACGGATGTCGGAAGAGGACCAAGATGGCGACCATGATTGCATCTCCGCCCGATGAAAAAACAAGCCAAGCGAGCAACCGTCCGGCGGGCAAGGGGAATCGGCGCGCACGGTCCGCGGGAGAAGAGGAAACCATGTCTGGGGCGCGCTTCTTCTTGCCTAAGTCAGGCGCCAACGGCCACGCTCCAGAACTGGGCCGGGAGTTTTCGAACGAAGGTGAAGCTCGGGTTGAGGCCCTCAAGCTGGGCGTGACCTATTACAGCCTGCAAGAGTGGCGCCCTGTGGCAGATTTTGCCGGCAAGAATCCCGAACTGAAGCGGGAATCGGTCACAAGGAAAGGAACCGGGTGAGGACCGGGAGTAGTTCTTGGCATTCATAGCACACACGGTTTCATCACAGACGTTGGTCTGTAGTGAGCGATCCACAAGCTGATTGTGGATGAGTGCTGGTCCGGTTCTTTCGCGAACCTGGCCGGAAACCTGAAACGTTTTCGACCAGGACAGCGAAGAGAGCCGCGCAAGCGCCCTCCTGCCTGTGCTGGTCCAGACAGAAAAGGAGGACGAGAAATGGTGAAGCAACGGTTCCTGACACACTTCAAGCCGTGGCTCTTCGCCGTAACTAAAGTCGTCGGGTTCATTGTTGGGTATCAACTCTTGAATGAGACTCGCACGTACTTTCAATACACGCCCGTCAACAGCGTTGATGTTGTAGTGGCGGCAACAGTTGCTCTCCTCGTGATCGGCCTGCTCTGCGGGTTGTGGGCATGGGGAGAGTGGTGCTGGTTCAAACTGCACAGGCTTCGGCGGTCTTGTAGAGAGCTGAAACAAGCTTTGAACAATCGCTGGCGTCCGCGAACAGTCAGAACCTCACGATCCGTAGCGGGAACTATGGTCTAACAACAAACAACTCGTGTAGGCCTGGCGCTTCGCTGCTTGGCCGAAATATTTTTCACCGTTTTCGGCAATGGGCAGCGAGGAGACTGGCACGAGCCACCTCCTTTTCTGTCCATTGCCCGACATATAAAGGAGATCAGACATGCCAAACGTTATGGAGTGCAGCACGATGCCGATCTTCGCGCTCGAACTTGATCGCGACGGTCATTTGTCGAGGAAAACCATGAAACTCGCCCGAGAAGAGCAGCTTAAGAACACTCTGCTGCAGGAATTCTATCCAGGTATCCGCGTGGCCACAGTTGACGTGCCCACGGAGCCCCTGGACGCCTGTGAGCAAGCGATCGTGGAACAGGCTCTCACCCGGGTCGAGTTCGATGGGGTTCGCTACAGCTTGGTTGGAGCCAGTGGCAGTGCGAAGAAAGGAAAGTTCTACGCAGTCGAGACGAAGTACGAGAAACGGCTGGCGGAGAGGTTCCGCTTTTCACCGCAGGCGGCCATGACCTATTTCGGGATTCTGGTGTCCTCGTGCAAAGTGATGATCGAGGTACCGGACTGCCGATTGTTGGTCGTGGAGGATCGTCAGCTTGGAACAAACGACTGCCGGGGGTGGATCTCGGAGTCTATGTTCAAGCGGCTACAAGCAAAGCACCGGGACGAACTTCTGGCAGAGGAGATAAAGAGGCTTCTCGCGAAACAGAAGCAACAGTATTCCAACGGCCACGAAGACTTTCAACTGAATCGCGAACAACAGGCGGTACTCGCTGAACACGCAGAATCAAGAATCTTCCCGAAGGTTCTGCGACGACACCGCTTCTACCAATTCCGCCTAGCGTTCGACAAAGCACAGGCGAAAGGCTCGTTCAAGATCATGGCGGATGAGTTGGCCGAGGAACTCGAGGCCGACATTATTCTGCCGAAATCGTCAGTCAAACCCAAGTACCAAGGAGGAGTGCTACGGACGATTCGGTCGATTTTGGGTGACCGTCAAGCGCACTCTTTCCGCGGATCCGTGTTGGCCGGCATTCGCGACGTTTCGCGTGATCTCGAATTCCAATCGAGCTACACACTGGTGGAACACGCACCAGACGACTCAATTGAGCTTGAGATCAAGCCATACGCTCTCAGGCAGATCGAGAGGCTGCGAAAGGCGTGGGAAGAGAACAACTTCACGGAACTGTTCGAACTGCTGGGCACACAGGAAACCCAGAGTGTACTCGGTGTGGGCGAAGAACCGGACCCTGAGTACACGAGCAGCGAATACACCGTCGCCGATGGTGCGCTCGTTGCCGATGGCACGGGCTACATGCTGAAACATCCGTTCGTGAACCATCACCTTCAGAAAGTACTAGCTCGATGGGCATACCGCCTCTGCACCAGTGGCGGCTTTCGTCTTCCCGGCTTCGCGCTGGCAGACGATGGCTACCTGGTGCTCGACGACGGACAGGTGTTCTGTAGTTCGGACTGGATTCCGAAGGATCGTGGCATCGCTTCTGTTCCCTCCCGCCACGGTCTGATCGTTCGCTATCCAATCCGCATGAAGGAAGATCTGCTGCCCTTTGAGAGCCTCTCTGTCGACGAGATCCTCAGCCTGTTAGCTGCGGATCTCGAAATGCGAGGCTGCCGTATGTCAAACCAGCAAGCCGCCGCAGTGGTGGATGAGCAACTACGACTGAAAGGCACCTTGACCTTGCATTCAGAAGCGGCTGCACGCAACGGCGGCGACTTCGATTTCGACCAGGTATGCGTGGTCGAAGGAGACAAGTTTCCGCGATTTGTCCGAGACCGGTTCATGTACCAGGAACAGCACGCGGCCCAGAAAAACAAAGCTCCGAAGCCGCCGAGTCCCTGGTGGAACCTGCCACAGGTTGCGATGATGGCACGAGGGAACCAGATCGGATCGATTACCGACCTGAAAACTTCATGCCTGGCAAACGGAAGGGACGACCTGGCACGGCAACTGGTGGACCAACTTCAGAACGCGCTCGATCAGTTGAAGCATGGTACCCAGCCCGACCAGGACGTCATTCGCAGTATCCGAAATGAGGTAAGCAAAGCACCCTGGCTGAAGCTCAAGCAGAAACAGCGGATCGCGGAAATGGACGAGCATCTGCCCGTCACAGAACGCGACAAGATCGGAAAGCTGTACAACTTTCTGCGCAAAGAGCTTGGCCGGTATTTCGCAGATGCCGCGGTAGCGCCTCTCAGTGACTTCCGCGGGCTCATTGGAGGTGGAGAGTTCACTCCGGAAATCTTCGCGGAGTGCTTCACGATCAACAAGTATTACGCCAACGTGGTGACTCAGATCTTGAGCCGGCGCAGGGAACTCTGGAACGAGCTGGAGAAAGCGAATGCCGCAGTCGAGGCAGAGAAGGATGATGCCGAGGCTCGGAAAGAACTGTTGTTCCGGCGCAACCAGGCTTCTGGCGCCTACTCGGCGTATGAGCAACGATCAAAAGAGGAGCTGAGGGCCCTGATTGACCAAGTACGGATTTGGGCCCAAGGCAAGAATGGAACGGGGTTGGCCTATCTATCTGCCTTGCACGCAATCGTGTGTCGAGACAGACGGCCAGACCCGGAGCACGAGTTTGTACCCGGAACAGGGTCGATTGTGTTCTACGCGTTTCCACAAGAAGTCGTAGACCAAATAGCCGCACGAACTGGAGGCCGTCCCGTCATCGTGGAGATTCCCAGTCTCCGCGACGGCGAAGTGGA
>Ga0209488_10001233_pt1 | contig 21929 bp, 14 predicted proteins | sample Rivendell_Oct201_8_FD_188349 | JGI IMG/M metagenome (GOLD analysis project Ga0209488, IMG submission 188349) | Vadose zone soil microbial communities from the Eel River Critical Zone Observatory, Northern California, USA -... | ecosystem: Environmental > Terrestrial > Soil > Vadose zone >...
CTCTACTGCAATGACAGAAAAGACTCCTTTGTAGGGGCAAACCCGGCCAAAGTCGGGGGCGCAAAGCTTCAAGGCTAACCTCTCTGGGATAGGGAACATGCCGGTTGGGCTGCCAAAGGCGGGGAAACAACGGATTGTTTCCCACCCGAGATCCCTGATAACAAAGGCAAACCCGTCGAAAGGCGGGGACGCAAAGCAACGAGACTAAAGACCCGGGATTCACAGCCCTTGTGGAAATCGGGGACCAAGTCGGTCGAGCCGCTCCGGAGATCTAGAGATCATCTCCCGGGTGGCTTTTTTGTTTTGGAGTCGTTTTTGAACAAGGAAGAAGAAGGAAGGAGTTCCTGATGAACACACTTTTCGCCGTGATTTGGATTTAACCAGCGCAATCGCCGGCGCTCAGAGCTAAACAACTGACGAGAAACTATTTGACTCTATTCCGTCCCAGGAGGAAAACGTAATGACAGAGCTTAATGGAACACTGAATGTCGAACTTTTACAGATCGAAGAACTCGAAGCAAAGATCGCGCCCGATGACAGCGGCATGCTGGATACGTTGGATTAAGACTGCGACGACAAACTCTTTAAACAGGGCTGGCCTCAAGTCTCTTGGGGCCAGCTTGGTAGGCACGCTTTCAGCATGAAATGGAGAGACGCACCCTTTCGTTCAAAGCTGTATCTAGGCGGGGTCTGTCTCCTTTCAATTCCCGTCGCAATCGAGTCTTTTTTAGTACCTAACGCCATATATAGCCTCCCTTGGCTTCTACTCAGCCTCGCGTCCTTTTCCGTAGCATTTATTAACCTGAGCCTCCCTCAAATTCCTTCAATTATTATTTCAATGGGGGATGTTTTTACTTTGGTTGTCTTAGTTAACTTCGGCCCAGGTCCTGCACTACTTACATATTGGGCGAATGTCATAGGAACTTCTGTAGCGAGGCACATCAAAAGGGACGGAATTCGATTTCTTAAGGGACTAAGTATTCACCGATTGCTTTTCAATCTGTCGTGCTGCGCCATCTCCATATTTGCAATGCATTTTGTATACACACGTTTTCAAGCTCACGAATGGGCAAGCCAGTCCACGGCGCTCGCTCTCGGGTTTGCTGCGATGGCAGTCACTTGGTTTCTAGTAAACACCGGAACTATTTCTACAGCAGTTTCCTTGTCGACTGGTAAAGCTATCTTATCGGTTTGGCGAGAGGGGCTAAGCCTGTATTTACTGAATTTCTTCTGTTCCGCCGCCGCTGCTGGATTAATTACTTTGTTTTACCAAAAGAACATTATTTCCGTTCTGGTTCTATCGATCCCGATTGCCGTAGGCGTGTATCAACTGTATTCCTTCTATGTTGAGAAATTTCAGGCATCTGAGCGACACATTGCAGATCTAAATAAACTTTACCTCCAAACCGTTGAAACTTTGGCTTCAGCCGTCGATGCCAAAGACCGCTATACCCACGGACATATACGTAGAGTCCAAGTGTTCGCGACAGAATTGGCGGACTGCATGGGAATATCGGATGAGGACGAGCTGATGGGACTTCGAGCTGGTGCCCTCTTACATGACATCGGGAAAATTGCGATACCGGAATACATCTTGAACAAACCCGCTGCTCTTACGGAGAGTGAATATGACAAGATGAAACTTCATCCGAGTGTCGGCGCGAATATGCTTAAGAACATCGAATTTCCGTTCCCGGTCATTCCGATGGTTCGTTCGCATCACGAACGGTGGGACGGCAATGGATATCCTGATGGGCTGAAAGGTGAAGAAATTCCAATTTGCGCTCGAATCTTATCACTGGTCGATTGTTATGATGCTTTAACGACGAATCGACCGTATCGATCTCCAATGCAGCGTGATGAGATCATCACGTTTTTCCAGCGTGAAGCGGGTAAATCGTATGACCCCAGCATCGTCATGACATTTATTGCGAATTTGCCCCGTCTTGAAGTGGCGGGAAAAACGGTAGTGATCGACAACAACGACATATGGGGAATTCGCGAAGGATTGGGGAGGGACACCCCGACGATGCGACCATTGGAGAAAGTACAGCCGATCGTTACCTATGGAAAGGCGCTGCGTGGGGATGCGCAGTCTCAGCGGGATTTGTATGCTGTTTTCGAATTTGCACGCGCGGATATTCAATTCCTGGCGGCCAAGGATGTCTTAGTGTTCATGGGTAGCAAGCTATCAGACTTGGTTTCTTTTGACGCGGGAATATTCTACATTGCAGATCTTCAAAACGGCACTCTGGTAGCTGAACATGTGGTCGGTGTGGAGGCCGGGCCTCTCCTGAATTTCACATTACCGCTTGAACAGAAACTGTCAGGTTGGGTGGCAGCAAACAACAGTTCCCTATGCAATTTACCGCCTTTCCCGGATTTTAAGAATTGGGAAGGGGAGGCTCCCAAATTTGAGCTTTCGGTAATCGCACCGATGAACAGGGGAGGCGTTGTTTTAGGGGCGGTTTCGTTGTATCGGAAGAGCAAAACCAAGTTCACTGACGAGGAGTTCCGAAGACTGGAACTGGTTGCATCGCAAACTGCCGTGGCGTTGTCCAAGTGCGGCAACAAGGAAGAGGAAAGCGGACTGATTGACCAGCTCACCAGCTTACCTAATGGGTATCAGCTATATTTAATGTTTGATCAGGTCGCTACAGATGCCGCTCGTTACGACTACTCCATCGCATTGCTCGCAATTCGGATGGATGATTCAAAGCTGCGCCGACGATGGGGACATGCCGTGGGCGATGAAGCAGTTCGCGCCGTCGCGAATTATCTGAAGAAGGAGCTCAGGGAAACGGATTTGCTCGTTCGATACGCCAGCGATGAATTCGTTATTTTGGTGCCTCGTGTGGACATGGACCGAGCGGAAGGCCTGAAGTCCCGTTTCCAGGACGAACTCGATCATTTTAAGTTTCAGGTGCGCCCAGGTTCTTATGTCTCATTGCCTGTGTCCATTGGAATATCCATGTTTCCTCCGGACGGGTCCAATCTTGAAGCGCTGATCTCCACGGCGGAGTGGAGAATGCGCGAAGATGCCGAACTGCGATTGGCAGTAAGACGAGGTCTTCGAAACCTTCCTACCAGTTCTTAACCTTCCAGTAACTCTGGATTGTCCATGAGGCGACATGAAGGGATTTCCGCGTGATCGATATGAGGTCGTAAGCAAACTCAGACAATCCACATTGGTGTCTACGTTTATCGTGAGGTCACATATTTGGAGAGAGGAACCGCACGAAGTCCTGAAACTCTATTCCGGATCGCCAAACAGGATAGACCCTCAACATCTCGAGGACGATCTAGCCTGGCAAAAGAGCCTTGTTCACCCGAACTTGCTTGGAATCATAGATGCTGCGACTTGCGGACAGCGCGACTTTTTCTTGACGCGTCCGTTTTGTGACAGCATTGTCGATCTATCCAAAGCTAATTCGAATCAAATTCAAGAGCTTATTTGTGCAGTAACCTTCCTTCATAAACACTCAAGAGTTCACGGACGCATCAAACCATCAAACCTTTTTTTAGTCGAAGGAAGCGCTCGGCTTGGGGATTTGCGGATAAATGACTGCCACGCCACGCTGGATAGCATCCCGTATACTGCGCCGGAAGTCCTGTCGGGACAATCCCCTTCTGTGGAGAGTGACTACTATTCGCTGGGTGCAATTTTGTATCGAGTTTTTGCCAGGCGAGATCCATTTGCCGACTCAATAGTGGAAAACTTGAAAGCAAAGTACCTGAATCTGAAGATCCCATCGATTAGACAATTTGGCGTAATTCGGGAGTCTCTTGCGGTGGCTATCGAAGGACTACTTCATAGGACAACACGCCGCCGAATCAAAGCATTTGGTGAGCTACTCAGAGAGTTCCCAGTCACGATAGTTCCAGCCCATCGCGCACCATTGATTGGTAGAAGTGAAACTATCGAGCTGCTTAAGTCGAAGATCCTTTCCGAAGCCAAACCACCTTTCAGTATTGTTTTGATTGAAGGCGACGCAGGGATCGGAAAGAGTAGGCTCATCGAGGAACTGGAGTTTAGAACTAAATTTAGGAATGCAGACCTCTACATTACTTCATGTAGTCAGCGGAGTGAGCGGACTCTAGCACCCATTACAAAGTTAGTTAAGGCAATCCTTCAAAGAAAGTGCGGTTTGAATGGAGTTCGCATTCGACAATTGCTCGGTCGTTTCGCAGATAGCCTAGGAACTGTGTTTGGGCAATCTTCAGATGACCATTCGATGGAGGGAATCGATAATCCAAGTGAACGGATAGTTCAGGATCTAATTGGATTAATCAGCAAGTTGTCATGCGAATATTCATTCGGACTATGTATCGAAAACATCGACAGAGCTGAGCCAGCAACCTTGGGTTTCCTTAGGCAAATCTGTTATCGCGCATCCGATTTGAATGTTCGTCTCATTCTCACGTGCCGAAATCGCTCACTTGTTCCGGTTTTTGGCGAAATGGAAGCCTCGCTTGGTTACGCGTTCTATCGGGTTTCCGTTGGGCAGCTATCAACGAAAGAGTCTCGAACACTTATTCGTTATTTGGACGTTAACTGTGGAGCGCAGACTCATATGCTGAGGCGTGCGGCCGGCAATCCGGGGTGGTTGCATCAGCTTGCTAAGAACGAGAGTACTCAAGAATTGGCGACCGGTATCTTCAGATTAGCCCTTGAAGAAAATGACAATGTAATTCTGAATCTCGCTTGTGCGCTTGCGGTACATCGACCACCCGCGTCGGCTGGCTTGCTTGCTCGCGTCTTAGGTTTGGATCCGGAATCTGTCTTACCCAGATTACTATGGCTTAAGTCTGTGGGGGCTTTGCATGACTTAAATGGTGCCGTAGTTATGCGCATGGACACCCTTCGGACAGTTTTTGCGTCTCAGTTGTCCAAAGGTAACAAACGAAAACTTCATGGAAGCTTTTACCGTAACCTAACTACAGAAGTAGGTTTTCCAGTGGAGTGTCTGGCCGAACACGCAATTGAGGGTAGGTTATACGACGCAGCGGCTATTCATGTTGGGTCGCTTTTGCGGGACGCTGCAACACGGGGTGACAACGGCAGAGTTCTAACCTACTTTAAAGCGCTCAGAAGGATTTACCGCGCGTTGAAACAGCAGCTCCCATTCGAATCTGAAATCGAATTTGCTGTATGCCTTGTGAAAACAGGCAAACCGCACCTTGCGGAGCGTATTTTTGTTCGACTTTTGACAGAATCGCAAATTCCAGACGATGTTCGGATTCGACTCACGTTACTTTCCAGAGGGAGCCATATAGACCGTGTTCGCTTGGATCAACGTTTGGGATTGCTTCGACAAGCGGTCGAGTCGTCAAAATTTGGTAACAATCACCCGGCGGTTTTGATTTGTAGTCTTTGCATGGCATCTGTAAGAGCGGGGGACATGGCAGGTGCCTCGGACGCCATCTCTAAAGCGAAGAAGTCTCTAATAGAAACTCCTGATCAAACGGCACAAAGAATTACGAGGGCCACTGAGGGTTTCTTGTTATTGAACAAAGGACGTTTTGAGGAGGCTTCAGAGAAATATCAGTCATTGTCATTTGACAAACTTGATATGACCGCATCCGTGCATTTGAATCGAGGTATATGCCTTGAACACCTTGGGAACGTGAGAGGTGCATACTCTGTACAGCAGAAGGCGTACCGCCTTGCGTGTAAAGCCGGACATGTAGCTGGGCAGTTACTCTGTTTAACCAATTTAAGTGGTAAAAAAGCAAAACTAGGCATTGTTAGTGATTCGCACAGCTTTCTCAAGAGAGCTAGGCAATTGGCCTCTGAGTGTGGGATGACTTCAGGTATGTCACTGCATGAAGTTGACTCAGAAGAGGCTGGCCTTGACTTAATGGAAGGACGCTATCAAGCAGCGGGTCAGCGCCTGCGAGCAGCCCTGAGTGTATCCGAACTGTTCAAGTCGGAACGGCTTGAGCTGAGAATTCTCGAATGTGAAATTCGATTCGCAACCTGCGACGACATTAAAACGTCTGATATCGAGAGTTTAATGACTGATAGTGCCTGGACAGAATCTCCACTCTTTGAGGTTCAGGAAAGCCTTTTGCTATCTAGGACTAAGAATTCAACTAGCGAGGCATTGTTCTTACTGGAATCAGCTCTTGCTCGCGCAATGAGAGCATCCCTTCTTTACGAGGTTTGCAGGCTCGAACTGGAGATCGCGTCTCGACTTCGAGAGACGGACGCCATCGCGGCCAGACCTCACGCTGAGGAGGCAATACGAATTGCAAAAAAGAATGGGTACAGGCCTCTGCTGGCCCGAGCGCAATTATTGAGAGGACTCTGTAGTCGTCATGAAAAGGAAATGGAGCACTACATCGGACTGTGTCACAAACTCGCATCGGAAATCGGAATTCCCGAACTCATCAGCGAAAGTGCATACCGTTTAGGGGCTCTATACCAGGATCAGAAGAAATACGCCGCTGCCAAGGAACACCTGGCCAATAGCACACGGATAACCGCGGAAATCGCCGAGAATAGTCCTGCTCGATTCAGGACGAAATACCTGGCCGTCTCATGGCGCAAAGATGCGCGAAAACGTCACGAAGAGTGTCTACGGGACCAGCCGGCCGGCCTGATTGCTTCTGAACCTGAGATTTCACCAAGAAGCCATTTTCATTTTCATGCTCTCTACAAAGTGAGCATCGCCGCCGCATCCGCCCAGACCGTAGATTCGTTCCTTCGAGAGATTTTGTCAGTACTCGGGGACTCCCGCGATAGCACGGTAGTGTTGCTGAAAACCCCGGAGCATACTGCCTGGTATACCTCGGGAATCCCGGTTGATGAGGAATTGCGCAAGCGCGTGCAATCGATTGCAGACAAAGCCAGGAATCAGGCACGATTCGAAGTTCATGAGCGTTGGATTCCTTTTAAGGGCCTGCAGTATGTTGGCGGGATCTATGTCAGGGATCGAAAGAGAAACATGATGGGGGAGGACGAAATGGAATTCTTCTCGATTCTCGCATCCTTCCTTAGCAGTACTCTCGATCAAATCCACCACCGCATGGCTGCGCGGCCGGCCCCCATTGAAACCACCAATTTTCATGGCATCGTCGGCCAGTCGCGCCTCACGCGTAAGCTTTGTTCCCACATTGAAACCATCGCCAACAATAACGCCACCGTTTTGATTCAGGGGGAAACCGGAACCGGCAAGGAGCTTGTCGCACGCGCCATACACAAACTGAGCGCACGGGCGAAAATGCCTTTCATCGCAGTGGATTGTGGCGCAATACCGGAAAGTCTCATTGACAGTGAATTATTCGGATCAAAGCGAGGTTCTTTCACTGGTGCGGTCAACGACCGTCCAGGAGTGTTCGAAGCCGCGCACGGAGGAACGCTTTTCCTGGACGAGATTTCCAACATGAATCCCGCCATGCAGGCGAAACTGCTGCGAGCCATACAAGAGCGTGAGATCCGACGAGTGGGTGAAACACGCAGTCGCCCTGTTGACGTCCGATTGATTGCCGCGTCCAATTCAGACTTGAAACGTCTGGTTGCAGAGGGCATCTTCCGTCAGGACCTGCTCTTCCGGCTGAATGTCATTGAGGTGAGCATTCCGCCGTTGCGTGCGCGTCGTGAAGATATTCCCATGCTGGCGTCACACTTTCTCAATCAACTGAACTCCACGCAGAAGGTCACGAAGGTTTTCGGCCCTGAAGCGCTTCATCCGCTCCTCGCATACAGCTTCCCAGGAAATATTCGCGAGCTGCAGAATTGCATCGAGCGAGGATTCTTCACCGCGTCCGGCCGAACCATTTCCACGATTCCGGTCGAGCCGCGTTCGGGAGATGTCTCCAGCGATGACGTGCGGAAATGGTTCGCCGATCTCGCCGAAGGGCGAAGAAACTTCTGGACCGCCATCCACGATCGCTACAAGCAGCGCGATATCCCGCGGGAAAAAGTTGTCGCTCTCGTCGACCTCGGCCTGCGCACCACTCGAGGTTCGTACAAGGAACTCGCGTCGCTTTTCCGGATCGATCCGCGCGAATATCGGCGCCTGATGGATTTTCTTCGAAGAAATAATTGTCTGCTCGATTTCCGCCCTTACCGCAAGGTAGCATCCATTTCATGATCGATGTCGTTGCCGCCGTCATCAGCCGCGATGGAAAAATTCTCATCACGCGCCGCCTCGATACCGCGCACCTTGCCGGCCTCTGGGAATTTCCCGGAGGCAAAGTGGAGCCCGGTGAAACATTGAAAGGTGCGTTGATGCGCGAGATCCGCGAAGAGCTCGGATTGAATGTCATCGTTTTCGACCAGTGTTTATCGGTCGAACACGAGTATCCAAGAAAATCCGTGCGGCTGCATTTTTTTCACTGCGCCATCGTCGCCGGCGAACCGCGCGCCATTCAAGTCGCGGATTTATCCTGGGTCACGCCTCCCGAACTCGTCACTTATCCGTTTCCGGAAGCCGATCGAGAGATCATTGCGCGCCTTCAACGACGATGAAATTGCGTGAAGCACGTCGAAGACCTTATCCGTCCATTTGAAAAATCATTTCGAATTCGTGATTTTTGTTTTGAACTTTTGTGTGACACAGGTTAAAAATATTTCTAACACAGAGCTTGCCCGGAAGAGGTGAGCAGTAGTCGTAAAGAAAAAAGAATCGGAGGTGAACTTAAAATGGCAGCAAAGAAGAAGGCTCCAAAGAAAAAGGCCGCAGCGAAGAAAAAGAAGTAACTTCGCCCAAGCATAGAAAAAGCCCCGCAGATGGCGGGGCTTTTTTTTTGCTCCAACGCATTCTTCCTCAGTGAATCGTCTGCGTCTTCTTCTTCATATAGTCCATCAGGATGTACTCGCCCAGATCCACCGCCGTCGTGAAATACGCCTTGCCCCGGCAGATCTCCGTCACCTTCTTCACAAACTCCACCAGCGAGCGGTCGCTCGCCAGCATGAACGTGTTGATCAGGATCCCCGACTTCCGGCACAACGCCACTTCCTTGAACGTCTCGTCCAGAATCATCGGATCCAGGCCGAACGCACTCTTGTAAATCTTCCCATTCGGCAGCGTGATGGCCGACGGCTTGCCATCCGTGATCATGATGATCTGCCGCATGTCCTTCTTCTCCGCCATCAGGATCCGCCGCGCCAGCCGCAACCCCTCCCGCGTGTTCGTGTGATACGGACCCACCACCACCCGCGCCAGCTGCTTCATCGGCACTTCCTCCGCCGAATCGTGAAACAACACCAGCCGCAGCGAATCGCCCGGATACTGCGTCCGTATCAAATGCGACAACGCCAGCGCCACCCGCTTCGCCGGCGTGAAGCGGTCTTCGCCATAAAGAATCATGCTGTGGCTGGTATCGAGCAGCAACACCGTCGCACACGAACTCTGGTACTCCGTCTGCTGCACCATCAGGTCGCTGTATTCCAGATTCAACGAGCCGCCAAGGCCTTCCCGCGCCACCGTCCGCATCAGCGTCGCGCTGATGTCGAGATTCAGCGTGTCGCCGAACTCGTACTCCTTCGACACCTGGTACGCCTCGACTCCCGTCGACAGATGCGCCGTCTCATGATGCCCCACGCTGCTCCGCCCCAGCGAGCCGAGCAGCTGGCGCAGCAGACGGAAGCCGAGGAAGTCGATCGATTTGTCCGTCAGCTCGAATTGCGGCGAGGTCGACGCGTCGTCTTCGTAGCCTTCGCCGTCACCCTGACCGCGCTCCGGCCGTCCGTCGGTTTTCAGCCAGCCGTCTTCCACCATCCGCTTGATGATCTCGGATACCAGCGCGTCGAGCTTCTGCGATTCCTCCGAGCTGCGATCCGCCAGCCACTCCTCCATCAACGACTCGGGAATCCGTCCCATCTCCACCAGCTTCTCGACGATGGCCTGGCGCAGCGCCTCCATGCTCTGTGTCGGAGCACCGGGTCCGTAGTTGAAGCCGCTGTCGAGAAACATGTCGGAAAGATCGTTGAGCAAATCCTCGAGGCTCAGGCCATCGAGCAGCGATCCCGTCCATTTCGTGAACTTCGTTATCGGCATATCAATTCTCTTCGGTGCGCTGGCGCGCCCTCTGCTTCCAGATGTCGCTCGCTCCCAGGCCAATCCACAACAACCCGAGCACCGCAAACAGATACGCGCGCCACGACGGCAAGCCTCGCGCGAATTGAATCATGAGCACGCCAACGATCACCCGGACTCCCGATTGTAGATACGGCACCTTCCATCGACGGCCGGCTGTCGCCATCGCCGCGGCGACCAGCAACACGAGAATGAGATTCGAGCGTTCCATGGCGCCTTTAGTTCAGCGGTTTCTTGTAACGGTTGAGATCCTTCGTGAAGTCGCGATACATGTCGGCCGATGCCTTGCGTTCGATCGCCGAGTATCCGCGTTCCTCCGATCGCCCGACCTTGTCGATCGAATGAAGCCCCTCGAGAATGAATTCGGCGGCCGCTACACCGTCACCGAGAGTCTTCGCCCTCTCCATGAGCCCGGGAACCACTTCCATCGCCGCCATGACCGTCCTGGAGGAATCATCGTCGGAGAACTTCACGTTGCCGCCGCCTTCGAACCACTCGATGGTCTCTTTGAAGTCGGTCGACGGGAAGTAACGGCGAAACACCATCTGCACCGATTGACGGATCAGATCGCGCGCAATCGTCTCGGCGCCTTTCAGCTCTCCTTCGTATTCGAGTTCGATCTTTCCCGTGATCGCCGGAATGGCCGCATACACATCCGCGATGCGCGGCACGATCTCGGTGTCGCCGGAAATGATGGCGCGGCGCTCCGCATTGCTCACCACATTCTCCAGGCACGAGATCGGCAGCCGCTGGCTGACGCCGGAACGTTTGTCCACGCGCTGATCCGCGCGCGCCTTGAACGCGATGCCTTCCACCACCTGCTGGATATAGGCCGGAACTTTCAGCTTGGCGTTGCCGCGCGAAGTCCAGGCTTCCTGCGCGGTGATCGTCACCGCAAGGTCGAGATTCACCGGATAGTGCGTCTTGATCTCGGAGCCGATGCGGTCCTTCAGCGGCGTGACGATTTTTCCGCGCGCCGTGTAGTCTTCCGGGTTGGCCGAAAACACCAGCACGACATCGAGAGGCAGCCGCACCGGATAGCCCTTAATCTGAACGTCGCCCTCCTGCATGATGTTGAAGAGACCCACCTGAATCTTGCCCGCGAGATCGGGAAGCTCGTTGATGGCAAAAATTCCCCGGTTGGCGCGCGGCAGCAATCCGTAATGGATGCTCAGCTCGCTACCGATGGCATGGCCGCCTTTCGCGGCTTTGATCGGGTCGATGTCGCCGATCATGTCGGCGATGGTGACGTCGGGCGTCGCGAGCTTCTCGACGTAGCGTTCGTCGCGGCCGCGCCACACGACGGGAGTGCTGTCGCCCATGCTGGCGACAAGATCGCGGCAAGCGCGGCAGATCGGAGTGAAGGGGTTGTCGTGGATCTCGCATCCGGCGATCACGGGGATGAACTCATCCAGGAAATCCACCAGGCCGCGCAGGATGCGCGACTTCGCCTGCCCGCGAAGGCCCAGCAGAATCATGTTGTGGCGCGAGAGCACAGCATTGACGATCTGCGGCACCACGCTGTCGTCGTACCCGAGGATTCCCGGAAACACCGGAGAACCGTCGCGCAGCTTGCGCATCAGGTTCTCGCGCATTTCATCTTTGATGGATCGATGCCGATAGGATTTCAATTCGCCCAGTGTCGATGCACGCATGTTTGGTCCTCAGAACAAATAAGACGCCGTGAAAAACAGAAAATTGGCCGCGAAGTGCGCCGCAATCGCACTCTCAATGCCGCTGCGCAGGTAAATGCCGCCCAGAATCATGCCACCAAAAAACGCCGCCGTGAAACCGTACGGGTTGTGAGCCAGCCCGAACACCAGAGACGACATCATCAGCGCCAGTGCCGTTGGCCACATGGATTTCGGTTTTGTGTACAGCCGCCGGAATAGATAAAGCATCGAAGACATAATGAACAACCGGTAGATCGATTCCTCCGTGATGCCGCTCTCTAATGAAATGATAAACGCATCGTAGCCGGTCTTCATCTCGCGAATCCGGGGAATCACGAGCGGACTGTAGCGATACTCAAAAAAGAACAGGTAGTTGATGACGCCGATCCCCAACCCGGGAAGAATTCCCCAGTTGATGATGCTGCGGACATCATCGGCCCACTCCCGGGTTCCGATCAGCAGCGAACCGGCAATCCCACTGTCGCGCGCCATGAAGAGGCCGAAGAAGCCATACACCTGCACGACGACGAACCGTGAAACGATCTGCCAACCCACCACCCGAAACCCGGACCCGGCGTGAATTGCAGACAGCCCCGCCACCGCAGCCGTCGCCAGTGCCAACGCTGCGGAGAATCCCAGGATTCTTTGGAGCCGCATGCCGATCATGATACACCACGCCGGAATTCCAGGGACGCGCACCGGAATTCGAAGTAAAATCTCTTTACCCTTTGCTTACCTTCGCTGCTTTCCAACAGCAGCAACTCTTTGAGATTTCCCCTATGTCGCGAGTTGCCCGAGTCGTTCTCCCGGGGTTTCCGCATCATGTGACTCAACGCGGAAACCGCCGAACCAATATTTTTGTGAATCGTTCGGATCGTGACTTCTACCTATCTCTGATTCGAGAAGCCGCCGAGCGTTTTGGCGTAAGTTTTCGAGCTTATTGTTTGATGACAAACCATGTCCATTTCGTCGCCGTGCCGGAGCACCCGAAGTCTCTGGCGAAGGCGTTTCATCGTGCGCACACGCGCTATGCGAATTGGTTTAACGAGACGTACCACTTGTCCGGTCACCTGTTTGAGGACCGGCCTCATTCGAGTCCGCTTGATGAGTTGCACTACTGGGCCTCCCTTCGATACGTTGAGTGCAATCCGGTTCGTGCCCGGATGGTGCGGAGCGCCGAGGACTACCCATGGTCGAGCGCGGCTGCGCATTGTGGATTGCGTCAGGATTCCATTCTCAATCCGGCCTGGACCGGTTCCCTGGATAAAAATCATTGGTCGCAGTGGCTGGCCGAGGACGAACCAGAGAAGGAGTACGGTCGAATTCGAGAGCGAACTCACACGGGCCATCCTTGCGGCAGTGACGAATTCGTCCGACGCATAGAGAAACAGCTCGGCCGGAGCTTCATTCCGAGAAAGCCAGGTCCAAAACCGAAGTAAGTAACGGGAATTCCAGGGACGCGCACCGGAATTCGGAACGAATTCCGGTGCGCGTCCCTGGAATTCCGGCGTCGTTTATACTGCGTGGGGAGGAATTCACCGATGCTACCGACTCGTGGATACGCCGTAAGGACCGCCACTTCGAAACTCGAACCCTACCAATTCGAGCGGCGCGATCCGGGCCCCGACGACATTCTGATCGACATCCAATACTGCGGCATCTGCCACAGCGACATCCACCAGGCGCGCGACGAATGGGGCGGCTCGATCTATCCCATGGTGCCGGGGCATGAAATCATCGGGCGCGTGACGCGAGCCGGCTCGAATGTGCGCCGGTTCAAAGTGGGAGATCTCGCGGGGGTCGGATGCTTTGTCGATACCTGCCGCAGCTGCGACAGCTGCACCCATGGCCATGAACACCTCTGCCAGGAGGCCATGGTATTCACCTACAACGGTCTCGAGAAGGATCACAAGACGCCGACCTATGGAGGCTACTCCGGCCAGATCGTCGTCGACGACAAATACGCGTTTCACATGCCGTCCACAATTTCACCGGAAGGCGCCGCGCCGCTGCTGTGCGCCGGCATCACCACGTACTCGCCTCTGCGCCAGTACAACGTCGGCCGCGGAACTCGAGTGGCAATCGTCGGGCTCGGCGGACTCGGGCACATGGGCGTGAAGTTCGCCGTCGCCATGGGTGCGGACGTCACGGTGCTCAGCACATCGAGTTCAAAGGAAAAGGATGCCAGGCGGCTCGGCGCGCAGCATTTTGCCGTGACGACCGACAAGAAGAGCCTCGGCACCCTGACGAACAGCTTCGATTTCATTCTCGACTGTGCTTCCGCGCCTCACGACTTGAACCTGTATCTCAACATGCTCGATCGTGATGGCGTGATGGTTCTCGTCGGTGTGCCGCCGAAGTCCATGGATCTCTCCGCGTTCTCGTTGATTCGAAACCGCCGCCGGTTGGCGGGCTCCATGCTTGGCGGGTTAAGCGAAATCCAGCAGATGCTCGACTACTGCGGCGAGAAAAAGATCGCGTCCGATGTCGAAGTGATCGCCATGAAGGATGCCGAAGCGGCCTACGAACGCGTGATCAAAGGTGATGTCCGCTATCGCTTCGTCATCGACATGAAAACGCTGTAGGCAATCTGCTCCCTACAAACTGCGCGCCTCAAACTCCCGAACGGAGTCGCCGGTGATGGTGTATTCCAGTTCAATCGGTTTGCAGCAGACCTCGCAGTCTTCCACATACACTTGATGCGTCTCCGAAGTATCCAGCACCACGGAAATCCGCTGCCAGCAATGCGGGCAAACGAAGAAGTATTCCATTAGAACCGCTTCCGTATTCGAAGATCCAGGGCGCGAACATCGTTCTCGTCCTTGGAGGCGAGAACCGAAACATTTTTCGTGATGAAGTACTCGATCTGAATGATCTGCTGCTTATTCGAGCCTAGGTCCTGCGAATACGTCACCGACAGTTCCTTCGTGAACTGCTGGGAATATGTGATTCTCTGCGATGTCACGTTGGAAGCCCCGACGACGAATGGGTCAATGTGAACCACCCGATCCAGTCCCAGCAGATTCACCTTCGAGCCCAGACGCGACACCAGCAAGTCCGACATGATCGTCGCCGCTCCCCCCTGAAACACGCGCTCATTGGTGGGCAACTCACCGGCTTTGACAGTCTGCGCCAGCTCGTCGGTGGTTTTGCCGCCGGAAATCAGATTGACGATATCCAGCTGCGGCAGCGGCGGAATCGATCGCATATCCAGAGCCAGCCGATTCATCCGCCCGGTGATGGAGAGAAACACCTGGTAGTTTCGCACCGACGTTTCGGCCTGAATGTTGATCACCGGGTCGATGCGCACCGGGTCCACGAAATCGATGTTGCCGCGCGTGATGTCGTATTTCCGGCCGTTGAAGAGCAGGGTGCCGTCGCTGGTTTCCACCCGTCCCGTGAGCGCGGGTCTGTCGACGGTACCCTTGATTCCCAGATCGACTCGCGCCCCCGCACTGGCGAGTTCGTTATGGATCGTAATGTTCCGGTTGCCGGTTACGTTCAACGACAAACGCACATTGCCAAACGGCGAAGCCGTATCCGAAGGCACGGAGGTATCAAAGAGCGCGAGGATTTCGTCGAAGCTGCTGTTCAGGGTCAGGCTTTGAATCTCAAGATTCCCGCTCACGGTCGGCGACTCCAGAGTGCCCGCGACCGCAAGAGTCCCATCCACCATGGCCCTCGGGCCGTTCGGATAACGCAGTCGCACGCCTTTGGCCTCGACACGAATGTTCAATGCGCCAATCGTTTTGCCCGTGATGGTGCCGGTTCCCTGGAGACTGACTGTTCCGCCGTTGGTCCGCCCTTCCACATTGGTCATCGTCATCCGGCGTTCATCGAACAGAACATCTCCCTTCAGTCCAGTGAGGTTCAGAGACACGCCCTGCCTGGCAACCGAAAGGTCCGTGAAACTCGCCCGTCCCTGCAGGTCGGGGTTCGACACGGTTCCACGAATCTGCCCGAAGATGTCCACCGTGCCGCCGATCGTCCATGCTTCGTCGGATGCCACAATGCCGGCGTCGATCTGGCCGGACAGCGTGAGATTGAGTCTTGCGGCGGGAGTCAGGCCAATGGTTCCCGACAAATTCATTTGAGTGCCCTTGATGCTTTCAAGGGAAACATCGGTCAACGTCAGCAGATCCGAGTTGAACTGGAATGCAAACGGCTTTGCCGATTCCAGTTTCTGGCCCTGAATCACCATTTCCGCCGGGTTGATATGGCCGCTGCCGGTAATGTGTCCGAGATCGTTCAGCGATCCTTTGAGCGCCGCGTCCCCTGTGGCGATCAGAGTTCCCCGATTGAAGCCCGCAAGCTTTTCGATGGAATAGCGTTTGAATATGGCGTCCGCGGTAAACGGATAACCCGGGGCGGCCGTGTCGATTTGCGCCGTGAGGTCCAGGTTGCGGGTCTCCGACAACTTGACGTTCAGCTTCGTGCCTTCGGTGCTCACATCCACTCGAGCCTGGGGAAACGTTTCGCCGTGGAACGACAGATTCTGCAATTGCGCATTCCCATCCACCAGCGGTTTGGTGCGGGTGCCGCTGCCGGTCAGGTCGGCCTGGCGAACGATGCCTTCCAGGGCTTCCGGCATGCCCAGCGGGCGCAGCCTCTTGAAGTCCACGGAATTGATTCGCACGGCGATTGTCATCGCTTCCGTCGTCATGTTGTACGTGGCGCGTCCAGTGAGGGTCGAACCATTGTCGGCTATGGCAAGGTTCTGTAGCATCACGGAAGGATCGTCATATTGGACATGCGACTGGACATCGCTGATCGTCTGGCCTTGCAGCACGAGCCCTGTGGCGCGCACATCCCCGTCAAACCGGATCGGCTTGAGCGAGGTCAGATGAATCGCTCCGGAAAATAACCCCGACAGTTTTTGATTGATGAACGGAGCGGTATCTTCGGCATACACCCGTGCGGACTGAACCCGCAGATCCAGTTTGGTGCCGTCGAGCGTCGTCGTTCCGTTCACCGTGATGGTGGATTGCCCCTGCACCACATTGACATTCGTCAGGACTGCGGTGTTGGCCTGGGTATCCAGGCGAGCCATGCCGGAGGCATGTTCGATCGTCCATTCCTTGTATTTGTGGCGATAGAGATCGAAAGTTCCGTCGGCCACCGGGTTCTTCAGAGTTCCCGTCAGCAGGCCGTCGAACGATCCCGTGCCGTTGGCGTCCGGATACACGAAGCGCAGATTGCTGAGATCGGAAGACATCATGCGTACTCTCGCGCTGGCCTGCTGCGGTTCGAACTGCCCGTCCGCGAGAATCGAAGTCGCCAGGAAACGAAGATTGGCGTTGGCGAGGGTTGCGCGCCCGGGCCGGATCGCATAACCGAGACTTCCGTCCAGCGGCAGAGAGACAATTCCGGTTTCCGGCTTGCGCACATTCGCAGCGAGAGAGGCGCCGCCTGCAAATTCATATCTCTCGAATCGCCCTTCGAACCAGCCCTGCACCTGGCCGGTGATGCGCGATTCGATTCGATACTTGCGATCCCAGGGAGCGTAACCAGCCAGCAGGGTTCCATCGACGTCCTTGTAATGGATATCCAGATTGACGCGAGACGGCCCCGGCAGCGCATCGACCGTAATGTCCCCGTCCGCGGAGCCATCGAAGGCGCGCGCGGTGAGGTGTTCGACCGTCAGCTTTTTTTCGGGGAAACGGTAGGCGTAGTCGCCGCGAAACGCCGTCGCCTTCCATTCGTTATAGGTGATCGCATCGGACTGTGCGAGGCCGTGCGTATAGAAACTCCCTTTGCCGAATTCCAGCGCGCCTGCGAGCGATGCGGAACCTGAGAAGGAATCCTTTGGCAGAAAGTAATTCATGAATGGAACCGCGGCGACTCCGCTGTAATCCAGCTTCCCGGAAATATCCCGGGTGAACACATCGTTGATGCGTCCCTGAAGCTGGATCTGCGATTTCCCCGATCCGATCACGATGTGTTTTGCCAGGATCGTTCCCCGCGTGTAATCGACATCTGCGGACAACCGGTAGGGAATGGCGGCCAGGTCGGTGCGATTCAGCACTCCGTCATACGTGGTGTGTGCCGACAGGATTCGATTCACACTCTGGTAGGTCAAGTCGGATTCGAGATTCCTCAGCGTGAAATCGACGCCGAATTGACGTTCGTTGACGAATGCGAGCCCGGAGGCCACTCTGAAATTCCGGATGGAGACCTGATACTCCGCCAGTCCGGATTCGTCGCGAGGCGGCGGACTGGGCAGGTTCGTGCCGCCCGTGGCGTCCACGAAGAGATGAAACTCCGGCCGCGTGACAGTCAATTCAAAAAGATCGAGTTTTCGATTGAGAAGGCTGCGAAAACTGAGGCCGGCTTCAATCGACTCGATGTGGGCCAATGGAGGACCGTCGGCCGGCTCCACGCCGCGGATCGTCACATCGAAAAGTGTCACGCGCCGTGTCCACAGGTTCCAGTGCAGGCGGCCGACGGAAGCGTGGCCTCCGGTCCGGCTTTCAATTTCGCCCACGACCAACAGTCGGGCTTTCTCCTTGAATTCGGGAGAGCTCAGATACGCGAGGATTCCGCCGGCAGCGACCAGCGCTGCCACTGCGACAGTTCCCGTGGCAATAAGAAGTGTCTTCTTATTAAAAAATCTCAACGTTGCTCCTCATGCGAAGCGCCTCCATGGACGCTTCCACTTCCCGGCTCAGCTTCTCCTCAATAACATTTTGTCGAATGCTCTCAGTTACCTTTTCGAGTTCGGGCACCTCGGCGCCGCGCTGTCGAACTTCCGGAACGAATACCGTTTCGTAGTAGGTCCGGATCTCCTCATTGCTGGCCAGAATGAACTGGCGGTAACGGAGATCCAGATAAAGGCGCCGCTGGAATTTCAGCACGAGGGCCTTCCGGATTTCCGACTCCGGGACGCCGCGAAAATCCTTGATGACCTTCATGCGTTCGTCCACATCATCGTCAGAGACTTCGAGTCCGGGGAATTGAGCGAATTCTTCTTCGAGAAGGTAGCGATCGATCAAACCCTGAAGAATGTCATTGTCGGTTCCGGGAACGTCTCCCAGCACCGTCATGATTTCGCGTTCCTTTCGAATATCGCTCAAGGTAATGATACGACCGGCAGCCACGGCCACCATCCGGTCGATAATCTCCGCGCGGGCCAGCGGGCCGGGACCGCCGAAATAAAGGAGCGACAAAAGCAATAAAATGGCTGTTTTTCGCTGCATATCAGAACGCATGCCCCAGAGTAAAAAATACCCGGTATCTTTGTACATCCGGTTTCGGCCTTAGGTTGTATCCCAGATCCACGCGGATTGGTCCGAGTGGCGTTTTGTATCGTAACCCCGTGCCAACCGTTTGGGTGAATTGTGGCAATACGAATTTCGATACGTTATCGAATACGTTTCCAGTGTCGTAAAAGAGGGCGCCACCGAGATTCTTGAGCGGAAGAAAGCTCAACGGAACTCGGTATTCGAGATTGGCGATCGTCAACACCTGGCCGCCGCCTGGCGGGCCTGCTTCGTTCAACCGGAAGCCACGGAGTGTCGTGGATCCCCCGGCAAAGAATTGTTCGGAGATGGGCAGTTTCGTGTCGCCGCCATACGGCCGTTTCCATCCGATTCGGATCGATGATGCAATGACGCCGACGCTTGCGGGCGTGTAAAAGCTGGTTTGGTTGAAGAAGGACAGAAAGTTTACCGACGAGCCCAGACGTTTGTCGGCAACCTGAAAGTCCGCTGTCGTAAATGTCCCATGCGTGGGGTCGATGGCACTGTCACGCCGTTCCCAGAGATAGGAGGATTCCAGCCGCGCCAGTTGTATCGCGCCCGTTTCATTCGGGAACAGGCCGAGATTGGGGTTGGAATTGGCGTCTTCCAGATGCACCGTGTTGTGGATCGCCGAAAACGACAGCGTCTGTTTCTTTGTCAGCTGCCGCGTGACCCGCAACGACACGTTGATGTCGTTTGCCTTGTACGAACATTCCGGGCCGCAGCGGTGATCGGATTTATCAAACGACAGGGAAGCGATGCCTTCAAGGTCGTGATTGATGAGCCGGGGATCGCGATACGATGTCTGGAACTGCCGCTCGTGGTAGCCGCCTCGCACCCGGAAGCTGACCGTCCGGTTGAGGCCAAACAGATTGTTGTCCGAGAGTTCGATCGTGGCACGCGGACCGACCGACGGGCCACCCGCGCTGAGTTCGGTGACGCCGAATCCCGGTGTGAGAAGAATCGGTTTCGCATCTTCGATCTGAATAAGAAGGTTCTTGAACGGCCCAAGATCCTGATCGATCGTCACGATTTCCACGCGATTGAAAATTCCCAGCGCGTACAGCCGCTGTTGTGCCTCAAGAATCGCTTCCGGATTGTAAGGATCGTCCGGATGGAGCTTGCTGGCGCGAGTAATGACCTTCTCCGCGGTAAGCGTGTTGCCGGCGACGACAATCCAGCCAATCCGATACTGCGGGCCTTCGTTCAGGTCGAAGCGGACGTTGACGATATCGTCTGCGGATTCAAACTCGACGTGAGTATCGACGCGGATGTCCGAGTAGCCATGCGAGTAGTACAGCGTTGCCAGCGCATTGCGTGCTTCATTGATGATGACGGGGGAATAGATTTCGTCGCTCTGAATCTTCGACGTTCGCCACAGCTCCGGTTCGGTGAACGCCTTATTGCCGGTGAATGTAATGTCGCCAAGGACCGAACGCAATCCTTCCTTGATTCGGATCGTGATGTCGATGTCGTGCTCGCCCGATTCCATTTTGTCGAACTCGACCGTCGTGTTGCGGAATCCTGCGTTCAGGTACAACGCCTTGATCATCCCGATATCTGCGGCCAGAAGAGGGGGACTGAACATGCCGTGACTGGCGGATCGGCCTTCACGGGTTTTCATTTTCTTAAGAATGTCGGCAGCGGGGAAAAATGAGCTGCCTTCAATGAGAACGCTGCGAACCCGGTGTTGGATGCCTTTGTCGACGGAATACTGCACCAGGACGGAATCACTGTCGCCTCCGGTGATCTTTGACGTTGCGGAAGCGTCGAAGTACCCCAGCTGCTGGTAGAACTCCACAATGTGGTCGCGTCCTTCTTCGACAAGATCCGAGTCCACCGAACCTTCTTCGAAAATCGGCACCAGCGTCCGAAGCCTGGCGTCCGGGATCTCGGACTTCGTGGTTCCGGTTTCGGAGACTTTGACGGTCGTCGTTTTTCCGGGTATGACTTCGATGTTCAACTTCACGCCGTTGGTGGCCGGGTCATATTCGGGATCGACGCGTACTCTCGCGGTGAGGTATCCCTTATCGATGAATTTCTGCTGCAACCGGACAATGCCTTTGTTGATCTTGTCGGCGTTATAGTCGTCGCCTTTGGAGACATTTAACGCGTCGTGCAATTCTTTTTCGGAAAGGATCTTTTGCTCGCCGTTAAAACGGATCGCCAGAATAGTCGCCTTCTTCTCACTGGCTTTGGCTTTCAGAACGATTGCGACCAGACGCGTCTTCGGATCGAAGGTATATACCGGAGCGATCATGGCGTTGAAGTAGCCGTTTTCCTCGACCAGTTTCACGGTGTCCATGACGAGGCGATCGACGGGAGGAGTGGAGAATTTCTTTCCAAGGGGCGGTGGAAAGTACGACGTGATCGGCCGGTCCAGCAGGTTTTCAGGCTCCAGGCGGAAGGTGCTGAAATAGTACTGGGCTTCCACCTGAAACGTGATCTGCGTTCCGCCGGGAACGGTCATGGCATCGACGGCAATGCTGCGGTAGTGGCCGGTGTTGTAGAGCGCCTGAATCGAATCGCGGATATTCTGTTCTGTAATTGTTTCGCCCTGACGGATCTTCAAAACCGGGGCGTCGCCGGGATCGGCAGGTAAAGGGAGTTTAATCTCGGATGCGGTCGTGCCGTAATAGGGTTGCTGAGCCAGCGCAGTGGAAGTGAACAGGAGAAGGATCAACAAGGCTGGTGCCTTCATATGTCCTTCGACGCTCCCTGGAGTCCTTTGGAAAGTGTGGAATGTGCGGGCGGGAGGTCAGGCCTTGGTGATGCGGCCTGAACGGATGCAACTGGTGCACACGCGCATTCTTTGTGGAGTTTTTCCGACGACCACGCGGACCCGCTGAAGGTTTGGATTCCAACGCCGGTTCGTCCTGTTGTTGGCGTGGCTGACTCGGTGGCCGTACATTGGGCCCTTCTCACAAATTTCACAACGTGCCATGAAGCCGATCTCCTTGTTTGATGACGCG
>Ga0209488_10001234_pt1 | contig 21928 bp, 18 predicted proteins | sample Rivendell_Oct201_8_FD_188349 | JGI IMG/M metagenome (GOLD analysis project Ga0209488, IMG submission 188349) | Vadose zone soil microbial communities from the Eel River Critical Zone Observatory, Northern California, USA -... | ecosystem: Environmental > Terrestrial > Soil > Vadose zone >...
CTTCGAACATGTAATTCTCGAAGGTCTTGCCGGCATAGCGCCCGTCAGGATTGACCCAGGAGATCACGAACACCGTGTGGCCCTGCTCGACTGCCCATCGGACGAAGGAATTCTTCTCGCGCAGATCGAGGATGTAATACTTGTTGATCCACGGCGGGATCACGAGAAGCGGCCGCTTGAACGCCGTCTCCGTGCTGGGGGCATATTGAATGAGCTGCATGAGCTCGTTCTGGAAGACCACCTTGCCGGGGGCCGTGGCGATATTCACGCCGAGCTTGAATGCTTTTTCGTCCGCCATGCGGATGCCGCCGCGCTCGATATCGGCGAGCAGGTTGTTCAAGCCCTTGAGCAGGTTCTGGCCACCGGTGTTCAGCGTCTCGCGCAGCACCTGCGGGTTGGTGAGAGCGAAGTTCGACGGCGACAGCGCGTCTATGTACTGGCGCGTGTAGAAATTAACTTTCTTGCTGGTCTCTTCCGGTAGGCCTTCGACCGACGCCACGGCATCGTGAAGATGGCGCGCAGCGATCAGGTAGGACTGCTTGATGTAGTCGAACAGGAACTGGTCCTGCCAGCCGGCGTCGCGAAAACGGTTGTCGCCCTTGGCTGCCTCGGCGACCGACGGGACTTCCCTTCCGAGCATACGCAGCAGGCTCGACTGCCAGAGCGCGACGTGGTCCCAGAACATCTTCGTCTGCATCTCCGCGAGCTTCCAGGGATCGGCCAGCATGCGCGCTGCAAGATCCGTGAATGCGCGGGCGATTCCGAACTCGTCGCTGTAGGCGACGCCCTGGCCGCCGGCCTGACGCTGCAGAAACTCCCCCATGATGCGGCTGGAGCGTTCCGCCACCTCGGCGAACACCCTCGCGCTCTCGGCAGGATCGGGTGGGGACTGCGTTGCGGGCATGTTGCTAGTTTTGAGCGTAGCGAAACACGCCGTCTGAGCCGACCGAACGCTTCAAGCGCCCATCGTCGTGGAGCAAGTGCAGGTGTGCCATCGCCTCGCCCATGGCGAAGAAGAGCTGGTGCGTGTCGAGCTTGCGGCGAAACAGCGTATCGAGCACGTCCGCCGCGGCCCTGGGCGTCTCGCAGGCTTCGTGCAGCTCGGCAAGCCGCAGGCGGTGATGCTCCTGGAGCTGCGCGATCCGCTCACGCAAACCCCTGAACGGCAGGCCGTGCGAAGGGAGCGTGAGCGTGGTCGCGGGCAGTCCGGCGTAGCGCGATATCGAGTCGAGGAAAAGCGCGAGCGGGTTTCCCTCCGGCTCGTTCGCCCAAACGCTGACGTTGGTCGAAATCCTGGGGAGCACCATGTCGCCGGAGATGAGCACGCCGAGCTCCTCGCAGTAGAGCGCGGCGTGTTCGGGTGCATGGCCGTATCCCATGACCACCTTCCAATCGCGGCCGCCGATGCGATGCACCTGCCCGTCCATCAAGCGGCGGTACACGGAGGGAAAGCCAGGCACCCGGGTCCGATAATTGGTGCGGCGCTGCTTCATCAGCTCGAGCTTGTCTCCGGCGAGTCCGTTGCGCTCGAACATCGACACGACCTGGTCGAAGCCGAAACCCGCGCTCCCTTCGCGCATCGCATGCGCGGCGAAATACTCGGCCTGCGGCATCCAGAATTCGGCGCCGGTGCGCTCGGTCAGCCACAAAGCCAGACCCGCATGGTCGGGATGATGGTGCGTGACGACGAGGCGCCTGATCGGGCGGCCCGCGATGCGTCCGGCGAAGATGCGTTCCCACAGCGCGCGCGTGGCGTCGTCGCCGATGCCGCAGTCGATGAAGGTCCAGCTTTCGTCGTCTTCGAGCAGCCAAAGGTTGATGTGGTCGAGCGCGAACGGCAGCGGCATGCGCAGCCAGTGCACGCCGGGCGCGACCTGCAGGGCCTCGCCGGGCGCCGGCGGCGCGGCGTGGGGATACTCCAGGATGGATTCAGGGGTCACGCGCTTTGGAGGGTGCAAGGAGGTCGGAGTAGAATCCGAAGCTTCCCGCGGCGAAAGGTGCGAATTCTCGCAGATTATGGCGCCGCCCGCCACAAACCGTACGAAAGCGCTCCGCGTTTCGCCGATGAACGAGCACGCCGAAACCTACAGCATCGCCGATCTTGCGCGCGAGTTCGACGTAACCCATCGAGCCATCCGCTTCTACGAGGATGAAGGCCTGCTCAGCCCGGGGCGCGACGGCACGCGGCGCGTCTATACCAAGCGAGACTGGGTGCGCCTCAAGCTGATACTGCGCGGGAAGCGCCTCGGGTTCTCCCTCGCCGAGGTGAACGAGATGCTGGAACTCTACGATTCTGCGCCCGACGAGCGGCCTCAGCTGGAGAAGTTCGTCGCAACGCTCGCCGCCCGCCGCGAGCAGCTCGAGCGCCAGCGCGAAGAGATCGAGGAGGTCCTTTCCGAGATCCGCGCGTTCGAGCGCCAGTCGCGCAAGATCCTCGTGAGCGCAAGGCGCCGCAGGCCCCCCGCACGGGCCCGGCAGCCTTGAGCTATGATTGACGTTTACGTAAACGTAAAGTAAAGTCTTTCCCTTCCCCTGGAATCTCCTCGAATGGATCGAGCCCGCAACCTCTCCGGCGGCACCCCGGCGATCGAGTTGCCGGGCCTGCGTTTCGCCCTTGGCGAGGAGATCGACATGCTGCGCGCCACCGTGCGCGGCTTCGCTCAAGCCGAGATCGCCCCGCGCGCCGCCGAGATCGACCGCTCCAACCAGTTCCCCTCCGATCTGTGGAAGAAGATGGGCGCCCTCGGGCTTCTCGGTGTCACCGTGGAGGAAGCCTATGGCGGCACCATGATGGGATATGCGGCGCATATCGTCGCGATGGAGGAAATCAGCCGGGCTTCGGCTTCCGTGGGTCTCTCCTACGGCGCGCACTCCAATCTCTGCGTCAACCAGATCCGCAGGAACGGGACCGAGACCCAGAAGCGCAGATACCTCCCGAAGCTCGTCGCCGGGGACTGGGTCGGCGCGCTCGCCATGTCCGAGCCCGGGTCGGGGTCGGACGTCGTCTCGATGAAGACCCGGGCCGAATATCGAAAGGGCCGCTTCGTCCTGAACGGCAGCAAGATGTGGATCACCAACGGCCCGGACGCCGACGTGCTCGTGGTCTACGCCAAGACCGATGCCGACGCAGGCCCGAGGGGGCTCACCGCCTTCATCGTCGAGAAAGGCTTCAGGGGTTTTTCCACGGCACAAAAGCTCGACAAGCTGGGGATGCGCGGCTCGAACACCTGCGAACTCGTGTTCCAGGACTGTGAGGTACCGGAGGAAAACATACTGTCGGAGGCGGGTCGCGGCGTAAACGTCCTGATGTCGGGCCTTGACTACGAGCGCGCCGTGCTCGCGGGCGGGCCCCTGGGTATTATGCAGGCGTGCATGGATGTGGTCGTCCCGTACCTCCATGAGCGCAAGCAGTTCGGCCAGCCGATCGGCGAGTTCCAGCTGATGCAGGGAAAATTCGCCGATATGTACACGACATTGAACGCCTGTCGGGCTTATGTGTACGCGGTCGGCCAAGCCTGCGACCGCAACGAAACCACGCGCAAGGACGCGGCCGGCGCCATTCTCTACGCCGCCGAAAAGGCGACCTGGATGGCGGGCGAGGCGATCCAGTGTCTCGGCGGCAACGGCTACATCAACGACTACCCGACCGGGCGCCTGTGGCGCGACGCGAAGCTCTACGAGATCGGCGCGGGAACTTCCGAGATCCGCCGCTGGCTGATCGGGCGAGAGCTGTTTTCCGAGACCGCTTGAGCCCGGCAGTCATGAAAGGAGAGTTGCCATGTTGAACGATCCAGTCGTCATCGTCTCCGCCGCCCGCACTCCGATGGGCGCGTTTCAAGGCGAGCTGAAAGACCTCGCTGCGCCGCAGCTGGGCGCGGCCGCTATCCGCGCCGCCGTCGAGCGTGCCGGCATCAAGCCGGATCGAGTGCAGGAAGTGATCATGGGCTGCGTGCTTCCCGCCGGTCAGGGCCAGGCGCCCGCGCGCCAGGCGGCGCTCGGCGCCGGGCTTCCCCTATCGACCGGCAGCACCACCGTGAACAAGATGTGCGGCTCGGGGATGAAGGCCGCGATGCTCGCACACGACCTGCTCGCGGCCGGCACGAACGAAATCATGGTCGCGGGCGGCATGGAATCGATGACCAACGCCCCTTATCTGCTTCCGAAGGCGCGCTCGGGTTACCGCATGGGTCATCAGCAGGTCGTCGACCACATGTTCCTCGACGGACTGGAGGACGCCTACGACAAAGGCAAATTGATGGGCAGCTTCGCCGAAGACTGTGCGGGGAAATACAACTTCACCCGGGAAGAACAGGACAGATTCGCGATCGCGTCGCTCGAGCGCGCCCAAGCCGCCAGCAAGAACGGCGCTTTCGCCTGGGAGATCACGCCACTTGCCATCAAAGCGGGAAAGAACGAGCGCTTCATGGAGCAGGACGAGCCGCCGTTCAAGGCCAACTTCGAGAAGATCCCGACGCTGAAGCCCGCGTTCCGCAAGGATGGCACGGTGACCGCGGCGAATTCGAGCTCGATTTCAGACGGCGCGGCGGCGCTGGTCATGATGCGCCGTTCCACCGCCGGAAAACTGGGCCTGGCACCCCTGGCGGCGGTCGTCGGCCACAGCACGCATTCCCAGGAGCCGGGATGGTTCACGACCGCGCCGGTGGGCGCGATCAAGAAGCTCTTCGATGCGACCGGCTGGAGCGCGGCAAAGGTGGATCTCTACGAGATCAACGAGGCCTTTGCTGTGGTCACCATGGCTGCGATGAAGGAACACGGCCTGCCGCACGACCGGGTCAACATTCACGGCGGAGCCTGCGCCCTCGGCCACCCGATCGGCGCCTCGGGCGCGCGCATCCTCGTCACCCTGATCGGCGCGCTCAAGAAAACCGGAGGCAAGCGCGGTGTAGCGAGCCTGTGCATCGGCGGAGGCGAGGCGACCGCCATGGCGATCGAGCTTGCGTGATGCCGAGCCCGATCGAGTTCTATTTCGATTTTTCCTCGCCTTACGGTTACATCGCGAGCACCAAGATCGACGCGCTCGGGGCGAAGCATGGACGCGAGGTAAGCTGGCGGCCGTTTCTGCTCGGGGTCGCCTTCAAGACGACCGGAGGCGCTCCGCTTCCCGCCATACCCCTCAAGGGCAACTATCATCTGCGCGACATGATCCGAACGGCAAAGTATCACGGCGTTCCCTACCGGCACCCCGCGGTCTTTCCAATTTCTTCGGTTTCGCCTTGCCGTGCCTTCTACTGGCTAGACGCAAAAGAACCCAGGCGCGCGAAGGGTCTCGCCAAAGCGCTCTACCGCGCCTACTTCGTCGACGACGTCGACATTTCCGCCGTGGACAACGCCGTCTCGGTCTGCGCGAAGCTCGGCCTCGCGGCCGACGAAGTCCGCGCCGGCATCAGCGATCAGGCGATCAAGGACCGCACCAGGGTCGAAGTGGACAAAGCGATCGCCCGCGGCGCGTTCGGCTCGCCCTACATCATCGTCGACGGCGAGCCCTTCTGGGGCTCGGACCGGCTGGATCAGATCGACAAATGGCTCGCGACCGGCGGCTGGTGAAATGCCCGTCATCAAGAGCAAGCTGAACCCGCGGTCGGAGGAATTCCAGGCGAACGCCCGTGCGCTGGCTGAGCTCGTCGCCGATCTGCGCGCCAAGGTCGAGCGCGCAGCGCAGGGCGGCGACGAGCCGGCGCGCGCCAAGCACGTGGCCCGCGGAAAGCTGCTGCCGCGCGAGCGTTTGCGCCTGCTCCTCGACCCGGGGTCGCCGTTCCTCGAGCTTTCGCAGCTCGCCGCTTTCGGCGTGTACGAGGACGAAGCGCCGGGCGCAGGCGTCATCACCGGCGTGGGCCGCGTCTCGGGCAAGGAGTGCGTCGTGGTCGTGAACGACGCCACGGTCAAGGGCGGAACCTACTACCCCATCACGGTGAAGAAGCATCTGCGCGCGCAGGAGATCGCGCTTCAGAACCGGCTTCCCTGCCTCTACCTCGTCGATTCGGGCGGCGCCTTCCTGCCGGAGCAGGACGAGGTCTTTCCCGACCGTGAGCACTTCGGCCGCATCTTCTACAACCAGGCGATCATGTCGGCTGGCGGAATTCCGCAGATCGCCGCGGTGATGGGCTCGTGCACCGCCGGTGGCGCTTACGTCCCCGCGATGTCCGACGAATCCATCATCGTCAAAGGACAGGGAACGATTTTTCTCGGCGGACCGCCCCTCGTGAAAGCGGCGACGGGGGAAGTGGTCTCGGCGGAGGAGCTTGGCGGAGCGGAGGTACACGCGCGACAATCGGGCGTCGCCGATCACTACGCGCAAAACGACGCCCACGCCATCGCGATCGCCCGCGCCATCGTCGCCAACCTCGGCAACGCGAAAGGCGCGGGCCTCGCCCTGCGCGAGCCGGCCGAGCCGCTCTACCCCGCCGAAGAATTGCACGGGGTCATCCCCGAAGACAAGCGCAAACCCTACGACGTGCGCGAGGTGGTAGCGCGCATCGTCGACGGAAGCGAGCTCGACGAGTTCAAGGCGGAATACGGCACCACCTTGTTGACCGGGTTCGCGCGCATCTGGGGTTACCCGGTCGGCATCGTCGCGAACAACGGGATCCTGTTTTCAGAATCTGCGCTGAAAGGCACGCATTTCATCGAGTTGTGCAGCCAGCGCGGGATTCCGCTCGTTTTCCTCCAGAACATCACGGGCTTCATGGTGGGAAAAAAGTACGAAGCGGGCGGCATCGCCAAGGACGGCGCCAAGATGGTGACCGCGGTCGCATGCAGCCGGGTGCCGAAATTCACCGTCATCATCGGCGGCTCGTTCGGTGCGGGCAACTACGGCATGTGCGGGCGCGCTTTCGGACCGCGTTTCCTCTGGATGTGGCCGAACGCCCGCATCTCGGTGATGGGAGGGCAGCAGGCGGCCTCCGTTCTCGCCACGGTGAAACGCGACGGGATCGAGGCCAGGGGCGGCACCTGGAGCAAGGCGGAGGAGGAAGAGTTCAAGCGCCCCGTCCTCGACCAATACGAGCGGCAGGGGCATCCCTACTACGCCACCGCCCGGCTTTGGGACGACGGAGTGATCGCGCCCGAGGAAACGCGCCGTACCCTGGCGCTTGCGATTTCGGCGTCCCTCAACGCACCGATCGAGGAGACGCGATTCGGCGTTTTTCGAATGTAGAGGTAAGCCCTGATGTCCGTCCACCGCGCAACGACACAATGGCAAAGGAACGGGATGCCGTTCGAGCTCGGCACGTACAGCCGCGCCCATCGAATCGAGTTCGATCCGTCCGTGCGGCTCGACGGTAACGCTGCAAAGGAGAACATTCCGCGTGGCGCGCCGCATGCGCCGGGTGCCGATCCGGAGCAGCTTTTCGTCGCCTCGCTTTCAGCCTGTCACATGCTCTGGTTCGTGAGCCTCGCCTCGACGATGAAGCTGACCGTCAACCGGTACGTCGACGATGCCGAAGGCGTGCTCGAAAAGAATTCCGAAGGTCGCATGGCGATGACGCGAGTCACCTTGCGGCCCGCGGTCGAATTCGCCGCGCCGCCTTCGCCGGCAGTGCTCGCCGAGCTGCACCACAAGGCCCACGAGAAATGTTTCATCGCCAATTCGGTGCGGACCCGGGTGATCGTCGAGCCGCGTTAGAGACTTGCGCAAGAGCTTCATTCGGGGAGACTTAGGCATGAGGCACGAAACCATCGAAATCCAGGCCGGCCTGGGCGTCGCCGTCCTTTGGCTCAACCGCCCCGACGTGCGCAACGCCTTCAACGAAACGATGATCGCCGAGCTCACCGCCGCCTTCGGCGAGCTGGAACGGGACCCGGCGGTGCGCGCGGTGGTGCTCGCAGGCCGCGGAAAGGTGTTCTGTGCCGGCGCCGATCTGAACTGGATGAAGAGAATGGGCGAGCTGGATTTCGATGAGAACCGCAAGGACGCAATGGCCTTCGGCACCATGCTCGCCCGGCTGCACGCGCTCGCGAAGCCGACGGTCGCGCGCGTTCACGGCGCGGCGTTCGCCGGAGGCATGGGGCTTATCGCCGCCTGCGACATCGCCGTCGCCTCCACCGACACCGAGTTCAGCGTATCCGAAGTACGGTTGGGCCTCACCCCGGCCACCATCAGTCCCTATGTCCTCGCCGCGATGGGCGAACGCGCCGCGCGCCGCTATTTCCTCACCGCCGAGCGCTTTCCGGCTGCGGAGGCGTACCGCATCGGCTTCGTGCAGGAGCTGGCGCAACCTGCCGAGCTGGACGCAACGGTGAACGCGATCCTGGGGGAGCTCGTTCAAGGCGCGCCGGGGGCGCACGCGGTGACCAAGGATCTGATCCATTCCGTCGCAAGGCGGCGGGTCGACTCCGAGCTGCTGGACGACATGGCCACACGTATCGCCACCGCCCGGGCATCCGCGGAAGGCAAGGAAGGCGTGCGCGCCTTCCTCGAGAAGCGCAAGCCCGCCTGGCTGCAGCAGGCGATGAAAAAGGGCGCAAAGAAGAAAAAATAGGGTGCGTCCCGTGTTCGCCAAAATCCTGATCGCCAACCGCGGCGAGATCGCTGCCCGAGTGGCGAGGACCGCGCGGCGCATGGGCATGGCAACGGTCGCCGTGTACTCGGACGCCGACGCGCAATCGCGTCACGTCGCTCTCGCCGACGAGGCGTTTCGCATCGGCCCGCCGGAGGCAAAGGACAGCTACCTGCGCGGCGACCGGATCGTCGAGGCGGCGATGAGCTCGGGCGCCTCGGCCATCCACCCGGGCTACGGCTTTCTCTCGGAGAACGCGGAATTCGCCGAGCGCTGCGAGCGCGCGGGAATCACGTTCGTCGGACCGCCGCCGGAGGCAATCCGCGCGATGGGCGACAAATCCGCCGCCAAAATCATCATGGAAAGGGCCGGAGTGCCCCTCGTGCCCGGGTATCACGGAGGCAATCAGGCTCCCGACTTCCTTCTCGATCAAGCCGTGCGCATCGGGTTTCCGGTTCTCATCAAGGCCGCTGCCGGCGGCGGCGGCAAGGGCATGCGCGCGGTCGAGCACAAGGCGCAATTCGACGCGGCGCTCGCCGCGTGCCGGCGCGAATCCCTGTCGGCTTTCGGCGACGAGCGCGTGCTGCTGGAGAAATATCTCGACCGCCCACGGCACATCGAGATCCAGTTGTTCGCCGACCGGCACGGAGGCTGCGTCCACCTTTTCGAGCGCGACTGCTCGGTTCAGAGGCGCCACCAGAAAGTGCTGGAGGAAGCACCGGCTCCAGGCATGTCGGAGGATCGCCGCCGGCAGATGGGCGAAGCCGCGCTGCTCGCGTCCCGGGCCGTCGGCTACGTCGGCGCGGGAACGGTGGAGTTCCTCGTCGATCGCGGAGGCGCGTTCTTTTTCATGGAGATGAATACGCGGCTTCAGGTCGAGCACCCGGTCACCGAAATGATCACCGGCCTCGATCTGGTCGAATGGCAGTTTCGGATCGCCGCGGGCGAAAGAATCCCGATCGCCCAGAAAGACCTGCGCATCAGCGGCCACGCGATCGAAGCGCGCGTCTACGCGGAGGATCCGCTCCGCGACTTCGTACCGGCTTCGGGCCGCATCGTGCATCTGCGACTGCCCGCGGAGTCCGAGAACGTGCGCGTCGATACGGGCGTGAGATCGGGCGACGAGATCACGGTCTACTACGACCCCATGATCGCCAAGCTCATCGTCCGGGACGGGGATCGCCCGGCGGCGCTCGGGCGAATGCGCAAGGCGCTCGGGGAATTCGAGGTCGCGGGCCTCGCCACCAATCTCGGATTTCTCTACCGGCTCGTGCAGGACAGCGATTTCGCCGGCGCCGATTTCGACACGGGCCTGATCGAGCGCCATCGCTCGGAGCTCCTCGCCCCTCGGGCTCCGGCAGACAAGGATGCGCTGACGCTCGCGACCCTGGCGGTTTTGTCGCAGCTCGACGCCGGCTTGCGCGGGGAGGCGCGGCGCCGGGGCGACCCGTTTTCGCCTTGGAGCCTGGCCGACGGCTGGCGCGCGAACCGGGACAGCGGCTACCTCCTTGCCTTCCATGAGAGCGAACACCGGCACGCGGTCCTCGCGCGCCGCCTTGGCGAGGGTTTCGAACTCGAATTCGCCGACGGACGGCGGCAGGTCAGAAACTATCGGCGCGACGACTGCAGATTGACGGCGCAACTGGAGGGCGCCACCGTCGAGGGCAGCGTGGTCCGCCTGGGCAGCCGCATCGAGGTGTTCCTGCCAGGCACGCATCACATCCTGGAAATGCACGATCCGCTGCGTGAGGAGCTGGCGGTCGAGTCGCGCGCGGGCGACCTCGAGGCCCCGATGCCCGGCAAGATCATCGCGATCTTCGTCGCAACCGGCGACAGGGTCGAGAAAGATGCGCCCATGCTGATACTCGAAGCGATGAAGATGGAGCACACCATCCGGGCACCCGCGCGGGGCCGGATCGCGCAGATCCATTGTAAGCTCGGCGAGCAGGTCGACGAAGGGGCCGAGCTGATCGACTTTGAGGCCGAGCAATGAGCCTCCCGAGAAAGGTGAGGATCGTCGAGGTGGGTCCGCGCGACGGCCTGCAGAACGAACCGAAGAGCGTTCCCACCGCCGTCAAGATCGAGCTGATCGAGCGGCTCGCCGACGCAGGGCTGCCGGCCGTCGAGGCGACCGCGTTCGTCTCGCCCAAATGGGTTCCGCAGATGGCCGATCACGCGCAGGTGATGGCCGGCGTCCGCAGGAAAGCGGGAGTCGCCTATCCGGTACTGGTTCCCAACATGAAGGGCTTCGAGGCGGCGTGCGCCGCGGGCGCGGAGGAGGTCGCGGTATTCGCTGCCGCCTCCGAGACGTTCAGCCGAAAGAACATCAACTGCAGCATCGCGCAGAGCCTCGAGCGCTTCGCCCCGGTCGTCGAGGCCGCGCGGGCACGCAAGATGCGCGCGCGCGGCTACATTTCCTGCGCGGCGGGCTGTCCCTACGAAGGCGAGGTGAAGCCGCAGGCAGTGGCCGCCGTCGCGGAGAAGCTCTACAGGATGGGCTGCTACGAGATCTCGCTCGGCGACACCATCGGCGTCGGGACGCCCGGAAAGATCCGCCGCATGATCGAAGCGGTCGCCGCAAGAGTGCCCGTCGAAAAGCTCGCCGGTCATTACCACGACACCTACGGCCAGGCGCTGGCCAACATCTACGCATCGCTCGGGCTCGGCGTAAAGACTTTCGACAGCTCGGTGGCGGGCCTGGGCGGCTGTCCGTACGCCAAGGGAGCGACCGGCAACGTCGCCACCGAAGACGTGATCTACATGCTGCAAGGTCTGGGCATTCGTACCGGCGTCGACCTGACCCGGCTGCGACACGCCGGCAAGTTCATCTGCGCGGAACTCGGGCGCGAGCCGGCTTCGAAAGTGGCACGGGCGCTCGCGGCGAAGGACTCATGAACCCGGACACGCGGCCCGGCGGCGAGGTTCCCTCCCCGTGCAACAACGTGTGCAGGATGAACCCGGATACGGGCCTGTGCGAAGGCTGCTTTCGCACGCTGGAGGAGATCGCCGCCTGGTCCGCCATGAGCGACGCCGGGAAGCGCGCGGTGCTGGCGCAGTTGCCCGCGAGACGGACACCGCGATGAAACTGCCCGAAAGCATTCAGGTCATCGAGCGCGGCTGGCTCTCCTCCAACAACGTCGTGCTGCACGCGCGCGCCGGCGCCGTGGCCGTCGATTCAGGCTACGGCGCCCACGCACCGCAGACGCTGGCGCTCCTCGAGCGCGTCCTTGCGGGAGGAAAGCTCGCGCGGCTCGTCAATACCCACTGCCATTCCGATCATATGGGCGGCAATGCGGCCATCCAGAAGAAATACGGCTGCAGGACGAGCATTCCGGAAGGTGAGGCGACACTCATCGACGGCTGGGACGAGCAGGCGCTGATCCTGGCGATCGCAGACCAGCGCGCCGAGCGCTTCAGCTACGACGACACCTTTCGCGATGGCGACACGCTGCAGATGGGCGGATACGACTGGCGAGTGATCGCCGCACCCGGACACGACACCCACGCGGTGATGTTCCACTCGCCCGAGGCGCGCGTCCTGATTTCGGGCGACGCGCTCTGGGAAAACGGCTTCGGCGTGGTCTTCCCCCAGCTTTTCGGCCGCGACACCGCGCTCGCCGAGACGCGCGCGACGCTAGAAGCCATCGGCCGGCTCGACATCGACGTGGTGATCCCCGGCCACGGCCGGCCCTTCGGCGACGCCGGTGCGGCGCTCGAGCGCGCGTTCTATCGCCTGGAGGGATACGAAGAGGACATCACGCGGCTTGCGCGCCACTGCGCCAAGGTGATGCTCTCTTTTGCGCTGCTGGAAAAGCGCTCCATGCCGCTCGCCGAATTGCCGGCCTACGTCGCGCGCGTGCCCATCCTAGCCGAGCTGAACTCGCGCTACCTCCGGATGACGCCGGTGGCGATGACGGAATGGCTGGTCAACGAACTCGAGCGCGCCGGCGCCGTGCGCCGGGACGGAAGCAGGCTGTACGCGAGCGGAAATTAGTTGCGCCGGCGTGCATTCCAGTGAGCGACTTCCCGGTCGCCCCTGCGGACCGTTCCGTCGACGGAATCGCCTCTTACGCGTCCGACCAATTCCACCGGCCCGCGGTCGAGTGCCCCGGGAGGCAGCGTCAGGCGCAATTCATCGCCGCGGAGCCTGCCAAGGGAAATCGGCACATCGCCCTGCCCCGGCAACTCGACCGACCCGGACACGAATTGGAAGCGCTGCTGGAGAACGAGCCGGGTTCGCCGTGTTTTTCCCCCCGAGCTCAACTCGAAAGTCCATTCGCCTTCGACCCGGGCCGGGACGATCCACAGGTACACCATGCTCTCCTTGCGGATGCCGACCTTCTTGTCCGGCGCGGGCATCGTTTCCTCCGCGTCCGGGCGCCACTCGCGCATGTCGTAGTCGTGCGAGACGACGCGCGTGCCCGGTTTCAGCTCCGCCAGGATTTTCGGGCGCAACGCGATGTTGACGTCGGGCAGGAGATAGAGCGTCAGGACGTTCGCCTCGTGGAAATCGGTGTTGAACAAATCCTGCCGCAGAAACTTCACGCGATCGGCGATGCCGAGGCGACGCGCTTCCTCGTTGGAGCGCTGCACCAGGCGCGGGTCGATCTCGACGCCGAACCCCCGCGCGCCGTGTCGTTGCGCGGCGGTGATCATGATGCGGCCGTCCCCCGAGCCGAGATCGATCACCAGATCACCCGCCTTCACCTGCGCCATGTCGAGCATCTTGTCGACGACCGCTTGCGGCGTGGGCACGTAAGGCGTGTCGAGCTCCTTTTCCTGGCCTTGAGCGATTGCGGCGGCGGAACTGAATAGCAGCACCGCGAACAGCGCCGGAGCGACGGTCCGCTTTGGCTTCGTTTTGAGAGCCCGCATTGCCAGCGCTTTCAGATCACCGAGTTCCTGCGCAACGCGGCGATTTCGGCTTTGCCAAATCCGGCTTCGCGCAGGACTTCATCGGTATGCTCGCCCGGTCCGGGCGCGTCGCGAACGATCGCGAATTCGAATTCGCTGAACTTGAGCGGCGGCGCCAGCTGCGTCAACCCTTCCTTGACGATCGCCATGCCGCGGGCGCGCAGCTGCTCGTTCTCCAGTGCCTCGTCCACGGTCAGAATCGGGCTCACGCAGCACTCCGCCCGCGCGAAAACCTCCGACCATTCACGCTGCGTGCGCGACGCAAAAGCCGCCGCCAGGCGTTCTTTCGCAGGCCTTGCTTCCTCGCCGTACACGATGTGCTTTCCTTTCAATTCGGGGCAGCCGAGTATATCGCAGAGCGCTTCCCAGAATTTCCGCTCGAGCGCCCCCACCGCCATCCAGCGACCGTCCCGCGTCCGGTAGACGTTGTAGCAGGGAAGCCCGCCGTCGAGCATGCCCGTGCCGCGGCCGGGCGTCTTTCCGTGCTCGAGAAATCCGAGAACGGGAAAGATCGCGTGCGCAAAAACCGCATCGGTCATGGCGACGTCCACGTGGCGGCCGCGCCCGGATGCTCTCGCGTCGATCAGCGCGGCGAGAATTCCCATGACCGGGGTGAGCGCCCCGCCGAGCAGATCGGCAATCTGGAAGTTTGGGACGACCGGCGCGTCCGCAGTCCCGATCTGACCGCCGACGCCGGCGTAGCCGATGTAGTTGACGTCGTGGCCGGCGCGGTCCGCGTAAGGCCCGTCCTGTCCGTAGCCGGTGATCGAGCAATACACCAGGCGCGGATTCACGGCGGCGAGCGCATCGTAGCCGACGCCGAGCTTCGCCATGACGCCGGGACGGAAACCTTCCACGACGACGTCCGCTTTTTTCGCAAGGCGCAGGAGCACCTCGCACCCTTTCGGATTTTTCAGATCGAGCCGTATCGCGCGCTTGTTGCGGTTGACGAGCCGGAAAAAATCCGACATGGGAGGAACTCCGCGCACGCGCCCCGTCGAGCGGGAGTAGTCGCCGGCTTCCGTGTCCTCGATCTTGATCACGTCGGCGCCCATGTCGGCGAGGTGCAGCGTCGCCATCGGACCGGGAAGGAGCCGCGTCAGATCCAGGACGCGGATGCCGGCGAGAGGTTTGCGGCGTTCGGGCTCGACCACTTGGTTTTCAATCGTACTTCTTCGCGTCCTCGATCGCCTTGCCGTCGTTCGGCAGCTCGCCCGGCTCTCTGAAGGCAACTTCGGCGCGCAGCTTGGTGATGCTGCGGATGCTGTCTTCTATCGCCTGCGCGAGTCCCGCCGGCGGCGCACCGCGTATTTCGCATTGCAGGGTCATGCGGTCGGTTCCGCCCGGATTGTCCACGACAAGGCGCGCCTTCAGGATTTCCTTGTGCCGCCTGGCGATTTCGGCGACCTGCGAGGGCTGCACGAACATTCCCTTCACCTTGGTGGTCTGGTCGGCGCGGCCCATCCAGCCGCGGATGCGCACGTTGGTGCGTCCGCAGGGGCTTGGCCCCGGTAGTATCGCCGACAGGTCGCCGGTGCCGAACCTTATCAGCGGGTAATCCGGATTGAAGCTGGTAACGACCACTTCGCCGACTTCGCCTTCCGGCACGCGCTCGCCCGTGCCGGGGCGCACGATTTCGAGGATCAGCGCTTCGTCGAGGATCATGCCTTCGAGCGCTTCGGATTCGTAGGCGATGAGGCCGAGGTCCGCCGACGCATAGGACTGCAACACGTGGATGCCGCGTTCGCCCATCGCGGCGCGCAGCGCGGGCGGCAGATACTCGGCGCCGACGGCCGCTTTTTTGAGCGAGCGGATGTCCGCTTTCAACTCGTCGGCCTTCTCGACGATCAGCTTGAGGAACGAAGGCGTGCCGATATAGGCGCTTGCCCGCAGATCCGCGAGGGTCGCCGCCTGCATCTCCGTCTGCCCCGTTCCGGTCGGCACCACCGTGCAACCGAGCGCGATCGCGCCTGACTCGAGCATCGAGCCTGCCGGCGTGAAATGGTAGGCGAAGGTGTTGATCGCCACGTCGCCCGGACGCAATCCCGCCGCGAAGAGGGCTCGTGCCGTGCGCCACCAATCGCGGCCCCGCCCTTCCGGTTCGTAGATCGGCCCCGGGGAGACGAAGACCTTGCCGAGCTGCGCGAGCGTTGCGTTCAGCCCGCCGAACGGGCGCTCGGCTCTTTGCAGCTCCGCGAGATCCGATTTGCGCGTGACCGGAAGCCTTGCCAGCGCGGCGCGGCTGGTGACACCAGCCGGATCGACGTCGGCGAGAATCCGCGCCCAGCCCGGAGCTTTCCGTTTCGCGTGCGCGAGCTGGCCGGGAAGCGCGGCCATCAAGAGACGTTCCCGCTCCTCGGGATCGCGAACTTCAAGGCTGTCGTAGTACTGCGGCATCGAATCGGTGGGCTGGCGCAGAACGGGCCAAAGCCGGATTGGGCGCAGGCAACATAGCACACAAAATCAGTATTGGTTATAAGAAACTAATCTTTGGTTTGTTCCTGTTTGCGCGGCGAGCCGGTAGTTTCTCGCCCTCAAGGGGGAGATCATGAATCCCGTTGCCAAAGGCATGAGCGAGGACTGGTTGTCGGTCTGGATCGGTTTGCTCGTTTTCGTTCTGGCGCTCGGCATGTCGGCCGGAACCGATACGCTGGGCTGGGTCGTCACCACGGGCGTCTGGACCGATGTATCCAAGGCCCTCAACCCCGTCTCCAAGGCCTACTCGGCCTTGGGCGGAGTGGGCGCCCTGATCGCCACCTACCTCGCCCTGCTCGTCGCGATGACCGCGGGCGCCGCCGCGCTCAAGGCCGATCTCAAGCGCTTCGCGCTCGGCTTCACCGCGGTGTTCTGGATCAGCTACCTGTCCTGGATCGCGGGCAGCTACGCGAATCTCGCCGCGACCACGCCCGCCGACATGCAAAGATTCGGAATCAGCTGGTCGTTGAGGCTCACCAACGAGGGCGGATTCATCCTTGCCCTCATCGCCGGCCTCATCGTCGGAAATTTCTTTCCGGGTTTCGCCGCATGGATGAAGGAAGCCGTGCGGCCTGAGCTGTACATCAAGACCGCAATCGTTCTCCTCGGCGGCTTCCTCGGCATCATGGCGGCCACGCAGCCGGTCCTCGCGAAGTCGGTCCTCGTCCGGGGCCTGGCGGCCATCATCGAGGCGTATCTGATCTACTGGGCGGTGGTGTACTTCGTCGCGCGCAAATGGTTCGGCTTCAGCCGCGAGTGGGCGGCGCCGCTCGCCTCGGGAATCTCGATCTGCGGCGTGTCGGCGGCGATCGCCACCGGCGGCGCGATCCGCGCCCGGCCCATCGTTCCGATCATGGTGGCTTCGCTGGTGGTGATTTTCGCTGTCGTCGAGCTCTTGATCCTGCCGTTCGCCGCGAACGCCTTCCTCGCGCACGAGCCGATGGTGGCGGGCGCCTGGATGGGGCTGGCGGTGAAGACCGACGGCGCGGCAGTGGCGAGCGGCGCGATCGCCGAATCGCTGATCCTCGCCAGCGCCGCTGCCGAGGGCGTCAACTACGCGAAAGGCTGGATACTCGGGACCGCCGCGACGGTGAAGATCTTCATCGACATCTTCATCGGCATCTGGGCCTTCATCCTCGCCTACATCTGGACCAACCATATCGAGGTACGCCCGGCCGGGGACAAGGCGAAGATCGGCGAGATCTGGGAGCGCTTCCCGAAATTCATCGTCGGCTACGTGCTGACCTTCCTCGTGGTCCTGCTCCTCGCCTACGGCGCGGCACCGCAAACGAGCGGCAAGATCCGCGCGGCGATGGGCGAGGCGAACACCTTCCGCGTGATCTTCTTCATCATGACCTTCTTCACCATCGGAGTGATGTCCAACTTCAGGAAACTCTGGGAGGAAGGCATCGGCAGGCTCGCCGCGGTCTACGTGGTTTGTCTCTTCGGCTTCGTCATCTGGGTGGGTCTGGTGATCTCCTGGGTGTTCTTCGCGGGGGTGAAGCCACCGCTCGCAGCCAGTTGAAAGGAAGAAAGATCATGGAACAACCCAAAGTCGGCGAAGAAATGCGCAAGATGCCGGTCGAACCCCTCTTGCCGGTCGAGAAGAAGCTGATCGGCTGGAGCCTGGGGATCGGACTGGTTCTGCTCGTGATCCTGGTTTTCGCGACCCGCGGCCCCGTGGCGGGTTAGTCGAATTTCGCTCCGGTTTCGCGGATCACGCGCGCGATGACGCGCGCGTCTTCGCGCAGGAAAGCGGCAAATTCTTCGGGCGAGCGCGAGGCCGCGGTCTCGGTTCCGTCGCGCGCGAGTATCTCCTTCAAGCGTGCGTCCTGCAGCGTCTGGACGGTCGCGTCGAACAGGCGCTTGACGATCTCGCGCGGCGTGCCGGCCGGCGCGAAGAACCCATACCAGATCGAGAGGCCGTAGTTCGCAAGGCCGGCCTCCTCCATACCGGGCAGGCCCGCGATCAAAGGGGAGCGGACGCGCGTCGTGACGGCGAGGCCGCGCAGCCGCCCGGCCTGCACCAGCGGCATCACCGAGGGCGAGGTCGCGAAGGTCACGTGGGTGTCGCCGACGAGCACCGATTGCACCGACAGCCCTCCGCTCTTGTAGGGAATATGCACCATCTCGATGCCCGCAAGGGCATCGAAGAGCGCCGTGGCGAGGTGCGGCAGCGAGCCGTTGCCTGAAGTGGCGAAGTTGAGCTTGCCCGGATTTTTTTTTGCTTCGGCGATAAGCTCCCGGATCGAGGTCACCGGCAATGACGGATTGACGGCCACGACCAAAGGCGAACTCGTCACCTGGGTAATGGCGACGAAGTCGCGCTGCGTGTCGTACGTCACGCTCTTGTTGATCAGGGGGTTCACGATCATGCCGCTCTGGCTAGCGATCATGATGGTGTAGCCGTCGGGCGCAGCCTTCGCAACGAGTGCGGCGGCGAGGCTCGAGCCCGCGCCTGGCTTGTTTTCGACGATGATGCCCTGGCCGAGCGCACGCGAAAGCGGATCGCTCATCGCGCGCGCGATGATGTCGGCGGCCCCGCCCGCGTCAAAGCCGACCACGAGGCGGATCGGCTTGGTCGGATAAGTTTGCGCCGGCACCGCGCTCGCTCCCGCCAACAAGAAAATAAAAGCAAAGACGGCTCTCACCCGCAATCTCCTTTTTTTATGCAAGCCACCGCTTCCTGCGGCGATAGTGCTTCACGTCCTTGAAGCTCCTGCGGGCGCCCGATGAAATGCCGAGATAGAACTCCCTGACGTCCTCGTTCGCGGAGAGCTCCGCGGCGGCGCCGTCCATGACCACACGGCCGTTCTCGAGGATGTAGCCGTGATCGGCGTAGCGCAGCGCGACGTGGGTGTTTTGCTCGGCGAGCAGGAAGCTCACCCTTTCTTTCTGATTGAGATTCTTCACGATACCGAAGATCTCCTCGACGATCTGGGGCGCGAGGCCCATCGAAGGCTCGTCGAGAAGGATCATGCTTGGGCGGGCCATCAGCGCGCGCCCGAGTGCGGTCATCTGCTGCTCGCCGCCCGAGGTGTAACCGGCGAGCGCGCCGCGCCGCTCCTTCAGTTGCGGAAAGTAGCCGTACACCTTCTCCAGGTCCTGCTTGAGCTGCGCCCGGCCGGCGCTGCGGGTGTACGCGCCGGTGAGAAGATTCTCCTCGACGGTGAGATGCGCAAAGCAGTGGCGCCCTTCCATGACCTGCACCACGCCGAGCCTCACCAGCTCGTCGGGGCTCAGGCGGTCCACGCGGCGGCCGCGGAACTCGATCGTTCCCTTGGTGACCTCGCCCCGCTCGGCGCGCAGGAGGTTGGAAATCGCCTTGAGGGTGGTGGTCTTGCCCGCGCCGTTCGCCCCGAGCAGCGCGACGATTTTCCCCTCCGGCACCGAAAGCGACACGCCCTTCAGCACCAGGATGACGTGATCGTAGATGACCTCGATGTTGTTTACGCCGAGGTAGGGCTGCTTCGATTCGGGCTTCGGGACGGCGGACATATCAGGTCCCTTACCCTGACCCTCTCCCGCGGAAGCGGGAGAGGGCACGGGGAACTCTCAACCTTCCTTCGAGCAGTCGCGCGGGGTAATACCCTTCTCCTTCGCGTATTTCGCCGCTGATTCCTCGATCATGGGCCTCACGATCGACTGGTCGGAGGTGATCCAGTCGGTGATGGTGTTCCACTTCGCACCGTCCCACTGCAGGAACTTCACCGACCCGCCGCCCTCGTGGTCCATGCAGGACACTTTCAGCGCCTGCATAAAGCCGGTCGCGCCGAGCTGCTTGAGCCTCCTGTCGTCGATGCTCAGATGCTCCAGGCCCCAACGGATTTCATCGCCGGTCATCGGCTTGCCCTTCCCGTATTTCTCCTGCGCCGTGCGGATCGCCTCGGTGGTGACGATCCCGAAGACGACGCCGCGGTTGTAGTAGATGCTGCCGACGCGGCTCTTGTCCTCCATCTCGCCCTTGCCCTTGGCGTAGACCTGCTTCTCGATCTCCTTGATCACCGGGTAGTTGCTGCCGGAGACATTGAACGCCGCGGCGATGTAGCCCTTGGCGGCGTCGCCCGCCGGGATCACGTCTTCCTCGGCGCCGCTCCACCACACGCCCACGATCCTGGTGCGCGGGAAGCCGATCTTCGCGGCAGCCTTGAGCGCGGTCGGGTTCATCACGCCCCAGCCGCGCAGGATCACCCAGTCGGGCTTGATCTGGCGGACCTGCAGCCATTGCGCCTGCTGCTCGTTGCCCGGGTGCGCCACCGGAATGTGCGTAACCTGGAAACCGTACTTCGCAGCCTGTGCGTCCAGCACCGGGATGGTTTCCTTGCCGTAGGCCGAGTCGTGATAGATGTTCACGATCTTCTTGCCCTTCAGCTTGTCCATCCCGCCTTCCTTCATGCCGATGAACTTGATCTTGGCGGTGTTCTGGCTCCAGTAATTGGTGATGAGGGGGAACACCCACGGGAACACGCGCCCGTCGGAAGCATCGGTGCGGCCGTAGCCGATCGACACGATCGGAACGTGGTCCGTCGTACCCTTGTCGATGAGCGAATAGGTGATGCCGGTCGAGAGCGGGTGCACGAGCGACGCCCCGGTCGGGCCGCGCTTCTTGGTGCGCTCGTAGCATTCGACGCCGCGCGCGTTGTTGTATTCGGTCTCGCACTTCTCGTAAGTGAGCTTCACGCCGTTGATTCCGCCTTCACGGGCGTTCACCATGTTGAGGTAGTCGATGAAGCCGCCGAAGATGCCAGAGCCGCCCGCGGCGTACGGCCCGACCCAGTAACCGTTCATCGGGATGAACTGCTCGTTCTGCGAATGGGCGGTGCCTGCAACGGCGAACGCCGCCACACCCAGCAACGCGGTCTGTCTGATTTTCCGCAGCATTGGAACCCTCCTTTGGACGGCAATCTCCCTGTTTTCTACAGGTTATAGGAATGAACAGCCGCGCCTACTATAGCCCAATTGTCGTGCATGAGAAAACCGGCCCGGTTTCAGTGGGGGAAAGGCCAGAGGCGCAGTTTTTCCTTGGCGATCTGCCACAGGCGCGCAAGGCCCAGCGGCTCGACCACCAGGAAAAAGACGATGAGCGCGCCGAACAGGATCAGGGTCAGGTTGGACACCAGCCCTGCCGGAAGAGCGAAGCCGAAAGATCGCTCGATCGAGGCGGCCGAAAGGTCCATGAAGATCGGCAGGAGCACGATGAAGGCGGCGCCGAGGAACGATCCCAGGATGCTTCCGACGCCGCCGACGATGATCATGAAAAGGATCCTGAAGGAAAGTTCGAGCTCGAATCCCGCCGGTTCGACCGTGCCCAGATACGCAAACGCGTAGAGCGCGCCGGACACGCCGCAGTAAAACGAGCTGATGGCAAAGGCGAGGAGTTTGGTTTTCATTATCGGGATTCCGACGACCTCGGCCGCGACGTCCATGTCGCGCACCGCCATCCAGGCCCGGCCAATGGAGCTTCGCACCATGTTCTTAGCGGCAAGCGCCATAACGCTCACGATCGCGAGCACCAGCAGGTAGCGCTTCACCGGGGTATCGACTGCCCACCCGAAGACGACGAGCTTCTGCGCGGTGATCACGCCGGAGGAGCTGTAATTGGAAAGCCAGCCGAACTTGGTCAGCGCCCATACGACGAAGAATTGTGCCGCGAGGGTCGCGACCGCGAGATAGAAACCCTTGATGCGCAGGCTCGGCAGACCGAAGACGATGCCTATCAGTGCAGCGACGACACCAGCGAGGACGAAAGAAACGAGCATGGGAATGCCCGGCACCCGAAGCTCGAAGTTGTAGGCGGCAAAGGCGCCCACCGCCATGAACGCCGCGGTGCCGAGCGAAAGCTGCCCGGCGTAACCGGTGAGGATGTTCAGGCCCAGAGCGGCGAGCGAGAAGATGAGGAACGGAATCAACACGCCGCTGAACCAGTAGTTGAAGTCGATTGCGCCGGCGATCGCGGGCGTCGCAGCGGCAAGCGGCACGCCGACGAAGACCACTGCGAGAAGGATAGCCATGCCGATCCGGTC
>Ga0209488_10001235_pt1 | contig 21928 bp, 35 predicted proteins | sample Rivendell_Oct201_8_FD_188349 | JGI IMG/M metagenome (GOLD analysis project Ga0209488, IMG submission 188349) | Vadose zone soil microbial communities from the Eel River Critical Zone Observatory, Northern California, USA -... | ecosystem: Environmental > Terrestrial > Soil > Vadose zone >...
ATGCCTGCACTGTCTGTAAGAAAGACGACTGGGTGTGGTTTAGTTGCGTATCAGCGAGCAGCTCTGCGGCTGCTAAAATGCCATGTAAAGGAGTGCGTAACTCGTGAGAGATGCTAACGTCAGAGCTTGTCAACCTGTGCCGGTGTCTCGGGAGCTGAAATTAGAAACACACTTGGATATGAACAAGCTCTTCGCTTTGTCGGCAAGTGTCATCCGTCGTTTGAGTACAGCAGATAGAATGATCACGCCTAAAACGATACAAATAAGTAAATCGTTTTTGGTATGTTACGTGAGGAGGAACACACCAATGGCACGTAAATATGACAGCTCGTGTCCTTCTAGCTGTTGTTTCCCCGTCAGGAGGGCAACTCTCACTCGTGGGAACTTCACTGGCAAGCGCCCACTCACGTATCGTCTGCCATGTTCCAACGAGCTGTATGCACAAAGCAAAGCAAACGGCCGCTTGTCGATGTTGAAAATAGGTACACCTACCAACAAGTTATACACCACCATTCACCTCACCAAGAAGATATACTCACACAGCGCGTAGTACGTCCCGTTTGGCACGAACGGGCGAAGAGGGGCAGGCACCAGTGCCTCGAACACACGACCGTCAGGGTATTTCAGGAACATATCCCAGATGCGCACGCATGCACCCCCTTGTACTTGGTGTGTCGTCGTGTCTTCGGCACCATGCACGATGACTGACATGACAGCCTCTGCCCCAACAGTTTCGAGCACCTCGCCATGTGACGTGTCCATGACGAGTGCACCCTCTACGTCTAAGGTCTTTTTTACGAGTTTTGCTGCCCGCTGGTAGACCCTGTCCATTGAGAGTGGGTTCTTCACTCGCTGACTTGCTTCTGTATCCGGGCTCGTCTCCGAGTCGATCTCAAGACATTCGCGTGTGAACTGTTCCATCTGCGGTCGCCAGTTATAATTGAACCGCAATTGACTGGTCTCAGCTGCCCGAAGCTCAATGGAGCCCCACTTACCGAGGTTTGAATGCGATCTCGTATTCGAAGCTGAATCTTATCACGCCATAACTCCATTTCGCGCATCGCAATCGCCTGTATTAATTCGTGAGTCATGCACACCACCCTGACCATATGGCAGCGCCACTCACGGCAAACTCCTTGAGCGTATGGCGCTGCCGAGGACTAAACTCGACCCACGGCGCATCATCCATGATAGCGAGCGTGCCAACGTTAAACCCCTCCTGGGTGCGCAACGGGGCACCCGCGTAGAAGCGAACATGTGGCGACCCAGTAACAAGGGGCTAAAATTAGGTCCCAGGAGAGTTTAATCCATGGCATTCAGAAATAGAATTTGCCTCACATTCTTTGCAAAACGCCAATCTGCAAGCGTGTCGGGAACCACCATAGGTTCGTCGCCGCTGCGCCAGGGTGAGGACATACCCTGCAAGGAGCAAGCGACTCGAACGTACCGTTGCAAGATTGCGTGCGCGCATAATGAATCAGTCCGGGAAAATGTAGGAAATGCCCAGCCGGCTATGGTCGTGTCCGTTACATCCACCGCGGGTTTCATGGCAAAGTTACTCACACGCCGACTTCATCCACCTGGGAAACCATCAGTAATTCCTTGAAACCCCCGTGGTTGCAGAGACATACTGTTCAATCCCATCAATGAGGCTGATAACAACTATCTTTGTACTAAATACCAACTTTGTGAGGTGTTCTATCCTCTCAAAGTTAATATCTGGGCCAGTATTCCATATATTGAATTGGTATAGGGCACGGCGGCGCTTGAGCTCATCGGGCGGGTACGGCGCTGAAAGATAACCAAGCTCAAGAAATACAACCTCCTCTTTGTGTGCCCGCCCTGCCACAGTGTCCAAGGTACGCCCAGGATTCGGATTCTCAGTTACAAGGTTTTTGTTAGGAAGAGGAGAAGAAGTCTGCCGCGTGATGTTTGGGTGACGCGGTCCAACAGGGGCTGTCTGCAGGGCCTCTGTTCCGGGCAGTACATGTTGCCGCACCGGATTGGGAACCATCACCAGCGGCTCTGGTGACGTCGACGATGGAAAACCAAAGTAATCGTCATCATCACACCCTGACGAAGATCCCGGGGGAACACATGCAGGAGTTACATACGGCGGGGATGCTGGGGATGTTGGTGCGCTCGGTGGCGCAAGATTATTGTCAGAGTTATCGGCAGTTGGAGGCGTCGAAGGTGGACTGCCCTGGATTGAATTGAGTGTGGGTGGTAGCCCTGCCGTTCTGTCGACGTCAACGGTGCCTTCCCAAAAGCTTCCAATCCGCTGTCGATGGCGAGGAGATTGAGGCCCCAAAGGGAGGTCGGGGGGATTCAGTCCAGGGATCGCTGCGCGAGCATTGCGGAATGGGTCTGTCAACTCGTGTTCAGGGGATGGCAAAGCCAGAGGCGCTATGTTGATCCTGGCCGCAGCCCAGCGCATCGCCGCAGCCGCAGCCGTAGCATCTGCGCGTAACACAACTGGCGCCGGAGTCGACGTAGGAGGCGGGTCAAGTACCGGCCGAGTACCAGTAGATGATCGGATATCCGCAAACGAGCTGCGAAGACGGTGTGGTATAGACGATGGAACATTTACAGCCGTGCTGCGGTGGGATGTGGACGGCACCCGCACCAACGAGGACGAGCTGGAGGATTGAGTTGATGTTGACGATGCTGTGGAGGGAGGACTGGTCGTCTGGGGAGGTGTGTTGCTTTTATCTGGTAAGGCAATTGAGATATCTGACGAGGGGTGCGACAAAGAGAGGCCGCGTGAAGAGTCAATTGATGGTACGTTCTGAGCAATTCCAGTGCTCCATGATGGGGAGATCGAGAATATATGGTGATCCGATGGCGCGTCAGGTGATGGGCTGGTCGAGGAGAGAGATGGATGTTGGCGCCCGAAAGACGAGCGTGGGGGAGGTGGCGCCTTGTGGGGCTCCCAACGACCAAGGGCATAGGTGCTAATAAAACTAGCCCAATCGTACTCAGATGGCTCGGCCATGCTCGGAGGGTCGATCTCGGCGGAGGACGCCATATCAAGTGCACGAGGGAGACTGGCTAACGATCGTGACAGGAAGAGCGACGATAATCAGCATACGAACCCCGACGGCGGCGCAGGAGTGGCACGAACCAGAATCGGACGGTCTGTGGAGCTCGTCGCGTAGATTAAGAAGAGACTGGTGGTATGAGGCCTTGGGACGCAAGCCCTTGTATGCGGAGTCCGCGGCTAGATCAGGATCGCGACGATTAGACGCGTGAGGATTGGCTCCTCTGGAATAAGAGTAAGGCGCGAGGGGCGCGGAGGAAGAGTCGGGTTCGTCGAGAGAAAAGGATGGGGCTGTGATCGGATTCGGATTCAGATTGGAAGGAGGTGGAGGATGTTGCGCGCGACCCGAAACGCGCTTTTGGCTAAGCACAGGGGCATCAGGAAAGGGAGAGGAGGATGACGGAAGGGAGAACTTGGCCACCGAGTCAGCAGCAGGGAGGTAACTCTGGTCATCCCGGTCTAGATCCACTGTCTGTGGGGCCGGAGCGTGTGGGTGCATGTATGTGGCGTGGCTGGAAACGTATGTATGTGTGTGCGCGTAATATATAGACTGTGGGATGTATGCGGCCAGTTTCTATCTCTTTTGATTCTTTCTTTCTATGAGAGCATAATACACGAGTCTCTGTACGTATTACAAGTCGTTTCGCGTTCGCTTGCCCCGTGGGCGTGGCGTGTGGCGTGGCAATCGTGAACGTGGCAAGACAGAGTCTGGCCAGACCAGGCCATCATGGAAATCAGGTCCGCTCCGCCCTTCGCTCTTTCCCGAATTTGAGAAGAATGACGTCACGTCCACTTCCAAGAAATCAACTTACTCCATTAGGCCTATTGCCAACATACTCCAGATGTACACCGGTAAAATAATGTTATCGTTCTGTCCAGACATCGCCTCTAGCACCGATCCAAGCCCAATAATCGTCCCATATCTCACAGTCTGACAGTTTGTTTCCCGCCCCGTCAGCTCGGCCCAACCACGACAGCATAAAAAACTCACCGAGAACTCCTCGACTAGACCACAAAGCCGCAGCACCCACGCAAACGCCACCACCGAGAAGGTGAAACCGGCACTTCCTTCTAAAGTCTTGGGTGTCGTCGGCGACCACTTGTATCGCCCCACCCTTTTTCCCACTACCGATGCCTGCGTCCTCGTAATTAGGTCCCCACTGCTATCACATCTCCCTCGTCAATCGAAACTCACCACGGCGTCTCCCACTCCAACTGTCAAGATTCCGGTATACAGCAGTAGCCGGGAAGGTCTGTGGTCCGTTTCAGTTAACGTCAATGCTGTCACAAGAAGAAAGTGCTCACGCCTCAAACCAAAGTGCGCCAGCGCAACCTGTAAGCAGGTAAAAATGGCTCAGTATGGCCGTCCCGCTATCCTTCGCATCCAGAAACTCGCTCATGAACACGTGCACGGCCGCCCCAAGCGGGTACAGCGCAAAGTACCCCACGTACTCCGCGAAAACGAAGAGGGCAAAAGCCGCGCTGAATGCCAAGTGCGTGAACGCCGGATCCGCTGCCACGCCAGGCACGAACATGACCACCGCGAGCGCATGAAAGAATTTTCGCCTGGCATTCAGTCCCAGCGTTGGCACGCGCCTATCCGCCGCGTCAAGCCACTCACTCGCCCCGATACCAAGGTCCGTCGGGAGGTGTGGGATCCCCACCGCGGGAAACATTGCAGAAACCGCCGATGATGCCGACGAGACGGCTGAAGACGTCAGTGATGCTGATGCCAGTGCCAATGGCCCTGACACTGGCGACGTCTGCTCGGCCCCCATTTGTACGATGGTGCTACCGTCCATCGTCGATTCGCTCACTGTGGGCAGCCGCGGCCGGAAGCGACGTGAGCGCGCCAACTGCCGATTCCATCCCCAGACACTGATGCTACCGAGCACGGCCCAATACGCGAGGAGCGCGGGCCGGGTCCACGGGAATGGGCCTTCCAGCAACCACAAGATAACCCAAAACCAGGGGTCACGCCCGCGCAAGAGCCACCGTGTCCACATGCCGATCAGCCCACCCACGATGAGGCCCACACCAAGGTAAAAACCGACGGCGAGTGCGCGCCGGTGCAGTTGCTTCTCTTGTGGGAATCGCAGACGGCGCACAGGCCGCTGCGCGATGTGTCGGGACAGCGTCAGTAATGGCGAAAGTAGAAAACCCGTCAACAGCGACCCTGGGATGAGGGCCAACTGATAGATGAGCAATGGCGTGGGCAGTCGATACGTTTTGATGTAAAGCGTCGTCACGGGCCATATCTATTCGTGGGAAGTCGAAAGGTGGCGTCAGTCTTGGTACACATGGACGCATTCAGAACAAAGGCGTACCCTCGCAACAGTCAAGTTGATTAATTCTGTGAACAAAGCTGTCGCGCCAAACACCACCAGCCCTAACTCACCGAGGGTGAAACCACCATGGGCGAGCCGGACAGCGATGTAAAGCGAAAATTGGAAAAATACAGAACCTGACGCGACCTCCCAGTACGATAGGTCTGGTATTCATACGTCACACATCTAAGAGGGGGAGAAAGAGAGCTTGAAACTCACGTCTCCACAGACTGACGACCTGCGCATGATCGAGCGCGAAACGCAGCACGATGAGGAATGCGCAAACCAGAAACGTGAAAATAATGTACAGCCACCCCTTCCGTACCTCACTGCGGGGAACCGAGCCGCGTTCGCCCTCGGAAACTCTGTGATGCCTGCGATGGCGCCATTCGAACCAGTGCGACGCATAAACATGGATAAGCAAGGTCGTGGAACAAAGTGTGCCCAGGTCCACGGCATTACGGCGTGAGAGCACAAGTGCCTGGAGTGGCGTCAAAGATGAGTCGTTGCTGAGACGCCAAGGGGCTTCGATATGCCAAAAATGTGTATGAGGCGTGCCTTCAGGCTGTGTGTCAACTTTGAGAGCTACGTAATACAGCGCGGATGTGATCAGCGGTCCCAAAATAAGACCACTGATAAGTCCATCATCAGACGAGGCCCTAGACGAAACGTCAATCGAATGGTCTGGTCACAAAGTTGCGCCGCGAATCTAACCTGTAGTTTTTCGGCACAGTCATCCACACAAATCCTCGATTTTCGGGGATGGGTGGAATGATGGTGGGCGTGCCGCGTCGGGGTGCGCGTGACTCTTGGACGCGAGGAGTCGAGGGAGGGTTGGCCGAAGCCGTGTCAGCCGCGCTGGGCGAGGGGGATATCCTTGTGCAGGAAGAGTGATTCCAAACCAAATAAGTGAAGGAGGCAAAGATCACAGCGTTGAGCTCTGACGGTGCACATGATTAGCATCATGGGACGCACTCCACGGAGAAGGCAAAGCGTACCGATGGGCGTCCGGTCATCGAATGGCAATAACGCGCTGGGCGAGGATCGCAATTTCTGCGACGCACAAGCGATCGCCAAGATCAGGATGGCACCCTCCGCAGCAAGCTTCGCGTCGATGCGGAGCGTATATTGCCAGGACGTCAAAAGGGGGGAGAGCGTCACGGAGAGCGTTCCAGGCAGGACGAAACTGGCGGGTCCGGCGCTGCGGGGGCGGAGGAAAGCCGTGGGGGAGGGCAGAGGAGGCGGCTGGGGCATCATGATCCCGTTCAAGCCGAGAGATCGCGGCGCGGGAGAACGAGAACGCGTGAATGTTCGTCGGCTGAGCGTGCCGGGGCCTGAGGCTGCTATGGCGCGGCCGTTGGCCTTGGGCTTGGAGCCGTCTGAGCTCGACGCGTGCGGCGGAGGACTGGGTACACGTGGGGCTCTCTGGCTCGTTTCTCCGCCGTTGATGTTGACGCGCGTCTCGACGCTTATGGAGCCGCGTCTCCCGATGACTGTGTGCGCGTCATCGTCGGTCTCGTCGTCATCGGTGCTCAAACCGGACGCGGAGCTAAGCGAATTGCACCCATGAGCAACAAGTCGCCACCTGCACCGCCCCCTCCCGCTCCCCGTTTGCTCCGAGCTTGTCATTCGACCCTGCTCTTCCCTGTCCCCGTTGCTCAGGAAATGGGAAATTTCCTGGAGACGGTCGCACGCGACCGGCAAATCATGCGCGAGGGGTAACCGTGACACAAACAGAGGCGGAGAAGAAGGAGGGGGGGGGAGACCTAGAATAGGAGAAGAAGGCACGCACCTGGATGAACCCGCTTGATAACTCGTGCTCCAGTCCACCGTTGGCGAAGCATGCATCGCCGTAGTCGCGCCAAACGATCCCTGACGGCGCCGACCCACACCCACGCCAGCGTGGCTCTTGCGCGCGGTGAGGTCCGAGCGCCCAGGAGCCAGTTTGGGGGGTGGCGGTGGCGGGGATGAACTCGAATGATGTGAATTAGCAATTGTATGAAGTGCGTTGGGCGTGCTGCCCAAGGGGAGGGGGGGGATACTAAATCAGGTCTCTCGACACGTCGCAGGGGTAATCTCCTGGTTCTGACCGCAAACCGCAGCGGCGCCTGTTGTTCGTTCCTCCTTCGGACCAGACGATGATGGAGCGACTTTCGGCGACCGGACACATCCGGCCCGTGTATTCTTTTTAAGGCCTGAAGGTAACATACCTTATTTCGATGAGGCCGATGAGCTGATCATGAGTTGGGGAACTGTCTGACCCCAGCAAAAACGTGCTGGAGAGGTCTGCTTTTAGTTTGATAGTGGGTGAAAAAGTGACGCTGGGTAGGAAAGCTGCCTGCTCCCGTTTGGGTATGGCCTGCAACGGCAGGGCAGCCCTGCGCCGACATCCCAGTCCGTCCATTTCAGGTTCTCATCAGTTTCTCATCAGATTCACGAGGCAAGTCCTAAGACCGAAACGTATATCGGGCCTTTACTACTTTTGTTCACACTGGGAAGAGCCCTGAAGGGTCCCTTGGGAAGCAACCGCTTGTGCCATGTGAAACCCTGGTGTTCAACCTTTCAACGGCCGCCTGCGAAGACATCGACACGTAGAAGAAGTTCGCTTCTGTTCCAGCCGCAATGGCCGAGCGGCATCGAAACACATAAACAGTAGCGATTTGCATCAGAACAATAAAAGTCACGGTGGCGCCATGGCCACCACCGCCCACCGATATCTTGGTCGTAGCATTCCTTTGTTGGTTCCAGGTGGGACCCCCTGACCGCTGGAAACGCCGCGACCATCTCTCACATGTCTGTCTCTTCGATTGGTGGTGGACTGACTGATGGCCATGGCCACGGAAAAAGGGGGATATTATGTCATTAGTTGAATCGCGGGGCCACAAAAAGGTCACCCAAGTAATGTCAAGCCGTAAGGACCTGGAGACGAGCTGTCGGAATAGATGTTTTTGTTCGGATCCCACTCCCACACCATTTTTTCGGGCGCAGAATGTTCTGTCTCTGTTTAGGTGGTGTTCAGGACGTCTCACGTCGCACAGCCTCGCCGCGTGGCCAAAGGGGATCGATTCCCCTCTGACTCGAGCGCCAGTCGGCAGTAAAATAGTTCGCCGATGAAGATGCCCTATCTCTGCGTGCGCTTTTACTCTGCACAGAGCGGTGGGGTGAAATCGATATACGATGGCTCGTAATTCATAATCGTCTTCAAATAACCGCAGATCACGGGTGTGTCGTAGTTTGCCGGGATTACAGGTCCGCGAATGTCCGAGTCGCGTCGTCTCGTGGCAAACGCGTTTTTCTTTCTACTAGGCGCGGAGGGCACTGCAGCAGAGTCACCGCGTTAAGGCTCTCCTCCGTCCACTACATCGCGTATACGACGCGCCTTTGGGTTGACCACATCGCCCAAGACTCCTATCGTGAACATGGAGCACGTGGAATCGCCGTCTTCTCAGATTGCAGCAGCGTCTAATGACGAGAAGCCCTCTGTCACGGTCGCCGCGTCGTCTGTCCACGACGACGAGGAGAACGCGAAACCGAACCTGGCGCCCTCGACAACTAGTACCGTGAACGGGAAGCGTCAAAGGACGCTCTTTGACATGCTTGGCTCTAAACCCGGCCAGGGCTCAGAGACGTCTCAGGCTTCTAATAAAAAGCCAAAGCTTACGGCTCCCGCTTCAGGCAAGAGGCCGACTACAGCCGCTGGAGCGCAGTCCTCCGCAGGAGGAAGCAGCAGTGCTGCTGGTGGCCTGCAGGCCCTTAACTCCATTCCGTTCTCTTCGACCGAGTACACGGCCTCGCTAAACGAGGATCAGAAAAGGCTGCTGAAACTAGAATGCGAAACCATAGGCAAGAGCTGGTAGGCGCCTCATTTCCGATATCCACCTCTCTCCGAGTGCACGAGCACTTAAACGCGGTCTCCACTTTTAGGCTGAAAGTTCTCAAGGACGAGATCAAGAAGCCGTACTTCATTTCCCTGAAGGAGTTTCTCTGGAAGGAGGGCGTGCAAGGCCCTGATGATAGCGCACGGGACCTCAAAGTCTACCCTGCACGTAAGTTCACACCCGGCCTGCGCGTGCAATAATTTCCTTACCCTGGATCGGCTCCTCATGGGACGCGGAACACAACGCAACGCAGCACGGAACATCTATTCATGGTCAAATTATACCCCTCTGGGCAAGGTCAGAGTTGTCATGATTGGCCAAGATCCATACCACGGGCCAGGTCAGGCGCATGGTACGCGAACGGGCGTCTCCGTTGTCGCCTTTCTTTCTTCCGATGCAGCCGGGCACCACAAATTTTTCTTACCCACCTTCTCTATTTTTCTGTATACAGGTCTCTGCTTCTCTGTTCCGTCCGGTGTCCCAGCGCCACCATCCCTAAAAAATGTACGCCTTGCTTATCTTTCACCCTTTTTTTCTCCCCCCCCCCTCTCCCCCCCAACTCCACACCGCCCCTCCCTACTCTCTCACATATGACAGCTGTCACTCATGATTTTTACCCGGCGCTACTAGATCTATGCGGAAATCAAAGCAGAATACGAAGATTTCGTTCCCCCCAAGCACGGGTGCGTAATACTCGTTTATGCCACTCGCCCCGAACAACCCCTTCTTCCTCACCTTTTTTGGCTTTTCATTTCCTATTTTGCCGACCCAACACTGGCACTGGCACGAGGGGGTTGACACATGTCCGAGAAAGAAAAAAAAACAATGCTTCTAACTGTCTGCTGTCCGCACACAGGAACCTCACCACGTGGGCAGAAGCTGGTGTACTGATGCTCAACACCTGTCTGACCGTCCGCGCCCACGCCGCTGGCTCGCACCAGGGTAAGGGCTGGGAGCAATTCACGGACCGAGTCATCGATACCGTCGACCGCTACGGCGGCGCCAACCTCGGTGACAAGACCGGTCTCGGCCGCGGCGTCGTGTTCCTCGCCTGGGGCTCGTGGGCCGCAAAGCGCGTCGCGAAGCTCAGCAAGGTGAGAAACCCCTCAGCCTCTCAGCCCTCAGAGCATTGTCCCGAGTCGAGAGAGAGGGTTTCAGCGCCTAAAGAAAAAAAAAGGAAAAATAAGGAAAGGGCCTCGCCCTCGATAGGCCCTACCCCCCTCTCCCTCCCCCCCTCGTTTCGTTCTTCGCTTCTTTGTTCGCTTCTTAATATCTGGCATGCTGATAGCGTTTTTCCCCTTTACCCCTTCTCGCGACTCACGCGCGTCGATAATCGCCCCAACAGACCAAGCACCTGATCCTCTCGAGCGCAGTAAGTGGACGCCTCCTGTGCCCACCGCAATGGCGCAACGCTGATGATCGGAACGTGCATCTGCACCTTTTTTAGCACCCTTCTCCACTAAGTGCCCGTAAGGGATTCTTCGGCAACGGTCACTTCCGAAAGGCCAATGACTGGCTGGAGGCACGATATGGCGCTGACGGGCGGGTAGATTGGTGTCGCCTGGACCCCGTCATCTGACCCACACACTGCGTGTTTCTGTCTGCCATACGCGCGCCTGCCCCAAGTTCGCTGCTGCTGCTCAGTACATTGGGATTAGGCTTATGTAAAAGCACATATAATAATGGGGTGATATCCAGTCGAGAAATTAGGAGGAAATGGACTAGTTTCTGATAGAAAGAAACACGAACAAAGTGCCTGATAACATAGGGTCTTCGGCGGATATGCAGACGCCCCCAAAAGAGTGATACAGTGTCCACGCGGTCTTTGTCAACGAGTCCAAAGGCCAGCCTTGGTAAGAAACCCTTTAGTATCGTCCTTGTAATAGGACATACAAAGGTAACCGCAACAGAACATGTGATCGATCAGAATAATGATACAGAATCATCACCGACAGTAGTGAGCAGGGTTACGAAAATATTGAGGGCGATGGGACAAGCGAAGGGGAAGCGCGTTAGAACGAACTGTGTGAGCGGGGGGGTAAAGGTACAGAGGGGGGGGGGAACTAATGCCTAGAAACGAGATCAACCCAGACGAAAAAGCGCAAAAAAAATAACTTTTACGACCGACTAACTGCCTCCACCGTTAAAAGAGGGCCGGACCGAGTGGGAACTTTCCGTTAGGCGTGGAGGCGACAGGCGTCGGAGGCCGGAGGGAGGAGGTAGGTGGGGATACTGATTTACGAGAGAAGAGAACCCCTGTGGGTCTGTGATGGAGCGCCTGTGGGCAAAAGGGACGGATGGTTGTGCGGGTGAGGGATCGCGCTGTTGCTGCTGCGTAGTAGTATAATGCAGGTTGGTGGATGGAGAGTGCTGCGAGAGGTGGGTGGTACCTTCGGTCCCCGCGGCGGTTCCAGAATAAGAAGGCTGTGAATAGGGGAACCGTTGCTGCTGATCTTCCCTCGGATCGCGCACAGAGTAGCTTCCGCCGCCGCCACCGTAGGCCTCTCCGAGAGGGCGATCGGCGGTATGAGCAAAGTTTTGCGTGCCTTGTTGCGCGGCCGGCATGTACATGGTGCCTGGGAGCGTCGTCCGGGACGACGACTGTGCGGGGCTCGGGTAGGGAAATTGGGAGTGATTCTTCGAGTGCGCGGCAGGCACGCCTGGTAAGGGATAGCCGGTTGACGGCGAGGAGGTATGGGGAGCGGATTGATTCTGTTCCTCTCCCATGATCATACCCTGCTCCCACGAACCGCCCTCGAGGCTGTGAACCGTGTTCGAGGACGGGCGCATGGAGGCAGTGATGGTAGAGGGGGAGAGAGATTGCGCCCTCGTTGACGTAGGGGAATCGACAGATGAGCCCGCGCGACTGACGGCCTCGAGGCCTGCAGCCTGAGAGGAGCGAGGGGGGGGACCGCCCCCCAGTGCCTTTGGCTTGTCCTTGCCGGTGGGGCCTTTGCCAAGAGGTGGCCTATTGGCCGGGGGGAGGTTCAAGGCCGCACGAAGGTTACTATTTTCTTCCTCCAGCTCGGAGACGCGTTGCTCGAGGGCCTATGGAAGATGAAACGGAGAGTGGAGGAAGGGAGGATAAGATATGAATGTGGGAGCGTTTTAAGAAGGGGGGCATACGGACATCGAGATGAGCGGCGCGGCGGGCCCGGAAGGCCCTCTGGACATCCCTGGCGCGATTAGGGGGCAAGTTGTCATTGCGTTTTCTGCCTCTTTTTGAAGACATTGGGGGGACGGGAAAGAAAGCGGATGCGGAGGGGTAAATGGACAGGGAGCGGAGCTGAGTTTCATGCTATATACATATACTAGGAGGGACCCGTAACATGTGCCCGCCCGTCCCGTCCGCCGTAAAGAACGAGCGCCGAGATTGAATACATAGAGCGCAGAGAGGAGCCAGACCGAATCGTTGTTAGCCGTCTTTAGACGCGTCGATCTCTTTCGTCTCTCCCCTTCCCCACACGCACTCAGAGACCGAAAGCGTCCGAGTGTTCGTCCGACTATCCGATTCTCTCTTACCGTCACCCCCGTCCGGCCTTTCCCATTACCTTCTTCCTTTCCTTTTCCCCCCTCGCAACACTGGTTCGTTCTCGATCATCCTTAGACGCCCACGCCCCATCCCACCACTTTGGTCCCTTCCCCTTCTCCGACGATCCATCATCAACCATCTTCTCTCCCACTCTTCTCATTATTAATATATATTTATTTTCTTATAACATCTTGTCGTCCTCACCTGACCGCCACATGATCGATCCACCTCTCAGGAAACCCCTCCTCCCCGTCTCGCCTCTTTCTTCGCAGTCGCAACATCCCGATCTCGCTTCGCAAATAGTTTGTGACGAAGTGCGGCCTCCTTCGCTAACTTTTTGTTCGCCGACTTGTTTTGTTCCACGTATGACATGTGCTGTGCACCACTCAGGGCCGTCAATGAACCCATAGTTCGGTGCGCACCCGGCGCCTTGTTGGGTACCGGCGCCCCGAAATCTTTCGACGTAATCGTTCCCGCCAGATCTCCTTCCCCAGCTCGAATGTCTGTTCCGAGATCCGCTGCGCTCTCTGACTGCATCAGCACAGTCGTCACAAGTTCGATCTGTTCCTCCCGCGTCCGGTACACCAAATCCTTCATGTTGTCCATCCCGTCCAGTTGCGTGATCACTTTGAAGGCATAGCCCTGATCGATGAGGAACTGCTGCCGTTTCGTGCTGTAGTACATCTCTTGCGTGTCTTTCGATACCAGGGAGTAAAAAAACGCGTTGAATCCCTCATCGTTTCGACGCTTCGCCCGTAAGATCCGACCTGTTTGTGTTTCATCCACACGAGTCAGATATCTGCCTCCCCCTCTTTTTTTTTCTTCTTCGGACATACCTAAGCGTTGTGCTTCCTGTCTACGGGAACCAAAATGTGACGAGATCTGGATCAAGCACGTCGCTTCCGGAAGATCTATGGAAGTATCGCCAACCTGGTTACGAACATGAATTACAAATGACACCACGAAGCGTAACCAGGACAAATACCTTCGACAGGAATATCGTATTCACCTCGGGGCTGTGCTGAAAATGTTGCAAAATACGCATCCTTTCAACCTGCCCGGTCTGACCATGGATATAGGGCTTTTTGAGTTTCTTTGCATATGCCTGCGCAATCCCCGCAATCAGCGAATTCGGCCGAGCCACAAAATATATCTCCCTACCTCAAGCGCGAACACGTTGTCCGAGAAGACTATCACTTTGTCCCCCCTGTCCTCGTGGTACTTGATAAGGAATTGACACGCCTGGAACTTTCGTGGATTCATACAGTAAAGGAGCACACGTTTACGTGATTGTTCCCTTAGGTACTCCCGATAGAATTCAGGAGTCATGGGGCACCACACTTCGGCACACTAGCCGCCGCCCGTTAGCGCGAGTCAATAAGGGACGCACGAGGCGCACGTCAGGGGGGTGGCTCGTACCTGGACATTCGCAATGTGACCCTTCGCGGCCAAGTCCATCCAATTCGCCTCATACAGCTTCGGCCCGATCATATAATTCAGGTCGGCTATCTTGTCATCTTCTCGAACCAGCGTCGCTGCAAGCGAACCATCAGCCAAGGGATGATCCATCTGTAAATAGAAATGGGCGCCGCACCCGTCAACCCGAGCTTGGAATGTGCTTTGATGGTGGTCACCACGCGACGGAACATGTTCGCAGGGACCACATGCACTTCGTCTAACAGAATGAAACCCCATTCTCTCGATGTCAGAAACTCCATCATCTTCTTCGACTCATACGACCGGTTGTGAGTGTTCGCGACCATCGAATACGTAGAGACGACGACCCCGCTTTCTCCCGCGAACTTCATGTGATGCGCAGCGGGTCAGGTCGATCACCCCGCGATGTGCAAATAGGGAACCACCCTACACACCTTTTCTTTTTGATCAGCTGTGAACACCGCAATCTGGCGGTCGGTCACATTCGACCATTGCATAAATTGCTGTCGCCACTGCATGACCGACACGCTGAATCATGGTCAGCCCCAACTTGACTAGCGCCGCACACGGTGCTCCAGCTGACAAACTCACGACGAGGTACAGAGCACGAGGCACGACTTCTTGATCGTGCACGCGGCAGTGATTCCCACGAGCGTCTTTCCAGCCCCACAAGGAAGTACTATAATTCCGGAGCGCGCTCTTCTAGATTATGCCATGCTGGGGCGTCAGTCACCAAAAAATGCCGAAAAAAAATCAGACGACACTGCACCCATTTCCAAACATTTTACTCAGGCTCGTCTCCTGATATGGGCGGATGACCGTGGCCGGCTTGAGATCTATGTCAAGATTGGCATTCACGGTATCGTTACGAAAATCATATTCTTCCAGCATGGGATACTCGAGCTCGTTGCAACGCTTCTTCACGTCCTGGGACCAAAGGAAGTCCTGCGCTCCGCATACACAACACGTGAAAGAACTCACGTCAATCTTGGCATCATCGATCTCAAAGGCGTGGACATTGTCATCGTCCTCGTCAATCTCGTCTGGCAGTTGATACGTAAGCAGTGCCCCAGCGATCTGAACTACAGAAAAACGTACCACTCTCCACACCGACAACAGATGTAAACAGGTCGCCATCGGAACTACTGGGCCCTGCCGAGGCACCAGGTGGTTTGGAAGTCTCTTCCTGTTTCTTTTCAACGTCTTTTGTACCTGGGATCACCAGACTACCCTTGACGGGGGCCTTGGCAGTGGTAAACGTTGTCACTTTATTGGCGTCGCCGCTCTGGGAAATAACCCTGGCATCACGGATGGGTTTATCTTTGAGCAGGAGCTGCAGGGTCTCCGGATGGCTAGATTCGACGAAGTACTTGTTGTGTTTCAGCACGAGCTTCACTTTCCCATACGACAACGTGCGCTCCCGAATGAAGTTTGTAATCGTCTCGGGCACGGGAACCTTCAATTCCGAGTTGGATACAAAGCACACGGGCTATCCCAGGGTGCGTACCTTGGACAGCCGATTCAAAACCTCACATGACGGCAGCGTGAGATCAAATGGAGAGGAGGCATAGGACCGACGTACATCTATGATGTCCTCAGTCTGCAATCCCACGGACACCGCAGCGTACAGGGAGTATGACGTGAGCTTGTATTCATGAATGAAGCTTGGCCTGAGAGGGAAATGGTCCAATGGGTGCATTAGCTGTCTGTCACGACATACCTGCTGACTGGCTCGCTAATGGCCACGAGGAAGTCCTGTGCCTGTTCAGCAATTGGAGAGAAAGCCTCTAGGATGATATGACCGTCCTCTGGACTAATCCAGAGGGGACGAGAAGCGTGGTCGGGTTTCAAGTGCAACCAAGAGAAGTCTTGGTCCATGAATATGTGAGACACCAGATTGTCTTGTAATCGTCGATGTGGCGGAAGAGAGGACTGTTCATCACCGCCAGCTTTCCGTCGTTCTTCAGCTAACTTTCGAGTCAAGGCGCTGAAGTTGATGGTAGCTCCGCGGGGTACGAGAGCTGCCTCTGTGGCGATGCGGTCCTCCTCTGAAGGTCCAACATCTACGTAATCGTCATCTGCTACAGGGCGAAGTCGCTTGCTAGAGGGTGTCTCAGAAGAACCTTTCCTATAATTTAGGCATATTTCGGAGTCAAATGTCGAATATCGCACCTTCTGGTACCGTACGTTTGTTGGACATGCAAGAGCAAGAGCAAGATGACTGACACACTGGCACTGGCACAGTCGACTCATAATGACATTGTCACGTGCGTTGTAGGAATCTTAGTCAGCGTGGCTGAGTTTGAATAGTCGAGGCCGTGTGCTATCAACTCGCTCGTTGGTCTCTCCTTCCACATTCTCGATACGCTCAGCGTCACATAACACTCATGTGGAGACCCGCAACCAAGCAGATTACCGGGACTAATGATAGTGCGTATATTTCTATTTCCATCTCATGTGATTCCTCACTTATGTGTTGTTACAGTCCCTCTCGGAGGAAATCGTCGTCGGTTTGGCCCGGCACCTGTTGAGGAATCAGCCCCGCCGCAGTTAGCCCAGCCATCACCTTCTGCCTATCCTCGTCCTCGAGATGATGGTTACCGAACGAAAGAGGAATCGCCATCCACGGGCGCACCTGCTCTTGGTAAGTCAACTGCCACTTATCCACTTCGTTGTATCGTGCATACAGGCGACGGCGTAACTCTGCATTATTCTTGATGGCATTTTAAATGCCCATTAGCATTGTGACGTTTGAAAATACTTTTTAGGCGTTTCCCACTAACCCTAACCATCGAAACTAACCCTGACATTCTCTGATTCTTTGTATAGCTGATACAACCCGAAAGAAACGTAGTCGCTGGGGAGACGCAAAGACAGATATTCCCGGACTTCCAACAGCTATCTCCGCGGCTGGTGTTTCTCAAGCCCAGCTCGACAACTATGCTATTCACCTTCGGCTAGAGGAAATTAATAGGAAGCTCAGGTTGAATGACTTCATTCCTCCGGAACGTGAAAGGTACGTTTGTTCCCGTGTATAAACAACATGTGAATGCTGAACCATATTATCGTCCAGATCTCCTTCTCCTCCACCCACATATGATGCCCACGGGCGGCGCACCAACACCCGCGAGGTCCGTTATAGGAAAAAGTTGGAGGACGAACGCATTCGCCTTGTTGATCGCGCGATGAAGAATGACCCAAACTTTCGTCCCCCTGTTGAGTACCACCAACAGAAACGCTCTCAGCGTCCATCGGAAAAAGTTTATATTCCGGTCAAGGAGTTCCCCGAGATCAACTTTTTCGGGCTTCTCGTGGGTCCCCGTGGCAATAGTCTGAAGAAGATGGAGAAAGAGAGTGGTGCAAAAATCAGCATTCGCGGAAAGGGTAGCGTTAAGGAGGGCAAGGCTCGTCCAGATCAGTATGCCGAAGATGCCGAGGAGGACTTGCATTGCCTTGTTTTGGCCGATTCGGAGGAGAAAGTCACTCTGTGTGTAAGGTTGATCAATAGAGTCATTGAGACAGTAAGTCGCGATCTATTCCGCGTGCTGTGGATACACCTTCAGATGCTCATCACTCGCTCCCACCTTAGGCTGCTTCAACACCCGAGGGCCAAAATGACCACAAGCGCAACCAGCTGCGTGAGCTGGCAGCGCTCAATGGTACGCTTCGTGACGACGAGAACCAGATATGCCAAAATTGTGGCGGCATCGGCCACCGCAAATACGACTGCCCTGAGCAACGTAACTTCACTGCTAACATCATTTGCCGTGTGTGTGGCAGCGCTGGACACATGGCCCGTGACTGTACCGTCAACAAAGGGGTTACCTTCGGTGGTGACTCTTCGGCAGGTCCTGGTGGCTCACCTTCTCAGGCGATGGTGAAGGGGGGATTCGACTCGGAGTATGCTAGCTTAATGGCAGAGCTCGGAGAAACTGGAAAAGGCCCTGGTCCCGATTCGGCAAGGGGTTCATGGGGGGGTGGAGCCGGCGACATCACATCCAGCAGTTCTAACGTCCCCCCTTGGCGCCGACCCGAGGTCTGGCAGTCCGCCTTGGGTTCGTTGAGCAACCAGAATCAGAATACAGGCTATCGACCGCCGCAGCCAGGTTACACTGGCTACCCTAGTGGAGGGGCTCCCAGCTACGGCCAACAAGGATACAGCGGCTATCCTCAAGCTGGAAGCGGTGGCTATCCGCAATCACAGGACTATTCCAACTACGCTCAATACTATCAGGGACAATACGCCCAGCAAACCAGTTCCTGAACCGCCATGCCCGGTTTTCTAACAATCTGACATTCAGCACATTTCTCACAGAACAGGACGAGGAGGGTGCACCATCAAAGCCACCTCCGACGCTCATCTCTAGGTATTCCTCACCCCGCCGACTGGCGGTTTTTCTCACAGTCGTACTCATGTTTCAGTTACTTGTTCCGCACAGCGTTTTGGTCTTCGCGGTTGTTCGAGATGACTTTCATCATCAAGATACTTCTTGTCCCACATGCCTCTCGAATTGTAGCTTACATGGTCTTGACTTGGTTATTGTCCTTTTGGTAGATCCCTCTCCACGTGTCACTAATAAAATTGACATGTCGCCCTATTCAATTGCCGTGTTAATCGCGCGCACTATGCGTCCCCTCCCCCTTCCACGATACGGACTGTATCACTCTTTTTTTCGCTTCTGCCTCCGCCTCGATCGTGATGGTGGGGCGGTACTATCTTCACTGTCCTCGTTATGTATCTTCCTTTTTGTATCTGACTGCGCGCCTGGGGCATTGTCGCTTCCCGCGACCACAGCCTCGGCTTTTCTCATGCCCGAGCGTCCACGGAACGAACGTATAAAGCATGAAACGAAGAATCCATTTGTTAAGTCCTCCCCGGGAGAGCATCGCACGACGGCTTCCGTGTCTGGCGATAATTAGCCAGTAATACAGAAGGCCAGATGTGGATAGCAACCACCTGCATCGGACAAGATCCCTGGTTTTCCCCGCCGCGACCACGCAGGAAGGACCGCAGAGCGGGGGGCCAGTCTGAACTCGCCAGCGGTCGCTTCCGTGCTTCGCAACGCCGCGGATACGACCTGCTCGTTCTCCTCGGGGTGAATGCTACACGTTGAGTAAACGATCCTTTCGACCGCCGGAACTACGGGGCCAATATCAGTCAGGCGGTCGTCATAATCTCGCCGTAGCGGGGTGAAAGAACGGGAGGGGTTTTTTTTACATTTCATGGCGTGACGTATCATCTGAAGCTGGAATGCCGCGAGCTTCGCAAGGCGTTTTGTATGTGCATCGCTGGAGCTTTCAGCCTCTGTCAGTGGCAACGTGGCGTGATTAGTGGGTGGTGCGACGACTGCCCGAGGGTCTTATAATGCGTCAGTAAGCAAGCGCACCTGATTCCATGAGGTAGTCGAGGCGGTTGACAATCCCTGAGCCACTGCAGGACGGATCGAGAAGACTAGTCCCATCCAACGGTGAGAAAAAACTAGGAATGGCAGCAGGCGTGAGTAGAAAGAAAACCTACATGTGGGTGACGCGGCAGTACTTTTCATCCTTGACGTCTGTAGCGAGAAAGTCCAAGTTGAGCGCCTCGACATTAGCGCATCCGGCTCGGGCTAGCATCGCCTTGAGGGTGCCATACCGCTTGCGGTCGCGTTCGAACGCAAAGATCTACCATATGAAAACGAAACACGAAAAAATGAATAGCCCGTCCGAAGTTGGGCACGGGACGGGATGAACCGCGAGCAGTGTGTACCTTGCCCTGATTTCTCATGAGTGCGCTCAAGTGCGAGGTTTTATTCCCAGGCGCTGCAGTGGCGTCAATGATAGCGCCCCCGGGACGCGCTGGTGGAGCTAGCACGACTGCGGGGAAACAGGACGCCTTATCTTGGAGGATGAGTCGTCCATCAGAATACTCAGGGGTATCGATGAGCTGCGCCTCCTGCGGAAACAACAGAAGGTTCTCGACGTGGGCATCCCGCGAGAAGTACCTGAAAGCGGGAAGGGGTGAGGGTGAGCGGTAGCCCCAACTGGGGAAGAAATGAACTGATTGGTGAGGGATGGAACGGACCTTCCATCACGGGAATTACCAAGGGCATCATCATACGCATACCCGCGCATTTGAAACGCCTGTACGGCTTCATCGATTGTCCATTTCAAGGCGTTGATCCGCGCATATCGAGGGATCTGGGCTAGTTTAAGGGATGATCCTCATCTCCATTGAGGATAGAGGAATGGGATGAATTGCCACCCACCCGCTCGTACGTCACCTGCTAGCGCTAGTTCGCTGTCGGTCCTTGCACCGCGCCTGATTTTGATGCGCTGCCATTCACCACGGAGGCGTGTCTTGTGGCGGAGCACCGCTTGCTTCACGGGACCGTCACCTGCTTGGATACTGCCGGTGAGGATAAGGTCGTGGACCAGCACCAAGGCGAGGCTGTGAGAAGATATCTTTTTCTCTTCCTTCAAGAGATTTGCCGCTGCGATGACTTCCGCAAGCACGGGCTTGTCTAGCGGCAGGCCGTGTGAGTGAGTTCAAACGATGAGCGTTCGATCGCCCTCTACCCACATTTCAGAGTCTCTATAACAAGTGCGGCTGTACGCTTGCGACTCTTCTCAGGAAGAGTGCTCAGGAGACTCTTTACAGATCCATGCTTTGCGTCTAAACGGTCGATGATTTTGGCGGCGTCAAAGTAGAAGTTCATAATTTATTTCTGGGTGAACGAGGGAACAGCGTGTATCAGGTTAAAATTGTACAAGAGAGGGGCGTGATATGACATGCTTCAGCGCTATGGACATCACTGGTATCAGCACGGCTAGTACAAAGTGGCGAAGAGAGAGTTTCTATCTGCAAAAAAGGCAGTGTCAGCATTCGAAAGAAATAAAAGTTTAGGCAGTCAGATACGAAAATGTTCCTCACGCGTAGTGACACGTCGGACAATGTAGATAAGTAGAATTTTAAAAGCATCACATAGACCAAGCAGGAAAGTGAGCTCACCTGGTAATGTGCAAAGGCCAAAGGGCAAGAGCACCGGCAGGACGGATTTCGTAATATTTGTGTCTATTTGTCTGTCGGGGTCAGGATTGGGACATGTGTGCACGCGTCTTTGAAGCCGCCGTGCCAGCGTTTGCTCAGACGACACCACATTGTCGTCTGGTCCATCAAAAGTGAGCGTTTAAAAACGGACTGATCCGTGTAATCTTACTGTGTTTTCGTCTAGTGGCACTCGAAACAGAACTCTACGACGTCTTGGGAGTACCATCCACGGCCACGGGAGGTATGCAGCTTGCACACTACCTGGCGCGCACGCTCTGACACCAAGCCTTCACACAGACGAGGTCAAAAAGGCATATCGCAAGAAGGTCCTTATCTTCGCCCTCTCCCTTTCCCCCGTGAAATCCTGAGCGATTTCTCTTTAGGCTAGGAATCTTCACCCGGTAGGCTGACCCGTGCCTGTGGATTTAATCTTTTGAACCTTGACCTGACTTTGTCACGTTTCGGTCTCCAGGACAAGGTATCCTACACTGTACCCCGTCTCTGTCCTCTATCTGAGTTTTCTTTTAGAATCCCAATGACCCAGATGCCATTCGCAACTTCCAAGAGCTGGCTGCCGCGTACGCCTTATTGTTTGTACTGTCCTTGACTTGATGCCCATCTTTCCCTAGTTATGAAATATTAAACGACCCTAATACTCGCGAGGTCTATGATACCTATGGTATG
>Ga0209488_10001236_pt1 | contig 21920 bp, 20 predicted proteins | sample Rivendell_Oct201_8_FD_188349 | JGI IMG/M metagenome (GOLD analysis project Ga0209488, IMG submission 188349) | Vadose zone soil microbial communities from the Eel River Critical Zone Observatory, Northern California, USA -... | ecosystem: Environmental > Terrestrial > Soil > Vadose zone >...
GAAATCTCGGTGGGACTCTCGTTGGTTGGCGTGCTGATCATGGCGGGGAGCTTCAGTCTCCGCGACATTGTGAATGCGCAGAGCGGACATTTCTGGGGCTTCATTCCGCGCTGGAATATTTTTCAAGGACAGTTCATCGGCTTCTTCGTTTATCTGATGGCAGCATACGCGGAGACCAACCGCATTCCGTTTGATTTGCCGGAAGCGGAAACTGAACTGGTCGCTGGCTACCACACCGAGTACAGCGCGATGAAGTTTGCCATGTTCTTTATGGCCGAGTACGCCAACATGATCACGGTGGCCTGCCTGGCCACGCTGCTGTTTTTTGGCGGATGGCACGGACCTGTTTTCGGACCGCCGATTTTACAGGCGCTCCTGCCGGTGTTCTGGTTTGTAGCTAAAGTTTTCGTATTCCTCTTTATATATATCTGGGTGCGCGGGACGTTGCCGCGCTTCCGTTACGACCAACTGATGGCCTTTGGCTGGAAGTTCCTGCTGCCGCTGGCTCTGGTAAATCTGGTGGCAACCGCAATCGCTGTGGCTTGGTAGAGCAAAGAAACTTCCCGGTTCTCAGTTAACAGCGCGTCTGAGCTTGAGAGACTGCTCGCGCGCGGCAGGTTTTACTGAGAACGGGGAATTGTGAACCGAGAACTGATTTCATGAGTCTTCATCTGATTTTATTTCTGGCCTTTGGCGCCGTTTGCGTGGCAGGAGCGATCAACCTGCTGGCGCAGACCCATCCCATTAACAGCGCTCTTTCACTGATCGCAGTGATGGCGGCGCTGGCCGGGGAATACCTGCTTCTCGGCGCAGAATTCGTGGCGGCCGTGCAAGTGATTGTCTACGCTGGCGCCATTATGGTGTTGTTCGTCTTCACCATCATGCTGTTGAACGCGGGGGAAGAAGAGCGTACCAAGGGAAGTCGGGTAGCGATTTTGTTCGGCGTGCCTGGCATGCTGATTGGAAGTACCCTGCTGGCATGGGTGGTGTTGCGGCACTCCGGAACCGAAGCTGTGCCAATTGGCGCCTTGCCTGGAGATCCGAAGATCATCGGGCAATTGCTCTTCCATGAGTTCCTGCTGCCGTTTGAAATTACTTCAGTTCTCATCCTGATCGCGATCATGGGCGCCGTGGTGCTTGCCAGCAAGCCCGAAGCTGTACAGAAAAAGAAGGAGCACTGATGGTACCGCTATCGTATTACCTGGTGCTCGGTGGAATCCTGTTTGCCTGCGGTGTCGCCGGATTCCTCATCAAGCGCAACATCATCACCATCTTTATGTCGATTGAGCTGATGCTCAACGGCGTTAATCTTTCCTTTGTCGCTTTCGCAGCGCACTGGCACCAACTGGCCGGCCAGGTATTCGTTTTCTTTGTGATGGTGGTGGCGGCCGCGGAAGCGGCTGTTGGACTGGCGATCATCATCGCGGTCTATCGCACGCGCGAAACCCTGAATGTGGACCAGGTAAACCTGCTCAAACTATGACGTCTCATCTCAATCTCTGGCTGATTCCGGTTCTGCCGCTGGCGGGGGCCGCGATCAACGGTTTTTTCGGAAGAAAGTCCTCGCGGCAGGCGGTGAGCACGATAGGGCTCGTGTTCAGCGGGGCTGCCTTTGCCATGGCCTTGTGGGTCGCCGTGCAATTCTCGTCTCTGACACTTCCCTATCATGAGTTTTTCGCGCACTGGATTCGTTCCGGCAGTTTCAGCGCGGACTTTGCTTTCTATCTCGATCAGCTTTCGCTGGTCATGTTGCTGGTGGTTACTGGAGTCGGGTTTCTGATCCACATTTATTCCGTCGGCTACATGTGGGACGATCCCAGCTACTATCGTTTCTTCGCCTATCTGAACCTGTTTATGTTTTTCATGCTGACGCTCGTGCTGGCAAACAACTACCTGCTGATGTTTATCGGATGGGAAGGCGTGGGCCTGGCATCTTATCTGCTGATCGGTTTTTGGTTCACCAAGGATTCGGCAGCGTCCGCGGGAAAGAAAGCCTTCATCGTCAACCGCATCGGCGACTTCGGATTCCTGATTGCCTTGTTTCTTTTGATCAAGCACTTCGGATCGCTGAATTTTACGCAGGTATTTGACGCGGTAAAGCCGCTGTCTGCAGAGACGGCTGGCGCGGGACTACTTACGGCGATTGGCATCCTCCTTATGGTAGGCGCTTGCGGCAAGTCGGCACAGATACCCTTATATATCTGGCTGCCTGACGCAATGGAGGGCCCGACACCTGTGTCGGCGTTGATCCACGCCGCCACAATGGTCACTGCAGGCGTTTATATGGTGTCACGTTCGCACATTATTTTTGAGCGCGCTCCTGGTGCACTAACATTCGTCGCCATCATCGGCACGCTCACTGCATTCTTCGCTGCGACCATCGGAATCGCGCAGACGGATATCAAGAAAGTTCTCGCCTACTCCACCGTCTCGCAGCTCGGATACATGTTCATGGCCTGCGGCGTCGGAGCATTCTCGGCGGGAATATTCCACTTGATGACGCATGCTTTTTTTAAGGGCCTTCTATTCCTGGCTGCGGGATCTGTAATTCACGCCGTCGGCGGCGAGCAGGATATGCGGAAAATGGGCGGGCTCAAGTCATATATTCCGTGGACGTTTTTGACCATGGGGATTGCCACGCTGGCAATCGCCGGGATTCCGCCACTGGCGGGCTTCTGGAGCAAAGACGAAATCCTTTGGAAGACTTATTCCAGCCCGCACGGAAGCTCGGCCCTTTGGCTGATCGGTGTGATCACAGCATTCCTTACATCGTTCTACATGTTCCGTCTGCTGTACATGACATTCTTCGGCGATTACCACGGCGCCCAGGTCGATGCGCACGGACACGGTTCTCATGGGCACGCTGAAGCCGGACACGGCGAGCCCCACGAGAGTCCAATGGTGATGCTGGTCCCGCTGATGATTCTCGCCGCTCTCTCGCTTGTCGGCGGTCTGGTTGGAATTGGAAACCGCTTCGAACATTTTCTCGCCCCGGTCTTCGGTACTGCAGAAGTGGCTGAAGGCGCGGTCGAGGGGGCAGGTCGCAGCACCGAATACCTGCTGATGGGCGTCTCCGTCGGCGTCGCGCTTCTGGGCTGGTACCTGGCTTATCTTCTCTACCACAAGCGCAAGGATCTTCCGCAGAAGATTACGGATGCGCTCGGCGGCTTCTACCAGGCAATCGTCAATAAGTATTGGATCGATGAGCTCTATGCCGCAGTCTTCGTCAAACCCCTGATTGATGGCTCAACCCGTATTTTGTGGCAGGGCGTGGATCGCAGAGTTATCGACAACAGTGTCAATGACGCTGCCGACGGCGCTCGCCACCTTTCCGACGAAGTACGGCACATGCAATCCGGCAATCTGCGCTCTTACGCGGGATGGATCGCGGCCGGCGCGGCGGCGGTGATTGCCTACATGATCTGGGTATGGACGGGAGCGCGATGAGCACTGACAATCTCAGTTCCTCCATTCTCACTCTGGTGACCTTCGCGCCTCTGGCCAGCGGGCTTCTCCTGCTGTTGCTGCCACGCCGTGATCGCGATATCCGAATTTTTGCACTGGTGTCGTCGCTGCTGACATTTGTACTGTCGTTGCATCTGCCCGTCTATTTCCACCGCTCGCTGCCCGGCTTCCAGTACGAGGTCGACAAGCAGTGGATTACGAGCCCGAACATCCACTATCACATGGGGATCGACGGCATCTCGGTCTGGCTGCTGGTTCTGACTACGTTCCTCACGCCGCTCTGTGTGCTCATCTCATGGAAGTCAGTCCATGAGCGCGTGAAGGAATTCTTCATCATTCTGCTGATACTGGAAACTGCCCTCATCGGAGTATTTACTTCCCTAGACTTGTTCCTCTTCTATTTCTTCTGGGAAGCCACGCTAATTCCGATGGCGCTGCTGATCGGAATCTTCGGTCACGAACGAAAAGTCTATGCCGCTGTAAAGTTCTTCATGTACACCATGATCGCCTCGGTGTTTATGCTGGCGGCGATTCTTTGGCTATACGCTCAGACCGGTAGCTTCGACTTTGTCATAATCCGCGATCAGATCGCGCGCGGCGCTTTGCCGAACTTTCCAGCCGCGGCGCAGTGGCTCTTCCTCGGATTCTTTCTGGCGTTTGCAGTAAAGGTCCCGCTGTTCCCATTCCATACATGGTTGCCTGATGCGCACGTCGAGGCCCCCACTGCTGGATCTGTCCTGCTGGCTGGAGTGCTGCTTAAGATGGGGACGTACGGCATACTGCGCTTCAACCTGGGCCTTTTTCCCGAGCAATCGCGTCGCAATGCGCCTTGGATTATGACGCTGGCGCTCATCGGAATTATTTACGGGGCGCTGGTGGCTTTGGTCCAGCCCAACATGAAGAAGCTGATTGCCTATTCCTCGGTCAGCCACCTGGGATTCGTGGTGTTGGGCATTTTCAGCTTCACGCAGGCCGGACTGAATGGCGCCATGTTCGTGATGCTGGCCCACGGAGTTTCCACCGGCGCCCTGTTCATGCTGGCAGGTATTCTGCATGAACGGCGCCACACGTACGAGATCAGCGAGTTCGGAGGGCTGGCATCGCCCATGCCGGTCTATGCCGCTTCCTATCTGTTTATCGTGCTCGCGTCCGTCGGTCTGCCGTTGCTGAATGGATTCATCGGCGAGTTTCTGGTATTGACCGGTGCTTTCCAAGCCAAGCCGATCTATGGAATTCTAGCGGCCACCGGGGTGATCTGGAGTGCCGGTTATTTGTTGTGGATGTATCAGCGCGTATTCTTCGGGAAGGTCACCCATCCCGTGAACAATTCCCTGCCTGATATTTCAGGCTTTGAGAAAGCAGCGGTGTGGCCTTGCGCTCTCGCCGCCTTAGTCATGGGGGTAGCGCCCATTCTGTGGCTGGGAGCGATTGATCCTGCCGTGCAGGCTGCGCTCACTCCGTTCGCGCAGGTAGCCAGTAAGGTGGTTGGCCAGTGACGGCTGTCGAATTCATGAGCGCGCCCCCCGCTTTGCTGCAGACCATTCCCCAGGGCGTGGACTATATCCGCATCCTGCCTGAGTTGGTACTGTCTGCGTTCGGCATTGCCGTCATGCTGCTCGATCCCGTCGTGGATGAGAAAACCAGCCAGAGATTTCTGGGCCTGATCGCTCTTGCTGGCGCGCTCTTTGGAATTGCAGCGACCTGGTATATGTCGCAATCTCCGGGCTTGGCTTTTTCGAACATGATTCGGGTTGACAGCTTTAGCGTCTTCTTTCACTTTCTGGTGATCGCCATCGCTGCGGTCGTCATCCTCACATCGTATGAATACATGGCGGTGCAGCGGATCCGCGCGGGCGAATACTACGCACTCATTCTCTTCGGCGTAGTGGGCATGGTATTAATGTCTTCAGCGGTCGAACTGGTGCTGATCTTTATCGCGCTCGAGATCTCTTCCATATCCACATATATTCTCGCGGGGTTTCGCCGCCACGATGCCTCCAGTGCGGAGTCGTCACTCAAGTATTTTCTCCTGGGATCGTTCGCTACTGCCTTTTTCCTTTATGGCGTGGCGCTCATATTTGGCGCCACGGGTTCAACCAATATTGACGACATCAGCCGAACGTTGTTGGCTGGGCCGGTCGAGTTGCTGATTTATGTAGCGATGGCGTTGATGTTCGTCGGCCTGGGATTCAAGGTAGCTGCCGCACCGTTCCACATATGGACGCCAGACGTTTATGAAGGAGCCCCGGCTCCCATCGTAGGCTTCATGTCCACCGCGCCCAAGGCGGCCGCATTCGCCGTACTGTTGCGGATCGTGTTCGTGATCAATGCCCCTGGACGTCAGTGGCTGATTTGGGTAGCCGCCGCATTGTCCATGACTCTGGGCAACGTTGGCGCACTGGTCCAGAACAACGTAAAGCGCCTGCTGGCGTACTCTTCGATCGCGCATGCCGGTTATCTGCTGGTGGCATTTGCGGCGACGCCCGATCTTGGCACGTCCGCCGCCATGTTTTATACCGCGGCTTATGCGGCCATGAACATAGGGGCATTCGCGGTAGTTAGCCATTTCGCGAATGCGGGCGAACGTTACGTCACTCTAGAGGACTACGAAGGCTTGGGGCGCAGTTCCCCGTTGCTGGCAGCGACACTCACGATTTTTCTGCTCTCGCTGATCGGCATCCCGATGACGGGCGGCTTCTTTGCCAAGTTCTACGTCTTCAGTGCAGCGTTGAAAGCAAACTTGGTTTGGCTGACGTTGATCGGCGTCATTAACAGCGCGGTGGGTGCTTACTACTATCTACGGATCGTCGTCGTGATGTACATGCGCGAGTCAAGAAGAGAAGTTCCGGTCACACCCATTCCGTTTGGGCTAGGATTAGCCCTTGTCATCAGTGTGGTGACCACGTTGTATTTGGGTCTCTTTCCCAATCGTATTTTGGAATACACGCAGCAGTCCGCTCGAGCTCTTGTAGCCCCCGTACAATCTGGCCCGACCCGGGCGCTCCGCACTCCGGAAAAGTTTTAGATGCCGTGATTTTCCTGTGGAAATCGCCAAATCGCGCATTTGACAAGGGGCTTGCGCCGCGTGCATTATGGGTGCACTTAAAAGCGGTTCTTCCTCTCGCAGGAACGACTGCGGCCTGGAGGAGAGCAAATGTCCAAGTTAATTCGAGAACTTTGGTGTAGGGATGAAGGGCAAGACATCGCCGAATATGCAGTGATGCTTGCCGTTATTCTGGTTCTGGTCGTGGGAACGATTCGGCTGATCGGATCGAACGCGAACAACGTGTTCTCTAGCACGGCGAGTTCGATTCAGTAGTCCCGCATCCCACGCGCAGCGATTTTTTCCAGGTGCACTTCGTCATTGTGAATTGATGGGCTGAACTCTATGACTCAATTTACTTCCCGAACCGCGGCTCGCCCCTACTACTGGTTTCCGGGAGTAGTGGCTGCGGTGAAGCTTGAGGGGAGATCGAATCAGAAGGTCACCTAGTTTTAATCAAGTTTCAGCCCGGAGCCGCGATGAAGAATCGCGGCTTTTGTTTTTTCAGGGAAACATCTAAAGGAGCGCTAGCCATGATTGTCAATATGTCGGAGAAGGCAACTCAGCAAGAAATCGAGCATGTGATTGAGCGCATCCGCGAGGCGGGCTACCAGCCTCACATCACGCGCGGCACCGAGCGCACTATTGTGGCGGCCGTTGGAAGCGGGCGGCGCCACGAGATCGAGGCGCTGCAGGTAGCACCCGGAGTCGACAATGTGGTCGCCATCGCTCAACCCTTCAAACTGGTGAGCCGCCAAGTCCGGCCCGAGCGAACCATCGTAAAGGTGAACGGTGTGGCATTTGGAGGCCCCGAAGTTGTCGTCATTGCGGGGCCGTGCTCAGTCGAGTCGCGTGAACAGCTAATGGACACGGCGCGAGCGGTGAAGCGAGCTGGAGCAGCCATGTTGCGCGGTGGCGCCTACAAGCCTCGCACCTCACCGTATGATTTTCAGGGCCTCGGGCTGGAAGCGCTCAAGATCTTGCGGGAGGCACACGAAGAAACCGGCCTGCCCGTGGTCACTGAGGTGATGAGTACCGAGGACGTAGACATCATCTGTGAGCACGTCGACATGCTTCAAATCGGCGCCCGCAACATGCAGAACTTCGCCTTGCTTCGCCGGCTGGCAACGGTGAACAAACCCATCATGTTGAAGCGTGGGCCTTCGGCCACCGTTAAGGAATGGCTGCTGGCGGCGGAGTATCTTCTATCGGGCGGCAATCAGCAGGTAGTTCTCTGCGAGCGCGGTATAAAAACCTTTGAGACGGAAATGCGCAACACGATCGATCTGGCTGCAGTGGCGTTGGCCCGGGATCTTTCCCATCTGCCGGTCATCGCCGATCCCTCTCATGGCACCGGGAAGCAGAGCCTGATTGCAGCAGTCTCCCGTGCTGCCGTTGCCGTGGGTGCGGACGGACTTGTTATCGAGGTCCATCCTTGTCCCGAGCGCGCCCTTTCAGATGGGCCTCAATCCCTGGACTTCGCCGGATTTGAAAAGGTTATGCGCTCGCTGAAAGAGCCGCTGCGTCAGACTTTGACCTTGGATACCCCATTGCGTACTCCGGCGCGGGTCTAGCAGCTATTGAGGAGCGCAGCGTCAAAACGCGGAACAGATTTCAGCCGGCGTGATTCTTTGGACGAAATCGCCGCTGACGCCCCGCGCTCCAGAGCCTCTTGAGGATTACCTGCCCCCGTGCCGCGCACTGCACCATGTGGCCACCAGCTCCTCTCAGCTTCGCGCGCACGACTCTCCGTCCCACCTGCACCTCTTTGGCTTCCGCGATACCGAGGATTTCGTCTCCTCGAACCGCAGGATCGTCTTGCTGTCCACAGTCGCCTCTGGTGATAAAGAAATCCTTCTCATGGTCGGCAACCACAAGCCTGTGGACCCGAAAGCCGTGATTAGATTTAATTAAGACAATATCGCCCTTTCGTAATTTGCTCACGATTACGGGAGCAACATGGACAATCTCGCGGTCGCGGATGCACGGGGACATGCTGGCGCCGAGCGCCTGAAACCGCACGGACAATCCGTCCCGCATCAGTTCCCGGCTCAAGTCTTCGAACAGCTCCGAGTGAGAGCCGCTAATCATGGAAGTTTAGAATTCTTTCGACGGCACGCTGGTCCGGCTCGAAGGCGTAGCGATAGCAAGGAACCGAATCCGCGACTCGCTCCAGAAAGGTCAACGCGGAGTCCACATACTCGTGGCGGTGAAACGGAACGAAGCTGCGCGCAAACAATTCCGCGACCATCTCGCTCCTCGTCAGCCGCGTGACCACGTTGCCATGCCCATGCTCCAGAACGAAAATTCGTTGCAGGGGAGCGCGCCCCGGCAAAGCGAAAGCCGCCTCCCCGTGCCAGGGCGTCCCGTACATGAAGATTCGGTTCGCATCCTCACGTACCTCGTCTTCACACGCCCTATCCTCGCGAACAATGATGCGGTCGTCGCTCAGGATTTCTACATCGCGGAGCGAGCTCCACAGACGCGCTGTCGTACTCTTGCCCGCTCCGGAATGGCCGACGAACAGGTTGCTGCCGCCGTCGGGCCCCACGATGCCAACTCCGTGCAGCTCAATCGCCTTCTCTTGCGTGAGCCGGTGCATGATCAGCAACTCATCCAGCGGATATTCCAGGGGGGCTAGTGCACGGGTCGCGCCTGCAAAAGCCTTTTCATTCATCTGCAGTAATGCCTGGGAAAAGCAGCTGTCTATCAGCAGCCTCTTGTAGGGTAGTCTCCCGAGGGCTGGAACATAAAAGTCGAACCGGAATCCCGATGGACATGCATACAGTTGCCAAGTACACCCCGAATCGAAAAGTTGACGCGCTACTGGCGTGGACCAGCTAGTCTGCCATTCGACTTCAATCCTGATGTCGGGAGCACCCGTCTCCACCCGAAACCGGCCGAGGGGAGAAGCAAAAGCAACGTCCTCATGGCGGGATCCTATAAGCTCAACCGACACACCCCCAATACAGAAACTACTGCGGTAATTGGTTTCCGGTTCCCCCGCGAATTCCTGCAAGGCCAGCACGTCGTGAGTCATCCTTCGTCACCCTTTTGCCCGCCTGCTCTGCTTCAGGAACCCTGGGTTTTGCAGAGACCGAACGCGTGGCAATTGCCCAGCGTGAAGCTTCCCGAGGTTGAAGTCTTGCAATGCGACAGAACGGCCTCGTCGGGACGCAAGCTGATGGTCGTCAATTGCGGTGCCTCATACGGCTTCTTGCCGTCGGTATGAGTTATATCGTGACTCATTTAGCCTCCGTCTGCGATGCTGTCAGTGGCTCCTACAGCTTCCACAGGCACCCGCTGCTACGCTCGAATTGTTCAGAATTGGCAGAATCTGCTGAGGCCCCACCCAGCTTTCCACATCGATCTCCTTGCTCGCGATGCGGCGCGCCGATTCCAGCAATGCCTCGTGCTCACTTCCGCCGACGCAGAACTCACACTTGCCATGCGCGGGAACGTCGACGCCGATCGTCGCTGCGCGCAGGTGCGCGACATTACATAGAAATGCCACCGGACTCTCACGGTCGCCGTTTTCCATTTCCCCATTCGCGGGACACATGCCGCAGAGCGACTGAATCCGGCATTCGACGCATTTCGTCACGCGTGTGCGTTTCCGCGTGCGCACCTCGCGCAGAGAATGTTCCCACGATGGCTTGAGACCGGCTTGCCGGATGTCGAATGTCTCCTGCTGCGAAATTACGCAAATGCCCATCTCTCCATAAGCATTGATAGCAAATGAGTTCATCCCGCCACCACAGAAATACACGGTGTCAATTTGCTTCAAACTGGGTGGATTCTCCAAATCGCGCTTGGCCAGGCGGCGATACTCGCTCGCTCCGTTCGGCGCGGACAGATCCAGCGCCACAACTTCCTCCGCCGTAAGCCGCACTGCCAGCGGACTCTGGGAGCAATCAATGCGCGGGTTGACCTGGCCGTCGCACTTGAATTCAACTCCCAGTTCTTCTTCCGCAAAATGCCGCATGGCGGAGATTTCGTGTTTGTTGATGCTGGTGGCCACGGTCTTCAATTCAAGCGGCAGCCCTCTTTCCTTCAGCAACCTGATTCCCCGCAGACACCTTTCATACGATCCCTGTATCTGCGTCAGCGCCTCATAAGTTTCTTTAGTTCGCCCGTACAAGGTAATCTCAATAGCGAATGGCGGCCACTCCACCAGATAGTCCGCAATTTTTTCCGTGATGAGCGTGCCGTTGGTGAAGAGGGTAATCAGAAATCCCTTCTTCTTGGCGTAGGTGTAAATTTCCAGGAAATCCTTGCGAGCGAAAATTTCTCCTCCGGTATAGAGAAGCCAGAAGCAGCCCATCTCGACCAACTCGTCCAACAGACGACAATGCTCTTCGGTGCTCATCTCGCGGCTGCGAGCATCCTGATCTCCCATGGGCAGGTTGTTGTAGCAGTGCTGGCATTCCAGCGGACAACGCCGCGTCACTTCAATAGAGACCTGCATCGGCGCTCGCTTGCCGGATTGGCGCTCGTGTAGATCTGCGCTGAAGGCCCCGTAGGTTAACTGGTCCATGCGCCTCGATTCTTGGCCGCTCGATTCTTTCTGCCAACAGCTTCTGCCAACAGCGGACGCGATCTTACACGCCCGCTGCCGCCAGTCCTTCCCGCCCCACTGGCCCTTCGGTCCCCGCCACAATCACAGAATTTGGGACCTCGACCAGACCAACCAAAAGCATGTCCTCAACAAACTGCTTCACATCTTGCTCGGCCCGCGGACGATCCACGTTGTATTCCTGCGCGACGGCAACAACCAACTCCGCGAGTGTCCTCTGCGTCTCCAACAATCTCCAAACCAGGGATCCGGTTTCGTTGAAGCTGTATATGGACGCCAGATCTCCGACTTTGCCACGGATGGGCACGATCAGAGTCTCGCCACCAACTACCCGGGAAACAACTGTCCGGGACCGCGCAAGTGGTTGTTGTTCTGACACTGTCGACAAGCTACACACCTCTAGTTCGTTTTTCGTAACGTCCGCTACTTATTGAAAGTTCCATTGCTATTTTGAGATTACGGCAGAACCGGCGCGATAAAACATCGACGTTGAAAGCAGGTATTGCGTTGGTTATGAGCGCGCTTGGTTCATAACTACCGACAACGACAGGACTTATGCAATCGATTTTCTGCGCGAAGGGGGGCTTTGGCTGGTGCTCGTTTCTGACACTGTCGACAAGCTACACACCTCTAGTTCGTTTTTCGTAACTTTTACAAAAAAACTTTCCAAAAAAAAGGCGGCCGAAGCCGCCCCGAAGGTAAATGGAAGTGACGATCCGAGATTTTCTAATTCATCTTGTGAACAAAAACATCCGGGTTGCCACGGTTGGTTTGATTCTCGAAGGCGCCGACGAAGCCCGAGTTGGCGTTGGTGAAATCGCTTGTCAGTTGGTCGTAGTCGCCCATGTAAATGGAGTTGATGAACACATCGTTGCCGTGGGTCGGAGCGAATCCGTGCATCCCGATATTAGTGTCGGTAAAGGTGAACCCGCCATCGGTAGATTCCCCGCAATCCCGCCAGATGGCAAAGTTCTCGTCATCTTTGCGACGGTCGTACCAGCAGACGCCGACGAAGCCCCGGTTGTCTACAGCGATCGCAGACTGGAAGTGGTCGTGACCACTACCCAGCCTCGACTGGATGTCGCTGTTCACCTTGCGAGGAGCAAAACCCCAGGTGTTCCCGCCATCCGTAGACTCCCGCAGTAAAACGTCGTCGTAAGCGTAGAACCCCTGAATGGCCAGCGGATCAGGAACGATCTTGTCGCGGCCATCAGCCCAAGTGATGTACAGAGTGCCGTCCGAAGCGGTCCCTGAATGGTCGACAGCCATCGCCATATCAAGGAAGTCACGGAATTCGCCCTGTAAGAAGTAGGAGTCTCCGCCGGGCTGAACGTTGGCTTCGACCGTGACCGGCGCGGACAACGTTCCAGACTTGAGGCTGGAGATTTGCAGTGACCTCGGACCAAACGGGAAGTTGCTGCCCAAGTTGACCCAGGAAATATACATGGTGCCGTGAGAATCGACAGCCATCTGCGATCCTTGAACCGCAGCGTTGCCGCAAACCTCGATAGCCACCGTCGGAGTCGGAGACCAGGTGGATCCGCCGTCGTCGGACTCTACAAACTCGATGGCGGTGCGAACATCAAAGCCGCAAGTAAGGCTGCTAAAGGAGAAGTCAAAGTCGGTGTAAGAGACAAACATCCGGCTCTTGTTCGAGGGGTCGATGGTGGACCAGGGCTTGTCGAGAAGATGTGAACCGTCCTTCGAGATGGCAGGAACGGGATCACCCCAGGTCTTGCCGCCATCTGTGGACTTGTTCACCGCAACCGCGCCGAAGAAATTGAAGTTGCTGTCAAAGTAGTCGAATATCTGTGAATAGTAAAAAGTGTTAGCGTCAGAGCAGTTGACTCCGGGGTCGCCGCCCAGGAAGTTTCCATTACCCGGACCAGGGTTGATTGGTCCCACATCGGTAAAAGAGGCTCCGCCATTGGTAGAGTAGGCCGCTCCGCTGAAGGCCTGGCCACCTGTACCGGTGTAGTAATAAGGAGTTTCAAACACGCTGCCCGAATCATTAAAGCCCACAACCACGTTATTGCCGCAACGGGCCGTGGAGGTTTCGCTTTGGGTAAAGCCGGTAAAAGAGGAATAAGCGACATCCGTAGCTGGATTGGAAGCACGGATGAGACTTCCAACTGGAGCAGGCGCGTTTGCTAACTGCGCTGCCATATTGGCGCGGGCCACAAAAGACGGGTCGGTGAGGCGCATCCCATACGTGTGCCAGGCATCTGCCAGGTGAACGATGTTGGCGTAGCCGTCCAGCATTTTTTGATGCCTGGAGTCTAGCTTGTTATAGGCGGCCCTGACGTGTTGCAGGGTTCTATCGAGGGCGACAACTTTATCCACCGACATCTGAGCCGATCCAAATGACGAAGCGAGCAGACTTGTGGCGAAAGCGCCGGCCAGAAACGGTGTAAACCTGGGTGACTTCATGCTGGATTCTCCTTAATTCCGTGGTGCTTCGTGGAAGTTCGGACTGTTCTTTCAGCCCTCGTGCTGGGTAGGGCTAGAAGTAAGCCATCGCAGCCGTGACTCCGTCAAGTCAAATCGCTTTCAACAGGAAACTTTACTTTCTATGCACAAAGTTGCACATCGCTGAAACGCCGCAATCGACGGGCGATTTCGATGCTTTGAAGCGAAACGTCGAATCACTCTGAACTCATCACCTTTCGGCCCCACTTAAGTTGAGGGCGGGCTATAAGCCGCGGAGGGGCTATGGAATGGTTTGCCAACGTGCCCCACTAATGCGCATTCGGCAAGTGATTTATTCCACCAAAGGCAAAGCAACTAGTTACGTGATCGGTTTCTACCGTTCTGCACGTCACACGCTGTTTATCCGGCGATTTCGCTAGCTGTAACCCTGGTCGCAGATCGGCATGACAGATAGTGCATTTCACTCGCAAACGCCTGTGCCTCATTTATTGGTGGAAGCTTTGTTCTCCAAATCAGGTTGGAAGCCGATTCGATCCAGAGCTGGTTTGATTTCAGCATTCGACATGAAGGAGCTTCCAAGCAGACCGGTAATGCTCAATCATGACGACAATAGGAGCCTGATGCAGTCCCATAAAAACATCTTCAAACCAATCCCTGAAAGCTTGAAAACCGGTCTCGAAAACCCCACAGGTTTCCGGCGAGGTCCCGATAGAAATGTTTCAGAGCCTTCATGGATTCAACGGGGGTATACGGAAACGAAGCGAGCGCCGCTGTGCAAGTGATGGTTCCAATGTCGTCCCGCGGGTATGCGTGGCTACCACCTGCATTAAATGTCGGCGAAGGGGCACGGAAGCTGAGAAAAAGCTTGACATGTTATATAGTGTTGTAGTTAACTACAACAGTGTTCGACGCAGTCCAATCTTAGAGCTTAATCGCGTAACCGAATACGCAGGAGAATAAAACATGAAATCCCTTCGCTTTATGCTGTTCGTTGTTCCAGTGGCGGTTTCCACCTTGGCTTTTGCCCAGTCTGACGCGCAAAAGTCCTCCGTGGCTCCTCTGCCGTCCGAGGCACAGAAGTCGTTCACAACCATGAAAAGCCTGGCGGGAGAGTGGGAAGGCCCCGTCACCGTCCCGGAGATGCCGCAGATGTCAGGCGGCAAGCCGACGCACGCCTCGCTGCGCGTGACCTCGCGGGGACACGTCCTCGTACACGAGTTCCAGGAAGCAGGAACGCCGTTGGATGCGACAAAGTACGACCATCCGGTCACGATGCTTTACCTGGACGGAGAGCAACTCACTCTGGTTCACTATTGCGACGCGGGGAACCGGCCGCGCATGACCGGCACGATGTCGCCCGACGGCAAGAAGGTCGAGTTCGAACTCAAGGACATCAGCGGGAGCACGGAGCACCACATGCACCATTCCGTGTTCACCATCATCGACGCCAACCATCACACCGAGGATTGGACCTTCATGATGAACGATAAGCCGATCCACGCGCATTTCGACCTGCACCGGACAAACTGACGCCGTTTTGCGGGCGTCTGAGCTCGCACAGCCTGCCCTGAGCTTGTCGAAGGGCGTCATCCTGAGGAGAGCCTCAGCTCGACGAAGGATCTCGGGCGCGCTGCATCTCTCGTAAGGTGTGGTAAGGACTATTTGGATAACCTTATGGACCGTGAGTGGAACGACAGTCAGCCGATTTACCGCCAGCTTCGCGACCGCGTGGTCGCGATGATACTCGACGGCGTGCTCAAGGAAGGCGATCCATTGCCGTCCGTGCGCAATGTCGCGGCCGAGTATCGGGTCAATCCGCTCACGGTTCTGAAGGGCTATCAACAACTCGTCGACGAGCAACTGGTCGAGAGCAGGAGAGGTCTCGGCATGTTCATCAATGCGGGCGCGCGCAATCTGCTGTTGCAGGGTGAACGCCAGAAGTTTCTTGCGGAAGAATGGCCGAGGGTCCACGCAACCATTCAGCGGCTCGGGCTGAAGCCGAAAGAATTGCTGGAGAATGGCGCTGGCCGTCAGTCGAATTCGAAAATCAAAAAAGAGGAGGAACGCTGAAGCCATGGCATGCATAGAAGCCCGCGGTCTCCGCAAGTCGTTCGGCGCAACCGTTGCGCTGGACGGCGTCGATCTGCGCATCGAAGAGGGCCGCATCCTCGGAATTATCGGGCCCAACGGTGCAGGAAAAACGACCGCACTCAACGCGATTCTCGGCCTCACACCTTATCAAGGCGAACTGAGAGTGCTGGGCCGCGATCCCTGGGCCGAGCGCGATCAGCTTATGCGCGACGTCTGCTTCATTGCCGACGTCGCTGTCTTGCCGCGCTGGATGCGGGTTTCGCAAGCGCTCGATTACGTCGAGGGCGTGCATCCGCGATTCGATCGCGCCAAGGCGGAAGGCCTGTTGGCAAAAACCACGATCAAGCACGCGAGCAAGGTCCGGCAATTATCGAAGGGCATGGTGGCGCAACTGCATCTCGCTCTGGTCATGGCGATTGATGCCAGATTGCTCGTCCTGGATGAGCCGACGCTCGGCCTCGACATCCTGTTTCGCAAGCAGTTTTACGATTCCTTGCTGAACGATTACTTCGATCGCAGCCGCACCATCTTGGTGACCACGCACCAGGTGGAGGAGTTGCAGCACATTCTTACCGACTTGATGTTCATCGACCGCGGCCGAATCGTGCTGGATTGCAGCATGGAGGAATTCGAATCGCGCTACGTCGAAGTGACGGTGAATCCCGACCGGGTCGCGGCGGCACGCGCCCTCAAGCCGATCTATGAGCGCCAGGTGTTCGGGCGCAGCATTCTGCTCTTCGATATGAAGCCGGATCGCGGCGGCAATCAGACTATCGACCGCCCGCAACTGGCCGCGCTTGGTGAAGCGCGCACGCCCAGCATCGCCGACTTATTCGTGGCCGTGGTGGGTAACCAATACGTGGCGCAAGGAGCCGCGCAATGAACACTCAATCGAACGCCATGAACGAGTCTTCCATTCAGCCCCAGGAAACGGCACCGGCAACCGTGTCGGTAGCTCGAGTGATGTTCTGGTCGATCCGGAGCGAAATCTGGGAGAACCGTTCGATTTACGTCGCGCCCCTGGCCGCCGCCGCCGTATTCTTATTCGGGTTCGTTATCAACCTGTCTATTATGCGGCGTCACCTCGCCGCATCGCAGCTCGGGCCGGCGCAACCGCACGACTTGCTCATGACGCGCTACGAATTATCCGCGTCACTGATCATGGGCACAGCTCTTATCGTGGGAGTTTTCTACTCTCTCGACGCCCTGTATGGGGAGCGCCGCGATCGCAGCATCCTTTTCTGGAAGTCGCTGCCAGTTTCCGACCTCATGACCGTGCTCTCGAAGCTGACCATTCCCATCGTGATTCTGCCACTTCTCAGTTTCGCCATCACCCTAGCAACGCAATTCATCATGCTCGTGCTGAGCAGTGTAATCCTGCTGAGCAGCGGCGTGAATATCGCGGCGCTATGGACGCAGGTGTCGTTCTTCCGCGTGTCGGGCGTGTTGCTGTATCACCTTCTCACGGTTCATGGTCTCTACTACGCGCCGATCTACGGCTGGCTTCTGATGATTTCCGCCTGGGCGCCGCGCGCCCCATTTATATGGGCTTTCTTGCCTCCGTTCGTGATCTCGGGAGTCGAGAAGATTGCCTTCAACACTACGTATTTCCTCTCGCTGCTGGAGGAGCGCCTGGTGGGGGGACGGGAAAGCTCGATGGCCGCGAACGACCACGCGAAGGATTGGACGGGAACGCTCATTCCCCACCATTTTTTTGGCGAGCCGAGTCTGTGGATCGGCCTCGCGCTGGCCGCGGTGTTTCTATTTGTAGCGGTCCGGCTGCGCCGCTATCGGGGGCCGATTTGATATCCATGCACTTGATTCAATCGCTCGCATAAGGGGAAGGATTATGAACACAGCTGAAACGAAGGAGCGGATGGCGGAAGCGTCACCACGTTTCAAGGCCAGAATTACCGGTGTTTTTTATTTGGTCACTATACTGACGGGATTAGTCGTCCTCTTCGCTCACAGCCGGTTGGGCTTGGGGTTCGATCTCATCGCGGCCGCTTGCTATATCGCTGTGACGGCTCTCTTCTATCACTTAACCCAGTGAGCAGGAGTCTCTCCTTGCTCGATGCATTCTCGGCCGCGCGGCCGGAGGAGCAACAGATCGATTGCATGGATCGCTAACCCAAGACCCTTAGCGGCCAGGCGTTTCCAGTTCCCATTAGCCCGTGTTTTCTTAAGCCAAACTGGCGTGAATGCCAAGATCTTCGGCGGCCTTACGGAGTGGCTTATCTCTAGTCCACAGAAGGGTGGACGAACCGATAAATACAGAGGCTATCAGGTGTGCGTCAGTCAGACCGATGCCGAGGCTGTATAAACGACGAGTCTCGATCATTACCCGCACTTCGCTTAGCCGTGCTACTCGCACCTGAGGTAAAAGATCCAGCAATGTAAGCGTCTTGGTACGCTCGGGCAGAGATCCAAGAGCAAGTTCCGCAACTATGAACGGATGGATCACTATGTTCCGTAAGTTAAGATGCTTATGCATTTCTTTGTTTCCCGAGCGGAAGTGGTCGATCCAAATAGAGGTATCTGCGAGAATCAATTCGAGCCCACCCGACGGCGTGGAATATTCTTCAATTCCGGCGTTGTGCCGCCGAGGGAAGCTAACCTGCGGGCACTCTCCCGTTCAATGAGGGCTTTCAGGGCTTCACGAATCAACGCCGTTTTCTCCACAACACCAGTGAACTCCTGGGCGGTGCGTATGAGATCGTCATCAAGCGCAATCGTTGTTCTCATAGAAATTCAAGGCACCCATTATAGCATCAACTGATGTCATTGTTTGTGCTTGCGTTCCGTCAACCCGTACGCGACACTCTGTGTCCATCGGGTTCCACGACGCGCCAGACAACGACGCGCTAGACAGATTGCTTCGCGCTCGGGATTCCACTAAACTGATCTCGCTCTCGCGATTCTCCCTACCTCGTCCTTCCCTCCACCCGTAAACCAGGCATCTGCTGCAATGTGTGTGCAACACAACGCGCTAGGCGGCAAGGCTATACAATATATAGTGTTATATTGCTTGACCCCGGCACGATTTCGCCGTTACAGTAGCTTAAATTTGTGCCCGCCCTGTCCAGCCTGGGACGGCATTGGTCTGAGCATGCATCGTTTTCGGCAGCGGAGGAATCTGCCTGGTAAACACTCGCCCTACGGCTTAAAAAAACAGGCCGTGAGCGTAATTTTGCCGACAGCCGAGCCAAACGCAGTATGCGCAGTAGCAGTCGAGGTCCCAAGGAGTCCAAGTTGCTCAAACTGAAGAAGCTCCAGATTCTCGGGTTTAAGTCGTTCTGCGATCGTACCGAGCTCAAGTTCCACGGGGACGGCGTGGCGGCCATCATCGGCCCCAACGGTTGCGGGAAATCGAATATCGCTGACGCCATCTCGTGGGTACTGGGCGAGCAGTCCGCCAAGACTCTGCGGGGCTCGCGCATGGAAGACGTGATCTTCGCCGGTACGCGGGACCGCAAGCCTACCGGCATGGCGGAAGTGTCGCTGACGCTGATCGATCCCGAGTGCTACGGCGGGGCTGACGTGAACGAGCCGACCGAGATCGAAATTCAGGAAGACATGCCGTCCGCCCTCGAACGCAACGTCGCCGACGATTGGGATGAAGCCTCGATCCGCGCCCGTGCCGCTGACGAAACCGAGCGCGCCGTGGAAGACGCTCAGCCGGGGAGGACCGAGGAAGTCGAAATTTCGCGCTCTAAGGTAAACACGCTGGCGATCGCCTTTCCTGACGACGAACCAGTCTTCGCACTGCCGATCCATTCGGTCGTCGCCCCTGCTTCAGGCACTACCGCGGGAACTACCGGCACGCACGTTGTACTCAAGATCCGCCGCCGCAAGTTTAACCAGCAGCAGTTCCGCGCGGGCGAAATCGTCGTCACGCGCCGCTTGTTCCGTTCCGGGGACAGCGAATATCTGTTGAATAGCAAGCTGTGCCGCCTGCGCGATATTCAGGAACTCTTCATGGGTACCGGGTTGGGTCCTGAGTCCTACGCCCTGATCGAGCAAGGACGCATCGGTCAGATCCTCAGCAGCCGGCCCACGGACCGCCGCGCAATTCTCGAAGAGGCCGCCGGGATCACGAAGTTTAAAACCAAAAAGCGGCTCGCTGAGGCGCGACTGGAAGACGCAAAGTTAAACCTGGCTCGCATCAACGACATTTTCGACGAAGTTACCCGTCAGATGAACTCATTGAAACGCCAGGCGTCGAAGGCGGAGCGCTATGCCCGGCTTCGCGACGAGATGCGAGCCAAGCTGCGGCTGGTTTTGGCCAGCAAGTTTGCCGCACTCGAACAGGAAAGCGCCGAACTTGACGCACTGCTCAACGCACTTGCCGAGGAGATGCAACACCGCGCCGAATCCGTGAAGCAGTTCGAGACCGAGCAGGGTGAGCGGACGCAGCGTGGCTACGCTCTTGAAACTGAGCAGCGTGAGAACCGGGAGCGTATCAGCCAGATCACTTTGGAAATCGATCGCGCGCATGCAAGGCGACGGCACAACGAAGAGCGTTGTGCGGAGTTGATCGTGCGTTCGGCTTCATCCGAGGCGGAGCTGGCGCAGGCGCGTCACCGCCTCAGTGCGCTCGAAGGGGAACGTGACTCCAACCGGCAGGTATTGGAATCCGCCGCAGCAGATCTGGCTGCCGCCCAGAACGATTTAAATCGCTGCCAGCAGGAAGCTACCGCGGCCGCCGAAGGCCTGGCTGAAGTTGAACGCCAGCAGGAAGATTCCCGCGTCGCCATTTTCGACATCGTGTCGTCGGCTTCGCGGCTGCGCAATCAACTGGCGCAAGCCGAAGAACGCCTTGCGGGATCGGACCGCGAGGCTCGGCGCCTGGAAGCCGAAATCAGCAACGCTACCACGCAAGTGGAAACCTTCGGCGGGCAGCGGGGACAGCTTGCTCTCGAATTCGAAACCGTCAGCCAGCGGGTTAGTGGCATCACCGAAGAAATCAGTCAGCTTCGTCGTCTGATCGATACGAAGCGGCTGGAGGAAACCAAGGCCAAGACTCACCTCGACCTGCTTCGCGCGGAGTACGCCACGGCGCTCGGCAAGAAAGGATCTCTTGAAGCCGTTATCGCCGAGCATGGATACTCGACCGAATCAGTCCGACGCCTGTTCCAGTCCGGCGTGATGCAGAGTGGCCTGGCTCCCGTTGGTGTGCTGGCGGACTTCCTTGAGGTCGAGCCGCGTTTTGAGCGAGTGGTGGAAGACTTCCTGCGCGATGAGTTGAACTACATCGTAGTCAAGTCGTGGGATGCGGCCGACGAGGGGCTCCGTCTGTTGCGCACAGATGTGGATGGCCGTGCGACCTTCCTGGTCCATCCCGAGGACTCGCAAGCCAAATTCTCCTTCGTGCTGGATGAAGCCGCACACTGCGCGCCGCCCACGGCATCCATCGTTCCGCTGAAGCATACGATTCGAGTACTCAATGGCTTCGGCAAGTCGCTGGAAGTGATCTTGCCCAAGCTTCGGGACGGCTACATCGTGCCAGGATCGGATGTGGCGCGGGGCCTCGCACTGGAAAATCCCGATGCCTTCTTCCTCTCGCAATCTGGAGAGTGTTTCCACAACGTGACCGTTACCGGCGGCAAGCAACGTGCAGAAGGCCCACTTTCCATGAAGCGCGAGCTGCGCGAAGTCTTGCGGCAACTGGAAGACCTGGAACGCGCTCTGCGTCAAGAAGAAATGCGTGTGCTAACGCTCGGGCGTGAAATCAAGGACTTCACTTCCCTGCTCGAACGCCTCGACGGGGAAAAGCGCGAGGCCGAGCATCAGGTGATGACGTCCGGCCATATGCTGCAGCAGCTTGACTCGGAAATGGTGCGGGTTAGCGAGCGTCTGAACATTTCTCAACTCGAACTGCGGCGCCTGTCGGCAGAGCGGGCGGAGCAGGAGAGCATCATCGGAACAAGACAATCGGAGATTGCCGGGCTCGAAGAAAGGCGCGTCGGACTCGAGCAACACATCGCGGCTGCCCAAGCGTCTCTCGCCACTCTACGACAGAGGCGGGAAGCGGCGGCGCAGAGGACATCGGAGCATACCGCGCGTGTGGCCACACTCGAAGAACGTCATCGCTCCGCGGCCGCCGTGTTGCAGCGGATTGAGTCCTTATTCTCCGAGATGGGTGAGCGCATTCATGCCCTGGCTTCGCAAATTGAGGCGTCGGCCGCTGAGAAGTTGCAACGAGAAGCCGAAAACCAGCAACTGAAGCAGCAAGCCGCAGACCTTGAAGCAGAACGCAATGCCGGGCAGGCACGCGAGGGCCTGCTGCAGTTCGAAACCGAACAAATCCGGGCA
>Ga0209488_10001237_pt1 | contig 21919 bp, 25 predicted proteins | sample Rivendell_Oct201_8_FD_188349 | JGI IMG/M metagenome (GOLD analysis project Ga0209488, IMG submission 188349) | Vadose zone soil microbial communities from the Eel River Critical Zone Observatory, Northern California, USA -... | ecosystem: Environmental > Terrestrial > Soil > Vadose zone >...
AAAGACCTTGTTCGACTCTCGCTCGATTTGAAACGCTGAGCTGCCGGCAGCTGCCATTGTGACCGGCTCGTGAAATTCCAGAACCGTCAGGTGGTTCAGGGCGGTCGCAACGTGCACTACGGCGTTTGTGCTGGGCGGGCTTGACTGCTGGGATAGTGCGGCAATTGCACAAAGGCTAGATACGACCATGAGCGAAAAGAGTCTTTTCATAATTCCTTCTTAGGCCCCGAGCGGAATCCTCTCGGATTCCGCTCGAAGCGGTTGCTGTCCTCACATGACCCAGGGCACATCACTCGCATCCTCATCGCTGAAAGTGCTGGGAAGAAACTCCACAGCTTCATCGACAATTGCAGCCGGCAGTGCGCGTTCGGCTGCGATGTCTGTTTCAGCGCAAGATTCGCTTGAAGGCTGTCCTTGGGCCTGCTCGGGTTTGTCATCATCAAGGAGGACCTTTCCATCCCTGTACTTGAACAAGAATGTGTGTTTCTGTCCTCCTCCCTTGAGCGGATCAACCAGGAAGGTTCGGCCGGAAGAGTCGGTACGAACGAGTCCCTCGTAAAGCCTGGGGACGTGCACGCGAACTGGCTTGCCTCCCGTGCGCTCCGCAAGCTTCAGGATCAGTTCCTGAGGAAAGGAAAGAAAGAGAATCGAGCCGCTGGAGCGCTCACCGTTGCACACCACGCGGTTCAGCGCCTGCAGCCAGCCCATGCGGTTCTCTGCCTTGTTCTGGGCCCAGATGCGGATGTAGGCCAAGACCGCCTTCATCTCATATTTGCCACGTTCCTCGTCACAACGGCATGCGCCGTGTGCCTGGTTCATGGCAAACAGCTTCTGTCGCCGCAGTTCCTTGTCGGAACTCTGACGTACCGTGTCCCACTCGGCCTTTGTCTTCTCCAGTTGTAGTTTGAATTGTTCTCGCCTCTCGGCGATCTTGCCGACCATCGCGGCATAGACCCGATTGATGAAACGGCAGTCTTCGAGCATCTCGCGGGTGACCTGTTCGCCCAGCACGAGCGCCTTGAATGCCTCGATCGGGGCCTTGTTGATCAGCAAGTCTTCGATTTGCTTGCGAACATGGTTATAGAGGTGGCCGACACGGTCGGTCTTCTCCACCTCCACATGCAGTGGTAAATCAGAGCACCGGCGTTCGTTCTTGTAACGAAGCCAAGGCGCCTGACGTATCTGCTGGCGTATTTCGGCGACCAGCTTGAGATCGGGCTGGACCTGCCACTTGAGGCTGTCGAGCGCGTTCTGAAGTTCTTTGGCCAATTGCGCGGCGAGCCCGTCCTGGCCTACTGCGCGGCACGAGGTCATCAGATCGGTGATCGAGCCGATGTGATTGCCTCTGGCGTTCATGGCCACGTGCTCCAGATTGAACCAGGGGTCTTTAGCCTTGTTGGCCTTGTTTTTCCCCTGTTGCTCTCCGAGGCCGCGAGAGAACCGGTCTCTTACAAACCGCGGGAACCGGTCTTCTTCGACCACGCAAATCCAGTCGAAATCAAAGTCGCCGCCGTTCTTCTTTGCCGTCTCAGAATGGAGAACATACGTGCCATCGAGTCGCAGTTGCTGCGAAACGAGGTCACGAAGCTCTGTCTCGATCAGAGCGCACTGCTGGCGGCAAAGATCCTTATCGAGTTGCGCGATGATCTCCTCGTCCGAGAAGTTTACGAAGGGGAGAAGATCGTCAACCATGCGTATGGGGTAGCGGACACACAAGCCGTGTTTCGAAGCCAGTGTGACGATGGCTTTGTGCTCGGGAATCCAATCGGATCCGCAAAACACTTCGCCATCTTTAAGGAAGAGATAACCGTCGTCCATCAAAGCAAATGCAGGAAGCCGGAAACCTCCGCCCGTCGCTGCCTTGAACGCCCAGCGCGCAAGCAGTTTGTTGAGTTGATTGTTGACGTAAGGATGACGAACGATTTCACCGCTGGCATCGGCCAAGAGCAGTCCTTCAACGACCCGGAATTCTTCGCTGGTGTCCTGCCCAAGTCCATCCGTTAAAGATCTATCAGGATGGTGACCGAGAATTTCGAGGAGATCCTCGTAGCGGCCCTCGCCTACCGCCTCACTCAGCTTGGCCACCTGCTTCATGGCCTGTGGTAAAATTTCCAGCTGAATTGAGTCTTCAGGGGCATGTTCTACGAGCGTGTAACTGGACTCAAACTCGAGCTGGCGGGAGACTTCGCGGATGCCAACTGCAACGTTGCCCGCGAATCTTCTGCCCGGCCCGAAGATCGAATACACTACCGCCGGTATCTTCAGCCCTGGTTTGACCGCGCTCTCCGGCAAAACAAAATCCGCCTCCAGCGCTTCGGCGACATCATCCTCCATGATTTTGAATGCGCCTTTCGCTTGCGTATCGGCAAAGGCCATGCGGAACTGATAGAAGCGCCCTTCCGCAAGACGTTTCCGGACAATTTCCCGTTTCGCGTCCTCAAGAAGCGCTGATTGTTGATGCCGGTCCAGGTCTTCGTCGCTTACCTTTCCATGCCGCTCGCGGCGAAGGCGTACCATCTGGACCGAGAGGATTTCGCGGTCGTGTTTTTCTTTGAGGCGCTGGAACACCGATCGCCTGATCCAGCCACGGCAGTCGTTAGTTCCCAATTTGTGATCGGGAACGACGAGCACACGTGCCTCAGTTTCCTCCATCATCACCTTGCAGGGCGAGACGAGGATGCCGAAGTAGACTATCGCCGCCTGCGGCCAATGCTGAAACCGCTCGGCAATGGCCCGGCTGTGCTCCTGGTCCACAAAGTAGAACTTGCCCTTCTTTGCGGACCCGCTTGCGCCCACTAATTTGTAGTGAACCCCGTTCCAAACCAGACGTGCCAGGGCGTTCTCGACCTCTGCTTCTTCGTAGTCATCGAGAGGCCCAGCCGGCACGTTCACGCTCGCTATCTTGATTCCGGGATAGAGCACGCTGAGCAGCGTGTTCTGAAGCGGATCAAGATCGTGCAACCGCGGTGTGACCCGTCCGTTGCGGTCGATCTCAAGGTTCTGGAGCTGATCGGCCGGGATTCTGTAGTTGATCGTCTTTGTATTCTTCGTCATTTTTATTCTCCTTAACTGTTCGTTCCGGGAGGCCGGAAAGAGTCAAGGAGTTTGCGTGACCGCAAGCTTTCTCGCTCTCGCCTGGCCCCCATTTCGGGTTCGCTGGGCCAGGCCTTCAAGTGAAGAAAGCCGCGGTCAGCACATTTCCCCACATAAAGCCGCGGGGCGCTCAAAGGACCAACATCAACGCTTGGTCATCTGAGAACTCTTCGTGCTGATCTTTCGAACTAACTTTGAGCCGGTTTCTGGACGACAGACTGTTTCACAATCACAGGATTGCCGCCGCCATTTACTTCCGGCACAGATTTCCAGACTGCTACCGTGAAAAACGTCTGACCACTTTTCAAGGCTTCGATCAGTGCTTCACCCTCATTCGCCATCTCCTGGCCCAACTCCGGTTTGACCTGAGAGGACCCTGGCTTCGGGAGAAAGTAACGGAGACTCAAGTCACCGCCGTTCCGGCGCCTGCGGCGTGCACTTGTACCACCGACGCTGGTGCTCGTCGGCTCTACAGAACTAGCGGGTGCCTTGGTGTCCATGTCTTCCAACTCCTTCCGCCCGCGTCATTGCATACTGTTGAGGCCGGCTTGCTGCAGCACCCAATCGCGTTTCTCACCTTCGATCGCACGTTCCCAATACTCTCCAACCAGCAGGCCGGTGGGGTTCTGCTCCGACCGCCGCTCGATGAGCAGCCTTACGTGGAATTCGCTGACCACCTTGTCGATGGCTTCGTTGTGATCGTGAATGTGATGGACTTCCTTGACTCCAAATGCTGTATAGGTGAGCGGATCGTCCTTGGAGGCCTCAAGCGAGCGCATCTGGAATTCCGACGTCGTTTGATCGTCTTCGATCTTTCCAATGAAGTCATCCTTCTGCATGCCGGCGTATGCTGTACGCCGCAGGTTGGCAGTCATCATGTTCAGGCTGTCGGCCCAGTTACGGCTCACATTCGTCGGCGAAAAGTTCAAATAGCGTTCTAGGAACAAGCGGACGAATGCCCGCTTTTCAAATTCGGTCGGCTCCAATCCCGTCCCTTGCGTAACGGAAACGCCCGGCCTCTTCACGCCCAAGATCGTCGCCTGGCCGTTCTCATCGACACGAATGACTGTGGGCGGCTGCAAGCGGATATAGACGGCGAAGGCGAGCGCGAGCATCGTCGCAGGTACGCACAGGAACGCCAGCACCATCGCCCGGTTGGCGTACGCCCGCAGGATCCCATCATGCTCGTAATAGCGGCTGTAGCGCAGCTTTTCCGGTGCATCGACTTCTTTAAACGGGTTTTTCTTTTTCAACCACATGTTCGGATACCTTTTGGTGTTCAACGACAATCAATGAAGCCGGCCAAACAAACGGCGGAAAACTTTTCCGATATGAAAAAAGATCAGGGTCGTGATGCTATACGGCCGGAACTTCGTCCCTTGCGGCTCCCAGATCGGTGGCTGTCTCCACATAGAAACCTCCTCTGCCAGAGCTAATTGTTCTCGGCATTGTTTCTTCCCGCTGCTCTTCCGAGCGCCCTGCCCACGTTAAAACTGACAACTTGGGTTACCGAATGGGGTCGATAACTGGACCCCTGCCGGCCACCGCTGCCCGGCATGGCAGCGGCGAGATCTCGCTTGTCAGAGCTTTCGTTGCCGCTTGGGCTGGCTGCAGGCACCACGGGACTGCTGTTGCTGTTCATCGCGCTCGCAACTCCGGAGCGAATGAAATCAGGCATCGAGGGAGCAGGTGGCGGTGTTGACGAGGCCAGGGTAGTGGAGGTGGACGAAGCGCCCACACCGCCCGACGCTGTAGCGCCCGTCGAAGCGGGACTCGTCCCAGCCGCAAAGCCGCTGACTCCAGCCAAAGCGGCGCCGGCCGCAACTCCGCCTGCTCTCACCAGCGCAAAGGCTGTTGAGCCGACATCGCCCGAGATGATCCTTTTGGCAATGAAGGGAATTAGCGCTATGGCCAGGGCATAAAAGATGCTGACCAGCCCGAGCATGACCGAGTCCCCAGCCCCCTTCAGAAACCCAAGGAACCCATTGCCCAGGATGTTGTTGACTTGGTTGACCTGGATGGCGGTAATAAGCGCGCCGAACACAGCATAGAGAATGCCCCAGGCGTTCCAGATCATCACATTGACGGCATACGCCTTCCCCAACTGGCCGACCCCCGAGATAGGAATGAGCGCAAGCACTAGAGGGCCGACCACGTAGAGCACCGCGCCAAACAAGGTATAGAAAAAGCAGAACACGATCATCGCCAGAGCATAAAGAAGATAGGCAACCACGAGCAGGACCACCGTAATCGTGGCGGCAGCATCGCCCGTGATGATGTCGGTAAGAGTCAACGAAGGATTGTTTGCAATCTGTTGCTGGAGCTGTCCCATCCAGCTCTGGAACATGTCTCCCGCGCCGGAACTGCTGCCGATGAAATTCGCCACCGTGTTGAAAGAGCCGTTGACCCCGCGAAACACGGTTGCCCAGTTGGACACGATCATGGCAACGACCAAATACTTGATGGCCGTTCCCGCCAGGGCCTGCAAATCGCCGCCACGAAACGCCGCCTGATAGAGGCCGATCAAGAATCCAATCAGCAAAATGGCAAAGGCAAAGCTCGTGACGGTCGAGACGATGGCGGTGCCGTCGATCCCCGCTAGCGCCGTGTTCAGAAGTTGCTGGAAGTAAAACACGTTCACTGAACTCCCCGCTGCAAGAGCTGGTTGCCCGTGGTGTGAAGCGTTGCCGCATGAGAAGCGCTGAACTTGAGCTGGCCGCTCGAGTTGGCCAACTCGATCGAGCGCACTCGCACCAGTTCCGCCATGGCGGATTGCGTGTATGCGTTGGCTCGCACCAGCCATGCCGCGGTCTCAGCCTCCAAAATGGTGGAACTGCCCGGAGCGGCGCTCTGCAATTGCTGGTTGATCTGTTCCGCCGCCTGAAGCTCAAGGTTGGCCAAAGCATCGATTTCAACCGCCTTTTTCATAGCAGCTTGTGCTTCCGCGTCGGTCATATCGACCATGTCCCGGACAGGTTGCGGCGCGTTCGCCGGCGGCATCACGGTGCCGTACAGGGCGGAGTAGTTGCTTGTGATTTGCGGCAGTGCGCCCGGATTTCCTGAGAGAAGGCTCTGTTCGAGCAGTTGCGGTGTGCGCAGGGTCGCGCTCGATATCGGCAGCTGGAATAGTTGGCGAATCTGGACGAATTGGCCCTCGAATTGGACAGCCATGTTTCTGGCTTGATTAATCGCAGCCACGGGAAACACTACCTGCTGCTCAAAGTTTGCCGATTCTTGCTCGTTCTGCTGGATGGACCCGAGAGGTTTGGCCACGACGCTCCGCAGCAGGCCGGAGATCGAGTTGAGTCCCGCGGACATGATGGCGCAGCACGGATCAAGCCCAAGCTGGCTGCGAGCCTTGGTGGGCAGCAGCGCAACCACAATAGCCAGACCGCATACCGCGGCTACAGTGTTCCGGAGAAACTTCCAAAGACGAGACAGCGTAGGTCGATTCATGTTTCGAACTCCTTATGGATGAGCTAGTACCTGCTGGATCTGGTTCTGAAGATTTCGTGTCGCCGTGGCACTCTGCTTGAGCACGGCATTCTTGTGCGCCAGCTTCGTTGCTTCCTGGCGAAGTTGAGCGGCAAGCATTTTCGCGAGCTGGGCCTGAGTTTCAAGATCGGCAACGCGAGCCTGGGCCGTGACCATGGACGCCGACCCGGGCGCTGCAGTCATCGCTTGCTGTTCGAGAGAGTCCGCGAGACTCAGCATGCCCTGGGTAGTTTGATCGGAGACCATGGCGGTCTTCAGCGAATCCATGGCCATCGCGTCGTCAATGTCCATCAGGTTGCGCTGCACCGGCTGAGCAATCCCAACCTGCGCAACTGGCTGGTAGACCCGGGTGTATATCGAAGGGATCTGGCCGATGGACCCCGACTGGGCGCCTCGGAACATCGACTCCAACTGCATGGGGAAAGCAAGGGTGGCGCTGTTGTTCTTGATACTGTGAATCTGGGACATCAGGCCGGTGTAGCGCGCCCGTGTTGCGCTGACAAATGCTCTCGTCTGGTTGATCAACGCCAGCGGCCAGATGATCTGCTGGCGAAAATTGTTCGTCGCCGCACTCAGGTTCCGCATTTCGCTCAGGGCTCCGCCGATTGAACCCTGTAGAGTGCTGGTGATGGTCTGAAAGAGAGACAGAATGTCTCCTATTCCGGTAGCCCTGGCACTCAACGGAATCAAACACCAGGCGATCACAACCACGAATAGGCATCGCCTGCTGCGGTTCAACCTGTATGGAAGATTACGAAGGAGTTCCAAAGTTTTCATCTTCATATGCCTGTACCTCTAACGACTTCTCCTGAGACTTCTTCAGGAAGTGGATCGACATCGGCCAGTCCTGCCGGGAATCTTTCAGCGAGTTCGCGATAGGCTTCGATCAAAGGTGCGGTTTCCCGGTGCTCCAGCCACCGATTTAGCCACCACGACCGATACACACGTTCCCGCGAATAGGTCGTCATGATCCAGTAGTCCACTGTCGTCGGTGACATGCGTATCGTGTGCGTGGTTTCGGCTTTCTCGCCAATCACGATGAGCGCATCGGCGCTCTTGCCCTTGATGGGAGCACTGAAATGTTTGATCTGGTTCAAAGCGGTCTCGTTCAGGTGCAAGTGGTCCCGCAGGGCGGTCATGTCTCCCGGTTGCTGACCGATGATCTTGGTGGTCGAGTTCTTTACGATGCCCGCGCCGTGCGGCCTGGGCTTCGATTCCGTCCCCACAAAATCTTCCGCTGTTTGGCTCATTCCCCAGACGCTGGCGTTACGTTTGCGCGCCGTACGAAAGAGTTGGACCACTTCGGGCGCCAGGACCGGAGAATCCAGCAGGAACCAGCACTCATCAAGAACCGTGATGCTTCGTCTGCCGTCCTTGCCTGCTGCCCGTTGCGCAGTGGCGTGAGCAATGAGAAGACTCATTGCCGTTTCCAGCCGATTGTCATCGCTCAATTGCTCCACGTTGAAGAACAACCAGGGATTGTCGAGTGAGATCGTTGTGGGACGGTCGAAGAGCTTCGCATACACTCCTTTTTCGCCGGTCCAGCTGCGCAGCTTAATCGCTGCCAGGTGGGCTTCGTCCATAACGCGCTGGTTCTTTTCCTCGTCACGCCACTGTGAGAGTTCGTCCCGAAGGTCGGAGAAGGTTGGAATGGGAGTCGAGGGTCGGATTGCCGCCCTCTTATAAGTCCGAAGAATGGCCTCGGTGATGAGGTTGTCAAGAAGTTGCGTGTCTTCGGCCCCGCCCTCACCGAGCATGTGGCGCGTCAGATTTTTCAGAAACGCGACTTGATCCTTGCTTGGCTCTTTCTCTGCTTCCGGCAGATCCCACGGGTTAATCGTTTGGTCGCTATCGAGCGACATGGTGATCATCCGTCCGCCCATCAACTCAACCAGTGGACGATACGAATCACCACGCTCAAGGATCGAAATCAGCGGGTTGCTCTTGGCGGCCATCAGAAGGAACTGCTGCACCATGACGGTCTTTCCGCCGCCTGTCTTGGCCATCACCAGCAGATTGGCGTCGCTCAAGCCTGGATCAAACGGCGAGAAAGGAATGAGTTGGCGGTAGGGAGTCTCAAGCAGGAACAGTGGCGACCGGGGTGTACCGCGCCAAGGTGTCTCTACCGGTACAAGATCCGCCGCATTCGAGGTGAGCAAGTCTTGGTCTCGCTTATCGGGCTCCGCCATTGCCGGAAGTGAACTAAAAAACAGGCGCCTTTTAGCCAACGATTCAGCCACAGCCTTGGCGCCGTTCATGCGGGAAATCGCGTAGAGAAGCTGTTGGCGCCGGTTGTCGATGGTTCGCTCTGATTGTTCCAGTTCCGCGGTCGTCATTGCGGGGCGTGAAGTGCGCGTTCCGATCACCAGGCTCAGCTTGGCCGTCTTGACCGAACTCGAAATGATGTCCTGTTGCACCCTGACCAACTGGGCCTCAGCGACTTGCGCTTCCACGTTGATCCGAAATCCGCCGGTGGAGTCTCGTTGCACAGCCTGCATCTTGCGCAGGCGGCTCTTGTAGCCTTTGAGCACTTTCGCTTGATCGGGAATGGTGATCTGCGCATTGATAATGAGCGGGAAATCAAGACCGACCAACTCTCTCAGGATTCCGGGGAAAGTGGCATCCGGAAGTTCTTTCAGACTTACAAAGGAATAGAGGATTCCACCGACATTCAGATAGGAATCGGTCTCATCTGCGATGCTTGTGTCGACGATCTGCTCGCGGGCGCTCCTGTATTCCAGTTGTTCTTCACCTCGCCTGTACGGCCGACGATCCGGAGACAAGGGATTGAGAGCTCGTTTTGTCTCAAGAAACAAATCGTCGTCACTTAGCCGGCGGGCGCCGAGTTCAGCGGCCTCGAGCGTTGTTTCCAGCCCGCGCAGCAGACTCTCGAATTCTGCCAGCAACTGCTGATGCTCCTGACAACTGCGCTCAATGCATTTGCGAGCCGATAAGCTGAAGGGATTCCCCGTCGGCTTGAGCGGTTTACCGGCGATACGGCGATGAACGACCGAATCCCAGATGAAGTACACGTATAGGAGAGGCCGCATGTAGTGACCATTCGCTTCTTTCATTCGCCATCGTTCGACGCGCAGCTCATCGAGTGCAATTACCTCTGCCCGCTCTGATTGCCGGGCTTCGCCATACTGCTCCAGCAGGTCTCCGAGGTCCTCCACCACTTCGTAGCGGAACTGCACTCGCATGCTCTGTTCCGGCAGAGAACGCAGGAGCGCCTCTAGCATCAACTTCCCCCGGTCCCGGCCTTCGTCGCTCGCGAAGTACGATGCCAAACCTTTCAACTCGTAGCCCGCGACAAAGGCGCCATTGGTGCGAACGACGACGTTGTCCAGATAGTCGCGGACCGAAAGTTGCTCACACAATGCCGGGTCGTGGAGTTTTTGCTCGTGTTGTTCAAGGGTAAGCGGCATCGCTATTCCTCCCTCAGATACGCAGACCGGATCTCGCGGTCGCGGGCTAGCGCGCAGTAGGCATGCGGTTTCGTGTACCAGAAAGCGAGATCGCGGACGTAGCCGCGCGGTTTGCCATACTTGAAGGCCATCAGTAGCGGCACTAACAACAGTGGCACTCCATACTGGAGGACAATGCTCGTTGGCATGTCCGCGACCTCGCCTCCCACGAAATGACCAACCACGTTCATGATGGCTGCCGCGCCAAGCACGACGAAAAGATCCTCCAGTTCCAGAAACATGAATGTCACTCGCGTCTGTAAGTTGCGATTCACGGGCGTTACATGCAAGGGCATTTCGTGACTTCTTCCTATCGCACTCCGGCCGTACCGTGTTGAATCCAGAATTCTCCTAAGCGCAACAATCCAGACAGACCGAAACAGCACATCGCTGCCACCAGGTTGCGCACCCATGCTTCGCCGATTGTCATGCGCTCCAGTAATCCTGCGAAGTGGACAACCGCGAGCACAACCTGGCCAGCCCCGTACAGCGGCAGGAGAACGTTCCCAACCCAGTTCACAAGCGTCAGGACCGAGATCCAGTAACGGTCTGGGTTGTTCCAGGCTGCTTGGTTGCTGAAGGACTCCATGACGCGCAACAACCCAGAGCACATCAGAGAGGCCAGTGCCGCGTAGCCGAGGTGTTGATACGGGTGCCCTTTGCTGAAGCGGTAAATCGCGGCGGCGGCGAACAAACCCGCCATGGTCGGCATGATGACGTTGCCCAGCCAGTTCGTCAGGTTGAGCAACCCATTTGAAAGACTCACAGGATCACCTCCAATCCTCATCAGCCGGCCATGGCCTGGACCAGCTTCCAGATGGCCGAAACGCTCAAGAAAGCAAGACCCGATCCGACCAACGGCATGAACGGCCGGTGGCGCGCGTAATTGAAGATCGCTCCCACAACCGCCAATCCTGCTGCTTCCGGCAGGATGGTCCCCGCAAGAAAATTCCAAGCGGACGTCAGCATGTCGGTCGTCGCGAACTCTGACCCGCTATTCCAACTCTGCAAAAGCTGCACCGTGCCTGACGCCGACAGCAGAAAAAATGCGGCGACGATAGACCCTAACGGGCTATACCCCTCGGCCGCATCGAGCGCCGCTTTCAACACACAAAAAGCGGCGAGCACGGGAGTCAGTCGGGCAACCACGATGTTCGAAACAAAACCGCTGACGCTCGTCTCTAAGCTCACTATCCACGGACTGCTGATGTTTCCACCCTGTGGAGGCATGACGATACCTTGCGCTGCAAACCAGGAGAGGAACTGCGGAAGGGTCAAAAGAATCACAGACCAGAGAGCCCATCTCTGGAACCTGCCGCCTGCTTGGAAGTTCACGCCGCCTTCTTGCCGCAATGCGATTCCAGCTAGTACCATCGTGCAGATGGCAGCCGGAACTGCCATGTCGAATAGCAGTTTCAGGAGATCGACGATAATTTGAGGCAGCGTCATGGCCTGAGCACTCCGCAGTAACCGCTCCTATTGAACTCCTGCCGTGCCGTTCTGAATCCAGAACTCGATCAAGCGAGTAAGACCAGAGACCACCAGCAATCCGGCAGCGGTCACCGCCCATCGCATGACACCGCGCCCCTGGGAATAGGAGACGACTGCCATGACCACCGCCAGCGCCGCCCCGACAGGAGAGATCACATTACCGATCCAGTTCACGAGGTTGAGAACCGTTCCTTCGGGTTGTGCCGCAGTTTGACCCTGAACTGCTTGTCCCGTGGCAGGCTGGGTCCCGAGGTTCTGCGCATAAGACACCAACGGCGACAACTGGAGTGAACAGATCGCCAGGATATAGACGAGAGCAAAGCGACGGCGAGTGCTTCTCCAATCTGGCAATCTCATATGCTCCTCTTTTGCGATCGCGTTGGAATCGCGATTGAGTTTGATTTCTGCGTTGCAGGCGAGAACATAGGCGCATTTCAGATTTCGGGCAAATCAGAACGGCCGTTTGGAACTGTCTTCAGAATCGCATCGCGAATCTGCGCCTTGCAGAATTGTGAATCGAATGGCCCAGAATATTGTGATGACCGTTGATTTCAAAGGCCGAATTCGCAGTGTGCGAACGAGCGTGGAAGAATTATGAGATGAACAAATGTTTGAGTTTGGTGCATCTCACAAGAATGGTTGGACCTCGATCAGGCGACTCGAAACGCCGCGTTGGTGTTCGGGATAATGACGAACCCGCGAGATCTGGATTGCGGTATGTGGGGGATGTGGTATCTAGCGACGTGCCCGAGTCAAGCTTTTCAAGGTCTCGACTTCCTGACTCATTTTTCAGGTTCGTACACTAGATTTTCCCTCCGGATTCGAACAACGAAATGACCCTGTGGGTGTCAGAGACACTGCCACTTCGTGATGCGGGCATCGATACCGTTGTCCTCACGTGGACACTGTGTTCCATTGCGGACGCTCCAAAGGCATTTCAGCAAATGAATCGTGTTCTGAAGACGGGGGCGTGTCATCTTTGTGGAGCCTGGCCGCGCCTTAAAAGCTGTTCAATCCGCACCTGCTTTGGTTCCATGACGCTTTCTGGCTAATTAGCCAGCGCGCTAAGCATTATAATAGGCTTACTGCGGAAGACCTCCCATCGGCATGGAAGAAGCACGTCTGTGGCAAGAGCGTTATCGCGTCCTGTTCGACCGGAATGTTGCCGGGATCATCCTGACAAACGTTGAGGGTCGCATCATAGACTGCAATGAGCCATGTGCGCGGATTTTTGGGTTTGATTCCACGAAGGACATGCTTGCGCACAGTGCCTGGGATTTCTACTTTCACGAGACTGAGCGGAAAATCCTCATAGAGCGGCTCCGGACGCGAAAACATTGCCCGGCTGAGGAAATTTGCTTGCGGGGTAGAAATGGCGTAGCTGTCTGGGTTTTGGCAACGCGCACCGTGGCGACCTTTGCGGACGGCATTCCAGAGCTGTTGCAAGGCACAGTCATAGACATCACCGCGCAGAAAAAAGCTCAAGCAAGACTGCGGGACACTAAAGGCAGACAGTCATCGACCACGATGCCGGAAGGTGAAAGCACTCGGGCGACTGACCTATCCCAGCGAATAAGAAATATCCTGCGGCGTGTAAGCAAATCCCTTCAACCAGACAACCTGTCACGAATTGATAGAGTAGAAATGCAGGAGTGTTTCCTCGCTCTCGAACAACTGAAAATGCTCATGTCTGAATTGGAGATCCTTCACCTTCTTCGAGAGTGAGTTGCACCTCTGCTCGTGCGCGTTCGGTTCCTCTTTCAGTCGAAAGATCAGAGCCATTTCCACAGTGCTTCCAGACCTGAACGAGTGTCTGCATCTTCCGAGGGCTCGGTAAATGGCTGTAGACCAACCGGCAATCTTGGTGCGCACGCTCGCAAAAAATCCTGGAGCGCGCCAAGGTGGCATGCAGGAATGCGCAACCCGACTACGGTCAGCATCAGCAGAACCACTTACCGGCGTTTGTTCAGACCTAATGCCTCCGTCCTGCTTTAGTTCGACAGAACTGAGTACCCCGTTGATCTGGCCGTTATCAGTTTGGGTTAACTTCAGCATCTCGGCAAACGTTGGCGCGTGCGCCACGTATGTACCGCTGATTCGAGACGCATTACAAGCTGTGCCTGCAAGCGCCATCGAAACTAAGACCAGACTGGTGAGGTTGCCTTGCATAAGGAGGTCTCCCGGCCACATTCTGAGCCGGGAGCTCCGCAGTGTCAAATTACGTCAGCACCGCGCGAAGGAGAGGCAATGAACTACAATTTTGGCTTACATACCAGTTCAGCAGTCTGCTTCAAATACACAAGATGTGAGAGTCCCATCGGTTATGAGAGAAACCGCAAAGAGACCCGTACAAGGTGGAATGCGCCCACCCACGCTTGGTCTCTTCCCTCAAACGTTTTCCGCCGTTTGGTGGGTATCGAGAAAGCGAAAGCCGCGCATCTGGATTGTTTCGCAACTTGAAACGAACCAAAGCGGAGTAGGCAACATGCCGTGATTCCCGAACTTTGAAAACGAGCACACTCCGCGGTGGTCGCACGGCCCGAGTGACGCGCCACGCGGAAGTTGGGTTGGGGCGCGCGCCTGGGTAGAGCTGCCGACGCGTTCCCGCCAACACCTTTATGGCTGAGAACTATTTCTCTACTGCGTTGCTTGGTTGCTGGTGGACGGTTGGTTCAGCTCTTGCTGCAACTGCAACAACTGGCGTAGTTGCTCCATGTTGGCTGAGGTGGATGTTGGCACACTCCGCGCGCTTCGCTGCACGGAAGCCTGATTGGATTTCGGACTCTGCTCGAGGACCACGTAGATCGGAGTATTGGCCGAGATCGTCACGACGACGTGCTGGGTGACTGCCAACTGGGAAACCTCCTCATCTCCAGCCTCGCCGATATTGCTGCCAATACGCTCGCGGATTAGATCCGACTCGTTCAATGGCTGATTCAGACTGCCTTGCCCCACCAACATCGCACCAGCTTGGCCGATTCCCGAAAGCGATCTCACCAGGACGTTCTTTCCCGTGTTCTTGCCCTCAACTCTTCCCTTGAGCGGCCGCAACTCCAAATCCGTGGCAGCGGCTTCGATGGGAACAACGGCACCCTCCGGCATCAGCAGAGAATCGAACTGAATGTCAACGTAACCTGAACGATCTCCGCTCCGGATGTGGCCAACCGCTTTTGCTCCCGCAGGGACGATAATTTCTCCGTCCCGCTCATAGTTGTACTCGATCACCGCCAGGACCAGTGTTCGCACCGCAGTACTGGCCGCTGATTCCAGACGTGCACGCAATCGCGTACCCGTGGCCAGACCCAATCCCAGTTGCGATGCCGGACCATTCAGGATTTCGCGGGCCTGAGCACTGGTAGAGCTGGCAGAAGCGCTTCGCACGTAGATCAGCGAAGACTTCTCCATCGCCTCGCGTTCTGCTTTACCCAAGTCTGGAGTCTCGGCACCGGCGCTAGTGCCCGAGCCCGGCTGATAGGGCGGTGCCTGCCATGCCTGCTGTTCTCCGAAAGGTGGTATCGACCCCAAAGTCCCCGCGCCACCCACCTGGGGGTTCCTCGCTGCTGGCTTCGTCGCGGTTCGTCGTAGATCTCGTTCGTTCAAAAAACCTACGTGAGTTTCTTTTGTGACGGGTCGGCCAGAATCGGTGATCGGAAATAGACTCTTGTCGTTGCTCGTGGTGTCGCTGTCCGAGACCAAGTCTTCAGCAATAGTGGTACCACGACGCTTAACTTTCTGTGGCGCGCCTCGATGCGGCATAGAAGTGGCAACAAAGATCAGCAGGGCGATCACGATCGCTCCGGCCCCAATGATTACAAAACGGTTCTGTTGGATCTGATGCTTAGCTCTCTGTTTTGCTCTTGTCGCGACTTCCGGCAGTGGCACGGTTGCAGGGGGAGCGATTGGCACGCTATTGAGGACTTCTTCTCCCGCTGGTTCCCGAATCACTCCGGCGTTGCCGTTGTCGCTGTGCCCGTTTGGACGAGTCACTTTGCACCTCCCGAGACCGGAGCCACAAACGCAATCGGCGCCAGGACAGGACGATCAACTTCTGCGGCTTGTGAAACCGCCAGCAATAACTTTTCGCTGGATTCCTTGAAAGTGGGGCGATCGAAGACAACAATGCCATCGGCTCTAGCGCCCGGTGCGAGCCTGCGCGAGGTGATCCGATAGTCTTTGATCGCAACCGTCTCGGCCTTGATCACTTTTCGATGCTTGTCTTTCGATGTGCCCGCAAGCTGTATTTGCGGCGGCAGCAGTTCAACGGTTCGCGCAGAAGAGTTGAGAACGGCGAACGGCACGGCCATTTGTTGGTCTTTCTCCTTCGCCTGTCCCACGGCAACCCTCAGTTGCTTGCCCTCCCAATGCGGATTCTCAATCCTTTCTGTCCTGAGTAAATCCTCTTCCTGGCGGCCGGCCTTCGTTTGGGAAGGGCTAGTTGGCTGATTTTCTGTAGCAAGGTTTTTTGTCTCGCCAATTGCCACGGTGGGATGAGTCGACGCAATCAGAAAGCTATGCGGACGCTCGCAATTGAGGACATAGTCCACCGGCTCACTACGATCTGACTTGCCCTGGCTCACCAGGCTCAGCGAGATCTCATGGCCTCCTCTGGTGGTTATCAGGGCGTTGGTTTGCGTCGGTTTCGCGCTCGTGGTCTTGAAAAACACCAACTGTGGTTCAGCTTCGGAGTGTTCAGCCTTAAAGCCCCCCGGATCGCCCAATACGACCGAGCTAACCTCCTCCAGCACCCGCACCGAACTGACATAGCCAATCCTCAAGTGCAAGACCACAACCTGTTCCGGGTCAACACTCAGGGTCACGATTCGCGCCTGCGGAAGCTCGGCTTGTGCCAAGGCCGCTCTTGGAAACAGGAAGCTGATCGTTATCAGATGCACCAAACTCAAACAAATTTTCATCTCACATCTCTTTCCGAACTGGTATTCGCGGTTCTTGGTTTAATTCCGGTTTCGCGAAGGTAAGTTGTTCTGATCCTTGCTACATAGGCGACTACATCGGGATTGCGATAGGCGAGAGTTCGCCTGCCAATTACGTCCTCGCCCGCGTAATAAGCGGCAGCCACTAGCCTGAGATCGTTGTGAAACTGTCGCATCAGCCATGCGAGGTAGCGCACGCCTCCGGAAATGTTCTGATCGAGATTGCAGCGGTCTCCTACTCCCAATCGTCTGGCAGTCGCCGGCATCAACTGCATCAGGCCTACTGCGCCCTTAGGAGAGACCATGCACGGTTGCCAGTTCGACTCGCGTTCGACGATGGCACGAACCAATGCGGCGGGCACTCGATAGTGTTGGGCGTAGGCGGCAACGTAGTATTCGGCTTCAATCCGTGTCTGCGGTTTGGGCGATTGCGCCCAGCAAATCGAGATTGCAGAAAGCGCGTGGGCCAAAATGAGTACTAGCTTCATGCCACTTGTCCTCGGAGTGCCTCGGCACTGTACTGCTGCGCGTCAAAGATCAAGCTGGCAAACCCATCCCGCATGAGCAACTTGCGGCGATCGGCTTCGGTTTTCGCCAGCAATGGTAGGAGAATGTCTCTCATCTCCGGCGTAATTTGTTCACTTCCCAGAATTTTGAGTGCCTGTGCGAGATCGAGAATCTCCGAGACCGAGGGCGGTTTCTCCAGGCTCCAGCCGCGCAAAGCCTTGGCGAGTCCAGCCATGCCCGCATGGAATTCGTGTGTGGAATCAGGCGTTCTCAGCGCAACAATCTCTGCTTCTCGCTCCGCGGTGGGGTGTTCAACACGAAGATAAAAACTGCGCCGGCGCAGGGGATCGCCGATGCGCCTCTCTTCATTCGATGTCAACACAACGAATGGAACGCTCCTGGCTTTGATGGTGCCCAGCTTCGGGATGCTCAACTGCCACACGCTGAGCAATTCCAGCAACAAGGCCTCAAATGCGTGGTCCACCTTGTCTAGTTCGTCGATCAGCAGGACACAAGGCCTTTCGCACTGCAACGCGCGCAGAAGGGGCCCGGCGCCGAAAAACTGCTGACTGTGCAACTCCGTCCGCAGGGACTCCCAATCAACGCTGACGGACTTGGCTTTGAGTTCAACGCAAAGCCGTTGAAGGGATTCATCGAACTTGCCGATGGCCTTCTCTTCGTTGATGCCCTCATAGCACTGTAGGCGTTCGACGGTGGTGTCTGCTGCATCCGCGACTGCATATGCCAGTTGGGTCTTACCGCTGCCGGCGGGACCTTCCAGCAGCAATGGCTTCTGCAGTCTCGCCGCCAAATACACCGTTGTCGTGGCAACTGAATCAGCGATGTAGCCAGTACACCGAAGCCGTTCACCGACCTCCTCGAGAGATGAAAACATTGGGAGCTCCTGTGCGCTCGCCGAACTTCCGCATCGCGAACGTCAGGAACGTAGCCTGGAATGGAATTTCGGTCAAATGGCGCGATTTCTATGCGGGTTTTGCCCGAAATTGGGATTCGAGGTAAAACCCATTTTGCCATGGTGGTCCAACCTCGGCCTGCTGGGTCGGAGTCTGCGGATACTTTAAAACCTGAATTTGAAGGCGGCAAACGATGCTCGGAAACACGCATAACAAACATGATGCCAAGCATGAGGACGTTACTGAGGAAAAAGGGGGCAATGGCACGAAATTTCAAACCCTGCTGGAGACCGAGGGTCAAGCGGGTACGCCGCTCATGCATCAATCGAGACCTGCAAGGCCGAAGGTGACCAGCATGCTGGAGCCGTTCGTCGAGGCCGGCGTGGCCGCCGAATTCCTGCACTACTCGCCTCGAACGGTAAAACAGATGGCCAGAGAAGGTCGAATTCCCGCTCATCCTTTCGGATCTGGGGCTCGCAAGAGATGGTATTTCCTCATTTCAGAGCTTGCGGAACATCTTCGCGGTCAGGTAAATTCCGGTCATGGAGAAGCTGGTCGTGACAAGACAGAGAGGAGGGTCATTTGAGTCACGATCACTGCAAGCCTGTCCGCTACAACCGGGGCATGCTTCGCAAGGAAAAGAGAGCAATCGGAACGGTGTGGGTGTTCCGCTGGAGCGAGGAAGCGAACGGACAGCGGCGCCAGCACAAAGATGTCATCGGCACAACGAAACAATTCCCCACCGAAGCGGCAGCGAACAAAGAGGCCGATCGGCGACGATGCCGGCTCAACGAAAACAAGCAGTACTTGAGCCTAAAGGCGATCACGTTCGGGGAACTCATCAACCACTACCTCGACCACGAGCTTCCACGTTTGTCAAAATCGGCTCGCAAGGCGAACAAGTCGTACATCAAGAACTGGATCGAACCGAATTGGCATGGTCGTATTGCCTGCAGCATGAAGACCATGCAAATTCAAGAATGGTTGGACAGAATCCAGCGACCGGACGGAACCAAGGTGAAGATCAAGAACGTGCTGTCGGCGATCTTCTCGCACGGGGTTCGCTGGGAGTTGGTAGAACGCAACCCGGTGTGCGGCCAGGGAGGAAGTCCGGGACATCGCGGTGCTTCAACCGGAGTTCGTCAAAGCAACAGAGTTTCAATCCGGCGTGTGGCCCTTGCCCCAGATGTTGTTCGTCAAACTCTGGAGCAGTTGCCGTTACGAGAGGCGACGATGGCGCTGGTAGATGCAGTTACGGCTCTGCGGGCATCAGAGTTGATCGCATTGAAGTGGAAGAATATCGGGTGGGGGACAGGAATCCTTCAGTCCGAATTCGCATTGGTCGAAGGCGAACTGAAGGAAACCAAGAGCAGGAACAACCCTCTGCCTCTGGCGGAGTCCGTTCTACAGGTACTTCGTCTTTGGCGGGAAAACACGGCCTATCGCTCGGACGAGGATTGGATTTTTGCCAGTCCGCATTATCATGGCAAGACTCCATACACCTATCAAATTCTCTTCCGACGACACATCCGTCCCGTTATCGAGAGAGTTGCTGGAATAAAGAGCAGCAAGGTAGCACCGATCGGATGGCACACACTACGCCGATCACTAGCGACGTTGCTGATCTCAAACGGGGAAAATGTGAAGGTCGCGCAGTCACAGCTTCGTCATACAACCCCAAAGATTACCCTGGAGTTCTACGCACAAGCCGTTTCAGCCGATCAGCAGGACGCACACAACAAGGTCGTTCAGATGGTGCTTCCTGTCGCATTCCCGGAGAAATTGAAGGCGCGGACGGTTACCGCAACGGCGTAGAAACTAGAGCGCCGCTCGCTCTGGGTGTCCGGGGGTGCCCGAATTCAACCCTGTCGAAAGCAGCTAAGTACTTTGAAATCTTGGTGAGCGCGGCAGGACTCGAACCTGCGACCCATGCCTTAAAAGGGCATTGCTCTACCAACTGAGCTACGCGCCCACGATTATTCAATCTAACACAGAAGAAAGAACTTAATGTGTGACGAGAACAGGCGCGGCGCCCCCTCTGCAACGCCCGTATCGGTTTTTAATGTCAGTGATCAGACGACTGTTCGGTTTTTGGACATGACACCAGACATGGCGTTTCAATGCTTCTACGGGACCACTTAAAGCATTGAGAGAGCCGGCACACCCTCAGAGAGTAACTTATTTGGCTACCTTGGAGCGGCAGATTCTCCGCTACGCTTCTGGTCCCTTTCATCCAACAGACGACTGGGCTCCGTGACGATTGCATTAAACTTGTCCGGCTCGTGCTCTCTGGTGGCGAGTTCGCAAAGACTGCGCCAATCTTGATTTGGGTTCGATTGTCGGGAGTCCATGAATGACCTCCGTCGATCTTATTAAAAGGGCAACAAGCACGGAGAGGGCGGGATTACGGAGATGGTGACAGAGTCGCCGAAGTTAGGCGGCCTTGCTGTGGACAACTGCCTCATGGGCTTTCGGCTGCGCACATCTGGCGCACACGGGCAGCCGGAGATTCCACGTCATTCCACTTCCAGAAAGCCAAAAATGGAATTCCCTGTACTGCACCGGTGAGCCACAACTCTCACACCTCACGTTTTCCCGACGCTGAAGCGATTGAGAATTGAGAAAATCTACAACCTGCTGAGCCACCGCTCCGTCCGAATTAATGATGTTTTTCATGACGACCTTCTAAAGTACTGCGCGTTAAATGTACCGCGTGGGATCGCGCTTGTCGGTACGCCAGCGCACGGCAGTTTCAGGCCTGAAGGATATCCAAATCAGCGCGATTCATTTCGCCAGGTCCGAGCCTGCCGAGTGATTACTTCGTAGCATTCGCAGGCGGCGTCTTCCAGGTTGCGCCTGTTGACAACTGTTACCGCTCCGCGTGTGTATGTGATGAGGCCCGCCTTTTGAAGAATTCCAGCGCCGACGGTCACACTCGCCCTCCGGGTACCAAGCATGTGCGCAAGAAATTCCTGCGTCAGTGGCACTATCTCACCACCAATCCGGTCCTGGCTCATGAGCAGCCAGCGCGCCAGCCGCTCCGGAACTTCGTGAAGACGATTGCAGGCAGCCACCTGCATAGACTGCATCCCTAGTTCTTGAGAGTAGCGGTGTAGGCTTTTTTCCAGTTGCGAGCATTTGCGCAGCACTCGCACCATGTTTGCCGCACTCATGCGAAATGCGGTACCGGCGACCTGAACCACGATGCGAGTTGCACTGGTCCTCAAGCCCACCACCAGCGGAAGGCCAACCACTCCTTCCTTTCCGGTTAGTCCTACCTCAACGCTCTTGCCGTCGGCCGTCACGCTCAGAATGGAAGCCAAGCCGCTGTTCACGAAGTAAAAATAGTCGATCGGCTCTCCCATTTCGTTTAACAAATCACGGGTTTGCATTTCGACGAATTCCATGTCTGAGAAAAGCGCATCGAATTCCTTGCGCGGCAAGCCGAGCAGAATTTCGTTGTGGATAGAGTTCCCGTCACGAGCGGCGGGAGGTGACTTCGGATTAATCTTGGGTGAAAGACGAGACGTTGTCCCTGCCATAAGAAGTCCTTGCACAGCTAAAAGCGCTGTCCGATTTCGCAAGGCTCGTGGCCGGAGCGTGACAGGAAAATTGCTAATGGATGCCGCCCCTTGTTCCGGTCCCTGTCTGCGGCGTGCTTGGAAAAACTGCTAGAAAGGACCAGTCCACTTTAGTCCTTCGTAACAATTAATACTAGACTAGGTTGTTAATTTATCTGGATGGGCTAATTTAGGTTGTCCCAATCATGTACGCTAGCGTACAGTCCTGGGGGTATTGTGCCGTTCCTCTTGAAACATGAGAATTGGGCAAACAAGACAAGAGAAATCGGGCATATGTGAAAAAACTTCTGATCGTCGACGACAGCCCTGCCATCCGGCACAGTTTGCGCATCCTCTTGGAGAACCGACCTGATTGGGAAGTCTGCGGCGAGGCAGAGAACGGCCGTGTAGGGGTCGAAAAAGCCTTGCAACTCTGCCCCGACTTGATTCTTCTCGATCTT
>Ga0209488_10001239_pt1 | contig 21894 bp, 16 predicted proteins | sample Rivendell_Oct201_8_FD_188349 | JGI IMG/M metagenome (GOLD analysis project Ga0209488, IMG submission 188349) | Vadose zone soil microbial communities from the Eel River Critical Zone Observatory, Northern California, USA -... | ecosystem: Environmental > Terrestrial > Soil > Vadose zone >...
CCAGGATCCGCGCCGCGAGCGGACGGCCCAAGTTGGCGCCGGCAGCGGGCCGATACACAAAAGCGAGCCCATGAGCGACCGCGATCCCGATCTCGAGGCGTTGACCGAGATGCTCGGTTCCTGCCTCGGCCGCATCGACACGGCTGCCTTCCTGATCCAGAACGGCGACGACGCGGACGACGCGGACTGCGTGCAGATGCTGGAGCGGGCGTCGGCCGAACTGCAGGAACTGGTCTCGGACCTGGTCACCGCGACCGACACCCCGGCGCTGACCGCGGACCTCAACCGCATCGTGCAGCGCACCGTCGAACTGGTCACCGGCGAGGTGCGCTTCCCGGTGGTGGTGCAGCTGCGCCTGCAGCCGACCCTGCCGCAGATCGCCGGCAGTCCGAGTCAGATCAGCCATGCCGTGCAGCGCGCGCTGATGCTCGCGACCACGCACGCCGGCCATGGCGGCGAGGTGGCGATCGTCACCCGCAGCGAGGAGGAATCGGTGCGGTGCGAACTGCAGGCCCGCGGCAGCGGCCAGGACAGCAGTGCCAGGACCCGTGCCGCGACCCTGGCCGAGTTCCTGGCCGGCTGCGGCGGCCGTTGCCGGGTCGACGTCGACGACTCCGGGGCACTGTTCCTGGTGCTCGAGCTGCCGACGGCGGCGCTGCTCGACGATCACGGCGACGGCTGAGCCGACTTCCGGCCGGGCTGGCGCCACGTCGGCATGTGCCGGCTAAGATCCCCGCCCCATGCGCATCGGCATCGTGTGCTACCCCACCGTGGGCGGCAGTGGCGTGGTCGCCACCGAAATGGCCCATGAACTGGCCGCACTCGGCCACGAGGTGCACCTGCTCAGCTACGACCGGCCGAGCCGGTTGCGGCGCGGCATTCCGGGGCTGCGCTACCACAACGTGCAGGTGTCGGCCTACCCGTTGTTCCGCTATCCGCCGTACGACCTGGCGCTGGCGACCCGCATGCTGGAGGTGCAGGAGGAGGCCAAGCTCGACCTGTTCCACGTGCACTACGCGATCCCGCACGCCGTCAGCGCGTTCCTGGCGCGCAGCATGTGCAGCGGCTGCCTGCGGTTCATCACCACCCTGCACGGCACCGACATCACGGTCGTCGGCAGCGACCGTGCCTACATGCGGCCGACCCGCTTTGCGATCGAACAGTCCGACGCCGTCACCGCCGTGAGCAAGTTCCTCGCCGACGAGACGGCGCTGGTGTTCGGCACGCGGGCCGCGATCGAGGTGATCCCCAACTTCGTCGATGTCGACCGCTACAAGCCCGGCCCCGCTGGCCGCTACTACGACCGCAGCAACGGCGAACGGATGGTCGTGCACACCTCCAACTTCCGGCCGGTCAAGCGCACCGCCGACGTCGTGCGGGCGTTCGCCATGATCCGGCAAGCCGTACCGGCCCGGCTGGTGCTGGTCGGCGACGGGCCCGACCGCGAACACGCGATGGCGGTGGCCGCCGACACCGGCTGTCTGGCCTCGGTCGAGCAGGCCGGCACCAAGGACAACGTCGAGGAGGTGCTCGCCAACGCCGATCTGTTCCTGTCCGCCTCCGAGACCGAGAGCTTCGGCCTGTCGATGCTGGAGGCGATGAGCTGCGGCGTGCCGTGTGTCAGCACCAAGGTCGGCGGCGTCGCCGAAGTGCTGGGCGAGACCGGCGCGCTGACTCCGTTCGGCGACCCGGCGGCACTGGCCAAGGCGGCGCTGCCGCTGCTGACCGACCCGGACCTGCACCGCCGCCACAGCGCTGCGGCGCGGGCGCGCGCGGTCGATCACTTTGCCGCCCCCAAGGTGATCGATCGGTACCTGGCCCTGTACCACAAGGTGCTGGGGCGGTGAGGCATTTCCTCGACCACAACGCCGGCGCGCCGATCGATCCGCGCGTGCTCGAATGCATGGTCGCGGTCGAGCGGGAGTGTCCCGGCAACCCCGCCAGCCTGCACGGTCCTGGCCGCCACGCGCGCGCCGTGGTCGAGGCGGCGCGGGCGCAGATCGCCAGCGCGCTGGCCGTGCCGGCCTCTTCGGTGCTGTTCACCAGCGGGGGTACCGAGGCCAACAACCTGGCGGTGCTGGGCCTCGGCCCGCGAGAACTTCCGGTCCTGCACTCGGCCGCCGAACATCCCTCGGTGGCGCGGGCGGCGGAGAGTCGCGGCGCCGTGCTGCTGCCGGTGGATGCGAGCGGGCAAACGATCCTGGAAGCGCCGCAGCAGCGCGTCGGCCTGCTGTGTCTGGTCCACGGACAGAGCGAAGTCGGCACGCTGCAGCCTGTGGTCGAAGCCGCGGCTCTGTCCAAGCGATTGGGTGTGAAACTGTTCGTCGACGCGGCGCAGACGCTCGGCCGCGTGCCGTTGGGCGAGGCCGCGGCGCTGTCGTCTGCCCTGGCGCTGTCGCCGCACAAGGCCGGTGGTCCGCGCGGCGTCGGCGTGCTGATCGTGCGCGAGGCGTCGGCGCTCCGGCCGCTGCTGCACGGCGGTGGTCAGGAGCAGGCGCTGCGGCCCGGCACCCAGAGTCCGGCGCTGTGCGCCGCGGCAGCGCTGGCGATCGCTCTCGCGGTGCAGGAACGGCAACAGCGCGCTGCCACCATGGCAGCGGCGCGCGCCGCGTTCCTGTCGGCGCTCGAAGGATCAGCCACGGTGCGCGTGCTCACGCCGATGCCGCACAGCCTGCCCAACACCTTGTGCGTGCACGTGCCCCTGGTCGACGGCCGCAGCCTGCTGCCCGCCTTGGACCTGGCCGGAGTCGAGGCGTCGCAGGGCGCAGCCTGTTCGAGCGGTTCGCCGACTCCGCCCGCGGTGCTGTCGGCCATGGGCCTCGAGCTCGCGGACGCGCGCGCCTGCGTGCGCTTCAGCTTCGGCTACGCGCACGACGGCGGGCAGGCACGCGACGCCGGACGACAAACCGCGAGCGTGATCGCGCGTCTGCAAAAAAAATTCTGAGCGCAGAATTTTCTGCGGCCGGAGTGTCCCCGCTCCAAGTCGTTGTCGAGGCGCAGCGAGAACGAAATGGTTTTTCATCGCGCGTCGGCGTGCGTCAGCGCGCGCGCAAAGTTCTTCGCGGAGTCTTGGCAACAGCACCACACGTCGGTATGTAGAGCCACTCTCGAGGAGCCCGAACCGGTTGTGCCGGACTGGTCCGGGGAACGTCGTCAGCCGTAGTCCACCCAGTACGTGCGGAGCCCGACGCCAGGGGTCCGTACCGTCCTTCCACCTCTAACCAGAGTCTCCCAACGCATGGTGGATCTCATCGTGTCGGAACAAAACCCTTGTTCGGGAAGAGCCCTGCTGCAGCCCATCCTGCAGCAGATCCTGCCGCGCATCCGCCGCGAGCAGTTCGAGACCTGGTTCCGATCGTTGGCCGTCGAACGCGCCGACGACCGGGAAGTCGAGTTCTCGGTGACCAGCCAGTTCGTTCGCGACTGGCTGCACAAGAACTTCCTCACGCCGCTGCAGGACGCCGTCCAGTCGGCAAGCGGCGGCCGACGCCGCGTGCTGCTCAGCCTGCGCGAGGAGGACGGCCACGACAACCTGCCGCTGGTCAACCTGCCGCCGGCCATCGACGCGCCGGAACCGCGGCCGGATGCGGGCAAGAGCGACGCGCGGCCGGCCGGCGACGGCGCCACCGGCCAGCTCGGCCGCCGCCTGCAGTTGTCGCAGCTCAACCCCAACTACACCTTCGACAAGTTCGTGGTCGGACCGTGCAACCGGCTGGCCCACGCCTCGGCGCTGGCGATCAGCGAGAACCCCGGCTCGGCCTACAACCCGCTGTTCGTGCACGGCAACGTCGGGCTCGGCAAGACGCACCTGCTGCAGGCCATCTGCCAGACGGTGATGCGGCGCGACCAAAAGGCGCGGGTGCTCTACCTGAGCTGCGAGGACTTCACCAACTCCTACATCCAGGCGATCCAGAGCGGCTCGCTCGACGAGTTCCGCAACTCGCACCGCACGGTCGACGTCCTGGTGATCGACGACGTGCAGTTCCTGGCCAACAAGGAGAAGACCCAGGACGAGTTCTTCCACACGTTCAACACGCTGTACGACGCGCAGAAACAGATCGTGATGTCCTCGGACCGTCCGCCGGTCGAGATCCCGACCGTGCAGGAACGGCTGGTGTCGCGGTTCAAGTGGGGCCTGGTCGCCGAGATGGAGACGCCTTGCTTCGACACGCGCGTCGCGATCGTGAAGCGCAAGGCCAAGGGCCGGGGTGTCGACCTCGACGACGAGGTGGCGAGCCTCACGGCCGAGCGGGTCACCAACAACATCCGGGAGCTCGAGGGTGCGGTGATCAAGATCGTCGGCATCGCCGCGATCACCGGCCGGCCGATCGACCGCAAGCTGGCCGAGGAGGCGCTGCGGGGCGTCACCCTGGCGCGTCAGAGCCAGGTCTCGGTCGACGACGTGATGTCGTTGATCACCAGTGAGTTCGCCATCTCCGCCCGCGATCTGACCGGCAAGAGCCGCACGCAGGCGGTGAGCCTGCCGCGCCAGATCGCCATGTTCCTGGTGCGCGAGCAGACCGAGCTGTCGCTCGAAGACATCGGCCGCTTCTTCGGCAACCGCGACCACACGACCGTGCTCTACGCGGTGACCAAGATCCGCGAGCGGTCGCAGAAGGACCGCATGTTCAAGGAGCTGCTCGACGGCCTGAACAACCGGTTGCTGACGCGCACGCGCTGAAGCACGGCGCTGCTCTGCAGGCAGAAGGTCGCAGGCAGAAGGCCGCAGCAGAGCGCACGGACTTCGGGCGCCGGCTCCCTGGCAGCGCGCTCTGGCGCCCGCCCGGTGCGGTTGGCAGGCCGGCCTTGCCCCGCCTGCTCAGCGTCCTGGCCCTCGTCCACCCGGTACTCGCCGTCGCCACGCCATCTCTTGACGCCCCCGGCGTAGCGGACATCGGCGTGACCAGCACTGGGGGCGCAAGGCGTCACAAGAGCCGTGCACAAGGCTGGAGCATCCTGGTTGGATCTTCCGGAGACTCCTGGAGCATTTCTGGACATCTCCGCCCCGTCGCCGGACCCGGCGGACAACCCGCTGCCGCTGGGGATGCAATCCGTCGGTTGTCCGCCCACAGCGCACCGCCGCCACCACCGCCGATCAGCGCTGCCCCTGGCCTTTCGGCGTCGATCCAGGGCATCGCAACCGTTAGCCTTCCACTCTCGCGACGGCACGATGATGAGGAAGAGAGAAGGTACTTCTCCTAGCTCAGTATTCACCGTCCACCCGACCACCGCACCAAGGCCAACCCACCACCAAGGCACCGATGAAGATCCTCTGCGATCGCACCCTGCTCCAGGAAGCGTTCGGCATCGTCAGTTCGGTCGTGCCCGTGAAGACGACCAAGGCGGTGCTGCAGAACGTCTGCTTGCGCGCCGCTGAGGACGGCATCACGTTGTTCGCCACCGACCTCGAGATGGCCGCCAAGGTGCACATCGATGCGGTCAAGGTCAGCAAGAAGGGCACCGTGCTGCTGCCAGCGCGCGAGACCACGGCGCTGCTGCGCGAGCTGTCGGATCCGACGGTGACGCTCGAGAGCAGCGAGCTGCGCTGCAAGGTCGAGAGTGGCAGCGGGTCGTTCGTGTTGCTCGGCGAGGACCCGGAACAGTTCCCCGAAGAGATCGTGATCCAGTCGGTGAACAAGGTCCAGGTGCCGGCCGGCAAGATGCAGCAGATGATCCAGGAGACGGCGTTCGCCGCGGCGCGGGAGGAGACCCGCTACGCCATCAACGGCGTGCTGATCGATCTCGGCGGCGGGACGCTGCGGCTGGTGGCGACCGACGGCCGACGGCTGGCGGTCAGCTACCACAACATCGACTCCGGCAAGGCCGAGTTCCGCGTGGTGGTGCCGCTGCGGGCACTCAACACGCTGTCGCGGGCGATCACCGACGGCAGCAAGGAGGTGCTGCAGATCGCCGTCGGCGACAAGCAGGTCGAGTTCACCGTCGGCAAGGTGCAGCTGATCACGCAGCAGCTCGAGGCCCGCTTCCCGGACTACGAGGGCGTGATCCCGAAGGCGGCGGAGACCACGGTCGAGATCCCGAAGGCGCCGATGGAGAGCAGCCTGCGCAAGGCCGCGATCCTGTGCAGCGACGACCTGCGCATGGTGCGCTTCGAGGTCGGCGATGCGACGTTGCGGCTGACCGCCGAGAGCAGCGCCAGGGGCCGCGCCGACGTCACCATGGACGTCCGGGTCAAGGGCGCCGGCGGCGCCATCAACCTCAACCCCGACTTCCTGCTGGAGGCACTGCGCGTGTGCGGGCTGGAAACTTTCCGGCTCGACATGACCGACGATTCGATGCCGGCGAAATTGACGCTCGGCGAATCCTTCACCTACGTGGTCATGCCGATCAGCGGCTCGTAGCATTTCCTGCGGATACACGAGTGGGCGACCCGCGGCACGCAGGCGAGTTCTTGCAGCAGATCGTCCGGCAGACCGGCCGGCAGATGGGGCGCTCCGTGTTCGGTGTGGCCCTCGACCAGGTGCTCGATCCGGCCCATCGTGACCACTGCCAGGTCGTGTCGTTCCGCTCTGGCAAGCTGCTGCTCGAGATCGATTCGGCGCCGCTGTACGCCGAGCTGTCCGGGTTCCATCGCGAGGAGCTGCGGCTCCGCCTCAACGCCATCCTCACCGCCGCCAAAGTAGCCCAGCTGCAGTTCCGGCTGGGCGGCACCGCCCATGTCTGACACGACTCCCGAGCTCCGCTACGACGCCAGTTCGATCAAGGTGCTCGAAGGCCTCGATGCCGTGCGCAAGCGCCCGGCGATGTACATCGGCGACACCAGCACGCGCGGTCTGCACCAGCTGGTGTGGGAAGTGGTCGACAATTCGGTCGACGAGGCGCTCGAGTTGTGGCGCGACGGTCGCGCGACCCGCATCGACGTGCGCGTGCACAAGGACGGTTCACTGTCGGTCAAGGACGACGGTCGCGGCATCCCGGTCGACATGCACGAGAGCGGCGTGCCGGCGCTCGAAGTGATCCTGACCAAGCTGCACTCGGGCGGCAAGTTCGACAAGTCGAGCTACAAGGTGTCCGGCGGCCTGCACGGCGTCGGCGTGTCGTGCGTCAACGCGCTGGCCGAAGTGCTCGAGGTCGAGGTCAACCGCGACGGCAAGATCCATCGGCAGACCTACGTGCGCGGCGACAAGAGCAGCGAGCTCAAGGTCATCGGCAAGTGCGAGGGCACCGGCACGATGATCCGCTTCAAGCCCGACCCGACGATCATGGAGGTGACCGAGTTCTCGTACGAGGTGCTGCGCAAGCGCCTGCGCGAACTCGCCTACCTGATGGGCTCGGCGCGCATGCACATCACGCTGCACGACGAGCGCACCGACAAGCAGGAGGAGTTCCTGTTCCCCGCCGGCCTCAAGGACTTCGTGCAGGACCTCAACCGCGGCAAGGCGATGATGCACAAGGACGTCATCTACGTGCGCCGCGAGCTGCCGACCGAGGAGGACCCGACCAAGGTGTACGAGGTCGAACTCGCGCTCGCGTACAACGACGGCTACAACGAAAACGTCTTCACCTTCGTCAACAACATCAACACCAGCGAAGGCGGCACGCACCTGGTCGGCTTCCGCACCGCCCTGACCCGCGCGCTCAACAACTGGGCGCGGCAGGAGAAGTTGTTCAAGGAAAAGGACACGGTGCCGACCGGCGAGGACTTCAAGGAAGGCCTGACTGCGGTGCTGTCGGTCAAGGTGCCGGACCCGCAGTTCGAGAGCCAGACCAAGATCAAGCTCGGCAACCGCGAGGCGCAGTCGATCGTCGAGACCGTGGTCGGCGACGGCCTGCGCACGTTCTTCGAGGAGAACCCGACCACGCCGAAGGCGATCTTCGGCAAGGCGATGGACGCGCTGCGCGCGCGCGAGGCGGCGCGCAAGGCGCGCGACATGGTGCGGCGCAAGTCGGCGCTCGAAGGTGGCGGCCTGCCGGCCAAGCTCGCCGACTGCCAGAAGGGGACCAGCCCCGAGGACGCCGAGCTGTTCCTGGTCGAGGGTGACTCCGCCGGCGGCACCGCCAAGCAGGGCCGCACGCCGAACCAGGCGATCCTGCCGCTGCGCGGCAAGATCCTCAACGTCGAGAAGGCCTCGGTCGACAGCATCCTCGACCACGAGGAGATCCAGACGATCGTCAGCGCCATCGGCACCGGCTTCCTGACCGACGAGTTCGATCTCAAGAAGCTGCGCTACCACAAGATCATCATCATGACCGACGCCGATGTGGACGGCAGCCACATCCGCACGCTGCTGCTGACGTTGTTCTACCGCAAGATGCCGGAGCTGGTGACGCGCGGCTTCGTCTACGTCGCGCAGCCGCCGCTGTACCGGATCAAGAAGGGCAAGATCGAGCGCTACGCGGTCACCGAGGAGGACCGGATCGAGATCATGGCCGAGCTCGGCCTCGGCAGCACGGCGCTGCAGCGCAAGGGCGGCCGCAAGTTCGAGGGCCGGCTGTTGCGCGACCTGATGGACGCCGTCACCCGCATCCTCGCGCTCGAGCAGCGCATGCCGGCCGAGGGTGCCGTGCCGTACATCGACTACCTGTGCGCCGCGGCGGTGCCCGAGTACCGGCTGCCGGCCTATTACCTGGTGCACGCCGGCACCGGCAGCTTCCTCGACACCGAAGCGCAGATGCAGGCCGAGCTGGAGCGGATCGGCCGGCAGCTGGGCCGCGCCCTGCGCGTGTACGAAGGCCCGGAGTCGGAGTGCCGGCGCGAGCAGGCGGACGTCGAGGTCTATGCGCTGCACCTCGGACGCGAACTGCAGCACGCGCTGCGCAAGCTGGCGGCGTTCGACGTGCAGCCGCACCTGCTACGCGACGGCGGCGCCGAGTGGGAGATCCTCACTGCCGGCGCGTCGGAGCCCCAGAGCGGGCTGGTCGCGGCGGTGCAGACGATCCAGAAGAACTGCGAGAAGGAGTTCGACGACCCGCAGCGCTACAAGGGCCTCGGCGAGATGAACCCTTCGCAGCTGTTCGAATCGACGATGGATGCCGCCCGCCGCACGCTCAAGCGCGTGACCGTCAGCGACCTGGTCGAAGCCGATCGCATCTTCACCGTGCTGATGGGCACCGAGGTCGAGCCGCGGCGCGAGTTCATCGAGAAGCACGCCCTGGAAGCCACCAACCTGGACGTCTGAGCGCCGGTGAGAGAAGCATGATACCGGCGCTCAGAGACCCCCTGGTGGCCGCTCCGCGGCCACGCAGAGAGTGGGAAACCGATTGTTCCCCACTCTCTGGGCCACGATCCGGCCCGGCCGCGGCGAGGATTTCGGCGGGTTCCGGCCAGCACTGGCGAAAGGCACCCCTGCAGCAACGGCCACCCTGACTCCCGCATGCCGCCCGCCCGCTACTTCACCGGCCTCGTGACGCTCGCGCTGACGGTGGTCGGCATCGTGCTGCTGCTGCGGTGGATCGACACCGGCAGCAAGGTCACCGGCCTGCCGCTGCGCGTCGAGTTTCGCGATGCCCACGGTCTGCGCGCCGGCGCCGATGTGCGCTATCGCGGCGTCGTCGTCGGCAGCGTGCGCACCGTCCAGGTCAGTGCCGATGGCAGCAAGGCCGTGGTCGAACTGCTGCTCGACGACTCCGGCGTCGACCAGGCGTGCGTCAACAGTCCGTTCTGGATCGTGTCGCCGCGCTTCACCGGTCTGACTTCGGGTGCCACCGGCCTCGACACGCTGGTGCACGACGCCTATGTGGCGTTCGTCACGCCGGCCGAGCGCGGCTCGGCGCTGCGCCCCGGCAGCCTGCTGGTCGGCCACGAACGACCGCCGGCGCTGCTGGAGCCGGACACGCTGGAGCCGCTCGAGCACGGCGATCTGCTGATGAGCCTGCTGGTGCCGGAGAACCACGGCCTGCGGCCCGGCGCGCAGGTGATCTACCGCGGCATGCCGACCGGCGACGTCCGCAGCGCCGAGCTCAGCGCCGACGGCAGCCACGTCGAACTCAGGCTGCGGATCCACCACCAGTACCGCCGCACGGTCACCGACAAGAGCGTGTTCTGGGTGGCGCGCCCGTTCTTGTCCGGGGCGCTGTTCTCCGGCTTCACGGTCTCCGACATGAGTGCCCTGCTGTCGCCGTACATCAGCTACTACGCCGATGCCGGCAAGGGCGTGCCGGTGGCCGATGGCTGGCGCGCGGCCGCCGTGGCGCTGCGACCCGACGTGCAGCCGAGCAACGTGCCAGCGGCGGCGCTGCGCCTTCCGGACCCGACGGTCGCGCCGACCCACGAGCCGCTGTGCCTGGTGCGCGTGGTCTATGCCGCCATCAGTGCGCACGCGATCGGCGCCGACGATGCGATCCAGCGCGAAGGCACCGGCGTGCTGTTCGACGATGTCTCCGGGCGGCCGGTGGTGGCCACCGCGCGCAGCCTGGTCGACGGCAGCTACACCGAGCACGGTTGGTTCGGCAGTCGACCGGCGATCGTCCGTGAACAGCTGCGCGTGGTCCTGTCCGGCGGCCCGGTGCTCGGCGCCGGGCGCGTCTGGGTCGACCCGGACGGCCAGGACCTGGCGGTGTTGGTGCTCGACGGCACACCACCGGATCTGCCGGTCACGGCCGCGGCGTTGTTCGATCGTGCGGCCAAGCTGCCGCCGGCGCTGACCGCGCAACTGCGGTGCGCGGGTCAGGACGGCACCGCGCAGCCGGCCCTGGAAGTGCAGTGGCCGGAGCAGCAGCCCGACCTCGACGCCTGCCGCGGTGGCGCCCTGCTGGTCTCTGACAAGGTGGTCGGCCTGGTCGGGCAGAAGGGCGGCCGCGAGCGCGTGCCGGTGGCCGTGCCGCTGCAGCGGCTGCCCGAGGATCTGCGTCCTGCCAACTGAAACCGCGACCGCGATGACGCCGCCGTTCTGGGAGTTCGAGGGTTTTGGTCTCGCGCACCGGCGGCCGGACGGCGACGAGTCGCTGCTCGCCGACGTGACGCTGACGGTGCCCGCGGTCGGCTTCTACCTGCTGGTCGGCGAGAGTGGCGGCGGCAAGTCGTCGCTGCTGCGGCTGTCGGCCGGGTTGCTCGAGAGCCGCGAGGTGGCGCCGGCGATGACCGGTCGGTTCTGCTGTCTCGGACTGCCGCTGACGGCCGGTTTTCCCGCGGCGCTGCGCGGCCGCATCGCCGCGATCCTGCAGGAAGAGGGTCTGCTCGACGAGCTGTCGCCGCGCGGCAACGTCGAACTGGCACTGCGCGCCGCCGGTCGACCGCGCACGCTGGCACCGGCATTGCTGGCCCAGGTCGGGCTCGAGGTCGGCTCGGATCGCGTCGCCCTGCTGTCCGGCGGCATGCGCAAGCGCCTGTGTGTCGCGCGGGCGATCGCCGGTGAACCTGCGGTGCTGCTGTGCGACGAACCGACGACCGGGCTCGATCCCGAGGCCGCGCGCCAGATCGCCAGGCTGTTGCGCCAGAGCCACGACGAGGGCCGCGGTCGCACCACCGTGATCATCACCCACGACGCGGCGGCGTTCGCCGGGCTGGCCGACGGCGTATTGGCGCTGGACAGACGCGAACGCACGCTGCGGCTGCTGCCGCCGGATGTCCCCTGGCGCAGCAGCGGGCGTTCGCCGGCGGCCGCCGAACTCGCCCTGGCCGGTGCTGCGACCCTCGGCCTCCGGCAACGACTGCTGCAGTTCGCCGGCATCGGCGAGACCGCCACCGAGGCGCTGCTGCGCCTGCCGCCGGTCGAACTCGGACAGGTGGCCCGCACCACCGCGGCGTTCGTGCTCGAGCCGATCGCGTTCGTGGCGCTGGCCGGCGGCGTGATCGGCGGCCTGGCGACGTTCTTCGCCCTGCGCAACAACCCGATCCATGGCGGCTTCGAGACTGCGCTGCTGACCGGCACCGGCAAGGTGCTGACTGCGGTGCTGGTGCCGCTGCTCAGCGGTTTCTTCTTCACCGCGCGGATCGCCGCCGGTGCCGCCGCGCGGCTCGGGACGATGAAGCGCAACCATCAGGTCGCGGCGCTGTGGCTGATGGGCGTGCGTCCGGCCGACTATCTGCTGACCCCGCTGGTGTGGGGGATGACGATCGCCATGCCGGTGGTGACGCTGGCCGGCGTGGTCGCCGCGGCATTCGCTTCGCTGCTGGCGACCCGGCTGGTGTCGGGGATCACGACGGTCGGTTGGACCACCGCGTTCTTCCACACCGTCGATGCGCGCGACGTGCAGACGATGCTGCTGAAGTCGTCGCTGTCGGGGTTCCTGGTCGCCGCGACCACCTATCACCTCGCCACCGGCCCCAAGCGTTCCGGCGCCGAAGTCGGCGACGCCGTCAACGCCAGCATCGTGCTCGGCATGGCGCTGGTGCTCGCCGTGCACGCCGGCCTCACGTTCTTCGTTTACCGCTGAAACCGGCGTGCCATGGCGGGATCCAGGCTCAAGCCGGGACCGCCCGACGGCCGATGCCGATTGCGTGAAGGGCATCGAAAAGCTCACCTCCGTCCGGCTCGCCGAGGTGCTGTCGCAGAAGGGGGCAGTGCCCTCGGAAGCGATCACCAATGCGCTGTACGCGCAGGACCGGCATGGCGAGCCGTTCGTGCAGGTGCTGGTCGATGGCGGCCACATCACCGAGTGGGACCTGGCCAAGCTGGTGACCGAGAACTTCCAGCTGCCGTTCCTGATGGCGAGCAACTACCAGATCGCCGACACCAGCAAGGCGCGGTTGCCCAAGCTGCTGCTGTTCGAGCACATGTTGGTGCCGCTCGACGTGTTCGACAACGTGGTCGTGGTGGTGATGCCGATCATGATCTCGTTCGAGGTGATGGCGAAGATCCAGAAGGAACACAACTGCGACCTGTTCCCCTACGTCGGCCTGCTGTCGGAGAACAAGAAGGTGCTGACCGAGCTGTTCAAGGACTACCCGGCGTGGCTGGAGCACGAACAGAAGCGCCGCGAAGTGCAGGCGGTCAAGAAGGGCAGCAAGGACAAGTCCGGCAACTGGATGAGCATCTTCGATGCCGGCGACCAGGCGATCCAGGACACGCTGGTCAAGAAGCCGACGAAGAAGTAGGCGGCGCCGCGCCGTTCTGCGGCGCGTCGGTCACCGGGGCCGGCGGCGGTGGCGCTGGTGCGGCCGGCGCCGGCGGCGGCGAGGACAGCGCTTCGTTGGTCAGTTGCGTGAGCAACCGTCCGGGATTGGTCACCGCGCTGGTGAAGCTGGCCGCGCGCTTGACCTCGTCCATGCTCTTCCGCACTTCCTGCAGGTTGCTGTCCTTCTCGAGCTGGTCCTTGAACTCCTGCATGCCACGGCGGAGCTTCGCCATCGTCTGGCCGAGCTTCCTGCCGACGTCCGGCAGGTCGCGTCCGAACAGCACCAGGCCGATGACCAGGAGCACGAACAGCTCGCTGCCACCGAGGCCGTCCAGGAGGGCGAGTGCGGACGCTGGCATGGGCCGGGCATTCTAGCCAGCGTCGGCGCCGGCGGCGCGCGCGGAAAGGTCGCGCACGGTGCCGCGCGCAGACTGGACCTGTCGCGACCGGCTCCTTACCCTGTTCGCCCCGATAGTGTGGCCGTGCTGCCTCAGGGGCCGATCGGACCACGCACCGCGATCGCGCGCATCGCGCCGGACAGCAGACCTCACCGCCTATCGCCCATGGCCGAAAAACCGCTCTTCGCCGTCGAGCAGCTCACCAAGAGCTACCAGGCCAAGAAACCAGTCCTCAAGGACATCAGCCTGGTGTTCCTGGAGAACGCCAAGATCGGCGTCATCGGCCAGAACGGCGCCGGCAAATCGACCCTGCTCAAGATCATGGCCGGCGTCGACCAGGACTACGAAGGCACCGCCCGACTGGCCGAGGGCAAGACCGTCGGCTACGTGCCACAGGAACCGAAGCTGGTCGAGGACAAGACCGTGCGCGAGAACGTCGATCTCGCGGTGGCGCCGATCCGCGCGCTGTTGCAGCAGCACGAACAGCTGAGCATGAAGCTCGGCGAAGACCTGCCGCAGAAGGCGATGGACAAGCTGCTGGCCGATCTCGAACGGCTGCAGCACGAGATCGAACACAAGGACGCCTGGGAGCTGGACCGTCACGTCGAGACGGCGATGACCAGGCTGCACCTGCCGCCCGGGGACAAGCCGGTCACCGCCTGTTCCGGTGGCGAGCGGCGCCGCGTCGCCTTGTGCCGCACGCTGCTCGAGCACCCCGACCTGCTGTTGCTCGACGAGCCGACCAACCACCTCGACGTCGACACCGTGCGCTGGCTCGAGGAGACGCTGCACGACTACAAGGGCACGGTCGTCATCATCACCCACGACCGCTTCTTCCTCGACAACGTCGTCGGCTGGATGCTCGAGATCTGGCACACGCGCGCGATCCCGTACCAGGGCAACTACTCCGAGTACCTGGTGCAGCGCGCCCGGCGCATGCAAGTACAAGAGGTGCAGGAGCAGCGGCGCGGCAAGTTCCTCGAGCGCGAGCTGGAGTGGATCCGCATGAACCCGAAGGCGCGCACGACCAAGAACAAGGCGCGGCTCAAGAACTACGACAAGATGCTGGTGCAGGAGGTCGAGGAGAAGGACGACACCGTCGAGCTGCACATCCCCGCCGGCAAGCGCCTCGGCGACACCGTCGTGCGCTTCGAGAAGGTCAGCTTCGCCTACGACGGCGTGCACAACGTGATCGACAACCTGTCGTTCGACATGCAACCGGGCGACATCCTCGGCATCGTCGGCCCGAACGGCACCGGCAAGACCACGGTGCTCAAGCTGATCACCGGCAAGCTGCAGCCGCAGAGCGGCAGGGTCGTCGTCGGCCAGTCGGTCGAACTCTGCCACGTCGACCAGGAGCGCGAGACGCTCGATCCGGCCAAGACCGTGTGGCAGGAGATCAGCGACGGCCAGGACCTGATCAAGCTCGGCAAGATCGAGGTCAACAGCCGCAGCTATGTCGCCAAGTTCAATTTCACCGGCCCGGACCAGCAGCAGCTGGTCGGCTCGCTGTCGGGCGGGCAGCGCAATCGCGTGCAGCTGGCCAAGATGCTGCGCCGCGGCGGCAACGTGATCCTGCTCGACGAGCCGACCAACGACCTCGACCTCGACACGCTGCGGGTGCTCGAGGAGGGCATCCAGGAATTCCCCGGCAGCATGATCGTGGTGTCGCACGACCGCTACTTCCTCGACCGCATCTGCACCAAGATCCTCGACCTCGGCAACTACGAGGCGGGCAAGTACCTCGACAGTCTGTGAGCGGCGGTCAGTGCTTCTTCAGCCCGGCGAACAGGCCGAGCGCGGCGAGCCCCGCGGCCGGCAGGCTGCCGGTCATGAACCGCTGGAAGTCGCCCCACTCGGCGCCGACGTTGCTCCAGAACCGCTGCCACAGCGTGTCGATCGCCTGCCAGTGCACTTCGATCAGCCCGGCGTAGCCGAGCAGCAACAGCAACAGCAGCAGCGCGCCGAGCACCAGCGCGACCAGCTTGAGCATGGCGCGCACGAAGCTGCCGACGCAGAAGCCGGTGAGGAAACTGAAGCCGAGCCGGAACACGCCCTGGGCGGCCGGCTCGCCCTGGGCCGCCGACGGCTGGCCCGGCGGCGGGTGTTCGCCCGGCAGCAAGGTACTCGGCAACGCGCCGGTGCCGTGCTCGGTCGGCCCGGTACCGCTGCTGCCGCCGCCACCGCCGGGCAGCAGCCACATCACGCCGCCGCCGGCCAGGCACAGGACGGCGCTCGCGAGCAGCAGCTGCTTCCACCGCGGCATCGCCCGCAGCCAGGCGGCGAAGGTGCGGCGGCGATCGTTGGGCGGCGGCGAGGTCATGCGAGGCGAACGCAGGCCGCAGCCTAGCGAATCCGTCCCGTGGCGGACAGACTGGTTGCCGGGCGGGCATTGGCGGCCCTTCGCTTGCAGTTCGCGGCCGCGCTCGCTCCAGTTCGCGCCCGGTCCACCGAGAACCCATGCGCCTCGTCCCGTTCGCCGTCCTTCTCGCACTGCTGTCACCGCTGCTCCGCGCCCAGGACAAGATCACGCTGACCAACGGCGACGTCCTCAACGGCACCATCAAGACGATGGCCGACGGCAAGCTGATCCTGACCAACGCCGCGATCGGCGACATCACCATCCCGTTCGCCAGCATCGCCAACCTCAGCACCACCAACCCGGTCGAACTGGTGACCAGCGACGGCGAGATCCTGAAGCGCCGCATCACCGGCATCGACCATGGCGAGCTGCGGCTCGACGGCGGCGCGCCGGGTGCGCCGGCAGCGCCGGCGCTGGCGGTCGCCATGCTCGGCAAGATCAATCCGCCACCGGTCGAGGTCAAGTGGACCGGTTCGCTCAAGGTCAGCGGTGCCCTGACCACCGGCAACACCGAACGCCGCAGCATCGGCGCAGCGTTCGATGCCGTGCGCCGCAGCGATGCCGATCGCATCAGCGCCGACGCGGCGTGGGACTTCGCCGAGGACAAGGACCCGGCAACCAATGCCTGGCGGCTGACGCAGCGCCGCGTCGGCGCCGGCCTCAAGTACGACTATTTCATCAGCAAGCGTTGGTACGCGCTGGCGACCACGCGCGTGCTCGGCGACACGTTCGCCGATCTGCAGCTGCGCTACACCGCCGGCGTCGGCGTCGGCTACCAGTGGATCGAGAGCGACACGACCAACTTCCTGACCGAAGTCGGCCTGTCGTACTTCAACGAGAACTACCTGTCGGCGACGCCGAGCAAGGACTACCTCGCCGCGCGCGTGGCCTACAAACTGCGGCATGCGTTCAGTGACAGGACCCGGGTCATCCACGGCACCGAGGCGTTCCCGAGCCTCGAGAATGCCAAGGACGTCTACTTCCAGATGAGCAGCGAGCTGCAGACCAACCTGACCGACTCGATGATCGCCTCGCTGGCGCACGTCTGGGACTGGGACAACACGCCGGCTCCCGGCCGCGAACGCAGCGACCATCGGATCGTGCTGTCGGTCGGCTGGACGTTCTGACGGCGGCCGCGCCACCGGCCAGTCACCGGCCGGCTGGTTGCGCGGCGCGGCGCCGCGCCTCGTAGGCGGCGAGCAGATGGTCGTAGCGGCCGAGGTTCATCGCGACGATCGTGCAGAGCCGTTGCCATGACCAGATCTCGCCGCGCGTCAGCAGGCGGATCTTGTCGTAGTACTCGCGCAGGTCCGGGTCTTCGATGCGGTTGTCGCCGGCGACCAGGCTGTCCTGATAGCCCGGGACCGGCTCGCGGAAGTGGTGTGCCTGCTTCCAGCCGGCCTCGAGGGCGATCGGCAGGCGCGCCATCAGCGGGTCGACCTGGCCGTTGAGGTCGTAGATGTGGTACTCGCGCGGGGCGAAGAACGAGAAGTAGCCGGCCGGCGCCATCGTGCCGACGCAGGGTCCGCCGTGCATCGACGCGGTGAACTGCGCGAGTGCGCGCTGGAAGTCCCACTCGGGCAGCGGCCGCGGCAACGGCGTGTTGCGCGAGGCCAGCAGCAGGCCGGAGTGCTGGTACCAGGAGGCGCGCTCGTCGGCGATGCCCTTGTCGAGCCACTCGGAGGTGGCGCTGCGCTCGCGGTCCTTGCCGTAGTCCTTGCCGGTCGTGAACGTCGGGTTCTTGCCGAGGCAGCCGAGCACGATCACGACCGCCAGCGCGGCGCGCGCGGTCTGCGGGCGCGCCAGCACGCCGGAGTGCAGCAGCGCGATCACGCTGGCGAACAGCGGCAGCGTGAAGAAGCGGCCGCTCATGTAGCAGCCGCCGACGTAGAGCACGTAGAGCAGGTACAGCAGCACGCCGATGGCGATGGCCACGAGCCGGCGGTCGCGCGAGCGGAAACCGACGGCCGTCGACGCGGCGACCACCGTCAGGGTCAGCGGGTCGCGGTAGATCGAGTTCATGAAGTAGTCGACGCCGGCGCGCACGAACTCGCTGGTCGGGATGCCGTTGAAGCGCTTGGCATACGCGGCGTTCTGCAGCGGGAAGCCGAAGTAGACCAGCGCGAACAGCTGCCACGCCAGCAACGGCGACAGCGCCAGCAGGGCGAGGCGCAGCCGCTGGCGCAGCGGCAGCGGCGAACCGCAGAACTCGACCAGCAGCGGCGGCAGATACAGCGCGAGCGTGTCGAGCCGGGTGAGTCCGGCACACGCGGCCACCAGGAACAGCCGTGTGAATCGCCGTGGGCCGAAGTCGGCGGTGAACCAGACCCAGGCGAACGCCGCGCAGACCAGATGGCTCAGCGGGTTCTCGAAGCCGCCGACCGAGAAGTCCATGAAGGCGATCGACAAGCCGGTCGCGGCGAACGCGAAGGCGACCTGCAGCAGGTTCTGCCGGTGGCGGTGTATCGCCAGCAGCACCGCGGCGAGCGTGCACAGCAGCGACAGTACGATCGAGGTGTAGTAGATGTTGCCGGTGACGCAGTAGACCGCGGCATTGAGCATCGTCCAGGCGGTCGAGGTGAAGGTCTGGACCCGCTCGGCGATGTTGTTCCGCAGTCCGTGGCCATGGACGAAGTTGTCGACCAGGCGCCAGCAGGTGTAGGCGTCGTCGGCCTGCCAGGCGGTGCGCACGAGCAAGGCGAGCAGCACGCCGGTCAACAACAGGACGACGAGCCAGGTGCGCTCGTCGCGCGGCTCGGTGTCCGCCAGGCCGGCCGATGCGTTCGGTGTCATGCGGTCGCGAAGGCTAGCCGGTGCGTTGGCCACGGCGAGCATGGTTCCGTGCACGCGACGCGTGTCCAAGGGGGAAACGGGACCCGCGGCTCACCAGGTCGAGGTTTGGAAATTCGACCACGCCGTGGTCAGATTTCTGCGAGCATGCTCGAAGCGTCGACGACGCGGGTGAGCACGGATCCTGGCGTCACCAGTCGCTGCGAGCAGGGCGGCTACGGGAGTTCGCAGCCTCGAGCTGATTGCGCGGTGGGCGCAGGTCCCGTCAGTAATCGGTCGCCGAGCCGGCGCTGTACAGATGCTGGCCGGCGAACCAATTGTTGTCGCGCGGCTGCAGCAGGCCGCCGAGCCGCGGCGTGAACGTGACGGCGAACGACAGCTTGGCCGAGAACGGGTCGTAGTTGATGCTGCTCTGGATCGTCCAGTCGTGGTCGACGCGCTGCAGGCCGATCGTGTAGTGCAGGAACGCGTCGCGGCTCAGGTCGTACTGGCTGGCGCCGAACAGGTTCCAGCGCTCGAACATCTGCGTCGACGCGCCGAGGCCGACGGCGCCGCCGACCACGCGGTCGGCGCGGTAATCGGTGGTCCAGTCGAAGCCGAGGATCTTGCCGACCCGCACTTCGCCGTCGAACGTGCGCATGCCGTCCTGCCAGTCGTGTTCGCCCTTGACCGCGAAGCCGAAGGTCGAGAACGGCAGCCAGTGCAGCTCGGGCCGCGCGCGCACGTCGTACTCGAGCAGCCCGAGTTCGTGGCCGGAGTTGTCGCGCGCGGCGTTGGGCCAGAAGTTCTGCGTCACGTCGACGAACAGCACGTCCTTGGCGATCCGCGCGCCGGGCTTGCCATCCATGCGCTCGAACAGGTTGCGCACGCCGACGCGTACGCGGTTGGATTCGGTCAGCGCGTCGACGTCGTCGAACTGGTTGAACAGCGACGGATCGCCGTCGACGTGGAAGCGGTCCTCGTACTCGACGTGCGGCGCGATCACGTGGCGCATGGCCGAATCGCCGTCGCCGTAGACGTGCGACATGCGGGTGGCGAGGCGCACGCCGGACTCGTAGGCGAGCCGCGTGTCGGCGCGGTCGAGCGTCGTCTGGTCGTACCAGGTCAGGCGCACGTCGGCATAGGGCCGCACGCGCAGCACGCCGAGGTCGAACGGCGTCGACAGTTCGAGCAGCTGGTCGCCGCGGAAGGTGCGGTCGTCGACCGGTGCCGGCGCCAGGTCGGCGAAGTTGCTGCGGCGCTGGCCCAGTTCGGTGGCGGTGTCGAGCACGATCGGCGTGCCGCCCGGCAGTTCGCCGAGCTTCTGCGCCACCACCTGGTAGGTCGCCACCGGCCGCTCCTCGGTGAACCGGTCGGCCAGCGCGCGGTTGTCCTTGTAGCTGAAGCCGTCGAGGTTGAAGCGGCCGTCGATCGTCAGCAGCGTGTTGCCGTCGGCATGGTGCAGATAGAGGCTGGTCTCCGGCAGTTGGCGGTCGTGGAAGTCGCCCTGGTAGAACTCCGGATAGACCGCCGGGTCGCCGGCGTGGAACGCGCTGAGGTCGAGGTGCGTCGTCTCGCCGAGGGTCACGCGGTTCTGCGTGCGCACCATCGTGCGGTTGGTCTCGTCGATCGTCGAACCGTCGAGGTTGGCGGTGATGTCGCGGATGTTGTGGCCGCTGTCGTCGAGCCAGAACGCGTCGGTGTGGCCCTCGTACTGCCCGGCCGCCTTGTAGGCGAGCCGGCCTTCGAGCGGGTAGCCGCGCTTCTCGATCCAGCCGACGCTCGCCTGCCAATCGCCGCGGAACTCGCTGGCCGGCCGGCCGGTGAAGAAGTTGTGCAGGCTGCCGCCGAGGCCGTTCCAGTGCATGCCGAGGTCGACCTTCAGCTGCGCGCCCTCGAGCTGCGAGTAGCCGCCCGACGCGCCGCGCAGCGGGAACTCGTTCTGCTCACCGCTGAAGAAGTGCGCGTCCGGCAGCGGCAGCACGTTGTGGCCGGAGAACTGCAGCCAGTCGTCGACCGCGATCAACTCGAACTGGTCGCCGTGCTCGACGATCTGCAGCTCGGCGCACAGGATCGACGTGTGCGGCTCGCCGGCGGTGCACGAGGTCAGCGTCAGGTTGCGGCCGGTCCAACGCGTGCCCTGCTTCAGGAGGCGCGCGCCGCGGACCGTCAGCGTGCGGGTCTGGCCCTTCTGGTCGGTCGTCAGGTAGCGCAGCTCGACGCCTTCGAGCACCATGCGGTCGTCGAGCGGCGAGATCCACAGGCGGTCGCAGCGCATGACCTCGACGCCGTCGCGGACGACGATCACGCCGCCCTCGAAGTACAGGAAGCGCGGCAGGCGCCAGGCCTGGTCGGTGCGCGCGCCCGGCGGCGGCAGTTCCGCCGGCTTGTGCGCGGCGCGCAGGAACGACTCCAGGCGCTGGCGCAGGATCTCGGGTCCGAGCCGCCGGCGCGGCTCGGGTGGCACCACGCCGCGCCGCGGCAGGTCGTCGCGGTGGCGTCGGGCGAGCAGCACCTCGACCTCGTCGCGATCGGCGAGCACGAGGCCGCTCTGCCCCAGGATCTCGAGGTGCAGGCTCGGCCACGACAGGCGGAAGCCGCCGGTGAACCGGGTCTCCCAATAGTCTTCGTCAGTGCCCGCCTCACCCAGCAGGTAGGTGAGCTGGTACGGCGGCTCCTTGCCGGTGGCCGTCGGCGGTTTCGGTCCCGGCGGCTCCTGCTGCGCTGCTGCCACGTTCGCCGCCAGCGCTGGCAGCAGCAGCAACCACAGACCGCGCATCCCCTGCCGTGCCGCGGTCATGGCCGGCGGCGTGGCTCTGTTGGCGGTGGTTGCCCCTGCGCGATCCCGTTCCAGACGCGCACGCTGTAGGTGCGGTAGTTGACCTCGGCCTGGCGCACGCGCTGGTGCCAGCCGTTGCGCAACCAGATGTCGGCGCCGTCCGGATCGATCACGGTGCACAACGTATGCGTCGGCCGCGGATCGATCGTCACCTCGCGCGCGCGCGCACGCACCTCGGACCACTGCAGATCGACGCGGCCGGTGGCCTCGACGCGCGTCACCTCGTGGGTGGCGTGGTCGCGCAGCAGTACCAGGTGTTCGGCGTCGACGTGCATGCCCAGCGGATCCTCGTTGCCGTGATCGTCCAGGCTATGCGCCCGCACCGGGCCATGGAACAGCACAGCGTCGGGCAACACTTCGATCTCGCCCTGGCAGATGCCGAGCACCGCGCCGAGCCCGTGCTCGTCATGGCGGTTGGGATCGCGGGTCGTGACGCGCGGTTTCGCCGAGGCGCTGCTGCCGGGCCAGGTGGTCAGCACCAGGATGTGTTCGCCGTCGCCGCGCGCGAACTG